>Ga0066388_100001123_pt1 | contig 14547 bp, 11 predicted proteins | sample PanSoiMetaGPlot6_FD_64539 | JGI IMG/M metagenome (GOLD analysis project Ga0066388, IMG submission 64539) | Tropical forest soil microbial communities from Panama analyzed to predict greenhouse gas emissions - Panama Soil - Plot 6 (Hybrid Assembly) | ecosystem: Environmental > Terrestrial >... | reverse complement strand
GTGGATCACCGAGACCTACAAGAGTGCTTTTGCGCAGGCGAACCCCGAGGAGCGTGCGCTCGCCTACCGGTACCTTGAAGAGTGGGTCCGCGATCGGCGCAGATAGGCTCCGCCTAGGAACTCTCGATCGCAAGATCGACCACGACCGGCACATGGTCAGAGGGTTTCTCCCAGGCCCGCACATGCCGGTCGATCTCCGCGCCGACGAGCCGGTCGGTCGCCTGCGGCGAAAGCAACACATGGTCGATGCGGATGCCATTGTTTTTCTGCCAAGCACCCGCCTGATAGTCCCAGAACGTGTAGAGGCCGGGCTGGTCGCTGCCGGCGCGGACCGCGTCGGTCAGTCCGAGGTGACATAAGGCACGAAACCGCTCGCGCGTGGTGGGCAAGAAGAGGGCGTCGCCGACCCAGGCGGCCGCGTTGCGGGCGTCGGCGGCGGTCGGAATGACATTGTAGTCCCCGGCCAGGACCAGGGGCTCCTCCAGCTTCAGGCGTTTGTCCGCGTACTCAATAAGCCTGTTCATCCATTTGATTTTGTAACCGTATTTGTCCGTATCCGGCGGATTTCCGTTGGGCAGATAGATTGTTGCAACGCGCAACGCTGAACCCTTGGTTGAAACCACCGCTTCGAGGAAGCGGGCATGGTCATCCGTGCGGTCTCCAGGGAGTCCCGCAATCACCTCGTCGAACTGAAGCTTCGACAGGATTGCGACGCCGTTGAAGGTCCTTTGACCGTGCACTGCAACATTATAGCCGAGTCCCTCCAATGCCTCGCGCGGGAACGCTTCATCGACGCATTTCGTTTCCTGTAGACACACGATCTCCGGCTGGCGAGCGGTCAGCCAAACAAGAATGTTATCCATTCTTTGCTTGATGGAATTGACGTTCCAGGTTGCAATGCGCATGAACGGTAAATGGGGCTGGCGACCGCAGGGGTGGAGGTGCGCTCAGAATGCCCGACTTAAGTGCGTCGTTAAAGGCTGAATGCGACACTGTTTGCGGTGTTTACCTTAGTTGGCCGCGCAGACGAGAGATGCGCGGCTGTACGAGGTATGCTAGAATTTCCCGTACTGGGTCCAAAAAGAAACCTTATGGCGGGGTGACGGGAGACAGAGGGAGCGCGCGGGCGTTGCGGCCCGACGCTGGCAATTTGCCATGAAGAAGTCGACTTTCGCGTTGGGGGTGGCGGTAGTGCTGGCCCTGGCGGCCTATGGCGCTGCAAAGAGCGGCCTTTGGCCGTTCCAGGGCGCCGTGGCGCAGGCGCCGCGGCAGCCGACAGCACGGTCGGTGCCCGTTGACGTCGCGATCGCCGTGAGGAAACAAGTTCCGGTGCGTGCCGATCTGCTCGGCACCGTTACGCCGATCAGGAACGTCTCCGTCAAGACGCGCGTCGACAGCGAAATCGTTGGCGTCCACTTCGAGGATGGTGCGATCGTGACGCAGGGCGACGTGCTGTTCACGCTCGACCGGCGAGCCATCGAAGCACAGATCAAGCAGGTTGAGGGTGTGCTCGCCGCTGCCAAGGCGCAGCTTGAGCAAGCCCTCCGCGATGTCGAACGCTACACCGAACTCGCTGCCAAGAACGCCACCACGCTGGTCACGCTGAACAACGCAAAGACACAGGTCAACGTCTCGCGCGCGGCAGTCGATTCCAACACCGGGCAATTGGAGGTTCTGCGGGTCCAGCTCGACTACACCACGATCCGCGCGCCGATCAGCGGACGCGCGAGCATGGCAGCCGTCAAGATCGGCAACTTCGTCCGCCAGGCCGACACTACTCCGCTCGCCACCATCATTCAAACCGCCCCGGTCTACGTGACGTTCGCGCTGCCGCAGCGCTTTCTGCCGGAACTTAGGCAGGCCATCGTCAACGAGAGCGCGACCATCGAGGCGCTCATCCCGGGTGATCCGCGGCGAGCCAAGGGCCAAGTCACGATGGTCGAGAACACCGTCGACTCCACGACCGGAACCGTGCCCGTCCGCGCCACGATGCCGAACGCGGACGAGGTCCTGTGGCCAGGCACGCTCGTCACGGCCCAACTAACCTTCCGGCAGGAAGAGGCCGTCACCGTGCCGCCAACCGCCGTCCAGGTGAGCCAGGCCGGCTCGTTTGTGTTCGTCGTCAAAGATGGAGTTGCCCGCGTGCAAGAAGTTAAGGTCGCGCGCGTCCTCGACAACGAGACCGTTCTCGAGAGTGGCCTGCAGGGCGGAGAAACCGTGGTGGTCGAGGGGCATCTGCAGATTACCGACGGGTCTCGCGTTACGGCGCGGGAGGTAAGGGCAGGATCCTGACCATGGGCCTTTCAGAACTTTGTATTAGACGGCCGGTTTTCACGACGCTGGTGACGGCAACATTCATCGTTTTCGGTGCATTTGCTTACCGCCTCCTCGGCGTTGCCGCGCTTCCCGCCGTTGATTTCCCGACCATCTCAATCATCGCGCAACTGCCCGGCGCCAGCGCCGAGACCATGGCCGCCTCGGTCGCGGCCCCGATCGAACGCCAGCTCTCGACTATCTCCGGCGTGACCTCGATCACGTCGGCGTCCTCGCTCGGCCGCACCAATATCGTCATTCAATTCGAGCTCACGCGAAATATCGACGGAGCGGCGCTCGACGTGCAGAGCGCGTTGACCACAGCTCAGCGTAAATTGCCGATAGAGATGACGACGCCGCCGAGCTTCAAGAAGGTCAATCCAGGCGACTTCCCGGTTCTGGCCATCAGCGTGAATTCGCAGACCTTGCCATTGTCGAAGGTCGATGAGTACGCCGAATCGAGGCTGGCACCACAGATTTCGCAATTGCCCGGCGTCGCCCAGGTCGAGGTCTACGGCTCGCAGAAATACGCGGTGCGCGTGCAGGTCGATCCGGTGGCGGTCGCGGCGCGCAATATTTCGCTCGACGATATTCGCCGCGTGATCGCGTCGACCAACTCGAATTCGCCGGTCGGCACCCTCTACGGACCGAAACAGAACGTCACGCTGGTCGCGACCTCGGCGATGCGGCAGGCCGAGGAGTATCGCAAGGTCGTGGTGGCCTGGCGCAATGGCGCGCCGGTCAAGCTCGAGGAAGTCGCCGACGTTGTTGACAGCGTCGAGAACAACAAGGTTGCAAGCTGGCTGAACGAGAACCGCTCGGTGGTTCTCGCGATCTCGCGGCAGCCCAGTGCAAACACGGTGGCGGTGGTCGATACGGTGCTCTCCAAGCTGCCGAGCTATCGCGCCCAGGTTCCGGCCGCGATCAATCTCGCAGTACTGAACGATCGCTCGGTCTCGGTGCGCGATTCCGTCGAGGACGTCCAGACGACGCTCATCATCGCGGTCGGGCTGGTGGTGCTAGTGATTTTCCTGTTCTTGCGGTCGGCAGCGGCCACCATCATTCCGGCGCTCGCCGTCCCGGTGTCGCTCATCGGCACCTGCGCATTGATGTATGCATTCAATTTCTCGATCAACAATATGACGTTGCTCGCGCTGACCCTGTCAGTCGGCTTCGTCGTCGACGACGCGATCGTCATGCTCGAGAACATCGTGCGCCACGTCGAAGGCGGCATGCGGCCGTTCGAGGCCGCCCTCAAGGGCGCGCGCGAGATCGGCTTCACGATCATCTCGATCACATTCTCACTGATCGCGGTTTTCATCCCGGTGCTGCTCATGGGCGGCATGGTGGGGCGTGTGTTCCGCGAATTTGCCGTGACGATCGCCGCCGCGATCGTGATCTCTGGATTTGTCTCGCTCACGCTGACGCCGATGCTCTGCGCCCGCGTGTTGCGCGGGCATCACGAGGGCGAGAAGCAGAACATCGTGTTGCGGGCGTTCGAGGCGATGTTCCGCGCCTGGATTCGGGCCTACGAATGGACCCTCGACGTCGTGCTGAGATTTAAGGCGGTGACGCTTGCGATCACGTTCGCAACGCTGGGGCTCACCGTCTATCTCTACATGATCGTTCCGAAGGGGTTCTTCCCCACGGAGGATACCGGCTTCATCTCGGTGTCGACGGAAGCCGTAACCGACATTTCGTTCCCGGCGATGACGGAGTTGCAGGCCAAGGTCACCGATATCATCCGCCGCGACAAGGCCGTCGACTACGTCAATTCGACCATCGGGCCGGGCGGGCCGAACCCCACGCCAAATACCGGGCGTATGTTCGTCGCGCTGAAACCGCGCGCCGAGCGCGGCGAGAATTCGACGGCGGTGATCCAGCGCCTGCGCCAGGAGGCGAACTCCATCCCCGGCATTGTGGCGTATTTCCAGAATGTCCAGAACATCAACATCACCGGCCGTGCCTCCAAGGCCGAGTTCCAATATACGCTGCAGTCGAGCGACACCGAGGCGCTTTACAGGATCGCGCCCGAGATGCGAGACAAGATCGCGCAATTGACCGGTCTGCGCGACGTCAATACCGACCTGTTCATCAAGAACCCGCAGATGATGGTCGAGGTGGACCGCGAGAAGGCCGGCGTATACGGCATCACGGTCGATCAGGTCCGGCAGGAGATGTACAACGCGTTCGGCTCACGCCAGGTCGCGACCATCTATACGCCGCTTGACGACTTCCAGGTGATTCTGGAGAGCAAACCGGAGTTCCAGACCGATATCTCGGTGCTATCGAAGATCTTCCTGAAGACCGCCACCGGCACGTCCGTCCCGCTCGAGGCCGTCACGCGCCTGATGCCCGGGGTCGGACCACTCCTGGTCAACCATCAGGCCAATCAGCCGGCGGTGACCATCTCGTTCAATCTGGCACCTGGCTATTCGCTTGGCTCCGCGGTCGACGCAATCCACGAGATCGAGCGAGACATGCGCCTGCCAGCAACCATCAATACCGGCTTCCAGGGCTCGGCGGCGGTGTTCCAGGAGTCGCTGAAGGGGCAGGGCATCCTGGTGCTGGCAGCCGTATTCGCGGCCTACGTGCTGCTCGGAATTCTCTACGAAAGCTTCATCCATCCGATCACGATCATCTCCGGCCTGCCGTCGGCAGGTGTTGGCGCTCTAATCACGCTGATGGCGTTCAAGATGGATCTGTCGGTCATCGCCATGATCGGCATCGTGATGCTGGTCGGCATCGTCAAGAAGAATGCGATCATGATGATCGACTTCGCGATCGAACGGCGCCGCGTCGGCATGGGTGCGGAAGCGGCGATTCGCGAAGCTGCCCTGCTGCGCTTCCGTCCGATCATGATGACGACGTTCGCGGCGATCTTCGGCGCGCTGCCGATTGCGCTCGGGCAGGGCGCCGGCGCCGAGCTGCGTCAGCCGCTCGGGGTCGCGGTAGTCGGGGGATTGATCCTCTCCCAGCTGCTCACGCTCTTCATCACGCCGGTCGTCTACGTCTACCTCGACCGCGTCGATCGCCTGCTCAAGCGCCGTCTCGAGCCGCAGCTCGAAGAGGTGCCAGAGGAGCCACACCGCGAACGTCCGAAGGTTGTGGCAGCGGAGTAGATGCGTCTCTCTGCCAGCGGCGATTGCCACTGGCTCAGGCGTCGAATCGCCAGACCTGTCCCGGTTGCAGCGTGCGAAAACGCCCCGGATCGAGCCCGGCCGCGGCGAGCGCCTTAGCGAGCGCGCGCGGCGGAGCGTCGATCGGCTCGTCGGATAACGGGAAGGTTCCGTGGTGGTGAGCGAGCGCGAACTCGGCGCCACTGTCAAGGAACGCCTGCACGGCATCCGCTGGGTTGAGATGCTGATCGCGCATGAACCAGCGCGGCTCGTAGGCGCCGATCGGCAGGATCGCGAGCCGGAATGGGCCATGGCGTTCGCGGGCACTGCGAAAATGATGGCCGCTGCCGTAGCCTGAATCGCCCACGTGGAAGATGCGGCCGGCGGCTGTCTCGATGACGAAGCCGGCCCACAACGCCTTGTTGCGATCGGTCACGCCGCGCGCGGACCAGTGCTGCACCGGCACCAGCGTCACCGCCGCGCCGCCCGGAAGGGTCACCCGATCGCCCCAGTCGTGCGGCGCGGCGGCGATCGCCACATCGTAGTCTCGCATAATGGTATCGTTGCCGAGCGGCGTGATCACGCGAGGCCGATGGACCGCGGCAAGCTGCGACAATGTCCGCAGATCGAGATGATCGTAGTGACAGTGCGAGACCAGCACGGCGTCGATCGGCGGCAAGGCCTCGAACGCAATGCCTGGGTCGTTCACGCGCCTGGGACCGACGAAGCTGACCGGCGAAACGCGCTCTGACCAGACCGGATCGAGCAGGAGATTGAGCCCGGCGGTCTGGAGGAGCAGGCTCGCGTGTCCCACGAAGGAAATGCGCAAGGAGCGGCCCTCGACGCGACGCGGCGGTTGATCGGCGTAGGGACTTGGCGCCCATTTCGGCCATGTGCTCCCGCCACCGGCGAGTCGCCAACGCAGGAGATCGGCCAAGCTGCGCGGCTGCGCGCCGTTGACGTCGAAAAAGCGAGTGCCGTCGAAGTGATCGGAAACGGGACCATTATAGTAGCGTGCCGTCGCGATCCGGGCCATGAGCGCTGCGGCCGCCGCGGCGGGAAGCGCCGCCAGCGCGGCAATCACTCGACGACGGGACAGGCGCATGCTCGCCCCTGTGAGGCCGACCGCGTTGCGTTACTAGAGTGCGAAGCTGGTGCCGCAGCCGCAGGACGCTTTGGCGTTAGGATTGTTGACCCGGAACGAGGCGCCGATGAGGTCGTCGACGAAGTCGATCTCCGAGCCGGCGAGGTATCCGAGCGAAACCTGATCGATCAGCACGACCGCCTGGTCGCGGCGGATGAGCACGTCTTCCGGCATCCGTTCGCGATCCATGTCGAACTTGTACTGGAACCCCGAGCAACCGCCGCCCTCGACGCTCAGGCGCAGCATCGTCCCCGCCGGCTCGCGGCCAAGGATCTCGCCGATGCGCCGCGCCGCCCGTTCCGAAACCGTCACGCTGTCCATCGTCCATCCCATGGTGTGGCACGATTGCCAGATGGCTCAACCGATAGTTAAGTGCGCTGGGGGGCTTGGTCAATCGCAGGGGCAAAAGCCAATGGCGGTCGAAGCGTCGCGTGCCCGTGCGCCCTATGCGTCTGATCCGGGACAAAGCCGCGGCCGCCGCCGCTCGGAACCCGCGAGCCCGACCCGCAATGATTTCCGGCGCGACTGCGACCGCATCATCCATTCGACCGCCTTCCGCCGGCTCGCGCATAAGACGCAGGTCTTCGTCTTTCATGAGGGCGACCACTTCCGTACCCGGCTGACGCATACCCTTGAGGTCGCCCAGATCGCGCGCTCGCTCGCCCGTTCCCTTGGTCTGGACGAGGACCTTGCCGAGGCGCTGGCGCTCGCCCACGATCTTGGCCATCCGCCGTTCGGCCATGCCGGTGAACGCGCCCTTGACCGCTGCCTCGCCGGAGTCGGCGGCTTCGACCACAACGCCCAGACGCTGCGCACCGTGACTGCGCTCGAGCGGCGTTATGCGGCGTTCGACGGCCTCAACCTCACCTGGGAAACGCTCGAAGGACTCGTCAAGCACAACGGACCGCTCACCGATCGTGCTGGCCGTCCGGTCGGGCGATATCGCGAGCACGGCCTGCCGCAGGCGATCCGCGACTACCCTGACGACCTCGAACTTTGGAGCTTTGCCAGTGCGGAGGCGCAGCTCGCCGCGCTCTCCGACGACATCGCCTATGACGCCCATGATATCGATGATGGACTGCGCGCCGGCCTGTTCTCGCTCGACGATCTCAGGGAGGTGGCGCTCGTGCGCGAGGTCCTCGACGAGATCCACAAGGCCTATCCGAATCTCGACAGTCCGCGGCTCGTGCACGAGTTGGTGCGTCGCATCATCACACGCATGATCGAGGATCTTATCGGGGAAAGCGGCGCCCGGCTGAGCGGGCTCGCGCCGCGCTCGGCCGACGACGTGCGCGGCGCGGATTCCCCGATCGGCGCGTTTTCCGCCGCGATGGCCGAGTCCGATCGGGCCATCAAGGGCTTCCTCTATCCGCGCATGTACCGCCATACCCGGATCGCACGCATCATGACCGAGGCAGAAGGCGTGGTCTGCGATCTGTTCGCGCGCTACCGCGCAATTCCCGACGACATGCCGGCGGACTGGGCCGAACGCGCCGAGGCCGGCGACGCGGCCGGCCGTATGCGCCGGATCGCGGACTTCATCGCCGGGATGACCGACCGCTACGCCCTGATCGAACATGCGCGGCTGTTCGCGACCACGCCGGAACTGCGTTAGCAGGCCACACGAAGTCTCCCTCGTCATTCCGGAAGTCGCCATGAGGTCAGGCAAAGAGCGTAGCCCGGCGGCTTCCTAAGCCAGAGATCCAAGGCGGCTTTGACTTAGCGGTGGATTTACGTTACGCGGCGGCACCCACGACAAGCTCCGATGATGAAAGAACTTCCAAGCAACGTTTTTGCCGTCGTTCTCGACAAGGTGCGCGCAGCCAACCACGCGCTCATCGAAAGCGGCGTCCTGCCCGCCGGCATCGACCAGTCGCGCATCGTGGTCGAGCCGCCGCGCGACGCGGCGCACGGCGACATGGCGACCAATGCGGCCATGGTGCTGGCGAAAGACGCCGGCAAGAAGCCGCGCGAGCTTGCCGAGCTGATCGCCACCCGGCTGCGCAGCGACGATCTGGTTGCGGCGGTCGAAGTGGCGGGGCCGGGCTTCATCAACATGACGCTCAAGCCGATCGCGTGGATCGATGCGCTGCGCGCCGTCCTGGGCGGCGGGCCCGCGTATGGCCGCAGCGGCGTGGGGCAGGGGGCATCGGTCAATGTCGAATACGTCTCGGCCAATCCGACCGGCCCCATGCATGTCGGCCATGGTCGCGGCGCCGTGTTCGGCGACGCACTCGCCAATCTGCTTGCCGGCGCCGGCTTTGCGGTGACGCGCGAGTACTACATCAACGACGCCGGCGCGCAGGTGGACGTGCTGGCGCGCTCGGCCTACCTGCGCTACCGCGAGGCGCTGGGCGAGGACATTGGCGTAATCCCGGAAGGGTTCTACCCGGGCGACTACCTCAAGCCGGTGGGCGCGGCGCTGGCCTCGGAATGCGGCCGGTCACTGCTCGACAAATCCGACAGCGAGTGGCTTCCTTTCGTCCGCGAGCGGGCGGTCGACCTGATGATGGCGGAAATCCGCAAGGATCTCGCAGCGCTCAACGTGCGCCATGACGTCTTTTTTTCGGAGCACACGCTGATTGAGGATGGGCATGACCAGGTCGCGGAGACGATCGCGGCGCTGCGGCGGGCCGGCTATGTCTATGAGGGACGCCTGCCGCCGCCCAAGGGAGCGCCGATCGAAGACTGGGAAGATCGTGAGCAGACGCTGTTCCGTGCCACCGCATTCGGCGACGATGTCGACCGGCCGTTGATGAAGTCGGATGGCAGCTACACCTATTTCGCTTCTGATATCGCCTACCACAAAAGCAAGGTCGACCGCGGGTTCGCCGACATGATCGACGTCTGGGGAGCCGATCACGGGGGCTACATCAAGCGCATGCAGGCGGCCGTGAAGGCGGTCAAAGCCATCACCAACGCCGTGGTGGGCGGGCTCGACGTGAAGATCGTCCAGCTGGTGAAGCTCATGCGTGCAGGCGAGCCGGTGAAAATGTCGAAGCGTGCCGGCGACTTCGTGACACTGCGCGAGGTCGTGGATGAAGTCGGACGGGACGCCGTGCGCTTCATGATGCTCTATCGCAAGAATGATGCAGTGCTCGAGTTCGACCTTGCCAAGGTGATCGAGCAGTCGCGAGACAACCCGGTCTTCTACGTGCAGTATGGCCACGCCCGCGGCCGGTCGGTGTTCCGTAACGCGCGCGAACTGGTGCCCGAACTGCCCTCGGACCCGTCCGCGCTCGCGTCGGCGCTGGGGGCGGCCCCGTTGGAGCGGCTCGCCGACTCGGGCGAATTAACCATAATGCGGCGACTCGCGCTCTATCCGAGGCTCATCGAAGGCGCCGCAATGGCCCATGAGCCGCACCGAATTTCCTTTTATTTATATGAGCTTGCGAGCGAGTTCCATGCCCAGTGGAATCGCGGAAAAGACGCGCCACATTTACGCTTCATTATGCAGAATGATCCAGTACTGACCCTGGCTCGCCTGGCGTTAGTGCAAGGCGTTGTTACCGTTCTCGCCTCCGGGCTCGCCTTGCTCGGCGTCGAGGCGCCTGAGGAGATGCGTTAGTCTCGCTCGGTGCCGTTGGGCGCGATGGACCGCGGTCGACGTGACAATCACCGGTCGAGTTCGAAGCAGTAACCGGCCACTTGCCGGAGACGGGACTGAGTATGGCGGACGACACCACTTCGCGATCACACCGATCGAATGATCCTTACCGACGCGATCCCTCGGGCTCTGGAACGTACGGGTCGGGCAGCGATCCGCTGGCCGAGTTGGCGCGCCTGATCGGTCAGGGCGACCCGTTCAGCGATCCCCCGCGCAGCCACACGCGCAGCGCTGAGCCGCGAGAGCCACAGCCGACCCAGCAGCCCAAGGCGCCGCCAGTGTCCGATTGGCGCAAGGCCGTGGCCGCGATGCCACCATACGAGACATACCACGAAGAGACGAGACGGCGGCAGTCGGCGCAACGCAGCGAGCCGAACTTTGGGCCGGCGGAGACGGACTATCCGCAACACGATCCGTATGCGCGCGAGGAATCCGTCGAGTCTCGATATGATGCTCGGCGCGAGCACGAGATGCCGCCCCAGCCGCATTACCGCCGCGAACCGCAATACTCCGCAGCCGAGCAGTTTCATCCGCGGGTGGAAGATGAGGGGGCCTATGCCGAGCACTCGTATTTCGAGGATGGCGCGCCGTTGGGGCCGCACGACGAGGAGTCCTATGACGATCCTCCACGCGCGCGCCGGTCGGGCGGGCTGATCACCGCCGTGACCCTGATCGGTTGCGCGATGATCGGGACCGCGGGCGCTTACGGCTATCGGACCTACTATGTCAGCCCGGGCGCAAGCAGGGAGCCGCCTACGATCGCCGCGGAGACTGCGCCCAGCAAAGTTGTTTCCGTCGACCCGCAACCCAACAAGTCCATTCAGGACCGCGTGGGCGAGCCGAGCCTGACTGAACGGGTGGTGTCGCGCGAGGAACAACCGGTCGACATCCCGACCGCCACGCCGGGTGGGCGCACCGTGCTGCCGGCGCCGGTCCAGCCGTCGCAGTCCGTGTTTCCACCACCGCCATCGCCACGCACAACCGGCTCGACGCCGGGGGCTGGCCCCGCAGGTGGACCGCCTCCGGCAGCGGCCACGCCTCCGGCGGGCAACAATGAGCCGAAGCGGATCCGCACGTTGACGATCAGGCCTGATGGTACGGATCTCAGCGGTCGTCCGGTGGGAGGCATTTCGCAGTCGGATACGCCGTCAGCGGCTGCGACACGGCCGCCGGCTGCAAAGCGCAACAATGGACCGATCTCGCTCGATCCACAGACCAACGCCGCGGCCGAGCCTGCGTCCCGCGAACGCGTTGCAGCCGCACCACCGACGGCAACACAGCCGACGGCCCCCCCTGCGACGCAGGCGACCGCTCCGACCGGCGGCTACGCCGTGCAGCTGTCGTCACAGCGCAGCGAGGCCGAAGCGCAGTCCTCTTACCGTTCGCTGCAGGCCAAGTTCCCAGACCAACTCGGCAATCGAACCCCGCTCGTGAAGCGCGTCGACCTGGGCACCAAGGGCGTGTACTACCGCGCCCTGGTTGGGCCGTTCGCCTCGTCGAGCGAGGCCGACGAATTCTGCTCGGAGCTCAAGTCTGCGGGCGGCCAGTGCTTCATCCAGCGCAATTGACCTGATCGCGCCTATCGATTCCCGCTGAAGCCGGCCCGCGGGACGCTGGCGGCTTGTGCTCGCGCAACCAGCCTCGTTGAAGAGAAGCCCTCCGGGTCGGTGTCGCTCGCAGTGGAAGGAGTTCGCGGCGACTTGACCCCCGCTAGGGCCGCAGGCTAATCGGGCGCCGATGACGGCGTGCGCCTTTATCACCGGCGTTTGCGGCGTTGCGCTGACGGCGGCGGAACGCGCGTTTCTGCGCGAGGCGCGGCCCTGGGGTCTGATCCTGTTCAAACGGAACATCGAGACGCCCGCGCAAGTTGAAGCCTTGACGGCATCGTTTCGTGACGCGGTGGGAACCGATGCCCCCGTCCTGGTCGACCAGGAGGGCGGCCGCGTGCAACGCCTCGGCCCGCCGCACTGGCCGAGCTATCCGGCCGGCGCTGCTTACGGCCGGGTGTTCGACAGTGACCAGGCAGCCGGCCTCGTCGCGGCGCGGCTGGGCGCGAGACTCATCGCCGAAGATCTCCGCCGGGTCGGCATCGACGTGGACTGCCTGCCAGTAGCCGACGTGCCGGCTGCGGAAGCCGATCCGGTGATCGGTGATCGCGCCTACGGGGATCGGCCCGACAAGGTTGCGGCGCTCGCCGGCGCCGCCGCAGCGGGGCTGATGGAGGGCGGCGTGCTGCCCGTGGTCAAGCATCTGCCCGGCCACGGCCGGGCCACGGTCGACAGTCACCTCAAGCTTCCGGTGGTCAGCGCGACGCGCGCGGAGCTCGAGGCGACCGATTTCGCGGCGTTCCGGCCGCTGGCAGCCCTGCCGCTCGGCATGACCGCCCATGTCGTTTTTGATGCCTATGACCCGGTCACGCCGGCCACGACTTCGGTCACAATAGTGCAGCAAGTGATTCGCGATTCGATCGGCTTCAAAGGACTGCTGATGAGCGACGACGTATCGATGGAGGCGCTGTCAGGTTCCATTGCGCAGCGCGCAAGCGCGGCGCTGACGGCCGGCTGCGACCTAGTCCTGCACTGCAACGGGCAGCTCGAGGAGATGGAGGCGATTGCAGCCGAGGTCCCGCAGCTTGTCGGCGAGCCGGGTCGCCGGGCAGCCGCCGCGCTCGCCGCACGCAGGACGCCTGCCGTCATCGACGTCGCCGATGCCCGTGTAATGTTCGCCGCTGCGCTCGACCGCCCGGCCGATGAGCGGAGGGTATCGTGACTTCCGACGAACTCAAGTTCGAGGCCGAGTTCGCTGCCGAGCGCGCTCCCGACGAGCCAGCCTTGGTGGTCGACGTCGAGGGCTTCGAGGGGCCGCTCGACCTGCTGCTGACGCTGGCGCGCCATCAGAAGGTCGATCTATCCAAGATCTCGATCCTGGCGCTGGCCGACCAGTATCTCGCCTTCATCGAGGAGGCGCGCCGGCTACGGCTCGAACTCGCGGCCGACTATCTGGTGATGGCGGCGTGGCTCGCTTACCTGAAGTCGCGCCTGCTGCTGCCAGACAGCAATGCGCCGGAAGGGCAGAGCGCCGAGGACATGGCGAACGCCCTCGCGCTGCGACTGAAGCGGCTTGAAGCCATCCGCCAGGCGGCCGAGCGCCTGTTCGGACGCCCGCAACTTGACCGTGACGTGTTCCGCCGCGGCCTGCCCGAGCCGATAGCCCATATCAAGCATCCGGAATGGTCGGCGACGCTTTACGACCTGCTCTCGGCCTATGCCCAGCAGCGCCAGAGGCATGCGCTCGCGCGAGTACGCTTTGCCAAGCGAGCAGTGTGGTCGCTCGCCGAAGCGCGCGAGGCGCTCGAGCGCCTGATTGGACAGTCGGCCGATTGGACCCGGCTCGATGAGTATCTGATCAGGTACGTCGTCGAGCCGTCGCATGCTGCGACGGTATTCGCGTCCAGCTTCGCGTCTGCACTTGAACTGGTACGGGAGGGCATGGCTGAACTCCATCAGCATCAGCCATTCGCGCCGCTCTATGTGCGCAAGCGCCACACCGCCGCGAGAGTTGAGCCGGACGGTGCGGCGGAAACCGACGAGACGAAGAACTAGCGGGAAGGGAGGCCATGATGATGGGCCTGGCAAAGATGCAGGTAGTCACATCAAACGATGAACCGGAGGACGACGCCGCCGAGCCGCGCGCGCGCCCGGAGGAGCTTCGCCTGCTCGAGGCGATGCTGTTCGCGGCGTCCGAGCCGCTCAGTGAGAAGGACCTCAGCGCGCGTCTTCCGCAAGGGGTTGACGTGCGTGTGGCGCTGGCGCGGCTGCAGCGGGAATACGCGTCGCGCGGGGTCAACTTGGTGCGCGTCGGCGGCAAATGGACCTTCCGCACCGCCACCGACTTGTCTTGGCTGCTCAGCAAGGAGACGGTGGAGACCCGCAAGCTGTCGCGGGCGGCGATCGAGACGCTCGCGATCATCGCCTATCACCAGCCGGTCACGCGCACCGAGATCGAGGAGATCCGCGGGGTGACAACGTCCAAGGGCTCGGTCGACGTCCTGTTGCAGACCGGGTGGATCAAGCCGCGCGGGCGCCGAAAGGCGCCCGGCCGTCCGCTGACCTACGGCACGACCGAAGCGTTCCTGTCGCATTTCGGGCTCGATGCGGTTGGCGATTTGCCGGGGCTTGATGAGCTCAAGGGCGCCGGTCTGTTCGACGGACGTCTGCCGTCCGGATTCTCCGTGCCGCTGCCTTCCGACGATCCAGCGCTGCGCGAGGATGAGGACCCGCTCGAACCGGGCGACCTCGACCTCGGTCTTGCCCCGCCGCGTGAGAGCACCGAGGACTGAGCCAGGGCAGTCGGGCGGCCAGCCC
>Ga0066388_100001122_pt1 | contig 14552 bp, 12 predicted proteins | sample PanSoiMetaGPlot6_FD_64539 | JGI IMG/M metagenome (GOLD analysis project Ga0066388, IMG submission 64539) | Tropical forest soil microbial communities from Panama analyzed to predict greenhouse gas emissions - Panama Soil - Plot 6 (Hybrid Assembly) | ecosystem: Environmental > Terrestrial >... | reverse complement strand
TCGCGGCGGAGCACCGCATTGAGCACCGAAATCGACAATTCGAGTCCGATCAGATGAAAGGGCTTGTACATCGCCGCATAGCGCCCGGTAGCGTCGGTCGGCAGCCCGTATTGCTTGAAACAGGCGGCGGCGTAGTCGTTCGCGGCCCTGAGCACGACATAAACGCCCCAACGCAGATCGCGTGGCACCGGGCTGCCATCGCGTTCAAGCGACGAGACAACCTCGACCATGCCGTCGCGCTCCAGAACGCCACCCAAATCTTTTGGCCGCAGCACGGTGGCGAGCGCATCGGCGCCGCACGGCGGAAACAGAAGACCGTCCTGCGGCACGGCGAGATCGCAGGCATTGGCGACCGCGGCCATCTCGATGGCCGACTTGGTGCCATCGAGAAAGGAGTTGAACATTTGCGAATTCATTCCGGCCTGGCGCGCGTCTTCGGCCGTGAGGCCGTAATGCTCCCACACGCCCTCCGGCGTCACCGCATGATAGGCCGGCAGATATTTGGTGCCTTTGCCGGCGGCGGCCACGATGAAACCGGCCGAGCGGGCCCAGTCCACCATCTCGGCGATTAGAGCCGGCTGATCGCCATAGGCGAGCGAGTAGATCACGCCGGCAGCCCGCGCTTTGGCAGAGAGCCACGGCCCGGCCAGCGCATCGGCTTCGACATTGACCATGACGATTGGTTTGCGTGCCTCGATCGCTGCCAGCGCATGCGCAATGCCGGCTCCCGGATCGCCGGTCGCTTCGACGACGACTTCGACCCGCTCGTCGGTGCAGGCGTCGCTCCCGCGCGGGGAAAATTGCGTGCGCGCGATACGGCCGGCATCCCATCCGATGGTGCGGCACGCGGCCTTGGCGCGGTCGATGTCGCGATCGCAAATGAGCGTCACTTCGAGGCCGGCGATCGACGGCACCTGGGCGAGAAACATCGAGCCGAATTTGCCGGCGCCGATCAGGCCGACGCGCACCGGCTTGCCGGTGTCGATGCGGGCGGCGAGCAGCGATTGCAGGTTCATGCGGATACCGGGTTTGACCTGCGCAACTTATTCCGCCGCCACTTTGTGGGCGCGCGCATAAACGAGCAGCGCGTCATCGGCGACCGGGAGGAGCGGGGTGAAATCGCGATGCGCGATCCATTCCGGCCGGGTGAATTTGGTGATGTGATTCGACACCGCGCACAGCGTTAAATAGACGATCTTGCGCGGATAGGGCGTGATGTTCGGCGGCGACGCGTGCACCAGATTGCCGTGGAACATCAGCACCGAGCCGGCTTTGCCGGTCGGCGCCACGATACCGCCTTCGGCGGCGAGCCGGGTCACCGTCTCTTTGTCGAGCGTCCACAACGGATAGGACGTGGTCAGCTTGTCGTGACCGGCGGCGAGCACGCCCTGGCGGTGACTCTTGGGAATGAGCATCAGCGCGCCATTGATCGGCATCACTTCATCGAGAAACACCGCGATGTTCATCGCCCGCGGCTCCGGCATGCCGTCGTCGCGCGCCCAAGTGCCGTAATCCTGGTGCCATTGCCAAACGTCGCCTTCGAAGGCTGCCTTGGCGTTGATCTTGAATTGATGGACGTAGACATCCTCGCCGAATAATTGCCGCAGCGGCTCGATCAGCCGCGGATGGCTCGCCAGCAGACGGAACGTCTCGTTGAAGGTATGCGCAGCAAACGCGGTGCGCGGAGCGCCTGATTTTTCGCGCCAGATCTCCTGGCGATCGAGTTTGAGAATCGCTTCAGCATCATCGCGCAGCAGCGCGATCTCCTCCTCGTTGAAACAGTTCGGGAAAAACAGATAGCCGAGTTCATCGAATTGTTTGAGCTCTGCAGGGCTGAGCGTCATAATACGATCCTGAGCTTGGCGTGTTTCCGGGATTGCGTCTGGATTGCGCCAAATTTAGCGCAAAGCGGGCGTGTGTTCTACGTGCCGCGGAACTTAGGCTTGCGCTTGGCGTGGAAGGCTTCGACACCCTCACGGAAATCGTCGGACTGCCGCAATCGGCTGTAGCAATGGCCCTCCAGCTCGATGGCGGCTTGCAGATTGGTGTCTTCAGTGGCGTTGAGCAGCGCTTTCGCGGTGCGCTGCGCCAACGGTGAGAACGTACGCAATTCATCGACCAGGGCATCGGTCGCCATTTCAAGCCTATCGTCGGCGACGCAATCGGTCGCGATGCCCCAATCGTAAGCCTGCTTGGCGGTGATCCGCTTCGAGCGCATCACGATATCCTTGGTGCGGGTGATGCCGATGATCTTTTGCAGGCGTGCTGAACCGCCTGAGCCGGGGATCTGCCCGAGCCGCTGCTCCGGCAGCGCATAGAGGCAGGTCTCGGACGCAATGCGAAAATCGCAAGCCAGCGAAATTTCAAAGCCGACGCCGAAGCAATAGCCGCGATTGGCCACGATCACGGGCTTGGCGCAGCGCGCCGGCGCGGCGATGTTCCACGCCAGTTTGGAAACATGTTCCGGCGACGCCTGCAGAAAACCAGCAATATTGCCGCCGGACGAGAAATGTTCACCTGCAGCGCGCAGCACGATCACGCGCACGCGCGCATCCGCGTCGAGCGCCTCGAATACAAGGCGAAGCTGATCGCGTTGGTCCATCTCGATGACATTGAGCGGCGGCCGGTCGAGCACGATGTCGGCGCGCTCGCGCGCGCCGTCGATCTCGACGCGAAAGCCGTCGAGCTTCGCCAAACGCGGATCGGAGAAGTGGGACGACGCATCGTTCATGCGGCTGTTCCTTGCTGGCGCGGCGCTGCGGCCGGCTCGGGTGTGTATTCGCCGGCGGCGAGTTTGCGGCGCAACAGCTTGCCGACCGGCGATTTCGGGATTTCGGTGACAAAGATATAGCGGCGTGGCCGCTTGAAATTGGCAAGGCCGGAGGCGCGGCAGAAAGCATCAAGCTCCTCGGCTTCGATCGCTGCGCGGCGCTTGACGAAAGCGGTAACGATCCTGCCCCAGCGTTCGTCGGGCAACCCGACCACAGCGACTTCCGACACCGCGGCATGCAGCGACAGACAGGATTCGATCTCCACCGGAGAGACGTTCTCGCCGCCGGTAATGATCATGTCGTCGACCCGGCCGGTGACGAAGACGTCGCCATCGGAATCGACGTAACCGGTGTCACCAGTGAAATACCACCCCTGCCGCAGCGCTTTGGCGTCGGCATCCGGACGACGCCAATAGCCGTCGAAGGATTCATCGCCGGCAAGGAGAGCAATGATTTCGCCTTCTTCGGCGGGCGCGGCCAGTTCGTCAACGGATTTGGCGCCGAGTTTGACCACGCGCACCATCTGATTGATCCCGGCGCGGCCAGCGGATCCCGGCTTTGCCGGTGCGTTTTGCTCGATGGTGAACGTGTAGATTTCGGACGAGCCGTAATGGTTGACGAATAGATCCGGTCGAAACGCCGCTTGTAGTTTCTTGAGGAGGGCATCGGTCATCGGCGCGCCGGCAAAGCCGAGCTTGCGCACCGAACTGGTGTCAGTTTGCGCAAACAGCGGGTGGTGCACGAGATCGTGATAGAGCGTCGGCACAAGATAAAGATTGGTCACGCGCTCGGTCGCAATGAGCCGCAAGGCTTCGGCGGCATCGAACCGGCGCAAGCAAATAAAAGCGCCGCTGATTAACGACATCGCCAAAAGCGAGCGGACGCCCATCGTGTGATAAAGCGGCATGACGCCCAGCGTGCGCTCGCCACGGCCATAAAGATTTTGCGCGACATGCGCCAAAGCGGCGGCGCGCTCGGCGTGCTGCCGGCGCGGAACGCCCTTCGGCCGCGCCGTCGTGCCGGAGGTGTAGAGCATCACCGACCAGGCCTCCACGTCGGCGCGCGGGCGCGCCTCGGGCGCCTCCCCTTCGGTGAGCGCGGCGAATGGCATGGCGTCCGGCGCGACACTGTCGAGTGCGATGCGCGGCAGCCGCACGGCCAACTGCGATCCGCTTACCGCGGCCGCGGAGGAATCCTCATAGACCAGCGCCTTGGCCTCGGCGTCTTGCAGATAGAAATCGAGTTCGCCCGCGGTCGATCGCCAATTCACCGGCGTGATGATCAGGGCGGCAAATTGGCAGGCCCAATGGAGCGTGGCGGCTTCCCAGCGGTTCTGCAGCGCGGTTACGATGTGATCGCCGGGTGCAAGTCCGAGGGAATCAAGGCCAGCGACTAGCGCCGAGATGCGCCGGTACCATTGCGCGTAGGTTAAACGCAGCTCACCGTCGACGACGGCAAGCGCCTTCGGATCCCGCGCAACGCTGCCGAGAAAGCTAAGACCAAGGTCGAGCATACAACACAACCGGTACGGCGATTGTTACCGCGCCGGACATGATAGGCCATCGCTCCGCGCTGACAAACCGCGCGCCGGGACGGCGCCCGGTCGCGTGCGCAACCGCTTTTGCCCTGATTGTGTTATTCGCGGGTCGGGAACAGCGCCGCCGGGAAATCGGCCGCCGAGCGGCGCTGGCGTTCGCGCGGCGCATAGTCCGGATGCGGATTTGGATCCGGCTCGACCGCCCGCCGATAGAGATGCCAGGTCGCATGTCCGAGTACCGGCATCACTACCGTCAGCCCGACAAAGAACGGAATCGAGCCGATCACCAACAGCCCGGCGACGATCAATCCCCACAACGCCATCGGCAGCGGATTCGCCGCCATAACCCGAAGCGATGTGTACACTGCGACCGCGGCGCCGACGTCGCGGTCGAGCAGCAGTGGAAATGAAATCGCACTGATGGAGAGCACCAGCGCGGCGAACAGAAAGCCGATACCGGTGCCGACCACGATGAGGGTCCACCCGCGCGGCGTGGTCAGCACGTCGTGGATGAATTGCATGATCGAAGCCGGCGGCGAATAGCCGAATACTGCGATATAGAGTGCTTCGGCAACCACCAGCCAGATCAGAAACAGCGCCATCAACAGCACGCCGAGCGCGATGATGGCGCCGAGCGATGGCGAATGCAGCACATCGAGCGCATGGCCTGTCGAACTGTCGAGTCCGGCTTCGCGACGCCGGCTCAGCTCATAGAGACCGATGGCGGCCAAGGGCCCGACCAAAGCGAAACCGGCGGCGATCGGGAACGCCAGCGGCAATAGCGACAGCGAATTTCCCAACGTGAGGCCGATCAGCAAAATTCCGAGCAAGGGATAGATCACGCACAAAAAAACCGCGTGGCTGGGGACGGCCGTGAAATCGTCGACGCCTCGGGTAAGGGCATAATAGATATCTGCTGGCGAAATGCGGCGAACGACCGGTTGCGCAGGACTCGTCGTTGCGCCGACAAGAATATGCGAATTGGCCATAGGCGCTCCTCCTGAACTTTATCGGCGGGGCGCGCCACGGGCAGCCTCTTTTGAAAACAATCGCCCGCGAGCGGCCCGAGCTATACCGAAGCATGATTCTCTTGCTGCAACGGATATTCCCGCAAGCAACAAAGCATGCTCGTCGTGCAGGGATCATGGCACTTCACGGCGGCCTACGCATCCCTGAACGCGTGCCGCGGCTTGCGGTTCAATTCACATTCCGGTGTGCGCGTGCCCGCCCCCATAACGAAAAGGGCCCCCGATCCGGGAGCCCTTTCCGCCTGATCACCGCGCCAAACTAGTCACGGTGAGCCACGCTAGGTTAATCGCTAGTGGTGATGGAAGCGGACGACGTGGCCGCCATGCCAGCCACCGTGCCAACCACCCCAGCCGCCGCCGACGACGATATTGGGGCCGCCGTAGTAGTCGTAGTAGCCGCACGGATAGCCGTAATAACCGCAGTCATAATATGCGGGCGCGCCGACTCCGACGCCTACGCCAAACGGCCCCGCGTAGAAACCCACCTGCGCCATTGCTGGCGCCGCCGCGGCCGCCGTTAACAGCGCCGCGGTACCAATTCCAAGCGCAAGCTTTCTCATTATCTCCTCCTGTTCCTGTTGCGCTCAGAGAGAGAAACGCGAAGCGGCAAGGCCACGTTCCCGGGAACACGCATCGCGCGCGGGAACTTGCATGAACAATATTTTAGAAAATAATTTGGAACCGACGACGACGGAGGCTCTTCACTCGGCCGCGAGCGGTAGCGCTTCCTGTTGTTGCGGTTCCTCTTTGTGGCCTCGGAGCCAATCCTGGAAACGATCGAGATAAAGATAAATCACCGGCGTGGTGAACAGGGTCAATGCCTGGCTCAAAGCCAATCCGCCGACCATGGAATAGCCTAGCGGTTGGCGAAGCTCCGAGCCGGCGCCCTGGCTGAGCATCAGCGCGACGCCGCTCAGAAGCGCCGTCATCGTGGTCATGACGATCGGGCGGAACCGCAACAGGCACGCTTGCCGGATCGCCTCGCGCGGCGCCAGCCCCGCGCGTTCGCGGTTAATGGCGAAATCGACCAGCATGATGCCGTTCTTCTTGACGATGCCGATCAGCAGGATGATGCCGATGATTCCGATCACCGACAGATCGAAGCCGCCGGCCAACAATGCCAACAGCGCGCCGACGCCGGCCGACGGCAGCGTCGACAGAATCGTCAGCGGGTGGATGTAGCTCTCATAGAGTACGCCGAGAATAACGTAGACGACGACAAGCGCGGCGGCGATCAGGATCGGCTCGTTCGACAGTGCCGCTTGGAACGCCTGCGCGTTACCCTGGAAGCTGCCGATCAGCGACTGCGGCATGCCGATATCGGCGGCCGCCCTGTTAATGGCATCAACCGCTTGGCCGAGCGCCACGCCGGGCGGCAGATTGAATGTCAGCGTCACCGCCGGAAACTGTCCCGAATGCGACACCAGGAGCGGACCGATGTGAGCGGTATCGACCCGCACTACGGTTGAGAGCGGGACCAGTTGTCCATTGGTCGGTGCTTTGATGTAGAGATCATCCAGCGTTCGGAGCTTGCCCTGCAATTCGGGAAGCACTTCAAGAACAACGTAATAGGAATTGTTGGTGAAATATTGCGTGACCTGATCTTGGCCGAACGCGGCATTGAGCGTGGCGTCAATCTGCGCCGGTTGAATGCCGAACCGCGCCGCGGCGTCGCGATTGATGGTGACGGTGAGCAGCGGCGCCCTGTTCTGGGCATCGGTCGCCACGTCAGCCAATTCCGGCAGCGTCTTTAGCTTCGCCGTCAGGCGCGGCGCCCAGGTGTTGAGCTCATGCAGATCGGGATCCTGCAACACATATTGAAATTGACCGCGTGCGATGCGCCCGCCGACTGTGATGTCCTGCGCCGGCTGCAGGAACAGCCGCACCCCCGGGACCTGCGCCAGTTTTGGGCGCAGTCGATCGATGATTTGCGATGCCGAAGCGTTACGATCGTCGCGCAGCTTCAGTCCGATAATGAATCGGCCGGTATTCTGCGTGTTGCCGAAGCTCGGTCCGAAGAACGAGCCGAAATCGGCGACGTCCGGATCCTGCGCGATCACATCCGAAAGCTCGCGCTGGATCTGCCGCATCTTCTGCGGCGAGACGTCTTGACCCGCTTCGGAGATGCCCAAGATCATCCCGATATCCTGTGTTGGAAAGAAACCCTTCGGGATCATGACAAAGAGCAGGCCGGTTACAGCGACCGTCGCGAAGAACACCATCAGCGTGGTGAATTGATGCCGCAACACCGCGTCGAGGCCGCGGCGATACGCGTCGAGAACAAAATCAAAGCCGCGTTCGATGGTCCTATAAAGCCGGCCATGCTCGCGGTCGTGCTCGCTGACCAGAAAGCGCGAGCACAACATCGGCGTCAATGTCAGCGAAACCACGACGGAAACGACGATCGAAGCCGTAACGGTGATGGCGAATTCGTGGAATAGCCGTCCGACAATGCCGCTCATCAAGAGCAGCGGAATAAAGACGGCGATCAGCGAAATGCTGATCGAAAGCACCGTAAAGCCAATCTCCCGCGCGCCTTTGATGGCCGATTGCAACGGCGTCGTTCCTGCCTCGAGATGGCGGAAGATGTTCTCGACGACGACGATGGCGTCGTCGACCACGAAGCCGACGGCGATCGTGAAGGCCATTAGTGACAGATTGTCGAGCGAAAAGCCGGCGAGGTAGATGATCGCCGTTGCGCCAAGCAGCGACAATGGCACGGCGGCGCCGGGAATGAGGGTGGCGTGGATGCTGCGCAAGAACAGCAAGATGACGAGGACGACGAGCGCACACGACAAGAGCAAGGTGAACTCGACATCCTTGACCGAGGCGCGGATGGTCTGCGTGCGGTCGAGAATGGTGTTCAGATGAATGCCAGGCGGAATCAACGCATGCATCCGCGCCAGCGCCATCTTGATGTTGTCGACCGTGTCGATCACGTTGGCGCCCGGCTGCTTGAAGACGAGCAGCATGACGGCGGTCTGCTCGCGGTGCAGCGCGCCCAGCGTCACGTCCTGGGGCCCCGAGATGGCTTGGCCGACGTCATCGACGTGAACCGGGGCACCATTACGATAATCAATAATCACCTTATTGTAGGCTTCCGGCTCGGTGAGCTGGTCGTTGGCTGCGATTGTGAAGCTTTGCTGCGGGCCGAGCAGCGTGCCCTTGGCGGCTTGGGAGGTTGAGTTGGCGAGTGCCGCGCGCACGTCGGCGAGCGTCAGCTGGCGCGCAGTCAGCTTTCCAGGATCGACCTGAACGCGAATGGCAGGCCGCTGCTGCCCACCGATGATCACCTGCGCGACCCCAGAGATTTGCGAAATCTGCTGGGCGACAACGTTCTCGGCGAAGTCGTCCACTTTGGTGAGCGGCAGCGTGTCCGAAGTGGCGGCCACAATCAAAATTGGGGAATCCGCCGGATTGACCTTGCGGTAGGTCGGCGGGGTGGAAAGCGTCTTCGGTAGCTGGTTGCCCGCGGCCGTTATCGCAGCCTGCACATCCTGGGCGGCGCCGTCGATGTTGCGGTTGAGATCGAATTGCAGCGTCACCACGGTCGAGCCGAGCGAACTTACCGAGCTCATCTGCGATACGCCGGCGATCTGACCGAACTGCCGTTCGAGCGGCGTCGCCACCGTCGCGGCCATGGTTTCGGGGCTGGCGCCGGGCACCGTAGCGACCACTTGGATCGTCGGAAAATCGACCTGCGGCAGCGGCGCCACCGGCAATAACGGAAACGCGACAATGCCGACCAGCGCCAGTGCCGCCATCAGCAGCGAGGTGGCGATGGGCCGCCGGATGAAAACTTCCGAAAAATTCATCAGGAATTATCCGGCTGCTGCACCGCGGGGGTTTTTGGCGACCGGATCGCGACATGGGTCCCGACATCGAGCCGTGATTGGCCCTCGAGAACGACGGTCTCGCCGGCATTAAGGCCTTTGGTGGCAATGACAATGTCTTCGTCTGCTTGGAACGCCTCGATTGGTCTCTGCTCGACTGTTTCGTCAGGCTTCACGACCCAAACGTAATAACCCTCGGGACCGCGCTGAAGCGCGACTGCCGGAATCGTGACCACGTTCTTGCGCGTGGTGATGAGCAAGCGCACGCGGACAAACTCGCCTGGCCACAGCCGGTCGTCGTCGTTTGGAAATTCCGCTTTGAGCTGGATCGTGCTGGTGGTCTGATCGATCTGATTGTTGATCAGAAGCAGTTTGCCTTCAGCGAGCAGGTTCTTGCCGTCCTGATCGAACGCCGAGACCTTCACCTCACCGCGCAGCATCGCTTCGCGAACAAGCCCGAGATAGCTCTGCGGCAGTGTGCAAATCACCGTAGTCGGCTTGATCTGCGTGAGCACGGTGAGCGGGTTGGCATCGGTGGTGTGAATGATGTTGCCGACGTCGATCTGGCGGAAGCCGACCACACCGTCGATCGGGGCCGCGATCGTGGCATAGTCGAGCTGGGTCTGCGCCGCCTCAATGGCGGCTTGATCGGCGTCGATGGTCGCTTTGGCCGTATCGACTTTGGCCTGCTGTTGGTCGACGTTCTGCTGCGTCTCGTAGCTCTTCAACGCCAAGGATTTAAACCGCGCCAGGTCTTTCTGCGCGGCAATCAATTGCGCCTCATCCTGACTCTTTTTCGCTATCGCCTGATCAAGCGCGGCTTTGAACGGCGCCGGATCGATCTTGGCGAGGACGTCGCCTTGATGCACCTCCTGGCCCTGGCGGAAATTGATCGAGACGATTTGGCCATTGACCTGAGCGCGGATGGCCACCGTGTTGAGCGCCTGGACCGTTCCCAGCGCATGGGAATAAATCGACACGTCGCGGACGGCCGCTTCGGTAACCGTTACCGGGACCGCGGGCCGGGCGGCGGTTTGCGCCGCCTGTGACGTCGTATGACGCCAGAAAATTATCGCGGCAGCCAAGGAGGCGAACGCAATCCCGGCAACAATGAAGAAAATCTGTCGGGAATCCCGCCCGATTAACCGCATCCTCATGGCCGTAGCTATAACTTGCTTTCCTTAGCGCTCAAACGGCGAAATCCGGGCCTTTTCCGGCCGGCGCGGGCGCCGTGCACCGCACTATAGCGGCTTGAGAAAGGGCGGCGCATTAAACTTATTTAAGATAGCGCCGCCTGCGCATTAACGTTGTCGATTCAACGCTGCAGGCGAAGCCAGGTTCTTAAGCTCGGTTCGCGCGGCAATGGATTTGTCGCCGTGCCGACTCGCCGGACCTAGGCCGAGGGGTTCCTTAGAGCCGCCGGATCAGCCCAGCGATGGCGGCTATGACGACAAACACGAGCAACACCGGAAACCAGATCAATGCACCCCCAATCAGCGCCAAGAGGAAGATGCCGCCAAACAGCGCCAGCATGAGCAACAGCAACACAAAGCCAAGCGGACCAATGCGGCCGACATAGATGCGGTGCGTGCTGCGGCGCTCGTTAAATCCGTAGTTCGGCGGCCAGCGCGAATCCTGGTTGGGCCAATCATTGCCCGGTGGAATGATTTCAGGTTCTCGGCGCGGCCGCTCGGGTTGGTCTCGATTGTTTGACATGTCGGCTGGCGGCGCGGCGATCAAGTTAGCGGCGGCACTGCCTGGGCGGTTCTCTCGTGATGGTCGTGGAGAAATTGCGCCAGCTGCTCGCGCAAGCTCTCGTCTTGCTCGCCTTGGTGACCGAGCAGTACGGCGCGCTCGAACAATTGCTGCTGCAGCTCTTGCGGCAATGCGCTCCACAAATCGGCGGCGGCAGCACCGAGCACGAGAAGATAGCGTCCGGCAATGTCGTTGACGACTTGATCGGAATGCTTGCTCATTGTCGAACTCATAACTGTCAGTTGGAGCGCGCTTGCTCAATCGACGTTGCATTACGCGGCGTTATTCAAAAGCCGCGGGCGCCATCTGCATACTGGGCCTGCTGCCAACTTAAAACAATAGCTGGCAGCTTGGTTCCGATCGTCATCGTCCGCTGCCAGCCGCGGCGGGCGCCGTATTGACCTGTTCTTTGGCAAAACCCGCGGTCGCGGCATAGCCGCGCACGATGGCTTGGCGCTGCTCATAAGAGAGCACGGTGTCGATATCGGTAAATCCGTCAGGTGCGCGTTGTTCGACCGCGTCGATGACGCCTTCCGGTCCGCCGGTTCGATTCATTTGCACGATTTGCGCCGTCGGCGGCAGGCGATCGCGCTCATAGGCCCACAACGCTTGCATGGGATGCTCGGCGGCAATCAAATGGTCGGCAAGCGCGCGGGCGTCGAGAATGGCCTGGGAGGCGCCGTTCGAACCGACCGGATACATTGGATGTGCGGCATCGCCGAGCAGCGTCACGCGGCCAAATGACCAGCGCGGCAGCGGATCGCGGTCGCACATCGGATACTCCCAAAATTCCGGGGTCGCCGCGATCAAGGCTTGCGCATCGACATGGCGAATTTCGAATCGCCGTATGTGCGGCTCAAGTTCTTCGATCCGCCCGGGGCGCGACCAATCCTCCTTGCGCGGCGGCGGCGTCGCGCCGTCCCCGATCTTGGCCACCACTGCCCAGTTGGTGAGCCGCATATCATCGCGCGCGCCCTCGGCGATCGGATAGACGACGAGTTTGGCGGCCATTCCACCGGCCACGATCATGGAGCGACCAGTCAAAAATCGCGGCCATTCGGTCGCGCCGCGCCATAGCATGGCGCCGTTCCAGCGCGCCGGGCCCTCGTTCGGATAAAGCGCTTCACGCACCGCCGAATGAATTCCGTCGGCGCCGACCAGGATGTCGCCGTAAGCCGTGGCGCGGTGCGCGCCGGTGCGGTCGAAGAAATAGGCGGTGACGCCGGATTCATCCTGGCGAAAGGCGCTGAGGCGATGGCCGGTATGGATGTGCGGCTCGCCGATCCGTTCGCGCACGGCGTCATGGATCACACCCTGCAGCCGCCCGCGATGGATCGAAAACTGCGGCACGTCATAGCCGGCATCGAGCCCGCGCGGTTCGCGCCAGATCTCCTGGCCGAGGCGATTGGTATAGAACAGCTCATAGGTGCGGATCGCGACCGCATCGAGCCGTTGCAAAAGGCCGAGCGCAGCGAGCTCCTTGATTGCATGCGGCAGCGTATTGATGCCGACGCCGAGCTCGCGGATCTGGTCGGATTGCTCGAACACCTCGCATGGAATGCCACGCGCGTGCAGCATCAGCGCGGCGGTAAGCCCGCCGATCCCGCCGCCTGCGATAATGACTTTCATGGTTATCAGATGCCGGAGATCAGATATCGGAGGTCAGAATATCAGATTACCTCGTCTGCGACTTCCGATCTCTGACACCCGAAATCCGATCACTCCGGCTGGATGCCGGCCTTGCCAATGACGTCGCCCCAGCGCTGCGTCTCTTCTTTGACGAAGGCGCTGGCCTCCGCGGGCGTGCCGCCACCCGGGCCGATGCTCAGCGCCGCGAAGCGCTCGCGCAGACCAGGATCGCGCATCGCGGCATTGGCGGCGGCATTGAGCTTGGCGACGATCGCGGGCGGCGTCTTCGGCGGCGCGGTGATTGCATGCCAGGTATCGGAGATGCAGCCGTGGATTCCGAGCTCTTCCAAAGTGGGAATGTCCGGCAACGACGGCAGGCGTTCCTTCACGGTCACGGCAAGGATGCGCGCTTGTCCGGATTTGTTCAGTTCGATCGAGGTGGCAAGCTCGTTGAACATCAGGTCGACATTGCCGGCGAGCAGATCGTTAACGGCCGGAGCGGTGCCTTTATACGGCACATGCGTCAGCTTGGTGCCGGTGATGGACTGGAATAGTTCGGCAGTGGTGTGCGAGGTGGTGCCGATGCCCTGCGAGGCGTAGTTGATCTTGCCGGGATTTGCTTTGGCGTAAGCGATCAGCTCGGCCACGCTCTTGGCCGGGAAATCCTTGCGCACGAGAACGACGTTCGGCACGTGCGACATGATCGCGACCGGAATGAGCTCCGCGGGAGTGTAGTTGAGGGACTTGTAAAGAAACGGCGCAGTGGTGATCGGTGCCGGCTGCGAAGCGAGCAGCGTGTAACCGTCGGGATCGGCCTTGAACACCGTCTCGGCGGCGAGACTGCCGCTCACCCCCGGCTTGTTCTCGACGACGAGCGGCTGGCCGAGCGCAGCGCGCATTTTATCGGTGACGATCCGGGTGACGGTATCGACGCCGCCGCCCGCGGGGACCGACACGATCACCCGGATCGGATGATCGGGAAACTCGGCAGCGCTCGCCGCGGCAGCCGCAAGCAGCGGCAGCACAGCTCCGAACGACAGGATGGTGATCGAGCGCCGCAACATATGAAAGCCCCAAAAAGATATCGGCATGCCATAGCGCAGATCGGGCGTTGAGTCCCGCGGCGTGCTGCCGCTACAAGTAGTCGTGGGGAGGAGCACGGCATGAGCAAACTCGATTTCGTTCTCGAAGAATTGGTGACCGCCAACCGCATCCTGGCTAATGAGGGCATCGTCGACTCATTCGGCCATGTCAGCGCACGGCATCCTGATAATCCCAGGCATTATCTGCTGTCGCGGGCGCGCGCGCCCGAGCGAATCGAGCACGTCGATATCGTCGAATACACCCTTGAGGGCGAGGCGATCGATAAGAACGCCCCGGCGCCCTATGTGGAGCGTTTCATCCACGGTGCGATCTATGAGGTGCGGCCCGACGTGCACGCCATCGTGCACAATCATTCCCCGAGCGTCATTCCATTCGGCGTGACCGCCAAAAAGCTCAAGCCGTTTCTGCACATGTGCGCTCATATCGGGAATGAGGTGCCGACCTGGGATTCCCGCGACAAATTCGGCGACACCACTTTGTTGGTCAGCGACATGGAGATGGGCCGCGATCTGGCGCGGCTCCTGGGCTCGCGGCCGACCACGCTGATGCGCGGCCACGGCGCCACTGTGGTCGGCCGCTCGGTCCGCCATTCGGTGTTCGTCTCAGTCTATCTGGAAGTCGGCGCCAAGCTGCAGATGCAGGCCATGGCGCTTGGCGAAATCAAGTTTTTGAGCGCCGGTGAAATCGATCAAATCGTCGGGCGATTGAACGATTACACGCTCAACCGCGCCTGGGAAAACTGGGCGCGGCGCGCCGGACGGCAGATGCAAGCGAGCTAGTCGCGCGGTAGTCACTCCGCCGCGAGACGCACCTCCGGCGCCGCGGCACGGACTTCGGCATCGACGTGGTGCTCGTATTTGGTGAAATTGTTTTGGAACATGCCGACGAGCTTGCG
>Ga0066388_100001121_pt1 | contig 14553 bp, 14 predicted proteins | sample PanSoiMetaGPlot6_FD_64539 | JGI IMG/M metagenome (GOLD analysis project Ga0066388, IMG submission 64539) | Tropical forest soil microbial communities from Panama analyzed to predict greenhouse gas emissions - Panama Soil - Plot 6 (Hybrid Assembly) | ecosystem: Environmental > Terrestrial >... | reverse complement strand
CGACGGCGCACCTTGAGGGCGCTGCAGAACGGTACGAACCGCGGATACTGCTCAACGTCGGCGACGAGATCGAACATCTCGGCCGCCGAATGCGGAACGCGCCGCTTGGTCGAGATCTGAGGCATCAGCCACGCGTCGCAGCGCGTGCCGCGCGGAGACGGGCGAAATCCTCGCCGGCGTGATGCGACGAACGTGTCAATGGGCTCGATGACACCAGCAGGAAGCCCTTGGCATTCGCGATCGTCTCAAACCCCTTGAACTCGGCGGGCTCGACGAAACGCGCGACCGCGTGATGCTTGCGCGTCGGCTGCAGATATTGACCGATGGTCAGAAAATCGACTTCGGCCGAGCGCAGGTCATCCATCACCTGCAGCACTTCGTTGCGCTGCTCGCCCAAGCCGACCATGATCCCGGACTTGGTGAACATGGTCGGATCGATCTCTTTGACCTGCTGCAGGAGCCGGATCGAATGAAAGTAGCGCGCGCCGGGCCGCACCGTCAGATAAAGCGACGGCACTGTTTCGAGGTTGTGATTAAAGACGTCCGGCTTGGCCGCGACCACGACCTCGAGCGCGCCCGGCTTGCGCAGGAAGTCCGGCGTCAGCACTTCGATCGTCGTGGTCGGACAGCGCTCCCGGATGGCCTGGATCACTGCGGCGAAATGTACGGCACCGCCATCGTCGAGGTCATCGCGGTCGACCGACGTCACGACCACATGGGCGAGCCCGAGCTTGGCCGTCGCGTCAGCAACGTGCGCGGGCTCGCCCGGGTCGAGCGGGCCCGGCAGTCCGGTCCGCACGTTGCAGAAGGCGCACGCGCGGGTGCATGTATCACCCATGATCAGAAAGGTTGCGTGCTTCTTTTCCCAACACTCGCCGATATTCGGACAGCCGGCCTCCTCGCAGACCGTGTGCAGGCCGTTGTCGCGCATGATCCGCGCCGTATCGGCATAGCCCTTGGACACCGGCGCCCTGACACGAATCCAATCAGGCTTCTTGAGAACGGGCGCATCCGGCCGGTGCACCTTTTCGGGGTGCCGTGGTTTGGTAGTGTCGAGCACAACGACCATGATTTGACTAGATACGCGGCGCTCGACCATCCCGCAAGGCGAGGCGCCGAACCGCCGCGGTTAGCTGCCCGTCTTACCCAGCAAGGCTGAGCAATAGCCAAGTGCGGTCAGCTCCCACGCCATACTGCGATGTGATGCCGCCGCCGTGGCGTCCCGCAGGATCAACTGCAGCGGATTGGCGTCATATAGGAATTTCGAGCCGCTGATCGCGACGATCTTCTCGATCGCCTGACGCGCCAGGATCACGGCGCGCGAGCCGCGTATCCGCGTGAGCGCGATGTCCTGTTCCGAAATCCGCGCGCCGGAGCGGAGCACCTCGTCGTTGCGCTGCCCGTAGGCCGACATGATGAGGTTGGCCATTTCGACGTCGAGGGTCGCTTCGGCGAATTTGCTCTGGATCGCCGGCCAGTCGGGTTGTGGCGGCGCCGACGCCTGCTTGCGAAGCGACTCGGTCGCGAGCTCGAGCGCGCGCGTCGCAAGACCGACGATCACCGGGTTGAGCGAGAACGGGGTTACGAAATGACGCGGGGCACGCGCGAGCACGTAATCAGGATGAACGGCGCGGCCCGGTGCAGTCCCCTCCAGCATCGACGACCATCGCAGCGTGCGCCATGCGGGAACGAAGACGTCCTCCGCCGCCCCGGCCTTGCTGCCCGTGCCGGCGAGCCCGAGCACCTGCCAGTCATCAATCATGCGCAGCTCCGATCGGGGCACCAGGGTTCCGATCGAGTCCTCCCCCTCGACCGCCGCATGCAGGACCACCCAGGTCGCATAATCGGATCCGCTTAGATATTGCCAGCGGCCGCTGATGCGGTAACCGCCGTCGACCTTGCGCGCCTTGCCGTAGGGCACGACCGAGGCACAGAACAATGCCGAACGATCCTCCCAAGCCTCTTCCTGCGCCTTCTGCGGAAACAGCGCGGCCATCCACGCCGTCTCCGTCAGGATCGCATAGACCCAGGCGGTCGAGCCGCAGCCGGTCGCCAGCAGGCGCGTGATCGCGGAGAACACCGAGAAGTCCACTTCCGACCCGCCCAGCGCGCGCGGCAGCAGCACGTCGAGCAGGCCGGCCGTGCGCAACTCGGCAATCGATTCCGCGGGCACCTTGCGCTCGCTATCGGTGCGCGGCGAGCGTTCGCGAAATACCGGCACGAGCCGCCGCGCGTTCTCCATCAACTCGTTCGTCGGCCTCGGCGCCATCGTCAATCAGCCTCGTGAAGCGTTGCCCCGCGCATCAACTCGCCCGGCGCACGAACTGTCAGATGTTGAGCACGCGCCCATAGGCGTCGAGGACGGCTTCCTTCATCATCTCGGACAGCGTGGGATGCGGGAACACGGTGTGCATCAGCTCTTCCTCCGTGGTCTCGAGGTTCATGGCCACCACGTAGCCCTGAATGAGCTCGGTTACTTCCGCGCCGACCATGTGGGCGCCGAGGAGCTGTCCGGTTTTCTTGTCGAACACGACCTTGACCATTCCCTGATCCTCGCCGAGTGCGATCGCCTTCCCGTTGCCGATGAATGGAAAGCGCCCAACGCGGATCTCGTACTTCATCTCCTTGGCCTTCGCCTCGGTGAGGCCGACCGAGGCTATCTGCGGCGAGCAATAGGTGCAGCCCGGGATCAATCGCTTGTCCATCGGATGGGGCTTGAGCCCCTTGATGGCCTCGACGCAGATGACGCCTTCGTGTTCCGCCTTGTGGGCCAGCATCGGCGGACCGGCGACGTCACCAATGGCGTAGATGCCAGGGACGTTGGTCTTGCCGTAACCGTCGATCACGATCATGCCGCGATCGACCTTCACGCCGAGCTTTTCGAGCCCGAGGTTTTCCACGTTGCCCACGACGCCGACCGCGGAAATCACGCGGTCAACCTCGATCGTCTGCGTGCCGCCCTTGCCATCCTCGAACGCGGCGCGGACCGAGCTGCCGCCTTTGTCGAGCTTGGTCACCTTGGCATTGGTGAAAATCTTGATCCCCTGCTTCTCGAACGCCTTGCGGGCGAACGCCGCGATCTCCGCATCCTCGGCGGGGAGGATCTGCGGCAGCACTTCGACCACGGTCACGTCGGCGCCGAGCGTGCGGTAGAACGAGGCGAACTCGATGCCGATCGCGCCCGAGCCGATCACCAGCAAGGATCTCGGCATCATGTCCGGCGCCATCGCCTCGAAGTAGGTCCAGATGAGCTTCTTGTCCGGCTCGATGCCCGGCAACACCCGCGGGCGCGCACCCGTCGCAATGATGATGTGCTTGGCCTCGTAGCTGCCGGGTCCGAGCGCGCCCTTGACGGCTTCGGTCTTCGACGGCTTCACCGTGATCTTGCCGGGCGCGTCGATTGAGGCTTCGCCCCAGATCACGGCGACCTTGTTCTTCTTCATCAGAAACCCGACGCCGTCGTTGAGGCGCTTTGACACGGCGCGCGAGCGCTTGATCACGGCGGTCGGATCGTAGGTCACCTTTTCGGCGGAAAGGCCGTAGTCCTTGGCGTGTTGCAGATAGTGAAGGATCTCGGCTGACCGCAACAGCGCCTTGGTCGGGATGCAACCCCAGTTGAGGCAGATGCCGCCCAGATAGTCGCGCTCGATGATTCCGACCTTGTAGCCGAGCTGCGCAGCCCGGATCGCGGTCACGTAGCCGCCGGGACCGGAGCCGATGATCAGAACGTCGAAGGAGGTATCGGGCATGGTTGTCACACGAGAGCTGATGGCACGACAAATGTCGCTGCGTCACCCCGTTTCAAGCCCCCCGATTGGCCTGGCGACGGATCCGCATGGCTGGCGACCGTTGGCGTCGGTCTTGGTAAGCCAGCCGCGGCGCTACCGCAATCGTCCTGCGCGGGAAGAGCCCGCGCAGGATTGGTTGTTGTTAGGTTTCGCTCAATTGTTGGCCAGCGCCGGGCAGCCGCCCTCGTTGAGCGGACGGAACGCCTGCTCGCCGGGGATGGTTGCTACGAGCTTGATGAGATCCCACTCGCCCTTCGACTCTTCGGGCGATTTGATCTGCACCAGATAGACGTCGTGCACCATGCGGCCATCCGGCCGCAGCTTGCCATTGTCGGTGAACGCGTCCTTGACCTGGAATTCGCGCATTTTCGCGAACACGGCCTTGGGGTCGGTCGAGTCGGTTGCTTCCACCGCCTTGAGATAGTTCTTCACCACCGAGTAGGTTCCGACGTGGAACGTCGATGGCGCGGTTTTTCGCCGTGCGATGAATTTCTGCATGAAGTCTTGCGACTCTTTGGTCAGGCCCGGCATCCAGGGCGTGACGTACATCATGCCTTTTGCGTTTTCGAGGCCGGCGCTCTTGATCCCGGGTAGCGAGTCCAGGCCAAACGGCACGACCTTCTGACCACCGCGGACGATGCCAAACTCGTTTGCTGCCTTGACCGCGTTGACCCCGTCGTCACCGCCGTTGTTGATCGCAATGACGTCCGCTTTCGAAGCCTGCGCCTGCAGCACGTAGGATGAGTAATCGGTTGCCCCCAGGGGATGCGGGACCGAGCCGACGACCTTGCCGCCGTTCTTCTCAACCGCGGTCTTGACAGAATCCTGCAGCATCTTGCCGAAAATGTAATCGGCGGTGATGAAGTACCAGGTCTTGCCGAGCTGCGGCACGGCACGGCCGATCGCGTTACCGATCTCGTAGGTGTCGTAGACCCAGTGCACCGAGTTGTTGGGCGCGCAGGCCTTGCCGGTGAAATCCGCCGAGCCGGCGCTGGTCAACAACACCGCCTTGTTCTTTTGCTTGGCGATGTCGAGCACCGCAAACCCGACGGCCGAATTCACGAGGTCGGTCACGGCGTCAACTTGATCGACATCGAACCAACGGCTGGCCAGCGCCGCACCGACGTCGGGCTTGTTCTGATGATCGCCCGCGACGATCTCGATCGGCTTGCCGTTGATCTTGTTGCCGAATTCCTCGGCCGCCATCTTGGCGGCTTCGACCGAGCCGTTGCCTGAGTTTTGCTCATAGCCGCCGGAGAGATCAGTCAGCACGCCGATCTTCACCTTGCCATTGGCGATTTCCGCGTGCGCGGCTCCCGCCAATACAACCAAGCCGGCGGCGAGCGCCGCCCGAACGTGTCTCATCCTGTCCTCCCGTGTATCAGGTCAAGCCCCTCAGCCGCATACTCCAGACCCGCCCAGCCAGAGTCAACGCGAGCAGCCCGGTCCCATTCGGTGTGTGTTGCGCAGCGGCCCGTCGTCCGGGAGCCGCGTCACACCACCATGCCAACCGGATTCTCGATAAATGTTCGGAATGCGTCCAGGAGCTCGGCGCCGAGCGCGCCATCCACGGCGCGATGATCGGTCGAGAGCGTCACCGTCATCCGGGTCGCGATCTCGATCTTGCCGTTGCGCACGACCGGACGTTGTTCGCCGGCGCCCACTGCCAGGATCGTCGCGTGCGGGGGATTGATGACGGCCGCGAATTCGCGGACCCCGTACATGCCGAGATTGGAAATCGCGGTCGAGCCGCCCTGATACTCCTCCGGCTTGAGCCGACGATTGCGTGCACGCGCAGCGAGATCCTTGATCTCGTTCGAAATTTCGATCAGCGTCTTGGTTTCGGCGTGACGAACAACCGGCGTCATCAGCCCGCCCGGGATCGCCACCGCCACGCCGACATCGGCGTGCTTGTGCTTGAGCATTCCGCCTTCGGTCCAGGTGACATTGGCCTCCGGGACCCGCATCAATGCGAGCGCCATCGCCTTGATGACGAAGTCGTTGAGCGAGATCTTCCAAGCCGGCTTGCCGTCCTCACCCTTGCGCGCCACCGCGTTGATGTCTTCGCGCGCCGCCAGCAGCTTGTCGATCGTGCAGTTGATGGTGAGATAGAAGTGCGGAATCGTCTGCTTCGCTTCGACCAAACGGCGCGCGATGATCCTGCGCATGTTGTCGTGCGGCACGAAATCGTAAGATCCGGGCTCGAACAGCGCGCGGATCTTGTTGTCGGACGGAGCCTGAACCGGCAGCGGCGCCGGAGCGCCGCCGGGCGCCCGCAATGCCACACCGCCGGTCTTGGCGGCCTCGATGTCGCGCGCAATGACGCGGCCGTGCGGGCCAGAGCCGGTAACACGTGCGATGTCGACGCCGGCATCGCGCGCCAATCGGCGCGCCAGAGGAGAGGCGAAGATGCGGCCGTGACCGTTGGTCCGGGCTGGCGCCGCGTCGATCTTGCTCGGCGCGGCGGCACGCGGCGACGGTGCCGCGGGGGCTGGCACAGTTGCCGGAGGCGGCGTACTTGCAGGCTTTGCGGCGCTCACGGGCGCTGGCGCGCTCTTTCCGGCGGAAGACGCCGCCGCCTTCACGTCTTCGCCCTCGGCCGCCATGACGGCGATCAGTTGGTTCACCGGTACGTCCGCCGCACCTTCCGGCACAACGATCTTGGCGAGGGTGCCTTCGTCGACCGCCTCATATTCCATGGTTGCCTTGTCGGTCTCAATCTCGGCAATCACGTCACCCGGCTTGACCTTGTCCCCTTCCTTCTTGAGCCACTTGGCAAGATTGCCCTTCTCCATGGTAGGCGACAGCGCCGGCATCAGAATGTTGATCGGCATGGCGGGCGTCTCGCGGTCAGCTGATTGCGGTGGTGGTGCCGGGATCGGTCGGGCTGTCGAGCTCGGCATCGAACATCATGCGTATGCGCTCGAGCGTGCGCGCCTCCGGCGCCTTGCCTTCGCTCTGATAGATCCGGCTCACGTGCCGGGCGACGTCGGCCAGCAACATGCCCCACGCTTGCGGATCGTCGAACGCCGGCCGCAGCGACACATGCAGCGCGCCGTCCACGACGACCGCGCGAAGGACTTCGACGCCGCCACGCTCCAGCGCCGCCGGCGGAACGTGCAGCGCGTCGAACGCGGGCCCCGCGCTTCCTTGGCTCATGTTCATCGATAGCAGACCGCTTTCGCAGCCTCGACGACTTCAGCGACGGAGGGCAATGCAAGCTTCTCGAGATTCGCCGCATAGGGCATCGGAACGTCCTTGCCAGTCACGCGCGCGACCGGCGCGTCGAGGTAGTCGAACGCCTGCTCCATGACGCGCGCCGAAACCTCGGCGGCAACGCCCGACTGCGGCCAGCCCTCCTCCACGACCACACAGCGACCGGTCTTCATGACGGATTGAACGACCGTTTCGGTGTCCATAGGCCGCAGCGTGCGCAGATCGATGATCTCGGCGGCAACGCCCTGGCTTGCCAATTCGTCCGCGGCCTTGAGAGCGTAGGTCATGCCGATCGACCATGAGACGATCGTGACCTCGTGGCCCGCGCGCACGATCTTCGCCTTCCCGATCGGCACCAGAAAATCGTCGAGCTTCGGAACCGGGAACGAATGGCCGTACAGAATTTCATTCTCGAGAAATACGATCGGGTTGGGATCACGGATCGCGGATTTGAGCAAGCCCTTGGCGTCGGCGGCACTGTAAGGCGCAATCACCTTGAGCCCCGGAATGTGCGAGTACCAGGACGAAAAGTCCTGGCTGTGCTGCGCCGCGACCCGCGCCGCCGGACCGTTCGGTCCGCGGAATACGACCGAGCAACCCATCTGTCCACCCGACATGTAGTGCGTCTTGGCGGCCGAGTTGATGATCTGATCCATCGCCTGCATGGCGAAGTTGAAGGTCATGAACTCCACGATCGGTTTGAGCCCGGCCAGACCGGCGCCGACGCCCAGTCCAGCAAATCCATGCTCGGTGATCGGGGTATCGACGACGCGCCCGGCGCCGAACTCCTGCAACAGGCCCTGGGTCACCTTGTAGGCGCCCTGATATTCCGCAACCTCCTCGCCCATGACGAACACGGCGGGATCGCGTCGCATCTCCTCCGCCATCGCATCACGCAAAGCGTCGCGCACCGTCATGGTGACCATTTCGGTCCCTTCCGGCACGTCACGCTCAGGCAATGTTTGTTGCGGAGGCGGTTCGGCGCTGGCCGGTTTCGGCGTCGCCGGGGCACGCGCCTCGGCGGCTGAAGGTTTGGCGGCAGCGGTGGGAGAAGACGCCTGCTCGGGAGGCTTCGGTGGCGCCGCCGGTGCGGCCTTGACGGCCGAGGCGTCCTCGCCGTCCGCCAGAATCACTGCGATTGGCGTGTTGACCGCGACGTCTTCGGTCCCTTCGGGCACCAAAATCTTGCCCAGCGTCCCCTCGTCGACCGCCTCGACCTCCATCGTGGCTTTGTCGGTCTCGATCTCGGCGATCACGTCGCCGGATTTGACCTTGTCGCCCTCGTGTTTGATCCATTTGGCGAGGTTGCCCTTCTCCATGGTTGGCGACAGGGCTGGCATGAGAACTTCAATCGGCATTTTTCCATCCTGAGCGCGCCGCCAAACCATTCACGTGATCGCCGCGCGTTCGACAAACCGCGATCAAATCTGCCTGCAAGCCCGCCATTGGAACGTCAGCGCACAACGTCCGTCCACAACTCGGCCGGACCTGGCTCAGGGTCGTGGGTGGCAAACTCGGCCGCCTCGTTGATCGTGGCGCGGACCTCGGCGTCGACCTTTTTCAGATCATCCTCGCTTGCCCACTTGTTGGCGAGCACGCGTGCTTTCACCTGCTCGATCGGATCGTGTTCGGTGCGAACTTTTTCGACTTCCTCGCGCGTGCGGTACTTGGCCGGATCGGACATGGAATGGCCGCGATACCGATAGGTGAGCATTTCTAGAATGATCGGACCGTTGCCCTGCCGGCACCAGGTCACGGCGCGCTCGCCCGCGGCCTTGACGGCGCGCACGTCCATGCCATCCACCTCCTCGCCCGGAATGCCGTGGGCGGCGCCGCGCATGTAGAGGTGCGTGGTAGCGGACGCGCGGGCGACGGATGTGCCCATGCCGTATTGATTGTTCTCGATGATGTAGATCACCGGCAGCTTCCAGAGCTTCGCCATGTTGAAGCTCTCGTAGACCTGCCCCTGGTTGGCGGCCCCGTCGCCGAAATAGGTCAAGCTGACACGGTCGTTGCCGCGGTACTTGTTGGCGAATGCAAGCCCGGTCCCGAGTGGAACTTGCGCGCCGACGATGCCGTGTCCGCCGAAGAAACCCTTCTCGACGCTGAACATGTGCATCGAGCCGCCCTTGCCTTTCGAATAGCCATGCTGACGGCCGGTCAATTCGGCCATGACCCCCTTGGGGTCCATGCCACAGGCCAGCATGTGGCCGTGATCACGGTAGCCGGTAATGACCTCGTCGCCCGGCTTAAGCGTCATATGCATGCCGACGACGACCGCTTCCTGCCCGATGTAGAGATGACAGAACCCGCCGATCAGACCCATGCCGTACATCTGTCCGGCTTTCTCCTCGAAGCGCCGGATCAGCAGCATCTGGCGGTAGGCGGACAGTTCCTGTTCTTTGGTGAGCGCAGGCGGCTCTGCGGCGTCCTGCACGGCGGCTCCCGCTCGCGATGATTTCCTTTGGGCGTCAGCAACAGCCATGGCGTCCTCGTGCACGTGCTCGCGGCCTTTCCAATAGCCCAAATCGGAGGGAGGCGGAAGGAAGGGAGAGGAAGGTTGCATGCCCGTTGTGCAACGCGCATCGAGCAGTTGGCAAGTGCGGCAAACTCGCCTCCGGCAGCGGATTGTTCGGATTGGCGCTCGGCGCCATCCTGCTATGGTACGCAATCGCCAAGGCCGTCTGATGTTCCGCATATGGCTTAGCCGACTTGCCTTGATCTTTGCGGCCATCCTGGGTCCCGCGGCATTGCTGCACGCCGCGCTGCCGACCGTTACCGATATCCCCCGGCATGCGTCGCTCGCGGGCCAGCTCCTGATCGCCGCGCCGACCATGGGCGACCCGCGCTTCTATCAGACGGTTATCCTGATGGTTCGGCATGATCGCGACGGAGCGCTGGGAATTGTCGTGAACCGGCCCGTTCAGGAGCGCTCGTTTGCGAGCCTGCTCGAGGCGGTCGGCGGTGGCGATGCCGCTCCCGAGGGGCAGGTGATGATCTTTGCCGGCGGACCGGTACAGCCGCAAATCGGGTTTGTGCTGCACAGCACCGACTACCATCGGCCGGAAACGCTCGCGATCGATGATCACACCGCCATGACGTCAAGTCGGGAAATCCTGCTCGACATTGCCAAGAAGCAAGGCCCGCGGCAAAGCCTGGTGGCGTTCGGCTACGCGGGTTGGGGAGCGGGCCAGCTTGAAAGCGAGCTTGAGCGACGCGCGTGGTTCACGGCCCCCGACGATGCTGCGCTGGTGTTCGAGAAAGATCGCGGCAAGGTCTGGGACGAGGCGATGAAGCACCGCACCCAGGACCTCTAACCGGCGCAACTTATCGGCTAACCGTCTACATTTCGCCGCTAAGGATGCTTGCGCAGCATCACCACGTCGCGGGGATCGACAAAACCAAGCAGCGCGCGCGCCCGTTCGTCGAGCATGTCAGGGTCGAGACGGTCGGACTTGAGCAACGCAACGCGGCGCTCCCAGCGTTCCCGCTCGGCTTTGGCGTCCCCCAATTCCGCAGTGAGCGCAGCAACTTGTTGCTCCAAGTTGACGCGCGCCTTGAGGCCGTAATTGCCCGAATAGGCATTCGCGCCGAAATAGGCGATCACCGCCGCTGCCGCGACGTAGAGCGTGAGTGCGGTGAAGAAGGCGCGAAGACGCGGGCGCGTAACCATGGGTCGAGGATGAAGCGCCCGGCGTAAACGTTGCGTTAATTTTTGGCCCGCGCCTTGAAGGCCTCTTTGCCCGCGTATTGCGCTTGCGCACCCAGCTCCTCCTCGATGCGCAGAAGCTGGTTGTACTTCGCGGTGCGGTCGGAACGAGCGAGCGATCCGGTCTTGATCTGCCCGCAGCTCGCCGCCACCGCAAGATCGGCGATTGTTGAATCCTCGGTCTCGCCCGAACGGTGAGACATCACTGTCGTATAGGCGGCCTTATGCGCCATCTCGACCGCGGCCAGCGTCTCGGTCAGCGTGCCGATCTGATTCACCTTGATCAGAATCGAATTGGCAAGCCCGTCCCGGATACCCTCGCCGAGCCGCGTGACATTGGTGACAAACACATCGTCGCCCACCAACTGACACCTCTTGCCGAGCAGATCGGTCAGCACCTTCCAGCCCTCGAAATCGTCCTCCGCCATTCCATCCTCGATGGAGGCGATCGGATAGCGCGTAACAAGCTCCGCCAGATACTTGGCCTGCTCCTCGCGCGATCGCGTTTTGCGTTCTCCCTCATAGCGATAGGCGCCGTCTTTAAAGAACTCGGTGGCGGCGCAGTCGAGCGCCAGGACGAGATCCGTCCCAGGCTTGTAGCCGGCCTTGTCAATCGACTGCATGAGGAAGTCCAGCGCGGCGGCGGCATTCGGCAGGTTGGGAGCAAAGCCGCCTTCGTCGCCCACGTTGGTATTGAGACCGGCCGCCTTGAGCGCACCCTTGAGGGTGTGAAACACCTCGGCGCCCATGCGCAAACCCTCGGCAAAGCTTTGTGCGCCGACCGGCATGATCATGAATTCCTGAAAATCGATCGGATTATCCGCGTGCACGCCGCCATTCACGACGTTCATCATCGGGACCGGGAGCAGTCGCGCGGACGTGCCGCCAACATAGCGGTAGAGCGGAAGGCTGTTGGCCGCGGCGGCCGCCTTGGCGGCTGCCAGTGAAACGCCGAGGATGGCGTTGGCGCCGAGCCGGCTTTTGTTCGGCGTGCCATCGAGTGCAATCATGGTTTCATCGAGCTTGACCTGCGCCTCGGCATCCATGCCGCCGATAGCCTCGAAAATCTCGCCGTTGACGGCCTCGACCGCTTTCGTGACGCCTTTGCCGAGGTAACGGCCCTTCTCGCCGTCGCGCAGTTCGACGGCTTCGTGCGCGCCGGTCGAGGCACCGGACGGCACCGCCGCGCGACCGCGCACACCGTCCTCGAGCACGACGTCAACCTCCACGGTCGGATTGCCGCGGCTATCGAGTATTTCGCGGCCGATGACGTCGACGATGGCGGTCATATGGACTCCTCGCGCTGCGGTGCCCGCGCTGCCGCGCTTGTAGAACATTTCATGAGAAAAAACCTCCCCCGGACTTGGTTCCAGCAATTCTGTCCGGCGTGGCGCGGGCCGCGGGCGCTTGCCAAGGCGCGGTGGCTGTCGCAAAAAGCGAGGTGAGCTCGTTCACCCGCCTGGCATCGAAATGGTAGCGACCGTAACCGGATGGGGCGCTAGCTTCGCGCCGATGAGCGGAGCACCTCCGCAGATTGCCGCCCTCGTCTACCCCGGTATGGTCCTGCTCGACTTGCTAGGGCCGCATACGGTGTTCAATTTGTTGCGCGCCGACGTTCACCTCGTGGCCAAGGATCGGCTGCCGGTGTCCACCGACGTCGGATATCCGATCACACCCACGATGACGCTCGGCGAGTGCTCGATAGACCTCGATGTTCTGTTCGTGCCGGGCGGCCTCGAAGGCACCGTCGCTTTGATGGATGATTCTGACGTTCTGAATTTTCTCGCAACCCGTGGCGCGCGGGCGCGCTATGTGAGTAGCGTGTGCACCGGCTCGCTGTTGTTGGGAGCAGCGGGACTTCTGCGCGGCTACAACGCGACATCGCATTGGTACGTGCGCGACTTGCTGACGCTGATGGGCGCGAACGTCAAAACAGAGCGCGTGGTCAGAGATCGCAATCGACTGACCGGAGGCGGCGTCACGGCCGGGATCGACTTCGGATTGGAGCTCGCGCGTGACATCCGCGGCGAGGACCATGCACGCCTTATTCAGCTTGTTCTTGAATATGATCCGCAGCCGCCGTTCGCTGCCGGAACACCCCAATAGGCAGGATCCGCGTTGACGCAAAGCGTTCTGAACATCCGTGCTCCCGCGATCGCAGCCGCCAAAGCGGCTGCAATCCGCGCCGGCGCACGGCTTACGCCGCACCAAGCCGCCACGTGAGGGGGAAGTCCGGTGCGCCGACGCAGGCCAAATCAAAAAACGCCGCCGGCCCTCCAGCTCGGTCGGCCGACCGCGCTTCCGGCTTCGCCTGATGAGGCGGTGCTCGACCGCGTCCCCAATCCGCATCCCGATGCGGTTTACCTCGCACGCTTCACGTTCCCGGAATTCACCTCCATGTGCCCGGTGACCGGACAGCCCGATTTCGGGATCATGGTCATCGACTACGCGCCCCGCCGTTGGTTGATCGAGTCAAAGTCGCTCAAGCTCTATCTCAACAGCTTTCGTAACCACGGGGTGTTCCACGAGCAGTGCACGGTCGCGATCGGCAAACGTCTCGCCGCGCTTCTGGCGCCACGCTGGCTGCGCATCGGCGGCTACTTCTACCCGCGCGGCGGCATGCCGATCGACGTGTTTTGGCAAGCCGGCAAGCTGCCGGCTGGTCTGTGGGTTCCCGACCAGGGCATCGGCCTCTATCGCCCGCGCGGTTGAATTTTGGCGGCGGCAAGTGCCCGCAGCAACGCCGCGATCTGCACCCGCGGATCGCTCGCGCGCATCACCCCGCCCATGACCGCAATTCCGGCGGCGCCGCTCGCGATGACATCGGCTACATGGCGCGGCGCGATCCCACCGACGGCGATGACGGGAACCGATGCGGCGGTTGCCAATGCGCACAAGCCCGTGCTCCCCAGCGCGGGCCCATATCCTGGCTTGCTGGCCGACGCATAGGCGGGTCCCGCGATCGCATAGTCCACGACCGAAGCATCGAGCGCGTGCGCCTCGCTCAACACATGGATGGAGCAGCCGATGAGCTTTCGCGCATCCATGTCCGCGCGCGCCCGCGCGGCATCTGCACCAGCCGGAAGATGAACCCCATCGAGGTCGCAAGCGCTGGCGATCTTGGGATCGCCGTGCAGCGTCAGACAGGCGCCGAATCGACGAGCAACCGGCAACAAGTGTTGCGCAAGCGCGATTTGATCGGCCGCCGGCAAGTCCTTCTCGCGGATGCTCACCCACCGACAACCGGCGGCAAGCGCCGCGGTCACGACGTCGACGAGCGGCTTATCGGCCTGCGTGCGATCGGTGATGAGCAGCAGTGGGGGATCGGGAAGCTTCAAGTGCCAACCAGACCAAATTGCGGGCTCGACGGTTCCGCGTACGCACGCTTTGGGATGCGGCCCGACAAGCGCGCGAGCCGGCCGCCCTCGACCGCGGCCCGCATACCTGCCGCCATCCGCACCGGATCCGTCGCTTTGGACACGGCGGTGTTGAGCAGTACCGCCGCGCACCCGAGCTCCATCGCCAATGCCGCGTCGGAGGCCGTTCCGATCCCCGCATCGAGCACGACCGGCACCGGCGAGCGCGCGCAGATGAGCTCGATCAGGTGCGGATTGGAAATGCCCAGTCCCGAGCCGATCGGCGATCCCAATGGCATGACGGCGGCGGCCCCGGCGTCAGCAAGCCTGCGGCAGCTCACCGGATCCTCGTTGCAGTAGGGCAGCACGACAAAGCCCTTGGCAACCAGCGTCTCGGTCGCTCGCACAAGTTCTGCAACGTCCGGATAGAGCAACTCGCGGTCGCCGATCACTTCGAGCTTGATCCAATCCGTCGCCAGCGCCT
>Ga0066388_100001120_pt1 | contig 14555 bp, 15 predicted proteins | sample PanSoiMetaGPlot6_FD_64539 | JGI IMG/M metagenome (GOLD analysis project Ga0066388, IMG submission 64539) | Tropical forest soil microbial communities from Panama analyzed to predict greenhouse gas emissions - Panama Soil - Plot 6 (Hybrid Assembly) | ecosystem: Environmental > Terrestrial >... | reverse complement strand
GGGATGCACGGTTTGGTCTTTTTTGCCGACGATGTACCAGCTCGGCTTCGACTTCCATGCAGTTCCCCCGACTTTCGCCTCGAACAGATCGGGTTTCGGCACGCCCTGCGTCGCCCAGACAAGCTTCTGCTCCTGCTCCGAAAGGTCTCCGCAGAAATACTTCGTGCCCTCAGGACGCAGCCAGATACGCGCATCCACGACTTCTATGTGAGAGAAGACCTCGGTCCTCGGGAACTTGGACTGCTGCGTCTGAGACGTTTCATCGGCGTCCGGAGCGAGCGCGCAGATGTAAACCAATCCGACAACGCGATCGTCGGTTCCGGCGCCGGTAATGACACTTCCCCCGTAGGAGTGGCCGACCAGGATAACGGGGCTGCTTACCCGGCCTATCGTCACTTTCGTCACGGCAACGTCCTCTGCCGTTGTGTTGAGGCCGTGCTGCGACGCAATACATTCATACCCCTCCGCCTGAAGGGGAACGATCAGCTTGCTGAAGCACGAGCCATCGGCCCAGAGCCCATGGCAGAATACGATACTTGGTTTTGTGGCCATATTTATATCTTTCTATGGTTAGGGTTTACTTTGAAATTCGTCAGCCAACGGCGACGGCGAGCAAAGCTTCAACTCTTACATCGAGATCCTTGGCGACTTTAAGAGCTTCCGCGTTTTCATAAGGCGCGAGAAAACTCGCCATTCTATCATAGGATATGTGAACGCCATCCGGGCGCTCATCAATCAAGATGGTGACCGGCGCGTACGATCCGGCATCGGGCACATGCTTCACCATTTCACGCATGATGAGCGGATTGCCGATGACGAGGCGAAAAACTTTTGGATGGTTGCCAGTTTTTCCTTTGTGCACGACTCCGCCATGGTCGAACCGCGCGAACTCATGAATCCAGAAGGTCCAAGCGCTGACTGAACAACCTTTTCCATTTCCGACGTCGTTTTGGCGGCGGCCACACGCTTCCAGAATTCCTCGATGTTAGGATGCCCGACAGCGCCATCGAGCTTCGACAACGCATCTTGTAAAGATTTGCGAGAAGTGATGGTTACGCGATCAACCTTGATTCGTTTCGTCGAGATAAGCGCTTTTTCCATATTATATTAGGCTACGGTCGCGAAATCGCGCTCCGGATCAAAGTTGAGGTAAATGCCGGGCTCCTTCGACAGTCCCGCTTTGACTTGTCGCGCAATCTCGTCAGCGAGTACTTCGTCGCGCCCGGTTTCGATCGCGCTGAGTGTTTGCCTAACGACATCGATCGGCTTCACTTTGGGAAGTGTCAGGTGGCTTACCATTTCGGTATCCATCAGTCCGGGGTGCACGCCAATGACTTGCGTCCCTTGTCCACGCAAACCGGTGCGCAGCCAGTTCGTTAGCGACCACACTGCGGACTTCGAAGCGCAGTAGGTGCCGGCATCGGAAATTGAAATCCAGCTCAGGAATGACAGCACATTAACGATAGTACCGCCGCCGTTCTGCTTTAGGATAGGAGCAAAGGCACGACTAAGCAGGAGCGGGCCAAAGTAGTTGGTTTCCATTTCCGTGCGCGCGACTTCGATCGCATTCGGAGTAAAAAAACCGGACCACATGCAAATTCCGGCGTTGTTGATTAGAAGATTTACATCGGTAAAAGCGCGGGCGGCCGCGCCCACGCTTTCGGGCTTCGTCACGTCGAGGCTCACTGGCGTTGCTCCGGCCAATGTGATGCTTTTTGGATCGCGGGCTGCGGCGTAAACTTTCCGCGCGCCGGCAGCGATTAGCTCTTGGACAAATGCTAAACCCAGCCCGCGGTTTGCGCCGGTTACGAATGCAACTGAGTCACGGATTTCCATAGGTAAACTTCCTCCTCTGCCATGCATACATCCAATGCATTGTTTGAATATTTTTATTATGCGTCTGGCGCATCTTAAGACAAACACGGCCCTTAAATGTTTCGAGCGAACTGAGTGACGTTTCTTTTAAATGAAACGTAGCACGAGGAGAGGGGGATGCCGTTCTCTCAACTCGGCGGACAGATCCCAATCAGGGCAGCTTGTCGCAAAAGAGATAAAGGGCGGCAATTCGGCCGTCCCGGGCAATGATAAAATCAGTCCCGGCGTACGCTGGCGCCTCGCCGGGGCGGCCCGATACCCATTGGACCCGCCCGCCATTGCCCAATTCTTCTGGCTCGGCAATTGGCTGATATTGAAAGTCAGGATGAGTAGCCCTGATCGCGCCCGCGACGCGATCGATCTCGTCGCGGCCACGGTGGGCGCCCGTTTTGGCGTCGTAGAACACGCCGTCTTCATTCCAGATCTCGTCGATAGCAGCGCGCCGGCGCGCGGGACCATTTTCACCGAAGACATCGCGAAGATTTCGGATCAGTAAGTTCGATATGCTGTCGGACATGGTTTCGCTCCTGTATCTTAGGCGGCGCGAACTGCCTTTGGCAGCAACGCTGACTGGGGCTGTGGAGACGCGAAGGAATCGCGCACCATCGGCGCAACTTCTGTTCCGAGCAGCTCAATCGCGCGGAGCATTTTCGCATGAGGCAATGCCGCGACGCTCATTTGAAACGTGAGGCGCGAAATGCCGCCTAACGCTTCGTTAACATGCAGAATTTTTTCCACGACTCGTTCAGGATCGCCGACCAGAAGCGCGCCGTTTGGCCCGAGCTGGGCGTTGAAATGACCCCAGGTCATTGGCGGCCAACCTCTTTCCTTTCCGATTTGGATAAAACTGGCCGCGTAACCAGGAAAGAAATCGTTCGCGGCCGTAGTGAAATCTTCGGCAACATAGCCTAACGAATGAACGCCAACCTTTAGTTTATCCAGAGAATGGCCGGCGCGTAAGCCCGCCTCGCGATATAGATCGATAAGAGGTTGAAATCGGCGGTGTTCACCGCCGATTATCGCCACCATTAGTGGAAGTCCGAGTGCTCCAGCGCGGGCAAATGAGGCCGGTGTTCCTCCGACACCGAGCCAGACTGGCAGCGGATCCTGGACGGGACGCGGATAGACTCCTTCGCCATTCAGCGATGCTCGATGCTTACCTGACCAATGAACATGGGTGTGCTTACGGATTTGAAGAAGCAGGTCCAGCTTTTCGGCGAAGAGAGAATCGTAATCCTCCAACTCCAGGCCAAACAACGGGAAAGCTTCAATAAACGAACCGCGACCAACAACCATTTCTGCCCTGCCGTTACAGAGCAGGTCGAGAGTCGCGAATTGCTGGAACACCCGCACGGGATCAGCAGCGCTAAGAACTGTTACCGCACTGGTTAGGCGGATCCGCTTGGTTCGAGCAGCCGCGGCCGCCAGGATTACGGTGGGCGCCGAATCCAAAAATTCCGGCCGGTGATGTTCGCCGATACCAAAGACGTCGAGACCGACTTCATCCGTTAGGGAGATTGCCTCGAGTAATTCGTTGAGATGCCGCGCCGGTTCAATCGCGTGACCGGTTTTCGGATCGATGGTAGAGGCTACGAAACTATCTAGTCCAATTTCCATGTGTAATCCTCGTAAAAGTTCTAGACTGTTTTTCCCCGCAGTGTCTTGAGCGCACCAGCCCAGGCCACGAGCTGATCCAACATCGTGTTGACCGATTTTTCGTGGTGCTCCGCCGGTTTGAAAACGTTGAAGTTCTCAAAATCGGTCATGAGCGAGAGCTGGACCTGGTTTTGCACGGTCGCGACCTGGAGATAGGCCATCACTGCGCGCAACTGCGAGATGGCTCGTGCAGCACCCGCACCGCCATAACCGACAAACCCCGCCGCCTTGTTGTTCCACTCACGGTAGAGAAAGTCGATGGCGTTCTTGAGCGCCCCATTCATGCCGTGGTTGTACTCGGGCGTGACAAAGACGTAGCCGTCGACTGAATCGATCTTCGCTCCCCAGGCCTTGGTATGCGGCTTGGAGTAATTTCCCATGGCTGCGGGAACAGGTTCGTCCAGCACAGGCAGATTGAAGTCTTTAATGTCCACGAGCTCAAACTCGGCGTTGCTGCGCTTTTGTGCGATTTCGTAAGCCCATTTTGCGACGGCCTCGCCGTTGCGACCGGGCCGCGTGCTTCCAATGATAATGGCAATCTTAAGCATACGTTTCTCCACATGTTGTTCATTGCAGGGCCTGAGCTGGAACGCGTTGCTGCAGGAGCCCACTGAAGGCAGAGTGGACGTTCAGAAATATGAGAACCCACAGCACGGTCACGACGAACGCCAGAGGTATACCGCTTGGCGCCATCAACAGGTGAAAGAGCAGAATATTGACGATAATCGGAGCGAGCAACGTCAGCGCCAGCGGAACGTAGCGATTGACCAGAAGAAGAACGGCGCCGATCAGCTGGATCACGAATATCACGATCAGAAAGTGGGAAACGAAGAGCGCGCCCATGAATTGTCCGGCGACACCGGTTGGGGCAGGCATGGAAAGGAAATGAAAGAAGCCGTTCAATCCAAAGACCAGGAAGATGAGGGCCAGAAGGAAACGGGCGATGACAGAAATAATTTTCATGGTAGTGTCCTTTGTTTGATTTAAAGTATATTGATATCAATATAGTCGGAGTCAATAAATAATTTAATGATACCAAAACGAGTCACCAAAGCGCAGGACGCCACAGGCGTTCACGTCTGGCTCGTTCTCATGAAAGCCTTTCAGGCTCTGATGCCGCACGCGGCGGAAAGCATCGGACGGACCCAGCTGGGCGACTCTGATTTTCGAGTGCTCGAGGCGCTTCTTCACAAAGGACCGCTGCCAGTGAATACGGTGGGTCCGAAAGTGTGGCTCACGCCGGGTTCCATCAGCGTCGCGGTCGATCGATTGGTCAAAAAAGGTCTCGTGTCGCGCAAAGATCACCCCGGCGACCGGCGCGTCCGACAGGTTGAACTGACTGCAAAGGGACGGGCGCTGATCACGCGCGGGTTTCGGGAGCACGCCGCAGCGATGGAAACCGTGGTCAGCGTTCTTTCAAAGAATGAGAGGCTGACACTGCTGCGGCTATTGAAAAAGTTAGGGAAACACGCTGCGCCAACGCGCCGATGAGTTGAGACGGCTCGTTATCGTGTTATTAACTCCAATCCCCCAGAGCGCCCGATCGCGAGAACGCGATCGGGCGCGGTCGATTGTCTGGAACAATCCGCGGCGCAACTAGGACGTTTTCTTGCGCCCCATGAAACGCAATTGTTTTCCAAGCTTCGCGCGCCCGGCCTCATACTCGAGAACGCGGGTCTCATCGGAAGATCTAGTGAAGGTCGGTAGTCACTCCGGGCGCTGCGTGTGATTAAAAAAGAAATCTCGAATCGGCCGTTGCAATGGGGGTTCGGAGAAGAAAACGCGTCGGTCCGGAGCGCTTGAAAAAGCTGGCATCGAAGTGAAAGGACGTTGACATTTAACCCAGTCAGGAGTTGGCTCAAAAGCGGGGTCGCCATCAGTTCATATTTGGGGGAAATCCCGCGGATGCGCAATGGCGGCTTGTAGGTCGCGGAGCGTGAATCAGGCCATGAAGGCGAGCTGCTGTGTCCATATCCACGTCTAAGGCACGTTATGTGGATTGTTCGTCTAGCTCTGCGTCGACCATACACGTTCGTCGTCGCAGCCCTGCTAGTGCTCTTGATGACGCCTTTTGTCGTAACCAAAACGCCGACCGACATTTTTCCCGCGATCAATATTCCGGTGGTCAGTGTGATTTGGAGTTACACCGGACTGCCGGCCGATCAGATCGCCCAACGAATTATTTACAGCGAAGAACGGGCGCTCACGACGACGGTCGATAATATCGAACACATTGAATCGACCTCGTATGACGGCATCGGCGTAATCAAAGTCTTTTTTCACCAGACTGTAAACCCTTCGACCGCGGTGGCCCAGTTGACGGCCGTTTCACAAACCATTTTGAGACAGTTGCCGACAGGGATTACTCCGCCGCTGATCATCCAATACAGCGCCTCTACCGTTCCCATCCTGCAGTTCGGAGTTAGCAGCACCAAGCTTTCAGAGCAGCAGGTCTTTGATATTGCTCTCAACCAGATCCGCGTCGGGCTCATTAGTGTGCCTGGAGTCGCCATTCCTTATCCATATGGCGGCAAGCAAAGGGTGGTTTCAGTCGATCTCGACCTCAACGCGTTGGAAGCAAACAATCTTGTCCAAACAGACGTAGTCACCGCCCTGAACAATGGGTTTCTAACCTATCCTAGTGGAACAGCCAAAATCGGAGGAAAAGAGGTGCCGATTGACCTTAACGTCAACCCGCCCCGGATCGATCTGTTAAACGATCTGCCGATTAAAATGGTGGGAGACACGGTGATTTACATAAAGGATGTCGCTCAGGTACGCGACGGCTATATGCCGCAGGAAAATATCGTTCGCCAGAACGGTATTCCGAGCACGTTGCTCACTGTCTTCAAGAATGGCGCCGCTTCAACGCTCTCGGTGGCGGCAGGTGTCAAGGCGGCTATGACCGACATTCTCAAGACGGTGACAAGCGACGTTCAGGTAAAGCAGTTCGCCGATCAATCCGTTTTCGTAAAGGCTGCGGTCAGCGGAGTCGTTAGAGAAGGTGTTATCGCAGCCGCTCTGACCGCGCTGATGATTTTGCTCTTTCTCGGTTCATGGAGGAGCACACTGATCATCGCGGTTTCCATTCCACTTTCGGTGCTGTCATCCCTGGCGATCCTGAGCGTGCTCGGTCAGACCATCAACATCATGACGCTCGGCGGCCTGGCGCTTGCGGTCGGCATCCTGGTGGATGATGCCACGGTGACTATTGAAAACGTCGAGCGTCATCTGGCGTCAGGTGAAGAATTGGAGGATGGAATTCTGAAAGGCGCCGGCGAAATCGCGTTGCCAGCAATGGTTTCCACTTTTTGCATCTGCATTGTCTTCGTGCCCATGTTTTCGCTAACCGGGGTGGCGCGCTATCTCTTCGTGCCACTGGCAGAAGCCGTGATGTTCGCCGTGATCTCCTCCTACGTGATTTCGCGAACGCTAGTGCCAACGATGATCATGTTTTTCGAACGTCATCACCACAAACCCGCGATGGGCCAGGAAAAACGCGTCGCGTTTTGGGTCCGTCCGCTGGTTGCTTTGCAGCAGAATTTTGAGAGAGCGTTCGATCGCCTTAGGGGAGCTTATGCAAACTTGTTAGGCACAGTTCTGGAACACAGAGGCACTTTCGCGATTGGATTTCTGTTTTTTTGCGTGGCATCGTGGCACCTCGTTCCTTTTCTCGGTCAGAATTTCTTTCCTTCGGTTGACGCCGGGATGTTTAGACTGCACGTGCGGGCCCCTACCGGTACGCGGATTGAGCAAACCGCCAAGTTGGTTGACCGGGTGGAAGCAGCGATTCGTGCTCAAATTCCCCCAAACGAACTCGAGGGCATCATCGACAACAACGGCCTGCCGATTTCAGGAATCAATTTGAGCTATGATAACAGCGGCATCTCGGGGCCAGCGGATGGCGATATCCTGGTCTCATTGAAGCCTGGCCATCAGCCGACAGATAACTACGTGCGAAGTCTGCGTCTCAGTCTGAATCGCGATTTCCCCGGTGTAACTTTTTACTTCCTGCCCGCCGACATTGTCAGCCAGACCATCAACTTCGGACTTCCTGCTCCATTAGACATTCAAGTTGTAGGCCGCAATGAAGCTGTCGACCAACAGGTGGCCAACTCTATTGCTCAGAAGATTCGGCAAGTTCGCGGGGCCGTCGATGTCCGGGTCCAACAACCTAACGACTTGCAGCGACTTGCGTTCAATATCGATCGAACAAAGGCGATGGAAGTGGGGTTGACTGAGAGAGACGTCGCCGGGTCAGTTTTGCTGGCCTTAAGCGGCAGCAGCCAGGTCGCCACAACCTACTGGCTCGATCCCACGAGCGGCATCCAATATCTGGTGAATGTTCGCGTGCCGGAATATCAGACTACAACGCTTTCTGAACTAAATTCGATTCCCCTCAGTGCGTCGAAACCTGGAATGGCCAACGCTGAGATCCTTGGTAACGTAGCCGACGTTAGACGGACTCGCAGCCAACCGATCTATTCGCATTATAACGTTATCCCGGTCGTCGACGTTTATGCTGGAGTTAGCGGCAGAGATCTGGGTGGCGTGCTCAGCGACGTTAGGCCGATCGTCGAGGAGGCGAAAAAAACTGCTCCACCGGGAGTAAGCATCGTTGTACGCGGCCAGGCGGCCACCATGAACTCAAGCTATGCCGGATTGAGCATCGGCATGCTGATGGCAATTGCGCTGATCTATCTGCTGCTTGTGGTAAACTTTCAGAGCTGGCTCGATCCATTCATCATCCTCACCGCTCTCACTGGCGCTCTTGCTGGCGTAATCTGGGGTCTTCATGTTACTAACACAACTTTAAGCGTTCCGGCAATGATGGGCACTATCATGTGTCTTGGTGTGGCCACCGCGAATTCCGTGTTAGTCGTCACTTTTGCGCGTAATCATCTCCAGGAAGGAATGGATTCGGTGAAAGCGGCGTGGGAGGCCGGCACTGGCCGTTTACGCCCGGTGATCATGACGGCGACGGCGATGATCATCGGGATGTTGCCAATGGCTCTCGGTCTTGGTGAAGGCGGCGAGCAGAACGCGCCGCTCGGGCGCGCGGTCATCGGTGGCCTCATGCTTGCAACCGTGGCGACACTCCTTTTCGTGCCGGTGGTGTTCAGTTTATTGCACCGTCAACCAATCGCTATCACGCCGCAAAAACCGAAAGAAAATGTTCCATTAACCCGCCTTGGTGAGGCCGTCCGCACAAGTTAAACCCCTCTGATATATGAGCACTACTTATCCCAGCAGCGTTGGACCTGGTTCCGATGAACAGAAAACAGAGCCAATCCGGCGTCGTGGAAAACATCGCTTTATCCTGATCTCGGGCGGAGCATTGCTTTTGATCGCCTGGGTCGGTGGCTTTGTCCCGCAGTTCCGCCAGCGCCAAGTGACTACCGCTGACACCAAGGAGTTGGCGATTCCTACCGTGGCGGTCGTTTCGCCGACTTTAACTACGCCTAACAGCGGCCTTGACTTACCGGCTGACGTCCAACCATGGCAGGAAGCGCCCATCTACGCGCGAGTTAATGGCTATCTTAAGAGCTGGCTGGTCGATATTGGTGCGCACGTTCAAAAAGACCAGTTACTAGCCGAGATCGACACACCTGATCTTGATCAGCAACTCGCCCAGGCGAACTCACAGGAGGTGCTAGCGCAAAAGAGTTTGGCGCTGGCGAAAGACACAAATGCGAGGTACCAAGAGTTGCTTAAGCAGGGAGTGGTGTCACAGCTCGATGCTGACACCCAGGCCAGTTCGCAGGCCACAAACCAGGCTAATGCTGACGCTTACGCTGCCAATCTCCGTTATCTTCAACAGGAAGTGGCATTCAAACGCGTGACTGCGCCCTTCACGGGTATCATTACGGTCCGGAACGTGAACGTGGGCGACCTCATTACTGCTAATAACACGAGCTTCGCGATGTTTCACGTCCAACAAACAGATCCTCTGCGCGTTTATTTTCGCGTCCCGCAGGAGGAGGCAACAAACATCACAGAGGGACAAGCCTTCAACGTTCAGGTCGGAGCGGAAAGCGCAAAAACGTATCTGGGAAAAGTGATCTCCACTTCAGACGCTGTGTCACCCGATTCGCGCACTATGCTTGTTCAGTTGGAGGTGGATAACTCCAAGAACGAGATCCTGCCCGGGAGCTACGCTACCATCAGAGTTCCCACAACTGTTCTGGGAAAAATTCTTATTTTACCTGACAATACGCTCATATTTCGCGGCCCAAGTCTTGAGGTCGCGGTAGTGGACGCCAATAGCGTTGTGCAAATCCGGGACGTCAAGGTCGGGCGAGACTTTGGCATACAATCGGAAGTCCTGAGTGGTGTCACCGAATCGGACAAAGTAATTGTCAATCCCACAGACTCTCTTACTACTGGAACAACCGTTCGCATCGCTGCGACGCCCCCTGCGGCTTCGCCCAGCCCTGCAGTGCCGAAGAAATAATGTCGCATCGTTGGTTCCTAACGCGCGGGGTCGCTTTCGGGTGAAATGATTGATGTTTCGTTGAGATGAAACGTATCAGGAGGGGCCAACGCCTGGGGACGTCGCACGGCAGAGTCCAGCTCAGGGTAGCTTGTCGAAAAAGAGATAAAGGGCTGCAATCCGGCCGTCGCGGGCGATGATGAAATCAGTCCCGGCGTAAACTGGCGCCTCACCAGGGCGGCCCGCTACCCATTGGACCCGCCCGCCATTGCCCAATTCCTCTGGCTCGGCAATCGGCTGATATCGAAAGTCAGGGTGAGTAGCCTTGATCGCGCCCGCGACACGATCGATCTCATCACGACTACGGTAGACGCCCTTGGGCTCGTAGAACACGCAATCTTCGGTGAAGATCTCCTCGATCGCCGCGCGCCGGCGCGCCGGATCGTTTTCACCGAAGACGTCGTGAAGATTGCGGGTCAATAATGTCGATATGCTATAGGACATAAATGGGGCAGTTCTTAGCTGTTGGGTTCATCGAATGGTTAGGCAGTTTGCAGTTACTTGCAAATTGTCTCGCCGGGCTGCCGCTGCCAAATGGCATAGCTAGCTCCTTTGTGCGGTAATGAAGGTTAGCTCATTGCTATGACCTTCGGCGCGGTAGCTCTTTTTGTCATCAATGGACCGCGATGGGGTCGGACGATTTGTCTACTTTCTTGAACAGAAAAGCGAGCGCCGCACAAACGAGGCAGACCAGCACGCAGAAACGAAAGCCGTAGACGTAGCTGAGAAGCGAGCTTTGCTGTTGGAGAATACCGTAAAGAACTGCGAGTGATTTTCTTGTCGCTTGCCAGTTGCCGGTATGGCTTGCAAGGGCGGTCTCAACGTGTGCGAGTTGCTGTTGGAAGTTGAAATTGAACTTCGACATATGCCACACCAGAGTTGCCTGGCTCGCTTGCGCGTGACGCGTGACCAGCGTGGTGATCGCCGCGATGCCAATGCTCCCACCGATATTGCGCATTAGATTAAAAATGCCTGCCGCGTTACCCATTTGTTCCCGGCTGAGCGTGCCCATCGCCGATGTGGTAAGGGGAACGAAAATTGAAGCGGCCCCCACGCCACTGATGATGATTGGCCAGAGCAGGTTATTCGGCGCTACTTGAAGATTAATGTTCCCAAGCGCGAAGCACGCATACCCAAACAGCAGGGAACTGGCGACGATCAGAACGCGGTTGCTGATGTGCCCGGAAATGCGACCAACGACGATGGTCGCCGCAAACGCGCCGATGCCACGGGGAGTCATTGCGAGACCAGCCGCCAGCGCGGTGTAATTCAACAGATTCTGCATGAACAGCGGCAGAATCGCGGTCGTGCCGTAAAGGAGCGCGCCGACTAACAGGATCATCAGATTTCCGACAGCGAAATTACGATTCTTCAGTATGTGGAGGTCGACGAGCGGAAATCGCGTAAGTAACTCGCGCACGATGAAGCCGACGAAGCCCACAGTGGAGAGGACTGCGCACCAGACAATCATTTTCGAGCTGAACCAGTCGAGTTCCTGCCCCTTATCGAGCATGATTTGCAGGCTTGCCAGCCAAACACTCAGCAAGCCGAACCCGAGATAGTCGATGTTCGCGGCCGAGACGCGTTTTAAGTAGGGCGGATCTTCGAGAAAGGCATGAGTTAAGACAACGGCAAGAACACCGATGGGCAGGTTGATATAGAATACCCAGCGCCAGGAGTAGTTGTAGGTCAGCCATCCACCGATCGTTGGCCCGAGAATCGGCGCGACGACTATGCCCATGGTGAAAACAGCCATGGCCATTCCGCGTTTCTGCGGGGGGAAACTTTCCATTAGGACTGCCTGCGAAATTGGTTGCAATGCGCCACCGGCTGCGCCTTGCAACACGCGCGCCATGATCAAAAATCCGAGGCTGTCGGCGATACCACACAATGCCGACGCGAAGGTAAACAAAATGATGCAGCTGATGAGAAATCGCTTTCGACCGAAAAGCTGGCCTAACCAGTTGGTTGCCGGAAGAATGATGGCGTTCGAAACCAGATAGCTGGTTAAAACCCACGTAGCTTCATCTGTCGAGGCCGAAAGATTTCCGGCGATGTAGGGGAGCGACACGTTCGCGACGGAAGTGTCGAGCACTTCCATAATGGTTGCGAGCATGATGGAAATCGCGATCAGCCATGGATTCACACTCGGTTTCCACTCGTTAGGCTGCGGCGCTGCAGCGTCGGCACTCATCATTGGCCCCTCTGAACCCGGCCGATCCACAGCGCCGCCCCAACAATCACACCTAGTGCGAGAGCTATCGCGATACCTACAATCACGACCAAGGCACCGGCTCCGTCACTTACTCCCACAGTCGGAACTACCGACATGCCCGGTCCAAGCACGCGTTGCACCTGCTGCTCTTCATCGAGCACGATCTTCACCGGCACGCGCTGAACGACTTTCACATAATTGCCCGTGGCGTTCTCCGGCGGCAACAAACTAAAGGCCGCTCCGCTGCCAGCCTGAATACTGTCGACATGTCCGCGTAATTTGAGACTCGGGTAAGCGTCCACTGAGATGTCTACCGGTTGTCCCGGTCGCATGTTCCGGAGTTGCGTTTCTTTGAAATTGGCGATGACCCACACTCGCGGCGGCACGAGCGACATGAGCGCCTGTCCCACTTGCACGTAATCGCCAATAGCAACCGCAAGCTTGGTCACGTAGCCGTCGATCGGCGCTGTGATTTTCGTATAACTCAGATTGAGTTCAGCTTGCTCGACCGCTGCTTCGTCGGCTTCCACAGCTGCTTTGCTCGAGTCTGAAGTGGCAACGTTAGTATCGCGCTCCTGCGTGCTGATGACTTTTTTAGCAAACAGATCCTGCGCGCGCTTTTCGTTTACGTTTGCTTGTACTTGCGTAGCCTTGTCCTTTGCCAGATTCGCCTTGGCCTGTGCCAGTGCGACTTGAAAATCGCGCGGATCGATTTCGACCAAGACGTCGCCTTTCTTAGCCAGTTGATTGTCGTCCACACGCATCACGGCCACGCGACCTGCGATTTTTGGCGCCACGGAAACGAAATGGACATCAATGAACGCATCGTCGGTGGATTCGTGAGTGAACGAATGAAACATCGCAAATCCGCCATAGCCGATTGCGGCGATGGCAAACGCCGCAGCAGTGACAATCACGCCTGGCCGTTGAAACAGCGACCGCTTCTTTTCTTTGCCCGAATGATCACGCGCATCATCGGAACGCGTGGAGCGTTTCTCCTCGCGATCGTGAGCGGTATCGAAACGACGATGCGCTTTCGCTTCAAAACTCTTTTCGCCGTTGGTTGGGGTTCCCGGTTTCATTCTGCGCGAAGATCGACTTCGGAGCCGCCGCTTGTGAAAGACGATGTTTCTTGTCTCGATATGCCGCGTCGGCATAGTTGGATCGACAGTGGAACTACGGCACCTTCGTTACTTCGTCGCGGTGGCAGAGGCTGAAAACGTGTTGCGCGCTGCGACTCAGAAACTTCACGTTTCACAGCCGGCCGTGAGCCGACAAATCCGCGATCTGGAAGATGAGCTGGGCGTGCCGCTGTTCGAACGCACAGGCAAATCGATCCGCCTCACTGATGCGGGATCGCTATTTCTCAAAGACGCACGAGGGATATTGGAAAGAACAGATGAAGCGGTGCGAAATCTGCGCGCATTTGCGGAGGGCGGCGAAACGGAACTGCACGTCGGGTACACACCGGCACTGAGGATACAGATCGTGTCGCCGGCCTTGCGCACGTTTCAACAGGTCATGCCCAAGGTTCGCGTGAAGCTGCACGATTGGACCGGCGAAAAGATGGGGGCTGGCCTGCGTGATGGACAATTACAGCTGGCGCTTACTGTCCGTCCGTCGAAACGCGGTGCGTTTCGTGGTTTGCGCTTCGAAGAATTACTCCGCGAGCAAGTTCGTCTTGCGGTCCCGCCGAATCATCCGTTTGCGCATCGTCGCTCCGTCTCGCTCGTTGACGCGGCACGGGAACCTTTCATAGGTTTAACGCGCGAAGACTTTCCCGATTACGACGCCTACCTGTCCGCCGTTTTTGCACCAGTTAAAAACAAACCCCGAGTGATAGAGGAACATGATAGCATCACAAGTGTCATCTCAGCCATCGAAGCCGGCACCGGAGTAGGTCTGGCCGTGCTTAGTTTCAGTTTCGGCGGTGGGGTGAAACTGGTGCGACTCACGCCCGATCCGAAGCCGCTTTCCTTCGGCATCGTCGCGCGAAAAGGGCGACTTAGTCCCGCAGCGGAGAAGTTCTGGCAGTGCGCGAAGGAAGCGGTCTCGGCACAATGACGCAAGAACGCCGCGGGAGCGAGCCTATGAAGTGCTCACCTGCCAGTCGCGATCTTCCCAACGCTGGTCGCGTTTCTATCGGCTATCACGATTTCGACGAGCTCCCGCGTCGTCTCATTTGTGGTTGTGGAGCGGCGTCAACAGTGGTTCCTTGGTGTCCGTATCCACCACCATCACAGCCAGTAGCTTGGCCGGTTCGGTCTTGCTCGCATTCTCATCAACACTGTGTCGATCACCAGGCATCTCGGAGAA
>Ga0066388_100001119_pt1 | contig 14567 bp, 9 predicted proteins | sample PanSoiMetaGPlot6_FD_64539 | JGI IMG/M metagenome (GOLD analysis project Ga0066388, IMG submission 64539) | Tropical forest soil microbial communities from Panama analyzed to predict greenhouse gas emissions - Panama Soil - Plot 6 (Hybrid Assembly) | ecosystem: Environmental > Terrestrial > Soil... | reverse complement strand
GCAAGCGCCGGGATTTCGCTCGTCACTTGGTTGAGATGAAGATCGACCGTGGTTTGCAGCGCAGCGAACGTGAGTTTGTCGCAACGCAGCGCGCGAAACAGTGGCTCGCGCCTGAGTGCATCGATCAATCGCTTTTTACCGAGAATGATTCCTGCCTGCGGGCCACCGAGTAATTTGTCGCCGCTGAAACAAACGAGGTCGGCGCCGGCTTTGAGCGATTCGGAAGGCGTCGGTTCGTGATGATGTAATCCGATCTGCTCAGTCGCAATGAGCGCCCCACTTCCGAGATCTTCGACGAAAGGAACGCGTTTCGTGCGCGCGATTGCCGCGAGCTCGGCGGTCGGTGGTGAATCGACAAAGCCGCTCATAAAAAAGTTGCTGCGGTGAACTTTTAAAATGAGCGCCGTCTGTTTTCCGATCGCGCGCGCGTAATCGGCGAGCGTGGTTTTGTTGGTCGCACCGATTTCGCGCAGCTTGACGCCGCTCGCTTCCAAGATTTCGCCAATTCGAAATCCGCCGCCGATTTGGACCAGCTCGCCCCGCGAGATAATAACCTCTTTTTTTTCTGCTTGAGAACTTGACTGCTTAAAACGGTCAAGTTTCCGCTGCGCAAAATGGTAGGCGATAAGAAAAAGCGCGGCGGCACAATTGTTCACAACGGTGGTGGCTTCGCCTTGGCAAAGAACAGCGAGCGCGCGTTCAAGATAAGCTCCGCGGTCTCCGCGGTCTCCGGTCGGCAGATCGAGCTCTATATTATTATAGGCAGAAGCGACGTTGCGGAGCACTTCGCCCGCGCCCTGGGCAAGCGGAGAGCGGCCGAGGTTGGTGTGAACGACGATACCGGTGCCATTGATCACCGGTTGAACTCGGCTCGCGCGCAGTTTCTCAATTGCGGCGCGGACAAGATCGATAATCGCTGCGGCATCAGGGATCTCGCGCCGCCGTCGAATCTGCGCCAGCTCGCGGCGAACAAGATCAACAATCAGCGGACGCGGTAGATCAGTCCGAGCCGGACCGACGGTTTCGTCCAACGATTCGAGAATCGTGTTTACCGCCGGGATCGAACGGCGGGATCGAGATTTCACTTTGTCGTGCATATCAATTTGGTTTGCCGGCGAACGATCTGTCCGATAATTGCAGCACAAGGCGTTCGATATTTCGTTAAAACTGCGGAAACTTTCTTCAGCGCGCTCTGAGGAACGCAAAGGAGCAAGCCGCCGCTGGTTTGGGCGTCGGCAAGAAATGTTCGCTGGACTAGCGATTCCGATTTGAGATCGGTCGTTTTCGCCGCCGCTTTCAAATTGTCGCGTGTGCCACCGGGAATACAGTCGCGGTCGATTAGCTTGAAAATCTCGGTGCTGATCGCCGGAACGCGATCGGGAAAAATCTCCACGCTGACTTTGCTGGCGCAACAAAGGTTTGCCAGATGGCCAAGCAAACCGAAGCCGGTAATGTCGGTGGCGGCGCGAACCAGTTTTTTCTCGGCCAGCTCGGCCCCAGCGGCATTTGTTTTCGACATCAGCGCGATCACTTTTCTTTCAAGCGCGCGCGAGGCGAGGCCGCGTTTGATTGCGGTCGTCGCGATGCCAGTGCCGAGCGGTTTTGTCAACACGAGAAGATCCCCGACCCGCGCGTTGGTGTTGGTGAGAATGTTTCGAAGGTCGACGACTCCGGTGACGGCGAGACCGTAGATCGGTTCTGGATTGCGAATGGAATGTCCGCCGATAATCGTGCAGCCAACTTCGTGGGCTTTCTCCAAACCGCCGCGCAAGATCAAGGCGATGGTTTTTGGCGAAACAAGGTTTTGCGGGAAGCCCATAAGGTTTAGTGCAGTGATCGGGCGGCCGCCCATTGCGAAAACGTCTGAGAGCGCGTTTGCGGCTGCGATTTGTCCGTAAGCGAACGGGTCGTCCACGATCGGCGTGAAAAAATCCACGGTTTGAACGAGTGCGCGCGCCTTCGCCGAGGCTACGGCGCGCAAGCGATGTCGACCCGCCTTCGGTCGCCGCGGCGTCATACGGCGCGGCAGGTCTAATCGGTAAACGCCGGCGTCATCAAACGTGCTCGAGTTCACGAGAACGTTGCGATTTCGATATGTCGGTAGCTGACGCAAAACTTGCGTCAGGGCCTGTTGGCTCAACTTGGCTGCTCAACCAGCGCAGGACGAGAGCGAGGTCAGTTTACGGATCTGTTCGCGCGACAATTTCGTCACCTCCTTTCGGAGAAATCAATCGGCCTGCCAAACCGTAGTCTTGGAGCGCACCGGCGAGCCTCTCGAAGCACTCTACGTTTCACGCCGGCGTGGCAGCCACCGCTTTTACGCTGCGCTCCAAGCGAAGGCTGGCGGAGAGGGTAGGAATCGAACCCACCTTGGCTCTTGCGAACCAACAACGGTTTTGAAGACCGCGAGGGCCACCAGACACCCTTCACTCTCCGAAAGAATTGCGGATTGCAGATTGCGGATTGTGGAAAGCGAGAGCTATTTAAGCTTTTTGATCTGGCTGACGACTTGGTCGAAGTCGGGCCAATCACCGGAATCGAGTTTGGAGTGGAGCAATTTGCCATTGGCGCGAATCTCGAAAGCGCCGCCGCCCGAAGGAATCAGCGTGAGCGCTTTGATGCGTTCGCCGAGTTCAAGAATTTGGGTCGCCAAACTGACGGCCTTCGGCGTGTAGTTTCAAACGACGCAATATTCGATTGATACTTCCATCTTCACCCGGTGAGCTCCTTTCCAAAGAAATGGTACGAATGTGGACTTTGCCGGTCAAGCGTGTTAAAACCGGCGAGTTGATTGAGCGCCCCGCGCGCGCGGTGTTGGATAACCCCATTAACCGTCACACGCGCGTCGCGGAGCGCCCTTTTCCTATAGGAGTCTAGAAGGCGAAGTTGATTCCGCTGCGGATCATTCCGAAATTATTTCGCGGACCTTCGATCACGCTGAAACTCAAATCATTCGTCCAGCCAATACGAGGCGTAATCCGTGTTTCGAGTCCAGCTCCGAACTGGCCGACAGCGGTGGTGTAACTTCTGTAATGGACCGTGTGGGCGAATGACAAGAAAGCATCGGGCGGAACAACAAACGATTCCGCATGAAGACTGTCTCTTTCACCGCCGCCAAAAATGGCGCCGACGCCGGCCCACGCGTAAGGCGCAAAGCGCGTGCAGGGCACAGGATAACGAAATGTGAAAGTCCCGAGGACCGCACCGACGGCGCGGTGATGCGTTTCTCGTTCGCGATCAAAAATTCCGAAACGCGGATCTTCGAAAATATCGAAGCCGCCTTTGCGCGCGTTGACGACATAGCCTTCGATTCCAACGCCGAAATATCGGTGAAAGAAATATTTGATGTCGCCGCCACCGCCCCACGCGTGATCGTCGCCGACGTAGCGATCGTATTCCCCGAGGACGCCGGCGCCCTCTACGGTGCTTTGGACAACGTCAACTAAGTCAAGATTGCGTGAGTAATCGGTATTGGTGAAAAGGTAAGTTCCCCAAAGGTTCACGTTCCACTCGTTGTCTGCGTACCATTCCGGGCACGGCGGAGGGGCAGCTTGTTTCATTTCCTTGCCGGAATAGGAACCGGCATACGCGCCAACAGAAAAGATCGACAATAGAACTGCAGCCAAAAACGATTTCATAAATTCAGACCTCTGATTAACGGTTTCGAGTAGAGACTGGCGCTTCGCCTTCTCGTTCGCCCGGACCGGGCGGGCCAAGCAACCATGAAAAGACGGCGAAGACTTGCACGTGCGGCGAATCGTTCGTGCAGCCAAAAAGCGTGGACATTTCGAATCGGGTATTTCTGGTTGTGCGATAAGCGGCGGTGGGACCGATCACAAAAATGTTATCGGCGTTGCCTCGCGTATCTTTGACGCTGAAATTTTTGTATTCCATTTCCACTCCGATCTTCAGTTGCTCGCGCGGAAGCAGAATTGGAGTCACGATGCTTTGAGCGAATCCGATTTCACGTCCGCGGTCGCCGGTATTTTCTTTTTCAAAGAAGCCGTTCATCGCCCACTCCCAGCGCTGACAAAATTCCTCCGCAAGGAGTAGACGAACTTCATAGGCGTCGGGATGTTGCGGTGGACCGGCTTCCTCCTCTTCGCCCGGAGGCGGCGGAGGACCTTCTTCATGGCGAATCGGGCCGACGCCGAATTTGTATTCGACGAACAGCGTAGGGTTGAGCGGGATCTTGTTCCAATCCGCGAGCGCGTAGCGTCCTTCGAGACTCACCGTTTCGAATCCGCCACCCCCATTGAAACGTTCGAGCTCTGTTTCTGCCGCGATCCCGAAGCGGTAAGGCAAGCCCATTTCCAATTCTTGAGTAAAGAGATGATCGGGCGGACCGTGCTGGAAGGCGTCGCCTTCGTAGATTTCGGCAAGTAAGAACTGCCAGGGCGGTAAGACGTAGGCCGTCGTTGTCGGCGAGAAGCGTGTCCGCGAAAAGGCCCCGGGCGCGCCGTAGGCGCTGCGAATGTCGTTTTCACCGGTAACAACGACGCTTTCGGCGGTTGCGGTTTGGCCGAGGGTTCGGCCGTTTGGCACGAAGAAGGCAAGGCAAAGGCAGGCTAAGGATAGGAGTCGGGTCATGGAGTTTCTCTCTATTCGGGCTTGGTCAGGTCACTGGATGCCGATTATTACAAAATTGTAATGATCCGCAAAGTGCTGATTTGCCAAAAGCAGTCCAGGTTCAGTCGCGAGCCGACTCGCCCGGGAAGCTAAGCTTCACGGTAGTCCCGCGTCCAACCTCGCTCTTAATGGTTACTGAACCACCGTGAAGATCGGCAATCGATTTCACAAGTGACAAGCCGAGGCCGGTCCCGGCCGCGCTGCGGGATGGATCGACGCGATAGAAACGATCGAAGACGCGCGGAAGATGTTCAGGCGCAATTCCAGACCCGTTGTCGCTCACCGAAATTTCGGGGGCGCTCTTCGCGGCGCTGATTGCAATTCGGATTTTTCCGTTGTCCGGCGTGAATCGCAGTGCATTGTCGATCAAGTTTCCGATCGCGCGATTAAACAGGATCGGATCAGCGAAGATTTCGGCCTCGCCATCGCAACTGATTTCAATATCTCGATCTTCGGCCAGCGTCTGGTAGAAACTGACAATTTTTTCAACGGCGGTGCGGGCGTTGAATGACGAACGCGTGACTTGTTGTTCCGCCGCGTCGGCACGGGCGAGAAAAAGGAGATTGTCGATGATGCCGGAAAGACGCTCGCATTCGGCGGCAGTCGATTCGATGACCACGCGATATTCATCCGGCTTGCGCTCACGGGTAAGAGCAACTTGCGCTTCGCCGAGCATGTTGCCAATCGGCGTGCGCAGCTCATGCGCGAGATCGGCGGAGAATTGCGAAAGGCGTGTGAAGGAATCCTCCAAGCGGCCAAGCATGTCATCGAAGGACGCGGCCAGCGGGCGCAACTCGGGCGGCCAGCGCGCCGGTTCAATGCGCTCGCTGAGATGCGCGGGTTGAATCCGTTCGAACGCGCGTCGCATTTTGGCAAGTGGACTAAGACCGCGCTTGGTCACGGTGATAGCAATCAGAGCGGATACGATCACTCCCAAGCCAAGGCCAAAGGCAAGCAACGCACGAAATTGTCTCCGAAAACGCTCATCCCCTGTGCGGTCTTGGGCGATCTGTACTATATAAGTACCGCCAGCAATCGCTTCAGGTCGGGTGACCAGCGAAAAGAGTTTCCCATCGTTGCGATAATCGGTTGGCAACCGCGGGGCGGGCGTTTGCGACGGGAAGATGTCGGCTGGCAATAACCTTTCCATTCCCGGCGTTTCCGTAATCACGTTTCCGTCAGGACCGACGATTCGTATCCAATAAACGGCGGGCTCGCCGGGGCGGCGATTCGTTAACTCTTGCGCGAGCGCGCTCGTTCCATCGGGTTGTTTCAATTCGGTGGTAATCCCGGCGAGTTTGTCGGCGAGGACGGCGTTGTCCTCTTCGAAAGCGTGTCGAACTACGATCCAGTAAAACAAACCGAGGCTGGAGGAAAGCAAAAGCGCGGCGCAGAGCGTGAAGAGCAACACCAGCTGGGTCGCGATTGAACGCGGTTCAGTTCGCTTTGAGAACATAGCCAACACCGCGAATGGTGTGGACGAGCTTTTTTCGGAACGGGTCGTCGACTTTTGCGCGCAAACGACGGACGACGACGTCCACGACATTGGTGTCGGTATTGAAGGCGATATCCCAAACGTGTTCCGCGATTTCTTTGCGAGAGACGACCTCGCCGCCGGCGCGAGCGAGATGAGTTAGAAGCAAAAATTCCTTTGGCGTGAGATTCAAAGGAACACCGTGACGCGTTGCGCGATGATGACGGGTATCGATTTCGAGATCCTGAATTCGAATTTCATCCGACTTGACGGGAGTGCGGCGCAAAAGCGAGCGGATCCGCGCGCGCAATTCGGAAAACGCGAACGGTTTGACGACGTAATCGTCGGCGCCGAGTTCGAGGCCTTTGACGCGATCGCGGACGCTATCACGGGCAGTTAAGAAAATAACCGGCGTGCCTACGCCCGAGTCGCGTAATTCTTTGACCAAAGTCCAGCCATCTTTTTTCGGCAGCATGATGTCGATGATCAGGAGATCGAACTGACCAGCGCGGGCGGCGGCGAGACCAGCTTCTCCGTCGCGGGCGATCTCGGCGCGAAACCCAGCTTCGCGAAGGCCGTTGGCAAGAAAGGCGGCGGTTTTCTTTTGATCTTCAACGACCAGGATCTTCATGCTTCATTCTTATAATACAAAAAGGCCGCTTCCGAGGAAGCGGCCTCTGAGATTGAACGATGAACGGTTACGGCAAGGCGGTCCCGGATTTACTTTTCACGAGCGACGTGTCTACCCTGTTAATGAATCCATCAGCGTTGACGTCTTCACGGAAATTGGCATTGGTGAGGGCGTTTCCGGATTGCGATACGGTCTAACTAACATCCACCGAGTCGGTGAAATTGTCTGCATTAGTGTCGCCGATTAGCACGGCCATTGGCACCGAAATGTCACGCGTCGCGGTTCCATCATTAACGCCGAGCAAATTAACGTTAAATCGCTGCGCGTTACTGACATTTGTCAGATTGATTGTCACTTGATTGCCGCTCACGATCGGCGTCCCCGACACTGCGGCCGTTCCACCGCTCGCCGGAACTGCGTTCGCGCTGCTCAATGTGACTGGAGAGGCAAATGTGATGACGATCTGGTAGTTTCCACTCTTACCGCCGCTGCGACATTCAATTCCGTGCGCCGGCGGCATAAGATCGACATCGAACGTGCCAGCGGTGCCGTGCGTTTTACGCGAAACCGCTCCGACCAGAATCGGATCGAACACATAACCTTGCGCTACGTCGATCAAGTTGAAGAGTGAGCCAGCCTCGCCGGAGCCGATCAGATCCGGATTCGTGTTCGCAGGTTGGGTCAGCGTCATGGTACTGGCAGTGACTTCGTGTAACCGATTGTCAACCGCCCCGGGCTCGCTCACCATGGAAAGCGGAACGTAGATTGTGATCGTGCCATTGGGGCCGAGCGTTGATTGGCAGTTCGCCGCCGGCAACGCCGTTGTGCCACCTGGGTAAGACATACTGAAGCCACCGCCGTTGAGTGCGACAGCGTTCTGACCGGTAAAACATTGCAAGGCAGCGCCGTTGTTCGATTCGGCATAAACGTGAAAGTTTCGTCCGCCCGTCCCGTCCGTGATCGATGGAACGAACCACTGCGTCGACCAAACCAGATCCGTGTCTGGATCTTGCGCGAGTGTTGGCGCAAGACCGAGGTTGTTCAGTCGCATCGTCACTTGGTAGCACGGGGCCACCGGGGAACAGGGCGCGTTCGTTGTTAACGCCACGCTTGAACCCAAGATGTCGAGCTGCGGCATGTTGGCGCTGCTTGTGCCGTTAACCTCGTACTTGCCGTCGCCAGCCGGATCTATCACTCCATTGAATGGCGTTAATCCTGCAATGTTAACCGGTGAAGAGCCGACAAACAGTCCCGGACCGCCATTTTGCCTAACGAACATGGCGTGCGATGCGAGAATATGTGTGATGCTATTTGAATCGGCATAACTGATTTGCGCTTCGCCCTGAGCTCCGGTTCGCAGTTGCAAAAAGTCACCCAGCCCTTGCCGGTCTCCGCATTGGCCACCAAGGAGAGTCTGAATCGTTCCGACATGGTTGTGATGCTCACTCACCCGGACGGGCGCGGTGAACTTTGGATTGGCATCATGGGCGTTCAAACTTTGGACGAGCCACAAACTCCAAATAGCGCCCGTAGTAGAGTCGGGACCATTAATATTTCGTGACGGTGGCGCCGGAGGTAGCAACGCGTTTTGACCGCAGGTCGGATCATCTGGATTGGAGCGTCCGGTCGTGCCATACCACGCAATATTCACGCGGCCGTCATCGCCGGCCGCGATCCACCCAAAAACGTTGTTGTGCAAAACTCCCGCGGGGGACCCGGATGTATCGATTTGAATCGGTGTCGACCATGTGTTCCCCTCATTGGTCGAATACGAATACATGAGAACGGTGTCGCCGATGATATTGCTGTTGGCGTCGGTGGGCGCCTGTTCCCACACGGCGTAGAGATTTCCCGATTTATCAATCGCCACGGTCGGAAAACTACCGCCAACCCTAAAGTTGGCTCCGACGTCTTTCACGAGCAGATCACTGCAATTCAATCCACTCGGGTCGCTGGCGTTTGCCACCGGTAGGCCGAAGGCGACCGGAAAACAGCGACCGATACGAATTTGATTCAACGCCGTGTTGTCGTGAATCACATAGATGTGTTTCACTGGCGACGGAAGTTGAGTGTATCCTCCCAACCCGTTCGGTTGACCGGTGGACGTCGCAACCGAACTGATCTCGTCGTTGCCCATGATCCCCTCGTCGCAACTGCCGCTCGCGGTAATGTGGTAGGGTGGCCCGAATTCGATGCCAGCGCTCGCGCCGAGAGCACGGGAGACCGGCGAGCGATACATGACAAGGACGTTGTTGCCAGCGCTTCCACCGATGCCATTGCCGCAATTCACTCCGCCAGGGCCCACTTCGTCGTTGGCCAGATAAATGGTTCCGCCATTCGTTGGATCACCGTCGACGGCGTACCATTGCCGATCAACCACCGCATCGGGGACACCGACGTTACTGCAAGTAAAAGCAAACGAAACGCCGAAGTCGTCTGAACGCGACGTGCTGAAATTGGCAAGCGTCAGGTCATTGAAATAAAGATGCCCAGCCGAGTCCACTGCTAGCTCTGTATCCCCGCCACCGTTACAGGTGGTGACCTTTCCCTCGAGTGCAGTCGCGGCGGGCACCCACTTAAAAGTCTTGCCCGTATCGAGCGAGCGCCAGATCCAGCTCGTGTCTGCTGCGGCCGAGCCAGGTACGCTGGTATAAACGCGGGTTGGATCCGTCGGGTCGAGACGCAAGTTCTCTTCATAACCAAATCCGGCTATGCCGCTGACGACTGGGTGACCGAAGGTCGGCGCGTTCGCGGGTTTTCCCTTATTCGGCTTCAACGTCGTTTCCGGCAAAGCGCCTGTGTTTTCGCCTTCGTTGGAGCGGTTCAGATTCAGTTTTTGAAATGCGAGTCGCGGTCCCGTTGCGCTTGGCACCGGCGTCGGCTTGAAGCTCAACATCATCAAGAATGCGCCCGTCGCGCAGAGGATCATCGTCAGCCATCTGCGCCAATTCCGGTTTCGTTTCATGCGGCTTCTGATCTTAGGATAAAGCTTTCAGCTGGTGGAAGATTTTTCCCCACCAATCTGGATTCGGATTTGGTGGCTGGCTTGATCGCCACCGGCATGATTTTTTTGGCGGCGCCCGTCCGTTGATTTGTCGGAGGGTGGATGCTAGGTAGCAGCGGTCCGAAGCCGGACGAGCACCGTTTCGAAATGGTTGAAAAAAATTACAAAGACACTTTGAGTCTGCCGCGCACGGATTTTCCGATGAAGGCGAATCTGGCGACGCGCGAACCGGAGCTGCTCAAGCAGTGGAACGAGGCCGGCCTCTATCAGCAAATCCAGAACGCGCGCAAAGGCCGCGAGCTTTTTGTTCTGCACGACGGCCCACCATTCGCCAACGGCGACGTCCACATGGGCACCGCACTCAACAAAATCCTGAAAGATTTCGTGGTGAAATCGCAGACTATGCTCGGCAAACGCGCGCCCTATGTTCCGGGTTGGGACTGCCACGGGCTGCCGATCGAATACAAAGTCGTCAAGGAATCGCGCGATCTTTCACCGCTCGAGGTGCGCAAGAGATCGGAAGCCTTCGCGTTGAAATATGTCGATGTTCAGCGCGAGCAATTCAAACGCCTCGGCGTTCTCGGTGACTGGGAACATCCCTATCTCACCCTCGATCCCAAATACGAAGCGGAAATTTTGCGTGCGTTTGCCGTTTTCGTTGAAAAAGATCTCGTTTATCAATCGAAGAAGCCGGTTTTCTGGAGCACCGGCGCTCAAACCGCGCTTGCCGAGGCCGAAGTCGAATATCAAGAACGCGACGACACTTCGGTTTACGTAAAATTTCTGATCACGAGCGGCGAATGGAAAGACAAGGCGAGCATCGCGATCTGGACAACAACGCCGTGGACGTTGCCGGCCAATCTCGCGATCGCGGTTGATCCAAAAGAGCTTTACGTCGTCCAGGAATTCTCACGCAACGGAACTACCGAAAAACTTTTGCTCGCGGACAAACTCGTTCCGCAGTTTGTCGCGAACACGAAATTCGAACCGACCAGCGAACCGCTCGGCTCATTTACCGGCGCGAAAATCGACAAGATCAAGGCGCATCATCCGTTTTTGGATCGAGAAGCAATCGTGCTGACGGCGGATTTCGTGACGATGGATAGCGGCACGGGCGCCGTCCATATCGCGCCCGGTCACGGCGAAGATGATTACAATCTCGGCCGCGCAAATAAATTGCCGATCCTTTCGCCGGTCGACGACCACGGCCGGCTCACTGACGAAGCCGGTCTCCCAAATCTCACCGGCAAATATGTTTTCGATGCCAACACCGACGTGGTGAACTTGCTGCGCGAGCGCGGGAACTTGTTAGGAGCGCAAAATTTTCATCACTCGTATCCGTATTGCTGGCGCTCGAAAACGCCGATTATCTTCCGCAACGTCGAACAATTTTTTATTCGCATTGACGATCTGCGGCCCCGCGCTCTCGAAGCGATCCACAAGGAAGTGAAGTGGATTCCGGCTTGGGGCGAGAATCGCATCGCTGGAACCGTTGAATCGCGTCCCGATTGGGTGATCTCGCGACAGCGAAGTTGGGGCGTGCCGCTGCCGGTTTTCTATTCTGCTGAAGGCAAACCGATTCTCGATGCGAAAATCATTCGCAAGCTCGCCGAAAATGTTGCGGAGCGCGGCTCGAATATTTGGTTTGAATTGAGTGATGCCGATCTTGCAAAAGAGTTGGGATTGCCCGCCCGCACGACGAAACGCAACGACACGATCGACGTTTGGATCGACAGCGGCGTCTCACACCAGGCGGTCTGCGCGCTTCATCCCGAATTGCGAGATCCGGCCGACATGTATTTGGAAGCGACCGATCAACATCGTGGCTGGTTCCAATCGTCACTCATGACGAGCGTGGCATTGAAAGATCGCGCGCCTTTCAAAACCTGCGTCACTCACGGGTTCGTAGTTGATCTCGACGGAAAGAAAATCTCGAAGTCGGGAACCTACGATAAACCGATGGACGCCGGCCATTTCGTTGGCAAGCACGGCGCCGATCTGGTTCGCCTTTGGGCGAGCAGCATTGATTACACTGACGACGTTCCGTTCTCGGAAGAAATGTTCACCCGTCTCGGCGACACCTATCGCCGGATTCGCAACACGCTTCGGATCTTATTAGGAAATCTTTTTGATTATGGTTCAGGAAAGCAGGAAAGCAGGACTGAAGATCTTACGTTGGTTGATAGATGGATTCTCGAACGATTGGATCAAGTGATCCGCGATTGCCGTGCGGCCTATGAGAACTTCGAGTTTCACAAGGTCTACCACACGCTCAATCAGTTTTGCGCGGTCGATCTGAGCTCGCTTTATATCGATATCACGAAGGACCGGATGTATTGCGACGCGACCAATTCGCCTCGACGGCGCGCAACGCGAGCCGCGATGCACGAAGTTTTCTGTGCGCTTTGTCAGTTAATTGCGCCGGTGCTCGCGTTTACGGCCGAGGAAGCCTGGCGGCATTCGCAGGCGCGTGAATCAGTCCACTTGGAGGAATTTCCGCAGTCAAAGGAGCGCGGAACGAAAGCGAGCGAACAAGTGGCCGAACTGTTGAAGCTGCGCACAGTGATCGGACAAGCCATCGAAAAAGCGCGTCAGGAAAAGTTGATCGGCAATGCGTTGGAAGCCGCGGTTGTTCTTCGCTCCAAGTCCGAAGTGACGACGAAGATCGACAAGACAGAGCTGGAAGAGTTTTTCATTCTGAGTGATTTGACGATCGAGCAAGCCGGTGAAGCCAGCGCAACTGTGGCGAAAACGGCTTATCAGAAATGTGCGCGCTGCTGGCGGTATCGTGAATATGTCGGGAAAAGCAAAGCGCATCCGGATTTGTGCGATCGATGTCAAGCGGTCGTGGATTCGAAATGAAATATATTTTGTTCCTTTCGCTCCCGTTCTATGCGCTCGATCGCGTCACGAAATATTTCGTCCTGCACTCGATCGACCCGGACCGGCCAATCATCGTGGTTCCGAACTTTTTTCATTTGGTGAATATCACCAACACCGGTGCGGCATTTGGTTCGTTCAAAAATAACAACACCTTTTTCATCGCCATTTCGTGCCTGGCTGCATTGGTCGCGTTGGTTCTTCTCCTTGCGAGACCCAAGTTCCAGACGAGCGATGCGGCATCGGTTCGGCGGAAATCGAATTTCTGGCGCGACGTCTCGCTCGCCTTGTTATTGGGAGGCGTGCTCGGAAATCTGACCGATCGTCTCCTCTATGGTCACGTCGTGGATTTTTTGTTATTCGATCTCCACGTTCCGTTGGCACATCCGTGGCCGGCCTTCAACGTGGCCGACTCTTGCATCTGCATCGCCGTCGTTTTTTTTATCTTTCATTCGTTTCGGTCAGAGAAGAAGACGGAACCTGTGTAGCCACGGCGCTCAGTCGCCGTGCGCCAGTCCGACTCGGACTTCTGATTCGCCCGGACAGAGCGGGGCGGCTACAATAAGACCGTGAACATGTCGCCGATGGAAAAGACCGCGCGCGAGATCGCAAGACGTTTGCGCGAGCGGGGACAGATCGCCTATTTCGCGGGCGGTTGCGTGCGCGACATGGTGCGCGGTTTGCCGGCAAAGGATTTCGACATCGCGACCGACGCGACGCCTGACGTCGTGCAGAAGATTTTTCCGCACACTTACGCTGTCGGAGCGCACTTCGGCGTCATCGTTGTGGTTGAGAACGGATCCAACTTCGAAGTTGCGACCTTTCGATCGGACGGCGCGTATTTGGATCATCGTCATCCGATTGAGGTTCGATTTTCTTCGCCGGAAAAAGATGCGAAGCGCCGCGATTTCACGATCAACGGAATGTTTTTCGATTCGGAGAAAAACGAAGTGATCGACTTTGTCGGTGGGTGCACTGATATCGAGAAGAAAATTATCCGTGCCATCGGCGATCCGGCCGCGCGTTTCAGCGAAGATCGGCTGCGAATGTTGCGCGCGGTTCGTTTTGCGACCGTGCTCGATTACGAGATCGACGATGAAACGTGGAAGGCGCTCGTAGAAAACGCCGAGTCGATCAATGAAATTAGCGCGGAGCGAATTCGCGACGAGCTGGTGAAGATTTTTCTCTCGCCACAACGCGGGCGCGGCTGGAATCTTCTCGATAAGAGCGGGCTGATGCGCGTGATCCTGCCCGAGCTCGAAACGATGAAAGGTTGTTTACAGCCCGAGCAATTTCACCCCGAAGGCGACGTCTTTCGGCATACGCGACTCATGTTGGAATTGTTGCCGGAGACTGTTTCCGTGCCGCTCGTTTTCGCCGTTCTGCTTCACGACGTGGCCAAACCTGTTACCGCAACGGTCGATGAAACTGGCCGGATCCGTTTCAACGAACATGATCGAATCGGCGCGGTAATGACGGAATCAATCATGGAACGCCTTCGCTTTTCGCGTGCGGAGATCGATGCCGCGGTTGAGATGGTGCGGCAGCACATGGTGTTCAAGGACGTGCCGAGGATGCGAGTGGCGAAGCTAAAACGCTTCATGGCGCGACCGACGTTTGAAGAAGAGCTCGAGCTGCATCGGGTCGATTGCGCAAGCAGTCATCGGATGATGGAGAATTACGAATTTCTCTTGCGCAAGCGCGAGGAATTCGCCAACGAGCCAATTATTCCGCCACCGCTCGTGCGCGGTGACGATCTGATTGCGCTCGGGATGAAACCGGGTCCGAAGTTTGGCGAAATTTTGGAAGCCGTGGAAACGCGTCAGCTGGAAGGCGCTTTGAAAGATCGACAAGAAGCGCTCGATTGGGTAAAGCGCGAATACTCGTCAGGCAATCGAAAAAAGTAAGAAAAGGTCGGCGTCCGACGGCGAAGCGCCGAACGCCGATCC
>Ga0066388_100001116_pt1 | contig 14577 bp, 12 predicted proteins | sample PanSoiMetaGPlot6_FD_64539 | JGI IMG/M metagenome (GOLD analysis project Ga0066388, IMG submission 64539) | Tropical forest soil microbial communities from Panama analyzed to predict greenhouse gas emissions - Panama Soil - Plot 6 (Hybrid Assembly) | ecosystem: Environmental > Terrestrial >... | reverse complement strand
CGCCCACACCGTGCTCGTGACCAACAGGACGACGATGCCCGTCGCCAGGATCCAGAGCTCGACCGTGCCCAGCAGACGTCCCGCCACCGCCAGGCCGAGCGCGGCTCCGGCGAGGCTCCATCCCCGGCGCGTCAGGACGCGAGCCGTGGGGCGCACGACCCCTCAGCCCGTCGCGCCCGGTACCGGCACGGATGCGAGCAGCTCCCGGACGATGTCGCCGGGGGCCGATCCGCGCAGCTGGGCGTCGGGAGCGAGGAGCAGCCGGTGCTCGAGCACCGCGACGGCGAGACGCTTCACGTCGTCCGGGACGACGTAGTCGCGCCCGACGCTGGCGGCGAACGCGCGCGCCGCCCGTTGGAGCGCGAGCGCGCCGCGGGGACTGACGCCGAGGGCGAGATCACGGTGCTGACGGGTCGCCGTCACGAGGTCGACGATGTACGCCTTCAGGTTGTCGGCCACGTGCACGTCGGCGACGGCGTGGACGCCGGCGACGACCTCGGCCGCCGACGTCACGGGCGCGAGCTCCTCCACGGTGGCGTGACTGCCATGCGTCTCGAGGATGGCGCGCTCGGCCTCGTGGCTCGGATAGCCCATCTGGATGCGCATGAGGAACCGGTCCAGCTGCGCCTCGGGCAGTGGATACGTGCCCTCGAGCTCGATCGGGTTCTGCGTCGCGATCACCATGAACGGGCGCGGCAGGGGATAGGTCTGCGCGTCGACCGTGACCTGCCGCTCCTCCATGGCCTCGAGCAACGCCGACTGGGTCTTGGGCGACGCCCGGTTGATCTCGTCTGCCAGCACGATGTCGGCGAACACGCCTCCGCGCCGGAACTCGAACTCGTTCTCCACCCGGTTCCACACCGACACCCCGGTCACGTCCGACGGGAGCAGGTCGGGCGTGAACTGGATCCGGCTCCACGTCCCGTCGATCGACCGGGCGATCGCCTTCGCCAGGGAGGTCTTCCCGACGCCGGGCACGTCCTCGATCAGCAGATGACCCTCGGCGAAGAGGCATACGAGCGCGAGGCGCGCCGGGTCCTGCTTGCCTTGGATCACGCGTTCGAGGTTGGCGAGCAGGGCGTCGAACAGGGCTCCGAACGACGTGTGGCGGGGAGCCGGCGCGGTCTGCACGGCGGGGGTCTCCTTTCGAGCGGCATCAGCCTAAGGGCTGAGCCCGCACTACCGTCGCCGGCCGTGCGGCCGGACAACGCCACCGGCGGTGCCCGCTTCTGGGCCCGCGCCGCGGCCGCGGTCGCGCGCCACCCGCGGCTGTGGCCGACGGCCGTGGCCCAGGCCGGTCGTCTCGCCCGCCCCCGGTGGTGGCGGCACCCGCCGTTCCTGCCCGTCCCGCACCGCGAGTACCTCCGCCACCGCCTCGACACGCAGTACGGCCGGGACGGCGAACCCGTCCCGCACGACGTGGTCACGTACCTCGACTGGTGTCGCCAGATGACGCACGTTCAGCGGCGAGCCCCTCGGTAGACTGCCGCCGCACGGCCGACGGCCGGAGAGGAGGTCTCGGACGCTTGGGAAGAGCCCTGCTGCTCAACGCGAGCTTCGAGCCGCTCTGTGTCGTCCCGATGCGCAGGGCGGTCGTCCTCGTGCTGAAGGACAAGGCCGAGATCATCGCCCGCAACGGTGGTGAGCTGCACTCCGAGCGCGCCGTCCTCCCCATCCCCGCCGTGATCCGCCTCGTGCACTTCGTACGCGTGCCCTTCCGCAATCGCGTCCCGCTCTCGCGGCGAGCCGTGTTCGCCCGCGACCGCAATCGCTGCCAGTACTGCAACCGCGGCGCCGAGAACATCGACCACGTCGTGCCCCGCTCGCGCGGCGGCGAGCACAGCTGGGACAACGTCGTCGCCTCCTGCCGCGCCTGCAACGCGCGCAAGGAGGACCGCCTCCCCCAGGAGTGCGGCCTCTCGCTCCGCCGTCATCCCCGCGCGCCCCACGCGTCCCTCTGGCTGGTCGCCACCGTCGGCTCCATCGACCCCCTCTGGGAGCCCTACCTCCCCGACGGCGACCGCGTCGTCGCTTAGTCCTCTAGCTCTTCTTCACAAGGGCGGGGTCCTTTCGCGCGGCTGAACCCGTTCTGCTGAGCCGACTGAACGCCCGCGCGTTGCACGTCGCGCGCGGGCCGAGGCGGTGGGGCGTCGCACGGCCGGCCGGGACGCCGGGCAGTCCGGCCCGCCCGGCCGAGACGTGACCGACCTGGGGTGCCGAGTGGGGGCGAGAGGGTTGACCTGTGGGGTATGGGGGCGTAGGGTGGCGCGAAGTGGAGGACGGGGGAGTGATCCGCCGTCCACGGGGCGACAACCGGCAGGCGAGGGAGCCAGATGTTCCTCGGGGAGTACCAGCACTCCCTGGACGCCAAAGGGCGGGTGATCCTGCCCTCGAAGTACCGCGACCAGCTGTCGGGCGGCGCCTTCGTGACCAAGGGGAGGGGCGGTTGCCTCTCCGTCTATGCGGCGCAGGAGTTCAGCGAGGTGGCCGAGCAGGTACGGGAGGCGTCGAAGCGGGGCCGGCGGGAGCTCGACGCCGCGCGGTCGTTCTTCGCCGGCACGGCCGAGGTCACCCCGGACAAGCAGGGCCGCATCGCGATCCCGCAGCACCTGCGCGAGTACGCCGCCCTCGACCGCGACGTGGTCGTGGCGGGGGTCTTCTCCCGGGTCGAGATCTGGGACGGCCGGCGCTGGCAGGAGCGCGACCGGGAGGGTGAGCACAGCCTCAACGAGTCCGACGAGCTGCCGGACTTCGGGATCTGACGAGGACGCAAGGCAGGCACGACCAGCACAGAGCAGTTGACAACCAACGGTGAGGTCCGTTCGGGCCTGCCACCAGCCCCCTGGGCGACACGGTTGAGAGCCCCTACTCCGCCCGCTTTCCAACCGAGTCGATTCGGGGAGACAACCGAGCGGCGCTCGTCGTCCGGGGGGCTGGTCGCAGGCCCGAGGGCGCACGAGGGGGCGCGCGGGTGCCGGAGTTCGTACATCAACCGGTGATGGGCCGGGAGGTCACCGAGCTCCTGGCGCCGGTGCCGCCCGGGCTGATCGTCGACGCGACGGTCGGTGGGGGCGGGCACGCCCGCCTCGTGCTCGAGGCCCGGGACGACGTGCGCGTCCTCGGCATCGACCGTGACCCGGACGCCGTGGCCGCGGCCCGGGACGCACTGTCGGGGTTCGGGCGACGAGCCCGCGTGGTGCGGGGAGGGTTCGAGGACCTCACCGGGATCGTGAGCACCGAAGGCGAGGGGAACATCGTGGGGATCTTGTTCGACCTGGGCGTGAGCAGCCCGCAGCTCGACCGGCGCGAGCGCGGCTTCTCGTACTGGGCCGACGCGCCGCTCGACATGCGAATGGACAGCGCCCAGGAGCTGACCGCGGCCGAGGTCTTGAACACCTACGCCGAGGACGACCTTGCTGCCGTCATCGCCGCGAACGGCGAGGAGCGGTTCGCGCGCCGGATCGCCCGCGCGATCGTCGCCGCCCGACCGTTGTCGACGACCGGCGAGCTCGTCGACGCGGTGCGGGCCGGCATCCCAGCACCGGCGCGGCGGCGCGGTCGTCACCCGGCCCGCCGCACGTTCCAGGCCATCCGGATGGAGGTCAACCAGGAGCTCCCGAACCTGGCGGCCGGGCTCGACGAGTCGGTGCACCTGCTCACGCCGGGCGGGCGCGTCCTCGTCATCGCGTACCACTCCCTCGAGGACCGTCTGGTGAAGCGTCGCTTCACCACCTGGGCGGGACGCGAGGAGACCGAGCCGCCCGGGATGCCCGTGACGCGGCCGCGGCACCCGCTGGTGCGCATCCTCACCCGCCGCCCCCGCCGGCCGGCCGACGACGAGGTCGCGGGGAACCCCCGGTCCGAGAGCGCGCGACTGCGCGCCGCCGAGAGGGTGCAGCCGTCGTGAGCAGCGCCGCCACCACCCTCCGAGCGGCGCGTCCGGCCGCGCGACGTGCGCCAACGACGTCACGCGCCGCGCGGCCGGCGCCGCTCCGGAGCCCGTCGGCCACGCGCAAGCCACGCCTGCGCGTGGTCGACACGCAAGCCCGGGCGAAAGAACGACGCGTCCGGCTGGTCGCCTGGCTCGTCGGCGCGCTCGTCGTCGTGGCGCTGTTGGCCGCGGTCGCGTTCCACGTCCAGCTCGCGCAGGGCCAGCTCGAGCTCGATCGACTCGAGCACAAGACGGCCGCCGCGCGCGACCGGTACCAGCAGCTGCGTCTGCAGTTCGCCGAGCAGTCGTCGCCCGCGGCCGTCGCCGCCCGGGCGGCTGCGCTCGGCATGGTCCACGACGGCGAAGTGCCCACCTATCTGGTCGTGCCCGACGCCGGCCCCTCCACCCCGTCACCCGACCAGACGTCCACGACGCTGCAGGAGGGGTGGAAGAAGGTGAAGCCCCACCTTGGCACCCAACCGTGACGCGCGCCTGACCCGACGGCGCCGGACGGACGTCCGGAGCGGCAGGGTCACGAGGCTCCCGCCCCGGGGGCGACCGCTCCCGACGGCGGCGGCTCGACGGACGGCGCGGCCGGCCCCGGCGCGCGTCCAACCCCCTCGCCGCATCGGACGTACCGAGCCGCGTCGTCCGAGCGGTGGGCCACGCACACCTCCGGTCCGGAAGCCCGTCGTCGGTCCGCTCCTCGTGCAGGGCGCGCACACGGCGAACCGCGTCGCGCGCGACCGGCTCGCGCCGGCGTTCCGGCGCGCGGGGCACACCGCGCACGAGATCGGGCGCGACCAACTCGCTCGTCATCGAGAACGCAGGCGGCAGCGGCGGGCGAAGCTGCGCGCTTGGCGTCCGCGTCCGGGTACGACCCGGCGCCGCCTGGTCGCGCTGCTCGCGGCGCTGGTGATCGTGTTCATCGTGGTGGGCGCGCGGCTCGTCGATCTCCAGGGAATCGGCCGTGAGCGCTACGCGCAGCTCGGCCTGGACCAGCGCGTCCGCAAGGTCCAGCTCGCGGCCGAGCGCGGCAGCGTGTTCGACCGGAACGGCCACGACCTCGCGGCGTCCGTGCCGCAACAGACGGTGTGGGCGAACCCGCGCGTCGTGAAGGACCCGGCCGCGTACGCGGCGCAACTCGCGCCCGTCGTCGGGGTGGACGAGGCGTCCCTGCGGGATCGCCTCGCCGAGCACAACAAGGGCTTCGTGTACGTCGCTCGCAAGGTCGACGCCGCGACCGCACTGACGGTGAAGGCGCTCGCCCTCCCCGGCGTCGCGTTCGTGCCGGAGTCGAAGCGGTTCTATCCCGACGGCTCGCTCGCCGGTCCCGTGCTCGGCTTCGTCGGCACGGACAACAAGGGGCTCGCGGGGCTGGAGTCGCAGTACGACCAGCGCCTGGCGGGGAAGCGGGGCGTGCTCCAGGTCGAGCGTGACCCGCAGGGCCGCCAGCTCCCCGGCGGCGAACGGCAGGTGCGCCAACCCGAGCGAGGCGGCGACCTCGTCCTCACCGTCGACCAGGGCTTGCAGTACGAGGCCGAGCAGGCGCTGACCGACGGGGTGACGACCGCGAACGCGAAGGGCGGCATGGCGATCGTGCTCGACGTCGCGACCGGCAACATCCTCGCAATGGCGAACGTCGAAGGCCCCGGTCCGGGCCACGCGGCGCGCCCGGCTCCGCCCGATCAGCGCAACCGGCCGCTCGTCGACGTGTACGAGCCGGGGTCGACGAACAAGGTCATCACGGTGGCGGGCGCGCTCCAGGACGGCGTGGTGAAGGACGACACGTCGTTCCCGACGCCCGGTCAGCTGAACATCGGAGGCACCGAGTACAAGGACGAGGCCTCGCACCCCGGCTCGATGAGCGTGCACGACATCGTGCGCCTGTCCTCGAACGTCGGCACGATCCAAATCGCGCGGAAGCTCGGAAAGGAACGATTCGACGCCTATCTCCGCGCGTTCGGGTTCGGCCAGCCCACGGGGCTCGGGTTCCCCGGCGAGGCGAACGGGCTGGTGCTCCCGCTCTCGCAGTACACCGAGACCAGCATGGCCTCGATGCCGATCGGGAACGGCCTCGCCGTCACGGCCATGCAGATGCTCGACGTGTACACGACGATCGCGAACGGCGGTGCAACGCGCCCGCCGCGTCTCGTCGCGGGGACCCTCGACCAGAACGGTGTGCGCCGGGACGAGCCGATGCCGGCGCAGCGTCAGGTCGTGTCACCGAACACGGCGGCCACGATGCGCTCGATGCTGAAGGACGTCGTCGCCAGCGGAACCGGCACGAAGGCGCAGATCGCCGGGTACGACGTGGCCGGGAAGACGGGGACAGCGCGCAAGCCGCCGTACGACAAGCCGCCGTACAAGTACGTGGCGTCGTTCGCGGGGTTCGCACCCGCGGACTCGCCACGACTCTCGGCGATCGTGGTGCTCGACGAGCCGCAGAACGACTACTTCGGTGGTTCGGTGGCGGCGCCCGTCTTCTCCCGCGTCATGGAGTACGCGCTGCGGATGGAGCGGGTCCTGCCGACGAACACCGCGTCGATGCCGGCCCCGCCCGCGTACGGCGCTCCTGCCGCCCCGGCCGATACCCTGACGCATTCCCCATGACTCAGCGGGAGGACGGCCCGTGCGCCTGCACGAGCTCCTCGGCGGAATCGGCGTCCTGGGGTGGGTGGGGGACCGGGGCGTCGACGTGAGTGCCATCACGCACGACAGCCGTCGCGCCACGCGCGGGAGTTGCTTCGCGTGCATCCCGGGTGCGGTGACCGACGGCCACCTGCACGCGCCCGCCGCGGTCGACGCCGGCGCGGTCGCGTTGCTCGTCGAGCGGGAGCTCGATCTCCCGGTCGCGCAGGCGCGCGTCGCGTCCGTCCGCGCCGCCCTCGGACCGACGGCGGCGGCGTTCTACGGACACCCCTCCCGGGCGCTCCAGTGCCTCGGGGTGACGGGCACCAACGGCAAGACGACCGTCACCTACCTCCTCGAGGCGATCGCGCGCGCGGCGGGCGATCGCGTCGGGGTCATCGGAACGGTCGGTGCCCGCGTCGACGGCTCGGCGCTGCCGCTCGAGCGCACGACGCCCGAGGCCGACGACCTCCAGGCGCTCCTCGCCGGCATGCGCGACGACGGCGTGCGCACGGTCGCGCTCGAGGTCTCGTCGCATGCGCTCGACCAGCACCGTGTCGACGGGACATGGTTCGCCGCCGCGTGCTTCACGAACCTCAGCCAGGACCATCTCGACTACCACGGCTCGATGACGTCCTATTTCGAGGCCAAGGCGCGCCTCTTCGATCCCACCCGGACCGCGGCCGCGGCCGTAAACGTCGAAGATCCTCACGGGCGCGAGATCGCGCAACGGGCCCGCGCCGCCGGCCTTTCGGCGATGACGTTCGGGGTCGCGGGCGAGCGGCTCCACACGCCGGTCGACGTCGTCGCCGACGACGTGCAGCCGGGCGGGTCGGGGACACGGTTCGTGCTGGTCGTGCCGGGGACCGACGCGCGCATCGCCATCGCGTCACCGCTGCTCGGTGCGTTCAACGTGAGCAACGCGCTGGCGGCTGCCGCCACCGCGCTCGCGGCCGGCCTTCCGCTCGATGCAGTCGTCGCGGGACTGGAGGCACCGCTCGTGATCCCCGGCCGTCTCGAGCGCGTCGTCACGCCGGCCGGTCAGCCCTTCACCGTGCTCGTCGACTACGCGCACACGCCCGACGCGCTCGAGCGCGTGCTCGACGCCGCGCGCCGGCTCGCGTCCGGCGGTCGCGTCATGGTCGTGTTCGGGTCCGGCGGCGACCGCGACCGTCAGAAGCGTCCGGCGATGGGCCGAGCCGCGGCCACCGGTGCCGACGCCGTGGTGCTCACGTCCGACAACCCGCGCTCGGAGGACCCGGAGCAGATCGCGCACGCCGTCCTCGACGGGCTGCGTGGCGGTCCCGCGAGCGTCGCCGTCGAGCTCGACCGGCGCGCCGCTATCCGCGACGCATTGCACGCGGCGAGGGCAGGGGACGTCGTCGTCATCGCGGGGAAGGGTCACGAGACCGGTCAGACGATCGGCGAGCGGACCGTCCCGTTCGACGACCGCGTCGTGGCCCGTGAGGAGCTGGAGTCGCTCGGATGCGCCTGAACGCGAAGGACGTCCTCGACGCGACGGACGGGGAGCTCGTCGGCGCCGCCACCGCGAGCGCCGGCTCGTACGCGATCGACACCCGGCGCCTCGAAGCCGGCGGCTGCTTCATCGCGTTGCAGGGCGAGCGCGACGGCAACGACTTCGTCGACGACGCATGGGCCCGCGGCGCGACCATCGTCCTCGTCACGCGCCCGCCGGAGCAGGTCCCGGAGGGCTGCGCTGCGGTGTACGTGGCGGACACGCTGGCGGCGCTGGCTTCGCTCGGCCGCGCCGCGCGCCACCGGCTGGCTGCCGCGACCGTGGTCGGCATCACGGGTTCGGCCGGGAAGACGGCCACCAAGGACCTCCTCGCGGCGGCTCTCGCCCAGACGCATCGTGTGCACGCGAGTCCGGCATCGTTCAACAACGAGGCCGGCGTCCCGCTCACCCTGCTCTCGGCCGAAGAGGACACCGAGGTCGTCGTGACCGAGATGGGCGCACGGTTCGCCGGCAACATCACGGAGCTGTGCGCGATCGCCGAGCCGCAGGTCGGTGTGATCACGCACGTCGGCATGGCCCACGCCGGCTTGCTCGGCGGGCGCGAGGGGATCGCACGTGTGAAGGGCGAGCTCCTCGAGGCGCTCGACCCTCACGGCACCGCCGTCCTCGACGCCGGGGACGTGTTCACGCCCGCGCTGGCTGCTCGGACGCGTGCGCGGGTGGTCACAGTCGGCGTCGGAAACGTGCCGGGCGCCACCATCCGCGCGGTCGGCGTCGTGCTCGACGACGAGCTGCGCCCACGCTTCAAGCTTGTAACGCCGTGGGGCTCGACGCCGGTGTGTCTCGCCATGCGGGGTGAGCGCCAGGCGGTGAACGCGGCCATGGCGGCAGCCGTGGCGCTGGAGCTCGGTGCGCCGCTCGAGCGGGTCGCCGAGGGCCTGGCGCGCGCCGAGACGGCGGCGTGGCGAATGGACGTGACTCGCACCGGCGAGGGCGTCACCGTGGTCAACGACGCGTACAACGCCAGTCCCACCTCCATGGCGGCCGCGCTGCGCTCGTTCCGGTACCTCGCCGCCGACAAGCGGCGGATCGCCGTCCTCGGCGAGATGCTCGAGCTGGGCGACCACGCTCGCGCCGAGCACCAGAAAGTCGGACGGCTCGCCGTGGCGTCCGACGTCGACGTGGTGATCGCGGTCGGCGAGGGCGCGAGGCCGATTGCGGACGGCGCCCGCCTCGCCGGTGCCGGCCGCGCCCGGGTGATCGAGGTGGACGACGCCGACGCCGCTGTCGTCGCGGTCGCCGGCCTGGTCCGCACCGGGGACGCGGTCCTCGTGAAGGCGAGCCGGGCCGTCGGGCTCGAACGCGTGGCCGAGGTGCTGACGGTGGCGGTCGGTGCATGATCGCACTGCTGCTGGCGGCGTCGGTGGCGTTCCTGCTCAGCGTGTTCGGAACCCCCTTCCTCATCCGCGTGCTCCGCGCCCGCGGGATCGGACAGACGATCCGCGACGACGGCCCGTTCACGCATCCCCACGCCGCGAAGGCCGGAACGCCGACGATGGGCGGGCTCGCCATCATCGTCAGCGCGTTCGTCGGCTACGTCGTCGCTCACATCCGGACCGAGCAGCTGAAGTTCGCGCGCGCCGGTGTCACGCTGATGCTGCTGATCATCGGGCTGGCCGCGGTCGGGTTCATCGACGACTACCTCGGCGTGCGCAAGGGCAGGAACCTCGGGCTGCGCAAGCGAGGCAAGACGTCCGGCCTCCTGGCGGTGGCGGCGGGCTTCGCGCTCCTCGCCCTGCGCTACGTCGACACGTCCACGAACCTCTCGTTCACGCGTCTCATCGACCTCGATCTCGGGACGTGGCTGTGGGCCGCCTGGGCGATCGTCATCATCTTCGGTTCCGCGAACGCCGTGAACATCACCGACGGCATGGACGGGCTCGCCGCGGGTGCGGCGACGCTCGTCTTCTTCGCGTTCACCGTCATCGCGTTCTGGCAGTTCCGTCACCCGGCCGTGTACGGGTCGCTCTCGATGGCGACCGCGCCCGGCGGATTCGCCGCGAACTCGCTCGACCTCGCCGTCGTGGCGGCGGGGATGGGGGGTGCATGCGCGGGCTTCCTGTGGTGGAACGCGGCGCCGGCGCGCATCTTCATGGGTGACACCGGCTCGCTCGCGCTCGGCGGCGGCATGGCCGGGCTCGCGCTGCTGACCCACACCGACCTGCTGCTGCCGATCCTGGGCGGCCTGTTCGTCGTCGAGACCCTGAGCGTGATCGCACAGGTCGTCGCGTTCCGGGGGTTCCACCACCGCGTGCTGCGCATGGCGCCCATCCACCATCACTACGAGGTCGGTGGCTGGCCGGAGTTCACGGTGATCGTGCGCTTCTGGCTGTTCGGCGGGTTGTGTGTCGCGTTCGCGCTGGGCCTCTTCTACGCCGACTTCATCCGGATCCCGGGAGTGATCGATTGAGTCGCGTGCTGGTGCTCGGTCTCGGGGTCACCGGTGACGCCGTCGTGCGTCACCGCGCCGCTGCCGGCGACCACGTCGTCGTCGTCGAAGACGTGCCGTCCGGTGGCGGGGCCTATCGCGACCGGGTCACGGCGGCGGTCGCCGCCGGTTCTGAGATCGTCGAGCAGCCCACGCCCGCCCGCCTGGCCGAGCTGGTGCGGGAGGCCGACATCGTCGTCCCGAGCCCCGGTGTCCCCCTCGGGCACCCGGCGCTGGTCGTCGCGCGTGAGGTCGGCGTCCCCGTCCGGGCCGAGGTCGACCTCGCCGCCGAGCTGGCCGCCGCCCGGGGGAAGATCCTCGTCGCCGTCACCGGCACGAACGGCAAGACCACGGTGACGACCCTCGTCACGGCGATGCTCGACAGCGCGAGCGGTGCCGCGCTGGGCGCCGGGAACATCGGCCTGCCGCTGCTCGACGCCGCCGACTCGGACGCCCGTGCACTCGTCGCCGAGGTCTCGTCGTTCCAGCTGGCGTGCACGACCGAGGCGTTCCGGCCGCGCGTGGCGGTGCTGCTGAACGTGGCGCCCGATCACCTCGACTGGCACGGGTCGTTCGATGCCTACGTCGCGGCGAAGGCGCGGGTGTTCTCGCATCAACGCGGCCGCGACCGTCTCGTGTTCAACGGTGATGACGACATCGCGGTTCGCCTGGCGGAGTCCGCACCCGCGCAGCGCGTCGGGTTCACGCTCGGCTCGCGGGACGACATGTTCCGGATCGAGGACGGCATGCTCGTCGACTCGACCGGTCAGCCGTTCGCCGATGCCGCGCAGATGCCGTTCACCGCACCGCACGACCGCGCGAACGCGCTCGCGGCCGCCGCCGCCGCGTTCGCCGCCGGCGCGACGCGCGACGACGTCGAACGCGCGCTGCGCGCATACCCGAGGCTCCACCACCGCGTCGCGCGCATCGGCAACACTGGTGGCGTGGAGTACTACGACGACTCCAAGGCCACGAACCCGCACGCGACGTTGTCCGCGGTCGGCGCGTTCGACGGCATCGACGGCAAGGTCGTGTTGATCGCCGGTGGACGCAACAAGGGACTCGACCTCTCCCGACTGCGCGAGCTCGCCCCGCGCCTCCGCAGCGTCGTCGCGATCGGTGAGGCTGCGGACGAGGTCCGATCGGTGTTCGAGGACGCGGTCCCAGTGACACCGGCGGAGTCGATGGGCGCGGCCGTGGCCGAGGCAGCGAGGAGCGCGCAGCGCGGCGACGTCGTCCTGCTGTCGCCGGCGTGCGCGTCGTTCGACTGGTATCCGAGCTACTCGGCTCGCGGGAACGACTTCGCGCAGGAAGTTGCGCGCCTGAGTGAGCGGGGTGTGGCGTGACGGCCTCGACCGCGACGCTCGGCGCCCTCCGTCGGCGGTGGGTGAGCGCCGGCGCGGCCCGCCCGCCGAACTACCTGCTGTTGGTGGCCACGGTCGGCGTGCTCAACGTCGTCGGCGGGGTGATGGTGCTGTCGGCGTCGTCGGTCTCGTCGCTCACGGACTACGGGTCGGCGTGGTACTTCTTCGAGCGCCAGGTCGCCTGGATCGCGGTCGCGGCAGTCGCCTTCATGGTGACGGCCCGGATCGACTACCACGCCTGGCGCAAGGCCGTCCGCCCTTTGCTGATCATCAGCCTGGTGCTGCTCGTCGCCGTCCTGGTCCCCGGGATCGGCGTCGAGGTAGCCGGGTCGCGTCGCTGGCTCGGCACCGGGATCCTGCGGTTCCAGCCGACCGAGATCGCCAAGCTGGCGCTCCTCGTGTACGCCGCCGACCTGCTCGCCCGCCGGACCAAGGACCTCCACGACTGGCGCCGGGTGCTGCGCCCCGTCCTGATCGTGCTGGCCGTGATCGGTGCGCTCATCGTCCGCGAGCCCGACCTCGACTCGACGATCGTGCTGGGACTGATCGCGTTCGCGGTCCTCGCCGCCGGCGGCGTTCGCCTGCGCCAACTCAGCCTCATCGGAGGGGTGGCGGTGGTCGCGGGCACGATCCTCGCACTGGTCGAGCCGTACCGGCGTGCGCGCGTGTTCGCGTTCCTGCACCCCTCGTCGGACGCGTCCAACGCCGGCTACCAGATCTCGCAGTCGCTCATCGCGATCGGGAGCGGAGGCTGGACCGGCGTCGGGCTCGGCGCCGGGCGCGCCAAGTGGCTGTTCCTGCCCAACGCCCATACCGACTTCATCTTCGCGATCATCGGCGAGGAGCTCGGCTTCTTCGGTTGCCTGCTCGTCGTGGGCTTGTTCATCGCGTTCGCCGTGCTCGGCACGCGCACTGCGTTTCGCGCACCCGACCGCTTCGGGATGCTGTTGGCGGCCGGCATCACGGCGTGGGTCGTCGGACAGGCCGCCATCAACATCGGCGCGGTCATCGGCCTGTTGCCCGTCTCGGGGATCCCTCTTCCGTTCATCTCATTCGGTGGCTCCGCGCTCGTGTTCACGATGGTCGCGGCGGGCATCCTGGGGAACGTCGCCCGCCAGGCGCGGTGACGCGGGCGCGGGACGGCGAGGTCTTCGCGGTGATCACCGGCGGCGGGACCGGCGGGCACGTGTACCCGGCTCTCGCGCTCGCGAACGAGCTCGTCTCGCGCGGCCACCCTCGTGACGCGATCAGGTTCGTCGGCGCGCGGCGCGGGCTCGAGGCGCGCGTCGTACCCGAAGCGGGCTACGCGATCGACCTCTTGCCCGGACGCGGGTTCCGGCGCCGGCTGGCGGCCGCGAACGTCGGCGCGGCCTGGGACAACTTGCGCGCTCTCGTGCAGGCTCGGGGCATCGTGGCGCGCGCACACCCCGACGTCGTCGTGGGTGTCGGCGGCTACGCGTCGCTGCCGTCCCTCGTGGCGGCGCGCGTGAAGCGGATCCCGGCGGTGGTGCACGAGCAGAATGCCGCGCCCGGCCTGGTCAACCGGATCGCCGTGCGGATGGGCGCCCGGGCGGCGGTGTCGCTCCCGGGTACGCCGCTCCGGGGCGCGGTGCTCACGGGCAACCCGGTGCGCGCCGAGGTCGCGGCGGTCCGGCGCCGGCCCGATGCGGCACGCCCGCTCGTCACCGTCTTCGGCGGGAGCCTGGGCGCCGGCACGATCAACGAGGCTGCCCTGGGCCTGTACGACCGGTGGCGGGACCGAGCCGACGTTGCCGTGCACCACGTCAGCGGCCCCCGCAACTCCGAGGCGTGCGCGGCCCGCCTGGCCTCGCTTCGCCGGCCCTCGGACCGGCTCGACTACACGCTGGTGGGCTACGAAGAGCACATGGAACGCCTGTACGCCCGCACGTCGGTCGCCGTGTGCCGCGCCGGCGCGATCACGGTCGCCGAGCTCGCCGCCGCCGGCGTGCCCGCCGTGCTCGTGCCGCTCCCGGGCGCACCCGGCGACCACCAGACCCGCAACGCGCAGGCGCTCGTCGATGCGGGCGCGGCGACCATCGTGCTCGACGCCGACTGCGACGCGGCCCGGGTCGACACCGAGCTGCGCGGGCTGCTCGCCGACGCCGCCCGGCTCGAGGCGATGGCCGCCGCCGCGCGCGCGGCCGGCCGGCCCGAAGCCGCCGCCCGCCTGGCGGACCTCGTCGAGGAGGCTGCCCGTGACCGTCGATGACACGCGCCGCGAGCTGGACCTCTCCGCGCCGCGGCGTGTGCACGTCGTCGGCGTCGGCGGCGCGGGGATGAGCGCGATCGCAACGGTCCTTGCCCGCATGGGTCACCGCGTGACGGGCTCCGACCTCAAGGAGTCACGCGGGCTCGAACGGCTCAGACTGCTCGGCGTGCGCGCCGACGTCGGCCACCACGCCGAGAACGTTCCCGCCGACGTCGACGCAGTGGTCGTCTCGACTGCGATCCCCGACACGAACGTCGAGGTCCGCGCCGCCGTCGAGCGTGGCCTCCCCGTGCTCCGACGCGCCGACGCGCTGCGCGCTCTCACCGCGACCCGACGGACGATCGCCGTCGCCGGCAGTCACGGCAAGACGACGACGTCGTCGATGCTCGCGCTGATCCTGCGCGCCGCCGGCTGGCGTCCGAGCTTCATCATCGGCGGCGATCTCAACGAGGTCGG
>Ga0066388_100001115_pt1 | contig 14582 bp, 16 predicted proteins | sample PanSoiMetaGPlot6_FD_64539 | JGI IMG/M metagenome (GOLD analysis project Ga0066388, IMG submission 64539) | Tropical forest soil microbial communities from Panama analyzed to predict greenhouse gas emissions - Panama Soil - Plot 6 (Hybrid Assembly) | ecosystem: Environmental > Terrestrial >... | reverse complement strand
CGACACCGGCTCAGGCAGCCAGTTCTCTGCCGGCACCGGCAGCGACCGCACGGTTGTGCGCATCTACCGGCAAACCAATGGTGGACCCACCGGTGCTTCGCGCGGACAGCGCATGGTGCAGACGCTGCGTCCAGACCAGCTCTCAGACAAGCAGATTGATGCCATTAACGGCATCCTGGGCATCAACATGCGCTCCGGTGAGCAGAGCATCGATGTGCCCGCAGACGATCAAAAGCTTGCCCAGATCCAGGACATCCTGGCTGCCTACCCGCAGACCACTAGCGGTGCAGACGGGCGCAAGAAGATTGTGCGCGATCAGCCCGGCCAGGGTTACCCGAAGCCTGAGAACAAGGGTCTCTGGGACTATCAAGGGCCGCTGCCGACCGTCAAAACCTTTGCCCGCTGGCTGGTGATCCTGGCTGTGGTGTCAGCGACTATCTGGATGGCCCTGGCCGCCTGGTCAATGGTACTCGGTCATCCATACGGCGGCTCACGCGTGATCTCCTCTGCTGCCGGACTGATTCTGATCCTCATGGCCTTCACCATATACAAGATTGTCCAGCTCAACACTTTTAAGGGCAACAACAGCAACCCAGCCATAAGCCAGAACCGCCCGTTTGACGCGCAGGTATCCGACGCTTACGTGAACCCGACCAACACGCCCAAGCCACCAGGCACAAGTAGAAGCAACCCAAGCCGATTTGGAGTACCGCTCGAACCGCTGGGTGACGCAGGCAACCCATAAGCTGCAAAAAGCAAGAGTTTGCAAGATCGTGTAAGAGGAATCGACAGAGATGGTGACGAGAAGATTGGCGACAACAGGGATGGCAGCAAGCCTCATGCTTGGCTGGCTAGCAGCCTGTCCGGCTCAGGCTGTCCCGCACGCGGTTGACACCTTCAGTGTGGTCACCGGCCAGGGAAAGGCCCGCTCCACCGTCGCCCCGGCTGCCACCGCCGGCAAGGCCAGCACCGCAACACCAACCACACCAGTTCAATGGTTTGAGGCCTTCGACGACGCCATCGCCGCGCACAAGCCGACCGCTGCCGATCGGGTAATCTTGAGCCGCCCGTTCAACCAAGAGGCCGAACGCGTTCAGCAGTGGACAGAGACGGCCGCCAAGGTAGCCAAAAACTATCGTGAGCTGGCCAAAATTCTCCATCGCATGACGCCGCTCCCAGGCATGAACGGCGTAAAGGAGTATCGCGACCTGACAATCGACTGGTACGCCGACGCCGCCTCGATTTATGAAGATTTGATCAAGCCCCGCCGTCCGGCTCGGACCATGGAGGAGCTCGAAGCCTCGCTCAATGAGATCAAGGAGCGCGCCCAGAGCCTGAACCAGACAACCGGCAACTTGAAGGCGATGGACATAAGCCTGCGCAAGACATTCCGGGTCCACCTGGCTCGTTATGACGACCCCCTGCAGCAGTACGTCCGCAGCAAATGATTTTTTCCCGCACCCTCAGTTAAGCACACCCCAAAAAAAGAGGACACACCCCATGGCAATCCAACTCAACGACAGAGACCATCTCATCTTCAAGTTCCTGGAGGAGCATCACGTCCTGCTGGAGAAACATATCTCCTATTTCATCTCCTCAGAAGCAAAGCCGGTCCTGATTCGCGACCGCCTGCGCAAGCTCTTCTACCTCGACTACCTGCTCTGCCAGCGGCATGCCACAACGCTTCCCTGGTGGACGACCCCGACCAAACCGCTCGTATACACGCTGGCGCCAATGAGCCGCGACCTGGTCGGCGGTCAGGAAAGCGAGCTCGACCTCAATGACAGCGAGATCCAGCGTCACCTCCTGGAGATAGCCAACCTACGCATGTTGTTCATGATCGATGCTAAGGACGGGCTGATCTCGGACCTGGAATGGACTACCTGCAATCGCCGGCCCAATTCCTCGCAGCATCTCGACGCCAAGCTCTCCTTCGTCCAGAACGGCATCACCCACAAGATCGGAGTATTAAACCACCCTGGCGCCGACAGCGAAAGCTTGCTCAACCGGATTGAATCAGCTCTTGCCGAGGCAGACATCGAGACCATCTTGATTGTCTCCAGGGACGAAGCCCACCAGCAATCGCTGCAGCAGTGCATCACCGACCACATCGGCACCGGCTCGGTGCTCAATCACCGGCTGGCATTTGCAACTCACCAGGAGTTGTACAAGGCTGGCGTCGTGAAGAGCCGCTTCCAGAATGTGGAGCAGCGTCAGGTGGCCATGTTTGTCGACTGCCTGCCCGAGCACAATGCAAAGACCAGCTTTGGCGGCGGCTTCGGCATGGCCCAGGCGGCAATGGCCTAGTAGCCAGGGGTGCGCTACAAGGTTGTCCTCTTTCAAGATGAGGCTCGCCCTAAAGGCGAGCCTCATGCTTTCTCCGGAACCGGGCCATGCCGATGGTGAGCGCCGGCTCGGATTGCCTTCCCCACCAGCGCCCTGGCAATCGGTAGCTGAAAACCGGTCTACGTCCCGTCCACAGTCACATAGGGCATAAGCGGCCACTGGCGGGCCAGGTACGCTTGAATTTGAGCCAGGCGGGCGGCAAGGTCCGGGTGATCGGCTGGACCGGCCGCTGGGGTAGGAGCAGACATGGAGTTGCGACTGCGCCAGGGAGTGCTCGCAGGCGTTTCCGGACAGGAAGGAGCGCGCTCAGGAGTGGGGGCAGCTTGTCCCGGACGCGTTCGTCGCAAGTACTCAACAAAAGCGCCGCCAACAGAGCAAATGCCGTCCTGACAAACCGGCAGGTCCCGGGTCAGGTCCGTCAGTACGTCGATAAACCTGTGAGCTGTTTCTTCTGGTCGCATGGCGAGATTCCTTGGCTTTAAGTCAGATACTGCTTTCACTTTCCCCCTATCCGGTCTATGCCGAAAAGGCAGCGGCTAATAGCAGCGGTCTAGAAGATTTAAGGCAACAGGTCAAAATCCAGCCTGATCTGCGCGGCACCCAGGTCCTTCCGCTGGGGAAGCTTGACCCTGCGGGTCATATCGGTGCTCACTGAGAGCTGGCGAATCAGTCTTGCCTGGTAGGAGCTGTAGCTCGGCGGTTGAAAGTGAAAGGTGTAAACTCCACCGGCAAGGACAATTTGGCACAAGCCGTTATCGCTTGTAATTGTTGACGGTTCAGATGGCGAAGTTCCAGCACCTTTTTGATTGACATCCACTGCCTCCTTACCGTAAGTGTTGTAACTAACCTGGCAGCGGGGCACCGGGCAGCCGTCCTCGCCAACTACCTCAAAGCGCACCAGACACGCACCTTGCCAGGTCAAGTCGGCAGCCAGCGGCTGATTCTCCACCTTAGCTGGCTGGGCAGTCGAGCGATCATTGTTAACAAAAAGCCAGTACTGTCCCGGACTGAGGAGCAGCGCATAAGCGCCGCTCTCATCAGTTGAGAGGTCAATCAAGGAGCGATCGGTTTCCAGCGGCCCGGCCTGACTTCCAGCATCCATGGTTACCGATACCTGAACGCCAGGGCGTGGATTGCCAGCCGCATCACGCACACAGCCGGAGACTATCTGGCCCTTGTTGACCTCAACATCCAGGTGGGTATCGTCGCCGACAACGACCGGGTGCGACCAGGGAGCAAACGGCTTGCCTGCCGAAGCTGCACCGACCGGCAGCGAAACTACCTTTACCTCATAGCTGCCTTGCGGCAATCCAAACGAGAAACTCCCGTCCTCGCCGGTTAACGACTGGAAGGACATCTTTCCCTCCTCGCTCGCCACCTTGACCAGCGCACTGCAGACAGGCTCCCCTTCCAGGCGCACTATGCCGCGGAGGCGGTGCCCCTTCTCCAGGGTGAAAGTCTTAAGCGCTTCCGACTTAATCTCTACCGATGTCAGCAGCAGCTCACCGAGCGCCGAAGACTCCGCTGGGTGGATGGTCAGATCGTAGGTGGCCGGCTCGAGGTAAAATCCAAAGTAGCCTTCAGGGTCTGACAGCGCCACCGCGCTGACCTCCAGCTTCTCCAACTGGGCACCGGCTTGCGAGCGGGAAGCAGCAATTTTCACCTCAGCTGCAGCCACAGGCCTTCCGGCGCCGTCCTGAATCCTGCCCTGGAAATAAATGAGCCCGGAGAACCCTATGTCATGGACCAGATCGCGGTCCAGCTCGACAAGGTCAATCAGGGTTGTAACAAACGGGATCTCGGCTGCTTTGCTCAGATCATCAGCAGTCGGCTGCTGCCTGGCGGATCGGGCAAAGACCTGGTAGCGGCCTCTGGGAAGCACCAGGCTGTACTGACCAAGTTCGTCCACGCCACTGGTAGCGGTATAGGCTGACGGCTCAATGCCAAGAGCGACAACCTCGCAACCCTGATACGGGCCACCGGATGCGGTGCGCAGGCTGCCCTGAAGAATTAAGCCGGTTGTCAGGCTCACGTTCAAGTGAACATTGTTGCCGACTTTGATGTCAGCCAGGAGCTGTCGGGTAAACCGTGTGGACGGATCAGGCACCACTTCCAGGCAGTACAAGCCGGATCGCAGCGGAAAGTAAAAGTCGCCACGGGGGCCGGTCTTGACCCGGGCAAGCGCAGCTAAGGACTTCTCTCCTATAGCCGTTGCGGCCTGGCAGGAAGAAAGCACAATGGTGACACCGGCCACCGGCAACCCTAGATGACGAACCGTGCCCGAGAGGTTGTAGGAGAGCTCCGCTGTTGTCAACGTCCACCTCATTGAGCGCCTGACGCTGGTGGTCGTCTGAAATTTTAGCGCCAACCCCACGTGCCTGGCCAACTGATGCTCTCGAGTTTCAAACCCGAGTAGGCACTGATCCCCAATTCATTCGGCTGATCGACAGTCCGTCCTCGACGCAGCTCCAACCGAGAGCGAGCATGCTCTCGCGTACGGTGGCAAACGAGCCTGTAGCGACAACAATCTCTCCACCGTGGCGGCCATCGAGCGCCGCAAGCAAAGCCTGGCCGACCGATGGCTCGACCCGACCGTCAAGCCCGCGGGTACGGGCGATCTCAGCGATCGCCTCAGCCGAATATACCTGCCGGCGCGCGGCCGCCTCGCACGCCACCACGCAATCCCCATCATTCAATAAGGCTGCCACCAGCCCTGGCGCATCCTTGTTCTGAAAACAGCCGAGAACGAAGACTACAGCTTTTCCCGGGAACAGCTCATCAAGCGCTCGCCGGAGCGCTCGGGCCCCGGCAGGATTGTGCGCACCATCAAGAATCAGCTTTAGCCCGGGCAGGTATTGGAGACGTCCCGGCCAGTAGACCGAAGACAGGCCCGCCCTCATAGCCTCACGTGGATCAGCGGCAAACCGCTCTGTCAGCGCTGACACAGACAAGATGCCGGCAGCAACCAGCGCATTAACCTGCTGATGACTTCCGGCCAGGGCAAGATGCTCCCGCGCTTCGGCAAATCCCAACAGCTCCGTCTGTCGCGATGCCGGTCCGGAGCGGGCAGGCGCGGCTGTCTCGCGCAGCGATATCATGTCCGGTGGCAGGCAGCAAACAAGCTCTGCATTGAGCGTATCAGCCTGGCGAGCTATTTCCGCAAGAGCCTCTCCGGTAGCTGCGGTCACCACTGGCTTGCCGGCCTTGATAATTCCAGCCTTTTCTCGGGCAATCTCGAGGACTGTCTCGCCCAGAATCTGTGTGTGATCCAGGTCGACATTGGTGATGGCAGCAGCGGCCGGCGACGCCAGGACATTGGTGGCATCCCAGCGCCCGCCCAGGCCAACCTCCACAACGGCCAGGTCAACCTGGTTTTCGGCAAAGTAGAAGAAGGCGATTGCGGTAAGAAACTCAAACCAGGTCAACGGGCCAAATTCCGGATGGCGCCGGCCGAACTCCTCCGACAACCGCCGCAGCCTGGTGGCCAGCTCGGCAAACTCCTGATCGGAGATCGCCTGTCCGTCAATGTGAAAGCGCTCGTTCCAGTGCAAAAGGTGCGGCCCGGTGAATCGTCCTACTTTGAGGCCTGCTCGACGCAATACGCTGTCCAGCATAGCGACGGTCGAGCCCTTGCCGTTGGTGCCGCCCACATGCAGCGCCTGGAAGCGCTCCTGCGGTCTCTTGTTCTCGGCCAGGAAGGCATCAACGCGTTCAAGACACGGCTTCTGAGTCGTAGGCGACAAGCTTTCGAGATAAACAATTGTTTCCAGATAGTTCATCAGTCGACTCACGCAACGGTGGCCCTGTGCAGGCCGCTAACTCCAGGCGCTAGGGAATCAATATTATCGCAAACGTCTGACCGCCCTGCTTGACAGATGTGCTACGCTCTTGGCTTACGTGGGTGTCACAACTGGAGATATTGAAGTGAGCCTGGGAACCCGGGAAAGCACGATTGCCAGCCAACAGATTTTTAAGGGAACGGTGATCAGCCTCCGGGTTGATACCGTTCAGCTCCCGAACGGGGTTCCGGCCCGCAGAGAGGTTGTCGAGCACAACGGCGGCGTGGTCATAGTCTGCCAGCCTGAGCGCGATAAGCTGATCCTGATCCGCCAGTATCGATATCCTTGCGATGAGGAGCTGCTGGAGCTGCCAGCCGGTCGAATAGAGCTTGGCGAAGAGCCACTGGCTGCTGCCCAGAGAGAGATTATTGAGGAGACAGGATATCAAGCCGCCAGCTGGGAGTTGATGGCCAAGATGTACTCGGCTCCAGGCTTTTGCAGTGAGATGCTGTACCTTTACCAGGCAAGAGATCTAGCCTTTGTTGGCAAAAACCTTGATTATGATGAGTCGATAGAGGTCCTGATCATGCCTGTTGCCGAGGCCTGGGCGCTCATCCGTGCCGGCAAGGTACGGGATGCCAAGACCATAGCCGGCATTGGACTGTTAAGAGGTTGATGAATTGGCGGCCCGGCCCGAGCTGGTCTCGCGCGCTCGGTTAAGCTTTGCCTGGCGCTGGAGCGCCTATAAACCGGGGGAGGTTGTTATACTTTACAGAACGTCCCCCCGGAAAGCGATAGACTTTGCCTGTGGACGCACGACCGGCGCCAACTGTTGTTGGGCCCGACACGCGAGAGGTTTGATATGGCTCCGAAGGACAAAGCGGACAAAGAACTGAGCATGCCGGTCGTCGGCATGCTGCTCCTGGGGGCGGCCGGCGGCATCGTCACCGCGGCCAGCTTTGGGGTCATCAACCAGTGGCCAGTGCCGGTAGGAACCTCACCATACTTCGGCGCAAGCGGGGGGCTGGTCTGGGGTACCGTTGTCGGCGCACTGATGGGGCTTGTCCTGGGTTTTCTGCTCGACGATAAGTACTTCTCCAAAAGCGAGTAGAGTCCCCGACAATCAACGGACAGCCTGGCTAAGGCGCCAGGTCATAGACCATTCTGGCCCCTCCGGGCAGCTCCATGATCTCCTTGCCGTTGGGCTCTATCGTCACCACGATGCCGCTCCTGCTCCTCATGATCCTGGTACCATCGGGTTTGACAGCGTTTCCCACGCCATCCGTAAACTCTCTTACGTAGGTGCCATCGGGACAGAGGATGAATCTTCCGTGATTCGTGCTCTCGGTAATTCGTGTTCCATCCGCCTTCCTTATGAACGTTGTTCCGTCAGCCCGGCGAATAATTCGCGTGGAATCGGATGCTTCACATACATGTGTGCCGTTCGGGGTTATCGTGCACTTATGACGGTTTGAAAACTTGAGGATCATAGTGCCATTTGGGAACTTGATAACCTGCGTATCGCCCGACTTGCCTACGACAATGGTCCCATCTATTTGCTGAAATTGCTCGAGACTGCACTGATTCAGGTCGACCATTGAGGTATCGGTATCCCGGTTGGACATTGGCATAATCCTCCATCTACAGAGCAGGCACTGTGGGTTCTCCAGTCCAGAAGCCGCATGCTTGGACCTATCTTCGCCCAGAATCATGGTGCAACCATCGACCACCCAGGGGATTGGCGTGGGGGATTGGGGTGGGTGATTGGTCCCGGAGGATTGGGTCAATTCATCTCAGCTCGGCGCTTACGCCCCAGAAGTTGGTCGCGAAATCCGGCTCAGCGTCTTGTCCAGCTCTTCAGCGCGAACCTCGATCGGAAGCAACCTTGCGGAGGGCGCCCGTCTCCTGGTCGACCGACATGGTGGCACGCCAAATCTCGTCCTTGCCCGCTCCTGTAATATGCCAGTCACCGTTGTCCAGCTTTTCTGCCTTGAGGCCATCCGGCATCGTCACGAGGTTTAGGTCGCCGTTGGCGTCATAGCGATACTTGGTACTCTCCAGTTTCGGGCTCAATGTTTCAATCACCTGCCCCTTCGCATTGAAATTGATCACAGCGTGTGAAGGCGCGAAGACCCGCCGGGTTCCATCGAGCCTGCGCACAATCATTTTCAGCCGGCTTCGACTGGGCCAGGATTAACATGGCTACGTACCGCTCTTCAACCTTTTTGCTGTCTTGCACCGGACCTTCCTTCGCAAGTCTCTCCAGCACCTCATGCGTTCCAATCAGCGCCTGAGCTGCTGCTGCGTCATTCTTCTTCAGAATCGCAAAAGCGACTTCCTGCTCAGCTCCCGAGTCCAAGACCGACTCGACGGCCTCATTCACGGCCTGCCGGAAACCGCTGTCCTGATCGTATTGCAGCGTCTCCGCCGGGCTCATGTTGCGTAGGGCATCGTATATGTTCTCCTCGTTGTCATCCAAAACACCCTTGTTGTCCTTGATCACATCCAAAATCGGTCGACGACCAAAAGACGCCGCTTGCTCGTAGCTATCGAGGCTGAGTTTCAGAGCGAGCAGTTTGGATGCCCGTTGAAACTCGCTCTCATTCAGGTAGGTCTTGAGTGCGGCCTCGACCTCCTGGCGGTATCCTGGATCCGCCTTGAGAAGCTCCCAATCCTTCTTATCCATGTTCTCTATGTCTGCGAGAACATCTCAATATCTTTGGCCTTTAGCGCTATCTTCGCAAGTTGCCTGCTGTCTTCCGTTGTCCGCTGGTCCGTGCCCTTCAGGTAAAGATTGCCTGTTTGGTCTTACCCGACAGGTGTGGATCGTCCATCAAGATCTGGTGGCGGTCCTTTTCCTTTCCGTATCGCCGCTTGTACTCTCCGTCCAGCTCTGCAATCTGTTTGGCGCTCATGGTAGCCAGCGTGTCGCGTATGTCCTTCTCGCAGTTCCGGTCAGACCTACCCTCTATGAGTTGAGCCCGTTCAACGAGAGCGGTGTGGATACGACCGGCGTCGTCGGCGCCGCCATCCTCCATGTGCACCAGTCTGACCAGTTCATCCAGCTCGGCACCGGAGGTCTTGCGATTAAATTGATCATCGAGCGAGATCTTAAACTTACTCCGATAAATAGCCTCGATCTCCGTACGCTGCTCGTCGGTTCTGTCTCGCAGGACTGCCTTGATTGTCTTCGCATCTATGCCAATACCATCCAGGCCTCGTGAATGGCTTTGGCTGCTTGCTCCAACTCGGGGTCAACCGGAATGGCCCTAGCTTTTGCCTCGGGCTCTGTCTGATCGACGATGATCGGCCTTGGAACCTCGTTACTGATCCCGCTCGGCTTCAGCGGCAGGGTCTTATCGCGTTCGATTAATTCATCAAGGCCCCCGATGGCTTCGCGGTGAAGACTCCGGCTTGCTTTATGCTGAGCATCATCGCTCGCGAGTCCAGCTTCCTCAAGAGCGCTATCGGCGGAAGAATCGGTGTATGGCGTTTACATGTTCCCCTGACAAGCACTTCTTCTCCTGCCGTCATCAATATTCGGTCACGAAGAGCCTTTCAACAACCGTCATCTGGGGGATCAGGGTGAGGGATTGCGCCGGTTACCACCAGCTGTCGGCTCTTGCCAGGAAAACTGAAACATGCATTCTGGATGGGAGGCTATCTTGATCCCGCCCGGCAGTTAACGGTTCCGTGACCCAGCGCATAAATCTCCCCTGCTTCATCTGCCAGCTAGGGGACAGTCCCTGGGGGCTCACGATTGCTTTCTCAGTATGCTCTTTGAAGAATCGTGAGTTATCGGGGATGGTTCACCTTTACAATCGCTCTTTGAATTTTCTCGGCAGGGCATTCGTCTGAGCCTGACTGTATCGTACTGTACTCTGTGCCATTGCCTCGAGTGTCTGCTGGAGCGCTTGTCTGGACTGGCATTCAATCTCTTCAGCAACATGCCTTTTAATGAGCCGGACTAGCGGTTCCGTGCAGCCGTCCCGTGCCGCACCCCGAGCCAACGCCTCTATGGCGTTGTGTTCGATGCGGCTGTCCAAACTCGTGATGGCCTCCTTAACTGCCTTGGCTAGCCCAATTACCAGACCACTTATGGCTTCCGACTTGACCAGATCTCCTCCGGCCCTGGCAAGAAGTCGCGCACTGTTGCCGGCAACCTTGTCCGCAAGCCTGTTCATCTCAGCCATCTGAGCTGAATGCGAGGATGGGCAGGTTTCCTCAGGATGCTTGTTGAACTCAGAAAGGGTTCTGCTAACTACGGCCATTGTGAGCAGCGGGATGCTGAGGCCACTATCGCTTACAAGGCTGGGATGTGTCAGCTCCGAGAGTGCTTGACGGATCGCTGCGTCGCCTGCCAGCGGGTCATGTCCGCGATAGAGCTGGAATGCTCCGGCAAGTTTGGACATAAATTGGGTCTGCACCGGGCCAGAGATATCTTCCAGCTTGCGATCACAACGGCGCTCCATGGTCTGACCGCAATCCGAATCCGGAGAGTGATCGGCAACTTTTCGAAAGCGAGCCCCAAAGTTCGCCATCCGGTCGGGGATCAGGTGATGCGTCGGGGGCGTCCAGAGCATCGTAGGCAGCGGGTTCTCTAACAATGACTTGAGCTCAGGAGAGTTGATAACTTCGGTCAGTATCTCGCCAAGCGCGATACACTTAGGATCAAGCGCTTCTTGTCCGCCTTTGATGCCCGGACCAGCCTCTGCCTCCCGAGCCATTCTGAATGGCTCAAGCTCTACTACCGTGCTCGTCGGCTCGAGATTGGCATTGGTGACGATCTTGCCAAGCTCCCGAGTAGTCCCTTTTTTCCTTCTGGTTCTGGGATTATCCGCAGTTTTCTTCGGACGCCTAACCAGCTCGGACCGCCATCGGCCTACTTCCTCTACCAAGCTGCCAATCCCGGATAGCGGATGGTTCGAAGAGTCCTCGTGTGGATGATCATAAGGGTAGGAGCTGGTCTGACTCATTGCCTTCTACGATTGACCCCTTTGTATGCGCCGGCTCCGCTCACACCGTCGCCGCCCACTGCAGAGTATTCAGCCACACTTACTGCACGTTCGCACCTGGTATCGGCAAACCACTGATCAGCAACAAACGTACCAATATAACGGCTCCAGGCTTGTAAATTAGGAGCGGCGTTCCCGAGCGATTTTCGAAGAAGCAGTTCCATTTGTGTGATTGCTGTAGTGGACTGATTAGTGGCATCCATAAAACCAGCACTGAGGAGCCTCTCCAGTCTGGCCTCGGTTCGCGTGGAGATTCTTACCCGCCCGGCGCGGGTTCGGCTTCTTCCCGGCCCTGACGGTCGCCTGGAATCTCCCGCTGTATCCGCAGCGCTTCACGGTTTTCTGCGTTTAGCAAAAGCAGCCTCTCACAGTCAGATTGCGCCTCGGCATACCGGCCGAGCGCACAATAGACACGAGCTCTGTTAGCATGAGCATTCTCGTATTCAGGATTCAAGCTGATGGATCGATTCAGGTCTTCGAGCGCCTTTTCCCTGTCTCCCAGCAGGTAGTAGCAGAGGCCGCGATTGTTATAGGCAGTCGCGCTGTTGCGCTCCAGGTTCACCACCTGTTCGAACTCAGCGAGCGCTTTGTGGTAATGTCGCAATTTCAGGTAGCATAGTGCAATCCATTCCCGTATGGCCGTCGAATTCGGACGGACAGACAGTGCTTGAGCAAACGCATCAAGCGCTTCCAGGGAACTGTTCTCCATGAACAGCATGAGTCCCTGCTGCTCTAAGGCTGCATTATGCGTGGAGCGAAGACCAGCGTTGGTTGCGCTTTCCTCCGACCAGAGTGGGTACGGTAGCTGATTGGGTACAAGGATGTCCATAATCCCTCCTGGCGAGGTGTGGCGCGTGGTACCAATCCAATCCTCCACCAGGTCGACCAAAATGCGATCCCCCACCTGGGGGGCTCAGCAGTGTGACTGTAGAAGCCAGCGGACATACCCCTCCCATGGAAATTACAGAGGGGTTGGGCAGACTCTGGTCGGTGGTCCGCCGGGCTATTGCCCTAAGAATCGATCTTGATAGCTTCGGCCAGCAGACGAATACCGTCCTGTATGTCAATCTCGTTAATGCCACCATAACACAGGACAAGCTCGCCATCTCTTGGTTCGCTCAAGTACACGGATGGCAAAACGCCCAGCCCTCTTTCTGCAGCTGCTGTTATCATCTCTGGAGCCGTCATTGTTGTCCGGAATCGAACAAGTACGTGCAGGCCACTGCTTTCGCCGAAGATCTGGCAGCCGTTGCCGAAATACTTTTCGAGCGATTCAAGCATGATTGCGCGGCGACGCGCGTACACTGAGCGCATCTTGCGTATGTGGCGCTCGTACTGTCCGCTGTTGATGAAATCTGCAAGAACCTGCTGTTCCAAGAGCGGGCTGTGGCGGTCCGTCAGCCACTTCGCATGGGCGAAAGCATCAGTCAGGGAGCGGGGAACCAGCAAATAACCGAGTCTGAGCGAGACAAACAGAGTCTTCGAAAACGTACCGGCGTATATAACAGTCTCGGAAGGATCAAATCCGGCCAGTGCGGGAACCGGACGACCACAATAGCGAAACTCGCTGTCGTAATCGTCTTCAACAATAAAGGTGCCGGTACGTTGCGCCCAGGACAGCAACTCATGGCGCCGCGACAGCCCGAGAGAAACGCCGGTTGGAAACTGATGCGAAGGCGTCACATAAACCAATCTCAGAAGTGGCACGGAGCCTTTCTGCAGATGGTCGACAACCAGTCCGCATTCGTCCACAGGTACTGGAAATAGTTTCGCACCGTTGGCCTCGAAAATGGTTTTTGCACCAAGGAAGCAAGGATTTTCGATGCCAACATAGTCTCCATGATCGATCAAGACTCTCGCTACCAGATCCAGTGCCTGCTGAGATCCATTGACGATCACTATTTGGTCCGGATCTGCCTTAACGGCTCGCGCACGGGCTAAATAGGCAGCAATTGCCTGACGTAGCGGCAGGTAGCCGCGCGATTTTTTGGGGAGCTCGAGGGAAGAGAGCTGTTTCCTCTTGGCATGATGATTGAGAAGTTGCAGCCATTGCCGCATGGGGAAATGTTCAAGGTCGGGGCGGCCGAAGGAAAACTGTATTCGTGGCTCTTCCGGTGGTCCAAACGGTTCGTTCAGCTGCAAGTAGCGCCCGAACTTTGATAGCCTGCTAGCAGTCGGCTTTACCGCAGTCGACATGGCCTGTCCAGATTTGCGGCCCGGGCGCTTCGCACCGCCGGGTTCGGCCGGCGCCGGACGCAGCAGATCATCCGGAAGGCTGCTCCCAACAAACGTCCCGGCTCCCGTCCGAGCCTCGAGGTAGCCCTCACTGAGAAGAGACTCGTAGGCCAGGGTAACGGTTGTTCTGGAGATGCCGAGGGTTAGGGCCAGCTCTCTGCTGGCCGGCAGTTTTTGACCGGGCACCAGCCGGCCTCCCAGTATGGCCTCTCGCAAGGACTCATACAGCTGACGCTGCAACGGCTTTTCCGATTCGCTACTTATGTTGATCAGGAGATCCATGAGGCAACCAATGGTCAAAAGTGGTTCTATCGATTTTACCAAAGTGGCTCTTTCCGTAATACCAATTTGCCACTATCCTGAGTTTAGAGCCGGAGAAACTTCCGGTTGGGAGGTAAGGAGCATGTGTACAGTTCACGGTGTGGGCATATGTCACGCACTGACGGTGCAATCAGCTTTCAGACGGTGCAGAGCCATGGCCTGGCAGGCGATGCTAAGCGCAGCAGTTCAGCCTGAATAGTTTGCACAGGCTCTAGTAACCATCAGTAACCGACTTGTGACGGGCGTATCTCAGGGGCACTGAGATTGAATTCCGTTGCAACTTCACGGCAACACTCTCCAACCTAGTCAAGCGCCTTTTCCAACGGTCGCCGAGAGATCGCTCGTGCTGCGATGTGTTCTCTCAGCAGGAGGTAAACATGTCCTTAGCAAAAACAGAAGTTTCCAGACGAATGATTGCATCAGTGTCACAAAAGTCGATATTGATCGCAGTTCTGGCCATCTTCACGGTGACCGTCTGGGCGTCGGCCTTTCCCGCCATAAAGATGGCTTTGAGCGAGTACAGCCCTCCGCAGATGGCCTGTCTGCGTTTCCTGGTGGCGCTTATAGTGCTCCTGCTTTGTGCTGGGACCAAAGTTGCCCGCTTACCGCGGCGGCGGGATGCCCTGCACTTCTTGGTTTGTGGCGCGCTCGGGTTGGCTGTCTACAATGTCGCATTGGCGTACGGCGAACTGAACGTTCCGGCCGGCACGGCAAGTCTGCTGGTCAGCACCAGTCCGTTGTTTGCTGCTGTCCTTGCTCACGTTTTCCTAAGAGATCGCCTGGCCATGCGATCCTGGATAGGCCTTCTCGTGAGCCTGGTCGGCGCTGTAGTAATCTCCTCTTCGCAGGGAGTGATTACGAAGGTCGACGCTGGCGTAGCGGCCAT
>Ga0066388_100001114_pt1 | contig 14582 bp, 17 predicted proteins | sample PanSoiMetaGPlot6_FD_64539 | JGI IMG/M metagenome (GOLD analysis project Ga0066388, IMG submission 64539) | Tropical forest soil microbial communities from Panama analyzed to predict greenhouse gas emissions - Panama Soil - Plot 6 (Hybrid Assembly) | ecosystem: Environmental > Terrestrial >... | reverse complement strand
CGTTTTCGCGGGTTAGTTCCGCATGAAGGCGGATTCGGTCGCACGTGGAGGGGCACGATGTCTACTTTGGTGGCGAGCATACGGGCTTGTCGGAAAGAGCACGCGAACTTCGCGCCCTACGCGGCGATCCCCCTTCGATTGATTGTTGGTTATGGATTTCTCGCACACGGCCTTGCGAAATGGCACAGGGGACCCGAAGAGTTCGCGGCGATCCTTCGCGCCATCGGGGTTCCTTCTCCGCAATTGACGGCTTGGTTCACAATCGCTACCGAAATTTTATGTGGCATTGCCTTTCTGATCGGAGGCTTCGTCTCGCTAGTCAGCATTCCTAGCATCATCGTGCTCGCGGTAGCAGTCTTCACGGTTCATTTGCCCTATGGTTTCAGCTCGATCAAGCTGCTAGGCGTCAGCAATGGTCGGGCGCAGTTCGGACCGCCCGGATACGAATGCGGTCTCCTCTACATTGCATCCATCGTGGCGCTCGCGCTGATTGGTCCAACTCCTTGGTCCGTCGACAACTACAGGTCCCGTGTGCGTCTGTCGAATCGAGGCGCGAAATGCAAAGTCGACCTCCTTTCCGCAGATTCTTCTCGGGCGACAACATGAGTCGGATCCTTTCGGACCGAAAGCGACAGGAACTGGATCAACCGGCCGGAGTCGAAGGACACGGTACACGAGTTACATGCCCCTGCGGCGTCGGGTCCGTCGCCGTTGTCGGAGCCGACCGTGACGAGGAGCTCGTCGATGCGTTGCGGCTTCGCGCGCCGACAGCTGCCGAACAACTCATTGCGAGATACGGCGACCGCGCGTTTCGGCTGGCTGTCCGAATCACCGGCAACTCGGAGGATGCAGAGGAAGTCGTCCAAGACGCGATGTTGAGCGTGGTGCGGAAGATCGACTCGTTCAGAGGCGACTCCGCCTTCGGATCCTGGTTCTATCGCATCGTGAGCAATGCCGCCTACGGGCGGCGCCGTCCACGGGCCGCGGTCGAGATTCCGCTGGAGGAGGTCTTTCCCGCGTTCGACGAGCATGGGCGGCACGCCAGCCTGTTCCTTGACTGGTCGTCGAGGGTCGATGACCCCGCGATACAAAAACAGCTTCGGGCCGTGCTCACGGCGGCGATCGATGAGCTTCCGGCTCACTATCGCGCCGCCATCTTCCTGCGCGACGTCGAGGGACTGTCGACCGCCGAAGTAGCCGATGCGTTGGGAATCCCGGTGCCGACAGCGAAGACCCGCGCCCACCGCGCGCGGCTCCTGCTCCGCAAACGGCTCTCGACGTTCATGGAAATCGAAAGGCCCTCCGAAAGCGAAGTGACGACAGGTCCATCGGAAGGCTGACCTCCGAGCCGCCTTCCGTCGAAGCGAGCCAGCGGGGAGGGATCGACTGGAGGATCTGCCGGCTCACGTCGCCATGGAGGCGGCTCACGCCATTCACCGCGGCGTTGCCTCGCATGGCGACGTACGACATGTTGAATGCCTACCGGAATGATCCGACTTCTCGTTCCCGAGCGGAGCCCAACATCTTCATCCAGTCGGCGACGGCCCGCCCGATCTCGTCCGGCGAATCTTCCTGGAGGTAATGGACCCCCGCGACCTTCACCTCAGTCTGCGCTGGCAAGCTTCGGGCGAAGTCGAGAACCGCACCGCCAGCGAGGATTCCACCGGGCTCGCCCTTCACGAACAGCTTGGGCACACTGCTCGTCGCCAGCCAGTCTGCGTAGGCGGCCGCGATCGCAGCCACGTCGGCGGGCTCGCCCTCGATGGGGATCTGTCGGGGCCACGTTAGCGTCGGCCGTCGCCCCTCGCCGGGCTCGGCGAACGGCCGTCGGTACGCGGCCATCTCCTCGACGGAGAGGGTGCGCAGGATGGCCTTCGGCAGGATCTGCTCGATGAAGAAGTTGTCTCGAAGGACCATCGCCTCGCCGGCCTCGGAACGCAGCGCCTGTAAAGCTGGACGCATTTTGAACTTGTCCCAGTGGTCCCAATACTGCGGCCCCACGATGGCCTCCATGTACGCAATACCCTTCACGGCCTCGCGATGGCGGTTGGCCCAGTCGAAGCCGAGGGCCGAGCCCCAGTCATGGACGACGAAAGTGATCCGCTCGCGCACATCCAGGGCTTCGAGCAGGGCGTCCAGGTAGCGGCGGTGCTCGACGAAGCGATACGAGCCCGGGCCGCTGTCGGACAGCTTGTCGGAGTCGCCCATGCCGATCAGGTCGGGGGTGATGCAGCGGCCCAGTGGCTGCAGGTGCGGCAACACGTTGCGCCAGAGATACGACGAGGTTGGATTGCCGTGCAGCAGCACGATGGGGTCGCCCTTTCCCACCTCCACGTACGCCATCTCGCTCCCAAGGACCCGCCGGCGCTGCTTTTGGTACGGAAATGCCGCAGAAATCATGTTGGCTTCTCCTTCCTTCTTTGTAGTTGACGCCGCCGACGGCCTGGCGGACGTACGCTGGTAAGAAGCCGCAAACCCGATCGCGGTTTCGACCGGCCGAAAATGGTTCGTCGCACGCGACCGGAACCGAGGCGGTGTCCGACCTGTCCCAACGGCATGCCGATCACTTCCGCGCCCCGGTCGCACCTTGGCGAGCACCTTACGGGGCGACTGAGTTGCTGGCGAAGCGTTGCAGTCTCGCTGGTCCCGACGGCCTGGGCCGCCGGCCTCTCCTGGCTCGTCGCCGTGCACCTCCTCGGGCACCACGCGCCGTTGCTCGCGCCGGTTGCGGCCATCGCCTCGATCGATATGACACTCGGTCAGCGGCTGCGTCGAGCGATCGAGCTGATCGTCGGGGCCAGCGTTGGAGTCGGCGTTGGCGCTGTGCTGATCTCCGCGGTTGGTACGGGGCCATGGCAGATCGCCATCGTCATGGCGCTGACCGCTTCGGTCACGGTGTTACTCGACGGCCGGGCGGTGATCAACGTTCAGGCAGCGGTGTCAGCAATCCTGGTGGCGATGGCGTACGTGCCGGGTGATACGAGCGGGATCGATCGACTGTTCGGTGGGCTCATTGGAGCCGCGATAGGCCTCGTGATCGATGTTGTGTTCGCGCGGAGCCCGGTGTGCGGCCCCGCCAGCGCTGTCACGGGAACCGGAGTCCGAGGCGCGGCGTCGTAAAGGCCACAGAAGGGCGGTCCTGAGTGCATGAAGGGGAAGAACGCAGCGATGACCATAGTCGTGGTCCACGGAGCGTGGGCGGATGGCTCGAGCTGGAGTAGCGTCATCCGTCCTTTGCAGGCCAAGGGATTCAAGGTGATCGCGGCGCCGATTCCCTTGACGTCCCTGAGCGAAGACGTGAAGGCACTGGATCGGGTGCTGGATCGTACGAGCGGGCCTGTTGTTGTTGCTTCGCACGCCTACGCCGGTGCGGTTATCTCGGCGACTACCAATGCTCGCGTGAGGTCTTTGGTCTATGTCGCAGCCCTTACCCCGGCCGAGGGCGAGACGGTGGCGGAAGTCTTTTATCGTGAGAAGCCGCACGCGTTGGCGCCGCGATTGGCTCCCGACGCCGCGGGGCTCATTTGGATGCCCGACGAGGGATTCGGATTGGCCTTCGCGCCGAAGGCTTCTCCCGAGCAGATTGCGTTGTTGAATGCCACGCAACGACCGATCGCTGTCGCGTGTATCCAGGAACGGTCGCCGAAACCGGCCTGGATAGACAAACCCTCCTGGTACCTCATTGCCGAGGAGGATCGAATGATCCCCCTGGCAACACAGCGTTATTTGGCGCACCGCATGAAGGCGCGCGTGCGCTCGGAAGGACTCGATCACACGCCCCTGGTGACCGCGCCCGACACAGTCGTGGAGGTGATCCTCGATGCGGCGTCCATTGGTTAGCGAAGCACTTTTCAGCGTCACTGTCTGGCCACTACTGACTGCGGCTGTGATGCTCTGCGCTCTCGCTCCGGCCACGGCTGCGGAACAGAAGCCCAATATGGTCTTCATGCTCGTGGACAACTTGGGCTACGGCGAACTAGGCGTCTACGGCGGTGGCATCCTTCGCGGTGCGCCCACGCCGCGTATCGACAAGCTCGCAAGCGAAGGCATGCGGCTGCTCAACTTCAATGTCGAGCCTCAGTGCATGCCCAGTCGGGCGGCACTCATGACCGGCCGCTTTCCCATCCGCACTGGCGCATACAAAGTCCCGCTTGGCGGCATTCCGGACGGGTTGACGCTGTGGGAGGTGACCATCGCGGAGCTGTTGTCCGCGGAAGGCTACGCGACCGGTATGTGGGGTAAATGGCATCTCGGCAGCGCCGAGGCGCGGTTTCCCACGCATCAAGGATTCGACGAGTGGTATGGCATCCCGCGCACCTACGACGAGGCCATGTGGCCGTCACTGAACGAAACAAGAAGCATGTGGCCGTCGGTTGGCAACAAGCAGGGCTGGAGCGCAAACGTTGTTCCCCCCGCACACATCTACGAAGCGCATAAGGGCGAGAAGGCCAGGCAAGTTTCGGAGCTGAACGTCGATCGCCGTCGAACGATGGAAGCCGAGATCACGGGGCACGCCGTCGATTTCATCAAGTGCAACGCGAAGGCGGGCAAGCCATTCTATGCGTACGTTTCGTTCTCGTTGGTCCACTTTCCGACGCTGCCAAATCCTGAGTTCGCTGGCAAAACGGGCAACGGCGATTGGGCCGACTGTCTGGCCGAGATGGACTACCGCACTGGACAAATTCTGGACGCGATCAAGGAAGCAGGCATCGAACAGAACACGCTTGTGATCTTTGCCAGCGACAACGGTCCAGAGGCGACCCACCCGTGGGAGGGTGACATTATTCCCTACCGAGGTAGACGTGATGGGAGCGCGTTCGCGTGAAGCGGCAAGCTTCGAGGCCATCATCGACCGAGAGGCGTTGGTCTCCGGCTTCACCCAGGTTCGGGAAATGACCGAGCGGCTTTGCGAGCCGCTTGCCGCCGAAGACTTCATGCTGCAGGCCATGCCCGACGTCAGCCCAACCAAGTGGCATCTCGCTCATGTCACGTGGTTCTTCGAGACCTTCGTGCTCAAGCGGCTCTTGCCCGTCTACCGGCCACTGAACGAGCGATACGAATACCTCTTCAACTCGTACTACAACAGCGTGGGGCCGCAGTACGTCAGATCAGACCGCGGTCTCCTCTCGCGTCCCACCGTCGCCGAAGTGTTCGCCTATCGATCGTACGTCGACGACGCGGTCCGTACGCTGATCGGTGCCGCACAGGAAGACATGCTCGAGGACATCGGCACGCTGGTCGTGCTCGGTCTCAACCACGAGCAGCAACATCAAGAACTGATCGTGACCGACATCAAGTACAACCTGTCGGTCAATCCGCTTCGTCCTGTGTACCATCGCGTCCTGCCACCACGCGGATCCGCCGGGCCGCGAGTTCGCTGGCTCGAGTTCGAGGGTGGCCTGGCCTCGATAGGCCACGATGGAGCCGGGTTCGCGTTCGACAACGAGTGGCCGCGTCACCGGACATTTCTGCGGCCATACCGACTCGCGTCACGGCTCGTGACCAACGGAGAGTTCATAGAGTTCATCCGTGCGGGAGGGTACCAGGACTGGAGGTTCTGGCTCTCGGAGGGCTGGAAGAGCGTCCAGACCCATCGGTGGAATGCGCCGCTGTACTGGGAGCGGCGCGACGGGACGTGGTGCACACAGACCCTGGGTGGACTGCAGATCGTCGACGAGCACGGACCCGTCTCGCACGTGAGCTATTACGAAGCTGACGCGTACGCGTAGTGGGCAGGGCGACGGCTGCCCACGGAGGCAGAGTGGGAACACGCAGCGGAAGGCCATCCACACCGTGGATGCCTGTTGGAGAGCGGTATTTGTCATCCGCTTCCTGCTCCCGGGCAAGAGACCGGACTCGAGCAGATGATCGGCGATGCCTGGGAGTGGACCCGGAGCCCATACGGACCATATCCCGGCTTCCGGCCGTTTCAAGGCGACCTCGGCGAGTACAACGGCAAGTTCATGGCGAACCAGATGGTCCTGAGAGGGGGATCCTGCGCCACCCCGGCGTCGCATATCCGGATCACCTACCGAAACTTCTTCCCGCCCGACGCTCGCTGGCAGTTCTCCGGAATCCGTCTCGCGGAAGACATCTGAGGAGGAGTCGCCGTGCGGTACCAGCGCGATATACACATTGACGAGCACACGCTTCGAAAGCTGATCGCGGACGACGTCTTAGACGGCTTGACGCATACGCCCAAATTTCTGCAGCCGAAGTACTTCTATGATCATACGGGCTCGGCGTTGTTCGAGCGAATCACCCGGCTGCCTGAGTACTATCTGACGCGCGTCGAGCATGGGCTCTTGCGGTCGATGGCGGCTCCGCTGATTTACGACCTGGCCCCTGACGATCTGGTTGAGATCGGCTCTGGCGCATCCATCAAGACGCACTACTTCCTCGACGCCCTCCGCGGTGCCGGCCGGCGTATCCGCTACGTTCCCGTCGACGTCGACGTGCAGATGGTCGACGGTGCGGTGGAGCGTTTGATGCGTGCATATCCGTTCCTCGATGTGCACGCCGTCATCGGCGACTTCGAGCGCCATTTGAATCATGTTCCGCCCCCGTCCGGGCGCCGGCTGGTTGCTTTCTTGGGTAGCACGATTGGCAACCTCGAACCCGGCGCCCGACACGAGCTCCTATTGCAGCTCGAAGGGCTGTTGCGCGGCGAGGATCGGCTATTGCTTGGTGTCGACCTCGTCAAGGCCCCGGCGATCCTCGAAGCAGCCTATAACGACGGCCAGGGGGTAACGGAGGAATTCAATCGCAATATCCTGCGCGTGATCAACCGGGAGCTGGGTGCCGATTTCGATCCTCGCGTCTTCAGCCACCGCGCATTCTACGATCCGACCACGCACCGCATCGAGATGCACTTATTCTGCGACTCGCCTCAAACCGTGTGTATACCGGCCCTGGAGCTGACCGTGTACTTCGCCGCGAGCGAGAGCATCTGGACCGAGAGCTCGTACAAGTTCACGCTCGATTCATGCGTCGCCATGCTGCGCTCAGCGGGTCTGTACGTGGAACGTTGGCTGACCGATCCAGGCGGTCAGTTCGCGCTTGTGCTGGCTGGACGCGGCGGCGTCCGCGACGGACACGCCTAGGTTTGGGAGCGCTCGGGCCATGATCCGAAACTCGTTCGTCAAGGCTCCGATACCCAGGTGGCTCTACATCCACGACGATCTAACGGACGACATGAGGCAGCGCTATGGAGCCGACTCGGCCGCGTTCAACCTCGCGCAGGACCTGCTCAGGCTGGTGCGCCGCGATCCGGAACGCGTGATTGTTGTGCGACTGGAGGAGCAGCTCCAGGCGGTGGCTGCGCAAGGGCCGCTTGCGCCATTCGAGCTGGCGCTTGGCATAGGACGCGCCGGCGAGCGCGTCGCCCGTCAGCTACAGGGCCGAACACTCTGGTTTCCGGTGATACGGCGAGTGGACATCTGGCGCGAAGAGGACGGGCGCGGAGGCTATCGCATGAACAGCGTGGCCGACCCCGTTGAGGCCCACCTTCATGAGCTGGGGCGATGCCGGTCGCTGGCCGTGGTGGACGACACCATCTTCTCGGGACTCACGGTCCGAACCGTGTTGCAGTATCTGCCCGCGGCCCTCCAAAGCCGAACGCATGTCTTCTGTCTACGAGGAGTCGCCGCGACGCTGCAGAGAATCCGAGCTCGGTGTCGGGTCACCGCAGGTCTGGCCGTGCATGGCCGAATCCTCGAGGAAGTGAGCCTGATCAACGCGAGCGGCTTGGTTGCTCGAGTCTCGATCCGCCGAGCGGGTCTGCCGCCGTTGGCATTCTTCGAGCGGCCGGAGTGGATGCATGCTTGGTTTCCTGGTTACGCAGAGAACGTGATCAGAATCTGCCGATGGCTGAACAAACTGTTGGAAGGCGATGAGCGGAGGAGAGAGCCTTATGAGTAACGCAGCGTCACGGACAGCCAAATTCAGGGTGCCTCCCACATCCATCCACAGGGTTGAAGCGGACGGGGTCCGAGTGTTTTATCGTGCGGCGGGCGACGCGACCGCGCCCGTACTCCTTTTGCTACATGGATTCCCGGCCTCATCGTTCATGTTCCGCGATCTCATTCCGCGCCTTGCCGATGATTACCGCGTGATCGCGCCAGACCTGCCTGGTTTCGGGTTTACCGAGGTCCCCGCGGAACGAAGATATGGTTACTCGTTCGAGGGATTGGCGTCGACCGTAGAGGCCTTCACGCAGATGCTCAAAATCCAGCGCTATGCCATGTATGTGTTCGATTATGGCGCACCAACAGGTTTCCGTCTGGCGATGAAGCATCCTGACCGAGTCGCCGCGATCATTTCGCAGAATGGGAACGCGTACGAGGAAGGCCTCGGGGAGGCCTGGGGTCCGATCCGACAGTATTGGGCCTCGCCCACGGCAGAGAACCGGCAGGTACTTCGCGAGAACATTTTGACGCTGGAGGGAACGCGCTGGCAGTACACACACGGTGTAGTGAATCCAGAGCGTGTCCCGCCTGAGTCGTACACCTTGGACGCAGCTCTCCTCGAACGTCCCGGAAACAGAGATATTCAGCTTGATCTGTTTTTGGATTACGCATCGAATGTCAAGCTCTATCCGAAATTTCAGGAGTATTTCCGCAAAAGCGGACCGCCCTTGCTTGCCATTTGGGGTAAGAATGATCCCTTTTTCACTCCGGCTGGAGCCGAGGCGTTTCGGAAAGACCTACCGAGCGCGAAGATCGAGTTCCTCGATACCGGGCATTTCGCGACAGAGACTCACGGCCTGGAGATTGCCACGGCGACGAACGCTTTCCTCGAGGCGAACGACATCAGTCGACACCCGCGCCCAGTTTCAACGTCTGCTGACCGAACATAGTCGGTCAAGCGCTCGAGTGCGGTTCGGTGAGTGCGGTGATACGGTGACCGCGCTGTCGCGAGCCGAGGAGAATCGGCGTGCGACCGCGCGGCGCTGCTACCGCGGGTCCGCGTCCAGCGCCACGCGCTGCAGGATGGCCGGGTTCTCCAGGGCAACCGTCACGCGTAGCGCGCGGAGACCCTGCACGCCTTGGAGCTCGCCCAGGTCCAGCTCTTCCACGTCGCTGGTCAGGTAGCCCAGGTTCTGTAAGTATTCGATGTACCCGCGGTACTCGCGGCCCTCGGGGCTCTGGCTGTAGATGATTGCGATCTTGTCGGATTGGGTCACGCGGTCCGAAGTGCCTTTCACCACGGCTTTGTCGATGCCCTTCTTGACGATCTCGTAGCGGATGTCGTACGCGCCGTCGACGTCGAAGCGCTTCTCGTCGAAACGGAAACGGATGGATTGCGGCGTGTGCTGCACCAGAATCAGGTGGGTGGTCTCGAGCGGCACGGGCAGCCGGTCGCGGAGCTGATGGGCGCGCACGGCGATGCCGCACGTGAGCATGAGCTGCCAGAGTCTCAAGTTCTTGAGGTAGATTGGGTCGAAGCGGCCGTCCTCGAGCAGGCTCGGGCCGATGTAGATCTGGTAGTCGACGCCGTCGGTCTTCTGCTTCTCGAAGTAGTGCGGGAACATGGCCTGCGCGGCCAGCTCCTCGCGTTCGAGGTACGCGGATGTCGCCTCGGCGAGGCGAGTGACGCTCTCCTCGAAGAGCTGTCGCCGACGGTAGACGACGCCGAGCCGCGCGTCCAGCGCGCCGCGATACAGCTCGATCCGGCCGCGCACGTCAGTGCCGAACTTGCCCAGGTGGTCGAAGAGGCTCTCGACGTTCGCGCGCAGGAACCCAACGATGCCGATCTCGTCACCGGAGTTGAGGCTCCGCTGGACTTGCGCGATGCGCGTGTCGACGCGGTAGCGGAGCTCGTCGAGCGCGGGGAGCGATCGAGCGTCGCTGGCGACGCGCAGAACGTCGGCGGCGAGGCGGAGCTGGGTGAGGAGGTCGGCCTGGATGGCCACCCCCCGCTGGACGGACGCGCCGCGGATGTCGGCCAGGCCGTACAGCGGGTAGATGTTCTCGAACACGATCGGCTCCATCTCCGCGGCGGCGTCCGAGACGCTCTCGCCCTTCCGCTCGATCGCGTTGAACACGGCCTTCCGAAAGCGCCACTCCACCACCGGGTGAATGGCCGTGCACTTATCCTTAATCATGGCCTGGACGCGGGCGTCCAGTTCCTCCACGCTACGCTGGACGGCCATGGAGAAGAGCGGCAACACCTCCTCGAGCTTCGGCAGGTGCGTTGCGTTCAGGTCGCCCGGCCGGGGCGAGATGAGCTCGAGCGTGCCGATCACCCTGTCCTGGTAGTGAAGCGGCGCGCAGACGAAGGTGCGGGCGCCGGCGGTGATGAGCTCCTCCTCCCATCGCGTGCGATCGGGCCACGCCGCGAGGTCGCCGATGATGACGGGCCGGTTCTGGATGACGGCACGCTCGTACAGCGACCCCGTGAAGTCCGAGGTCTTGTGGTGCGCCGAGTCCGCGAAGATACATGCGTCATCGTGGCTCGTCGCGTCGTTCAGCACGAGCACGCGATCGCCCTCCACCGCGGCCACGCCTAGGCGCAGGCCGGGCCGTCGGAACAGCGTGCGAAGCTTGGCCTGGAGGCTCTCGAACCGGGCGCTGGACACGATCGACTCCTTGTCGATCAGGTCGCGCTTGAGCGAGGACAGCACCTCCTGGTCGGTCACGTCGACGGCCTTGAGCGTCGTGAAGCCGCGCAGCGTGACTGTCTCCGGGGGCACTAGGTCACGGAGCTGGTCGAGCTCCACGTTGCCGCTCTGGAGACTCAGCCGCATGGCGTCGGTGAGCTTCGGCGCGGGCCCGTCGAGCTTCACGTCCACGAAGCGCCAGTCGAAGTCCAGGCGGAAGTGACGCTCCAGCGCGGTGGCCGGGTCCTTAGACGTGAAGACCACAGGAATCTCGACGCCGAGGTCGATCCCGTACGTCCGCTCGAGGATAAGCTCGTAGGCGAGCAGAAGCTTTGCGGCGCCGAGTCGCTGGTCGTCCACATTCACACGGCCGTGGAGCGTACCGTCGTCGTTCATGAGCGTGCGGCGGAATAGGCTCGTGGCGTAGAACGCCCGGAGCTGGAACGGGAAGAGCGCAGCGCCGTACTCTTGCTCCCAGAAGCCGGCCGGGAACATGGCGCTCATCATGAGGTCCACGAGCTGCTGGTGCTTAGAGATCACCGACACATCGTCGATGACTGCGGAAAGCTCGGGCGCCTGCTTGATCTTCTCGCGGACGATCGCGGGCAGCGGCCCGCGGCCCAACTCGCTGTAGGCAGAGAGCTGCGTCCAAAACCGAATGAGTGGCGCCAGGCTCAGCTCGGTCCGGAAGGGCAGCGCGGTCGAGTGCGCGCCGGGCCGGGCCCCGATGTCTACCGAAGGCGATACGAGCCCGCTGGTGGCGGCCATGACGCGCTAGACGTGCACCGCGCCGGGTTTCGCGGCGGCGTCGCTGCCGAGGCCGACGGCCTGCCGGATTTTCTCGAGCTGGCCCGCGTGGTCGTTCCAGTGAAAGTCGAACATGGCGCCGAGGTACATGTCGATCGTGATCTCGTCCGTGCCCATGAACTGCTTGAAGAGGGGAATGCGCGCCTTGCGCCGCTCGAAGGCCGACTCCTCGAGCCCTTCGATGTACTCCAGGACGCGGCGGCGCTGCGCATCCAGCGCGTCCCGGAACTGGGAGAGCGTCAGCTGTCGGCGCTGTTCGTCGAGGAATGTGTCCCCGGGGGCGATCACTACGACAGGGTAGTCGCGCTCCGAGAAGGCGGCGAGCGTGGCCGCCGGGTCGAAGCCCGGCTCGAAGAGGAGGTGTGAGAGGACCTCGCGCGTCGTCCACTCACCCGGGGCGTCGGCACGCTCCATGTGGGCGTCCATGCCGTGGAGCTGGCGGCTCAGGTTCTCTGAGGCCCTATCGATCCGCTGCCGAAGGTCCTGCGCGTGCTTGCTAGCCATGAATTCCTCCCGCCTCGCGGCCGCCCCCGGGAGCGGTCAGTTACTGCTAGATAACGATACTCCGGTCACGTCCGCGTTGTGCGAAAAGTGCTTCGCACGGCCTACCCTCCTAGCGCGGGTTAGGCCTGCGGTCGGCGCGTACCGTGCTCCTCGGCCCACGCCAGTGCATAGTCGGCGACCTCCTCCCACCCCTGCTGCGCGGGCATGAGATGCGAGCGTCCCGGAAACTCCTTGATCTCCGTGATCGTGTTCGACTTGTAGTGCTTCGCGTTGGAGCGTTGGACGGCGGGGGGCATCAAGTGATCTTCGCTCCCCGAGATGAAGAGAAGGGGCGCGCGGGCGTCGTTATGGTAGTCGACCGCGATGTCTTGGGGCCCGGGGATGAAGTTCGCCAGCACGCTGTCCCAGAAAATGCTCCCTGAAGCCGGGATGTGATAGCGGGCGTAGGCGGCGCGCGCGTCCGCTTCGTCGAATGTGTTGGTGAACACGTAGCGCCATTGATCGTACGTGAACGCCACGGCCCTGTGGCGATTCGCGGGATTCTTCAGCACCGGGAACGTCGATTTGAGCTGCGATAGCGGCGTGACGAGCACACCTTCCGTAGGTGCGGAGTTGATCGCCACTCCAACCGCCCCATGACCACGATCGAGGAGCAGCTGCACAAAGGCGCCACCCGCCGAATGACCCATGAGGATCGGTGGCACCTCGCATCGCTCCACAACGGCTTCGAGGTGCGCCATGATCGCGGGCACCGTGAGGCGCTCGACGGGCGATGGATCGCGGTTGAGCGCTTCGACCTCGACCTCGAACCCCGGATACGCTGGAGCGAGGACTCGGAAGCCCTGAGATTCATAGCGCGCGATCCAGTGCTCCCAGCTTCGCGGCGTCACCCAGAAACCATGAACCAGTACGATCGTATCGGGACGTTTCGATTGCGTGGGCATCGTGCGTCTCCTTGTGGGTCCCCGGACTCCCCGATCAGCGATGTCCTCATCGGTGGCCGGGACAACGATATGGTCGGAAATGTCGTGCCGAGGCTCGAGTGGCCAGAAGTCGAAAGCCTCGTGTCCAGGCGGCGATCAGGGCTGCGTACAGTCGGTGTTCCATCTTGGTCATCCCTATGGCAGATGTCCTTCCCCCTCACGGCCTGACGATCGAGAGCAGCCCCATCAGGACCGGCGATTGCGACAGTCGCTATCGCCCCGAGTGAGTGGTCATTTCGCCCTCTTAAGAGGGGACCGATTATGGACTCGATCTGTGACACGTGAATCTCGGTGTTGTTTGCCGGGGGTATTTCTGGGTCTAGCCCCCGCTGGATCAGGCGTCGACCGAAGCCTGGCCCGTGAGAGCTTGCTGCAGGATGGCCAGGTTCTCCAGGGCAACCGCGCAGGCGATCTCGGCGCTAGACGTCCCGCAGGACCGTTACTTTCGGCGGGCGACGACCTCTTCAGGTTTCACCGGCTTGGCCTGGTTTCCCCAGCTCGTGCGCTCGTGGCTGAGGACCGCGGCCACCTCCTCGTCGGAGAGCTGGTCGGCGAACGCTGGCATCGCGGATCCGTAGGCCACACCGCCGATCGCCTTGCCCGACAGTCCGTGCAGTACGGTCCGGATGTGCTCGGTCGGATCCGCTCCGGTCACGACCGCACTGCCTTTGAGCGGCGGGAACACGCCCGGCAGGCCCTCGCCCGTGAGCTGATGGCAGGCCGAGCATTTGTTTCCGTACACCTGCTCCCCGAGCGCCGCCAACGGCGCCTGGCCGCCCCCCGCCGGGGCGCCGGGAGCGATCGAGGCTTGGGGCGAAGTGCTCGCCGACGCGACCTGCGAAGCCTGATACGCCCGGAGCTCGGTGGCCACGTACCACATGCCCCACGCCACGACGACGAGAAAGAGCACCCAGGCCCACGTCGGGATCGGCGCCGGCGTCTCGGCCCGCTCGGGTTCGAAGGTGTCACCCGGCCGGCTTGCGAACGCGTTGACGAGGAGCGGAATGCGTCCCCGCACCGTGTCTCCGTCCGACAGGCCGACCACCGCGATGCCCGGACCGTTGCGAACGGTGAACGGGATCACCTCCACGCCGACCGCGCCGGAATCCTCGACGGCGTGCACGCGCAGTCGATGCGGTCCGTCGGCGAGTCCCTCGGTGTCGAGCTCGAGAGTGGCCGGCGGGACGAGCGTCTGCCGCGGGGCCGACTCGTCGTCGATGAAGATCTCGATCCTCATCGCCGCGGAGTCTCCGGCTCGTCGATCTCGTCGAGGATGCGACGCTTGATGTGGGCGGCCTCGGTCTCTCGCGGGTGAATCGTGTAGCGAACCGCGAGCGCGATCGACCACACGAGCACAATCGCGGCCGCCAGGACGACAAGCCACTCCACGGGCGAGGCGTGCGAGGCGCCGACCGCGTGATCCATCGTCACGGCGACACCTTCGCCTGCTTGAGCGACAGCAGGTAGCGGACCAGCTCGATCGCGTCGGGGCCGGCGACGACGACCTTACCCTTGGGCGCCCTGCCCGCGGGCACCGGCACGACGACGTCACCCGGTCCGGCCTGGACCTTCTCGAAGAAGAACCAACGGTAGCCCGGCATCACCGACTGCGGCACGACGGCGCGAGGATCGTAGAGATGGATCATGTGCCAGGCCTCGCTCGGCTGCCGCGCGCCCACGTTGGCGAG
>Ga0066388_100001113_pt1 | contig 14583 bp, 6 predicted proteins | sample PanSoiMetaGPlot6_FD_64539 | JGI IMG/M metagenome (GOLD analysis project Ga0066388, IMG submission 64539) | Tropical forest soil microbial communities from Panama analyzed to predict greenhouse gas emissions - Panama Soil - Plot 6 (Hybrid Assembly) | ecosystem: Environmental > Terrestrial > Soil... | reverse complement strand
TCCTCTGAAGCGGCTCGCCTTCGTTTCCGCGGTGCTTGAAAAGCTGCGCGCGATTCCCGGCGTGGAATCGGCAGGCGCGACAAACTTTCTGCCCCTGAGCGGATTCGAAGGCGACGCCAGTCTTACGGTGAAGGGCCGGCCCCAGCCTCCGCCGGGACAGGAGGCCTCCTCCGATTCAGAGCTGATCACGCCCGACTACTTCCGGACAATGGGAATCCGCGTGCTGAAAGGCCGCAACTTTTCTGAGAGCGACCGCAAAGGCGCACCGCAGGTCGCCATCGTGAACGAAACGCTCGCGCATCAGCTCTGGGGCAACGAGGATCCGCTTGGGCAGCAGCTGAACGTCGGAGAAGGGAAAGAAACAAGCTTGTGGGAAGTGGTCGGCGTTGTCAGCGACGTGAAGTCGTTTGGCCTCGAACAGAAACAACACGCCGACCTTTACCGCCCCTTCGCACAGATTCCATTTCCGCTTGTGGCGTTTGTGGTGCGCTCGCCGAAAGTTTCGGCGGCCCTCAGCACCGGCATGCAACAGGCGATTTGGGCCGTGGACGGCAGCCAGCCGATCTTCAAACTGATTGGCCTGCAGCAACTTGCGGACGAATCGTTCGGCCTGCGGCGCGTGAGCACCGTCCTGCTCGGCGCGTTCTCCGGCGTCGCGTTGGTGTTGGCGGGCCTTGGGATCTACGGCGTGATGGCGTTTTCGGTGGCGCAGCGAACGCACGAGATCGGTGTCCGCATGGCGCTGGGCGCCGAGCCGGTAGGCGTGCTGCAAATGGTGCTGCGGGAAGGAATGAGCATCGCTCTCGCGGGGGTTGCGATCGGCGTTGCCGGCGCGCTTGCAACGGCGCGCGTCGTCGCCAGCTTGCTTTACGGAGTGAAAGCCACCGACCCGCGCACATTCATTCTCACATCGGCGACGCTGGCGGGCATTGCGCTGATTGCGTGCCTGATTCCGGCGCGGCGCGCGACGCGCGTCGATCCAATCGTCGCTCTGCGGCACGAGTAGGAGGCGCGAAAAATGGCAACGCTCGCTCAAGACGTCTGCTACGGCATCCGGACTCTGCTTCGCAGCCCGGCTTTTGCCCTGTTTGCGCTCGCCGTGCTTGCGCTGGCCATTGCTGCAAACACCGCGATTTTCAGCGTGGCCGATGCCGTCTTGCTGCGCGCCCTGCCCTATGCCGACGCGGACCGCCTCGTTATGGTGTGGGAGGATGCAAGCTCTTACGGCTTTCCGCAGGATACGCCCGCGCCTGGCAACTTCAGCGACTGGAAATCACGGAACGAAGTCTTCACCGACATCGCGGCGATGGCCTTCACGCCTGCGTTCAATCTAACGGGCGACGGCAATCCGGAGGAAGTTCACGGCCGGCGCGTGACTGCGAATCTTTTCTCCGTCCTCGGCACCCAGCCCGCCGTCGGACGCAATTTCCTGCCGGAGGACGACGGGCCCGGCGCGCCGCATGTAGCGATCGTCAGCCACGGCTTCTGGCTGCGACGCTTCGGCGGCGATCGACAGGCGTTGGGGCGCGAGATCTGGCTGAACGATGAGAAGTACACCGTAGTCGGCATCATGCCGCGTGGATTCCTGTTTCCGAGCCGCGACGAAGAGATTTGGGTCCCCGTTCAATTCACGAAGCAGCAGCTCGCCAATCACAGCAGCCATTTCCTGGAAGTGGTGGCGCGGTTGCGGCCGGGCGTTGCGCTGAAAACAGCAAACGCCAATCTTGCCGCGATTGCGCGCGATATCGAGCGCGAGCATCCCGATTCGAACGCGAAAGTGGGCGCATACGCCGTGCCGTTGCGTCAGCAACTGGCAGGCGATACGCGCAGCGCCATCCTGATGCTGCTGGGCGCCGTCGGCTTTGTGCTTCTAATTGCTTGCGCCAATGTTGCTAACCTTGTGCTCGCGCGCGCTGCGGGACGAGGACGCGAACTCGCGCTGCGCCTGGCCCTCGGCGCCAGCCGATTCCGGCTCGTCCGCCAGATGCTGACGGAAAGCGTGTTGCTCAGCCTGGCCGCCGGCGCGGTCGGCGTCGCGCTTTCCGTCTGGTGCACGCGCTTTCTCGCAAACCTGGTACCCGGCGGAATCGCCGCGCTCAGCGCCTGCGGCGTCAACGGCCGCGTGCTGGCGTTCGCAGTTCTGCTTTCAATCGCGAGCGGCACTTTCTTCGGCATCATCCCTGCGCTGCGCACTTCGCAGGTAAATCTCGTGCTCGGGCTGAAACAGGGCGGCGGCCAAAGCGGCGTTGGCTCGGGCGGGCGTCGCCTGCGAGATATTCTTGTGGTTTGCGAAGTGGCCCTCGCAATCGTCCTGCTGGCCGGTGCGTCGCTGATGGTTCGCAGCTTCGAGAATCTCTACCATCTCGACGCAGGGTTCCGCACCGATCATGTTCTCGCGCTTCGCACGCCGCTTTCGCCGAAGAAGTACCCCAACTCCGCGGCAATGATCGCCTTCTTCGGCCAAGTTCTCGACCGCGTTGGCTCACTGCCGGGTGTGGTGGCCGCGGGCTACACCACCTGGGTTCCACTTACAAATCCCGGCGGCGCTATGATGATTCGAATCGAAAATCATCCCCCTTTGCCTCCGGGCCAGCAGTTGATTCCCAATGTTCGGGAGGTCAGCAAGGACTACTCCCGCGCCGTCGGCATGCGGCTCATCGCGGGACGCCTGCTCGACGACCGGGACGGCACAGGCACACAGCGCGTCGCGCTGGTGAACGAAACGATGGCAAAGAAATACTGGCCTGGCGAAACAGTCCTCGGGAAGCGTTTCACGGCTGGCAATCCCGCAGAGCCGCCGAACTGGGTGACCATCGTCGGGATCGTGAGTGACGTGCATCAAGCCGGCCTCGACGTCCCTGCCCGGCCCGAATGGTATATGCCCTATCAACAATCCGACGATTTCCCTCCCGAGTGGCTCGTTGTCAAAACCTCGCAAGATTCGATGTCGCTTGCCGAGCCGGTTCGCCAGCAAATCTGGGCTGTCGACCGCGAACAAGCCGTCGCTGGCGCGGTGCCTTTGGAAGATCTGGTTGACGAAGCGCTCGCGCCGCGCCGCATGCAGGCTTCGCTGCTCGGCAGCTTTGCCGGGCTCGCGCTCCTGCTCGCTTCGATCGGCATTTACGCAGTGCTTTCGTTCGCGGTCACGCAGCGGACGCAGGAAATCGGCGTGCGCATGGCCATGGGTGCGCGGCCGGACGACGTACTGCGCATGGTAATCACGCAAGGCATGAAGCTTTTTGGCCTGGGCGCTGCGATCGGGCTGGCCGCCGCGCTCGCGTTGTCGCGCTCGATCGCACACCTGCTGTACGGGGTTAGCCCAACGGATCCCCCGTCATTTGTCGGCGTGACCACGCTGCTTGCGGTCGTAACGCTTCTCGCGTGCTACATCCCAGCTCGTCGCGCGATGCGCGTCGATCCGATGGTGGCGCTGCGTTATGAGTAGTCCTAGAGGCACAGCTCTCGGAATCCGACGGGCGAAAGGGTAGGCACCGATGCATACACTCTTTCAAGACCTCCGATACAGCTTCCGCGTGCTCTCGAAAGAGCCCGGCTTCGCTGCGGTCGCCGTCCTTACGCTTGCACTCGGCATCGGCGCCAGCACCGCGATCTTCTCCGTCGTCAGTGCGGTGCTGCTCAAGCGGCTGCCATATCCCGACCCCGCGCGGCTCGTCACAATTTACGAAAAGCAGGTCACAACCGGCGAAATGAGCGTCGCGTGGCCCAACTTCCTCGATTGGCGCGACAAGGTTCATTCGTTCGAATCGGTCGCCGCTGCGCGTTTCGATACGGCTACGCTCACTGGAGCAGGCCCCGCGTCCCGCGTCTACGAAGTGCGAGCATCGCCGTCGTTCTTCGCCGTGCTCGGCGTCAGCCCGAAAATGGGCCGCTTCTTTGCGGATTCGGAGGATGTGGTCGGCGGAACACCCGTCGCTGTGCTCACTGAACGTTTCTGGCGCAACACCTTCGGCGGCGATCCGGCGATCGTCGGCAAGGCCGTCACGCTCGATGGCAGCGCCTACACCGTCATCGGCCTGCTGCCCGCTGATTTCAAATACTACCCGCGCGCGCAGATCTACGTTCCGATTGGGCGCTTCGGCAAAAGCCACGGCATGGACGCGCGTGGTAATCACCAGGGAATCCGTTGCCTTGCGCGGCTCCGTCCGGGAGCCACCGTTTCCGAAGCTCTCGCCGAAATGCGCGCGATCATGTCGGCCCTCGAAAAGCAATATCCTGACTCGAACTCAGGGGTCACGGCCACCGTCGTGCCGCTCGAAGATTACTTGTTCCACGATACGCGCCTCGCCCTGCTGATGCTGCTCGGCGCCGTCGGTCTCGTCTTGCTGATTGCCTGCGCGAACGTCGCGAACCTGTTCCTCGCACGAGCCACGGCGCGGCAAAAGGAATTCGCAATTCGCGCATCGCTCGGCGCAGGCAAGGCGCGCCTGCTTCGGCAGTTGCTCACGGAAAGCCTGCTGCTCGCGCTCGCTGGCGGTGCGCTAGGCCTCGTGATCGCGATGTGGTCCATCGGCCCGCTGCTTCATTTTGCGCCCGCCAACATTCCGCGGCTGGAAGACACGCGAATCGACCTGAGCGTCCTGGTCTTCACGATGAGCATATCCATCGCCACGGGCGTCCTCTTCGGACTGGCCCCGGCGTTTCACTCGTTGCGTCAAGATCTGGGCAACTCCCTAAAAGAAACTGGCGCGTCGGTCACATCCACAAAATCACGCCAGCGCCTGCGTTCGGCGCTCCTGGTTTCCGAGGTAGCGCTCGCCATCGTCGTCGTCATCGCCTCGGGTCTCGTCGTGCGCAGCATCCTTCGTGTGCTCGATGTCCATCTTGGCGCAAATCCCGACCATGTACTCGCGCTCGATGTGTATCTCGCCGGCGACAATTTCAAAAAGCCCGGCACCGAGGTGAACTTCTACCACCAGGCTCTCGACCGGATCCGCCATCTCGCGGGCGTCCGATCAGCCAGCGCCGTCCTTTGCACTCCGTTTGTCGGCGATTGCTGGAGTTCCGTCTACATCGTTGACGGCCGTCCGGTGCCCGCGCAATCCGACCTGCCAAGTTCGCTTTTCAACGTCGTCGAGGAAAAATACTTCGCCACCATGCAGGTCCCGCTCCTGGCAGGCCGATTTTTCAATGAATCGGACAACAACGACTCGAATTCCGTGGTCATCATCAACCAGGAAATGGCCCGGAAGTGGTGGCCCAACGAGAGCCCGCTGGGCAAGCGCATCAAGCAGGGTTTCCCGCAGGATCACACGCCGTTCCGCGAAGTCGTTGGCGTTGTCGGCAATATGAAGGATGAAGGCCCGGACGCCGCCCAGCGCACCGAGGTCTTCATCCCGCTCGCGCAGGGCGGCAGCGGATCAATGACCCTGCTCGTGCGCACCGGCCCGGATCCCAGGTCGATGGCGAAAACCATCGCCGGTGAAATTCACGCGATGGATTCGAATCAGGCGATCGACGCGGTGCAGCCGCTCGCGGAATACATCGACACTTCGATCGCGTGGCGGCGCTCCGTCGCGAGTCTGCTTGGCATCTTCGGTGTCATCGCGCTTGGCCTGGCTGCTATTGGGATCTACGGCGTGATGTCTTACACCGTCTCGCAGCGCTGGCACGAGATCGGGATTCGCATGGCGCTCGGCGCGCGTCCCACCGAGGTCTTGCGACAGGTGATCGGCGAAGGTTTGCGCACGTCGCTGATTGGAGTCGCGATCGGCATTGTCGTCGCCCTCGCGTCCATGCGGCTTGTCGCTGACCTGCTTTTCGCCATCGCGCCGCACGATCCGTCCACGTTTCTGGGCGTTGCGATCGTCGTGATCGGCGTCGCGGTTCTTGGGTCGTTCGTGCCCGCGCGCCGCGCTGCGAAAGTGGATCCTCTTGTGGCGCTGCGCCATGAGTAGCCGTCTGAATCGGAAGTTGTGGAGCTAAAAATGTCTCTTTGGCAAGACATGCGTTACGGCATCCGTTTCCTTCTGAAAGCGCCCGGCTTCACCGCGATCGCTGTTCTCACGCTCGCGCTTGGCATTGGCGCCAACACCGCCATTTTCAGCGTCGTCAACGCCGTCCTCCTGCGGCCGCTGCCGTTCAAGAATCCCGGCCGCCTCGTCTGGGCTTTCGGCAATTGCCCGTTGTGTTCCGGCGCCGCGATTTCCCCGATGGATTTCGTCGACTACCGCGAACAGACCCGCTCCTTCGACCACTTGGGCGCGTTCGCCCTCGCGCCGCTCATCTTCAATCTGACGGGCACGGACAAACCCGAGCAGGTGCGCGGCACGATGGTCAGCTCAGATTTCTTCGAATCTCTAGGCGTGCAGCCGTTGATGGGTCGCAGCTTTGTCCGCGCCGACGAGCGCGTCAGGGAACCGCAAGTGATCATCCTCGGGAATCGCTCGTGGAAAGAGCGCTTCGGCAGCGATCCCGCCGTCATCGGCCGCACGGTAACCCTCGACGGCGTCTCCCGAACTATCGTCGGGGTTCTGCCCGGCGATCTACCGCTTTTCTCTGACGCCGAATTGTGGATTCCCGCGCCTTTCGAAAACTCGGGCATGTCGTCGCGCCGCGGGCATTTCCTTCGCGTCGTCGGCCTGTTGCGTCCGGGCGTTGATCTGAAGCAGGCTCAAGCCGATCTCGATACGATCGCCGCCCGCCTCGCCGCCGCATATCCCGATACAAACAAGGGCTGGAGCTCCCGGCTGATGCCGCTCCGCACCGTGCTCGTGGGCGACGTGCGGCCCGCGCTGCTCGTGATTCTCGGTGCCGTCGCACTCGTGCTGCTGATTGCCTGCGCCAACGTGGCCAGTCTGCTCCTCGCGCGCAACACTGCGCGTCGGCGCGAAATCGCCGTCCGCATCGCTCTCGGTGCCAGCCGTCTCCGCCTCATTCAGCAACTGCTTACGGAAAGCATCGTGCTTTCGCTGGCGGGAGGCGCGGTAGGGATTCTGCTCGCGAACTGGGGCGTAGCAGTGCTGAAGCGGATGGGCCCGGAGAGCCTTCCTCGCCTCAACGAGGTCTCCGTCAGCGGCGGCGTACTGGCTTTCACCGCCGGCGTCGCGATTTTTACTGGCGTTCTTTTCGGCCTGGGCCCCGCGGTCGAGGCCGGCCGCCGCGATCTGACGCAAGGCTTGCGCGAAGGTGCGGGTAGCGGCGATTCGCGCTCGAAGCATCGCGCCCACAATGCGCTCGTCGTCGCCGAAGTCGCGCTGGCGCTTGTCGTGCTCATCGCGTCGGGCCTGCTGCTTAACAGTTTCTGGCGCATCATTCACGTCCGCCCGGGCTTTGACGCATCGAACGTCGCCACTGCCGAAATCTCGCTGGTCTATGAAAAATATCGCCAAAACGACGCCGCCCGCGCTGCTTTCTTCAATCAGCTCCAGGATCGCGTCGCGGCGCTGCCCGGCGTCGATTCCGTCGGCTTCATTTCCGAGCTGCCGCTCAGCGGACAGGCGGACGACACCTTCTTCACGATTCAGGAACATCCGCCCGCCGATCCGGGCGACCGTGAAGACGCGGATTTTCGCGTGGTCGCCGGCGACTATTTCCGCGCGATGCGCATTCCTCTAATTGCCGGGCGGACCTTCACGCGTCAGGATTCTCGAACCGCGCCAAAGGTCGTGCTGATCAATCAGCCTTTTGCGGCCCGCTATTTCGGTACGGAGAATCCCATCGGCAAGCATCTGCGGATGTACGAGGGCAGCGAGACTTTCACGTTCCGCGAAATTGCCGGCATCGTTGGTGGCAACAAGCATTTCGCGATGCAGGAATCCTTCCGGCCAGAGATGTTTATTCCGCAGGCGCAGGCCCAAACAAGCCAGATGAACCTCGTTGTTCGCAGCTCAAACGATCCGGGTGCACTGGCCGGCTCCGTACGCGCTGCCGTCGCCGCCATCGACCCGGACGAAGCCGCCTCCGCATTTCGCCTGATGACGGAGGTCGTCTCCGCCTCCGAGGCCACCGACCGCTTCAACACAATCCTGGTCGCGCTTTTTGGTGGCATCGCATTGGCGCTCACGACGGCAGGCATTTTTGGCGTGCTCTCGTATCTCGTCACGCAGCGCACTCGCGAAATCGGTCTACGCGTCGCTCTCGGCGCACAGCGCCGCGACATTCTGCAGGTGATTGTCGGGCACGGGATGCGCCTGGCCTTCGGTGGTGCGGCCATTGGAGTCGTTGGCGCATGTGTGGCGTCCCGCTGGTTGCAGAGCTTCTTGTTCGGTGTGAAGCCAACGGACCCACTTACGTTTTTGGCGGTGGTGACTCTGGTCGCCTTGGCCGCATTCGCAGCCTGTTACATCCCTGCGCGGCGGGCGATGCGCGTGGATCCGATGGTCGCGCTGCGTTACGAGTAAGACGTGCGCAAAACAGGCCGATTTGGCTGGTATTACTTATTGGTATGGGAAACTTCCGAAATTCAGAAAGCGTTCTGGTGAGAAGACTTTCTGCGCGGCAGCTGCGTCTAAAGCGGAAGAATTCTGGGGCGCCGGAAAATGTTCGTCCGGAAACACGAACGACCGCGCGCGCGTCCACTGCAGAAGCGGTCTCCGACGCTCCGCGGGATGCCGGGGTGGCGTCTCGAATGGTCGAGCAGTACACCAATGCACAAGAATCGAACCGCGCCGGTGTGCCGGCGCTCGCAGAGGAAATTGACGAGCGACTCTCGGCCATGCCCGGCGCTAGGACGCAAGATCTCCGCGAACTTCGCCGCGACTTCTCCCGCCGCCTGAAAGACGCTGCGCCGCACGTGGTGATCGAGCTCGGAGCCTTGCTGCTGGAAGTTCCGCGGATCGAATATCGTTTCCTCGCATACGAACTGATTCATCACCATCCGAGCGCGCTTTCGCGCCTCACGGCTTGGCAGCTCGAGCGGCTAGGCCGCGGCATCGCGAGCTGGTCGGCAGTCGATTGCTTTGCGATCTATCTCGCCGGTCCCGTTTGGCGGGAACGGCATGTTCCTAATAATCTCATTCACGGCTGGGCGCGTTCGGCGGACCGTTGGTGGCGGCGCGCGGCGCTTGTCTCGACGGTGCCGCTCAATAGCAAAGCGCAGGGCGGTAGCGGCGACACCTACCGTACGCTTCAGGTATGCCGCCTGCTCGAAAGCGATCAGGATCCGATGGTGGCGAAGGCACTCTCCTGGGCGCTGCGTGAGCTTTCGAAGCGCGACCCGCGCGCCGTCCGCGATTTTCTCGCGAAGCGCCAAGGTGTCCTGCCGGCTCTCGTGTTGCGGGAAGTAGGCAACAAACTTGCTACCGGCGTGAAGAATCCGAGAGGGAAGTCGGCGGCCAAAAGCAAGGTGTGACGCTCGCAGCCTGGAGAAACGAACAAGGCGAGCGGATACAATCTGACCGGAATGATTCGTGAGCCGCAGGCTCAGGGGCGGACCTCGAACCACGAATGATGGCGAGCGTGGAGGAAAAGAAGCGGGTTTGGCAATCGCTTGGGGCGATTACGTTCGACACCGTCTCTCCGCGCCCTGTCACGGCATTGGGCGTACGTTTCCTGGCGCTATCCTCCGCGGTAGCGCTTCTCGACATCCTTTTCAGTTCCGTCAATACGAGGCAAAATGTTCGCCCTTACACCTCTCAGGGGCGAGACGTATGAACACTTTTTGGAGCGACTTGAAATACGGCTGGCGCATGCTGCGCCGCAGCCCAGGCTTCACCGCGGTGGCGATCATCACGCTGGCGCTCGGCATCGGCGCGAACGCCGCCATCTTCAGCGTCATCGATGCAGTCCTGCTGCGGCCCGTTCCTTTTTACGATCCTGACCGCATCGTCTTCATCTGGGAAACCTACGCCAATCGCAACATCGTCCGGGGCGCCGCAGCGGCGCCCGAATTCCTCGAATGGCGCACCATGAATCATTCCTTCGAGGAGCTTTCCGCCGCTCGTCCCGGCTATCACACGCTCACAGGCAATGGCGAACCCGAGCAGCTCTGGGGCATGCGCGTTTCGAGCAATTTCTTCCATCTTTTCGGCGTCGTGCCAACCGCGGGCCGCGATTTTCTGCCCGAGGAAGATCAGCCCGGCCACGATCAGGAAGTTATCCTCGGCAACCGGCTTTTTCAGCGGCGTTACGGCGGCGATCGATCGCTGATCGGCAAAAGCATCACCCTCGACGACAAGCCCTACACACTTGTCGGCGTGCTGCCCTCGCACTTTTCTTTGTTCGGCACCAGCCGTGACATCGACGTATGGATCCCACTCTCCTTCTCCCCAGCCGATATGAACCGCGAGGCACACGCGCTTTATGCCTTCGGCCGCCTCAGGCGCGGCGTCTCCATCGCCCAAGCCCAGGCCGAAATGGAAACCATCTTCGACCAGCAGAAAAAGCAGTTCCCCGACGTGAACCAGAAGGATTTCCCGCGGGTCGCCCAGTTCCAGTCCGACCGCTCCGAGCCGTTCCGGCCGGCACTGCTCGTCCTCCTCGCTTCCGTCGGCTTTGTCCTTTTGATTGCCTGCGCCAACGTCGCCAATCTGATGCTCGCTCGCGCGGCTTCCCGCGAACGTGAAATCGCCGTCCGGGCTACCCTCGGTGCCGGACGCCGCCGCATCCTCCGCCAGCTCCTTACGGAAAGCGCGCTGCTCGCGTTGATTGGCGGAGTGATCGGCATCGGCGTCGCCTACGCTGGCCTGAGCTTGATTCGCACAATGCTTCCGCCCCCCGGATTCAGTGGCGAAATCCCGCGCTCGAATCAGATTCAAATCGACGGTACGGTGCTCAGCTTCACTCTGGCAATCTCGCTCGTCGCCGGAATCATCTTCGGCCTCGCTCCCGCCATCCAGGTTTCGCGCTCGGAGCTCACTGAATCGCTCAAGGAAGGCAGCCGCGGGTCCACCGGCGGACGCCGCAGCGCGCTTGTGCGCTCCGTCCTGGTCGTCTCCGAAATGGCGCTCTCGCTGATGCTTCTCGTCGGCGCCGGACTTCTTCTCCGCAGTTTCGTTCGCTTGATGTCCGAAGACCTCGGCTTCCATCCCGAGCACCGTCTCGCTTTCCAGGTCTGGCTGCCCGAGCAGCGCTACACCACCAGCGAGTCCATCATGAATTTCTATACCGAGCTTCTCCAGCGCGTTCGGGCGCTGCCGGGCGTGAAAGAAGCCAGCGCCATCAACTTCCTGCCGCTCAGCGGCTGGCTCGACTACATTGACTTCGACATCGCCGGCCGGCCCACGCCCAGATCCGGCGAACAATTCACTTCGCAATATCGCGTCGTCGACTCCGCCTATATCCACACAATGGGCCTTACGGTCCGCAACGGCCGCGATTTTTCCTCCGCCGATTCGCCCGACTCGCCGGGCGTCGCCATCATCAACGAGGCGCTCGCCGAACGTTACTGGCCGGGCGAGAATCCTGTCGGCAAGCACATCCAGCCGCATTTCAGCGCCACGCGTACGGCTTGGCAGCCGCAGCCTAAGGATTCCTTCGTCACCATCATCGGCGTAGTTGCCAACGTGCGCGAATGGGAATGGAACGAGTCCACTCCCGCGCAGATCTACTTGCTTGACTTGCAGTACCCGTCGCACATCATGCGCGTCGTCATCCGGTCCGATGGCGATCCCGCGCAGCTCACGTCCGCCACACGCCACGCCGTCGCCAGCGTGGACCCGAGCCAGCCAATCACTGAAATTCACACGCTCGACCAGCTCCTGAATTCGGCCGTTTCGCAGCGCCGCCTCAGCATGCTGCTGCTCGGAATTTTCGGCGCGATTGCCACGGTGCTTGCTGTCATCGGCATTTACGGCGTGATGGCCTATGCCGTCTCGCAGCGCTCGCACGAAATCGGCATCCGCATGGCTCTTGGCGCTCGTCCCGTGGACGTGCTCCGCATGGTCGTGGCCAACGGCATGAGTCTAGCTGGGTTAGGCATCGGCTTCGGGCTCGTTGGATCCATTGCGGCGGCGCATTACTTGCGCAGCCAGCTCTACGGCATTCACGCGTGGGATCCGATTACTTTTGTGGGTGTCACGGCGTGCCTCGCGCTTGTGGCCGCTGCCGCCAGCTATTTTCCGGCGCGCCGCGCCACGCGCGTCGACCCGTTGGTAGCGTTGCGCTATGAGTAGGGGTCGGCGTGGACGTACGCAGTAGAAGTCGCAGTGGGCGTTGAGAACAGGAAGATGTGATGGGTAACTTTGCTCAAGATTTGAAATACGCCGTCCGCATGCTCGCGAAGAATCGGGGCTTCGCAGCCGTCGCCGTGCTCACGCTCGCTCTTGGAATAGGCGCGAACACCGCCATCTTCACCGTCGTTAACGGCGTTCTTCTTCGCCCGCTCGCTTTCCGCGATCCGTCGCGCGTCGTACTCGTCACCGAGCAAAGCCAGTTCCCGACCATGACCACGTCCTATCAGAATTACATGGACTGGCGCGACGAGAGCCATACGTTCGAATCCATGGAAGCCTCGCGCTTCACCAACGTTACCCTCACCGGCCTCGGCGAGCCCGAGCGCTTTCCTGCCCGCATGATCACCGCGGGTTTGCTTCCCATGCTCGGCGTCGCTCCTGTTGCTGGGCGCTCGATTCTCCCCGCCGAAGATCGCGCCGGCGGCGCGCCGGTCGCCATGATTAGCTACGGCCTGTGGCAGCGGCGCTTCGGCGGCTCCGCGGACTCGATTGGCAAAACCATTACGCTCGATTCGCAGCCCTACACCCTTGTCGGCGTGCTGCCTCCGCGCTTCCAACTCCTTCAGCCGGCTGACATTTTTCTTCCTTTCGAGCCCTGGGCCAAAACGCTTCCCGACGACCGCAACTGGCACCCGGGCATCATCCCGGTCGCTCGACTGAAATCGACCGCCACAATCGAGCAGGCCCGCGCCGAAATGAAAACCATCACCGCGCGGCTTGAAAAACAGTATCCCGACTACAACACCGGCACCAGCGCCACCGTCGTCCACTTGCAGGACCAAATCGTACAGAACGTCCGGCCCGCTCTGCTCGTGCTCCTCTGCGCAGTCGCCTTCATTTTGCTGATTGCCTGCGCCAACGTGGCCAATCTGCTTCTCGCCCGCGCCGCGTCGCGCTCCCGCGAAATCGCCGTCCGTACAGCCCTTGGCGCCAGCCGTTCCCGCGTCGTCAGCCAGTTGCTCACCGAAAGCCTTCTCATCGCAGCGGTTGGCGGTGGCCTTGGGCTTCTCGTCGCGCATGCCGCTCTTGGCCCGCTCCTTCGTCTCTCGGCTGGCAGCGTCCCGAATCTCGACTCGATCACCGTCGATCGGTGGGTGCTACTATTCACCGCCTTGGCCTCGCTCCTCACAGGCGTGCTCTTCGGCCTCGTTCCCGCCATGCGCACCGCAAAACTCGATGTGCGCGAAACGCTCAACGAAGGCGGTCGCAGCACTACGGGCGGCGCCGCCAGCCATCGCTTGCGGGCTTTGCTCGTCGTCACCGAAATCGCGCTCGCTATGCTCCTTCTTGTCGGCGCTGGCCTCCTGCTACGCAGCTTCGAACGCATGCAAAGCACCCAGCCCGGTTTCACGCCCGATCATCTCCTTGCCGCGGACATCCCTCTCTCGCAATCGGCCTACGGCAAGCCGGACGAGCGCTTCGCCTTTTTCGACCGCCTGCTCGAGCGCGCTCGCTCGATGCCGGGCGTCCGCGCGGCCGGCGCGGCATCCTTCCTCCCGATGGCCGGCAACGGCTCCATAATTCACTTCAATATTTACGGCCGCCCGCCGAAGAGTCCGCACGAATTCGTCGCCGCGGGATACCGCACTATCACACCGGGTTATCTTGAAACTCTAGGCGTGCCGCTCATTTCCGGCCGCATGTTCACCGACGTGGATAACGAAAAGGCGCAAGCCGTTGTCGTGGTGAACACATTCTTCGTCCGCCAGTTTTTCGGAGGCGAGTCGCCGCTTGGCAAGCGCATGCAGCTCGGCGCCTTGCCCGATAAAGATGTCCCGTGGATGGAAATCGTCGGCGTCGTTGGCGACGTCCGCCCCGGCCTCGGCACGGACCCACAGGCGGAAATGTATTTGCCCTATCGCCAGGCCGACGGCGTTTTGCCCGTCTTCGCGCTCTCCGTGATTCTGCGCACGTCCGTCGAGCCCCAGGCTGAAACGTCCGCCCTTCGTGCTGCGCTTTCCGATATCGACAAAGATCAGCCCCTCGTCAACGTCCGCACGATGGAAGACAACATGGCCGTCTCCGTTGCGCAGCCGCGCTTCCGCACCTGGCTCCTGGGCCTCTTCGCCGTCCTCGCGCTTCTGCTTTCCACCATTGGCATCTACGGCGTGATGTCCTACTCGGTGAACCAGCGCACGCACGAGATGGGAATCCGCATCACGCTTGGCGCGCAGCCGCTCGACGTGTTTCGCCTCGTCACCGGCCACGGCCTGCGCCTCGCACTTCTCGGCGTCGCCATCGGCTGCGTTGCATCTCTCGCGCTCACCCGAGTGCTGCGCAGCTTCCTTTACGACGTGAGCGCGCTCGACCCGCTCACCTACATCTCCGTCGGCTTGATTCTCGTGGCCGTCGGCTTTTTTGCGTCTTACTGGCCCGCGCGCCGCGCCACTCGCGTGGACCCCTTGATCGCGCTTCGCTACGAATGAGGCATGAATGAAATCGAAATGAGAGA
>Ga0066388_100001112_pt1 | contig 14585 bp, 21 predicted proteins | sample PanSoiMetaGPlot6_FD_64539 | JGI IMG/M metagenome (GOLD analysis project Ga0066388, IMG submission 64539) | Tropical forest soil microbial communities from Panama analyzed to predict greenhouse gas emissions - Panama Soil - Plot 6 (Hybrid Assembly) | ecosystem: Environmental > Terrestrial >... | reverse complement strand
GTTTCTGTCCGGCAACCTCGACGTCATCGACCTGTACGTGTACCAGCCCCGCCAGCGCCGCCAGGATTCGTTCACCAAAAGCACAATCGAACTGGCCGAGCTGGTCAACGAACGCCAGCCGGACATGGCCGAACGCACCAGCACATTCCTGGAGCGGCTGAGCGTCACCTGGCAGAAGGCCCTGACGTGACCCGCCGGGATGATCTGTACACAACGGCCCGCCGCGCCCTAGCGCGCGGCTACGCCGCTTCCTGGGAAGCCGCCGAGGCTATGGCGGAACTGGTCGAGCGCGGCGAAACACAACGCCAAATCGCTGCCCAACTTGGTTGTTCACAGAGAACCGTTAGCAACTACGTTCGGGTCTTTCGTGAGCACGGTGTGCTCAGCAAAAAGCCACCGTTCGCTGAGGCTATGGCCACTATTCGGAACGATGCCGAACGAATGCCGGTGCCGAAAACACCGGAGCGTAAGGCTGAGCTGGTGGCCGAACTCCTCCAGGACAAGGCGGTGGCCGACGCTCCCGCGGTACGCAAGGTGCAGCAGCGCCACGCCGACCGGCGCTTGCGGGCCGAGGTGGCCGCCGCCAACCGCGACCACGGTATCCCCACCCGCACCGAGGAGGCCCGCGACCGCCGCCGGCTGTCGGTGGTGGAAAACGCGTCGGTGTGGTTCCTGGCCCTCGACGCCGTCCAGCGGGCCACCCGGGCGCTGAACGACATGACCGGCGAGATCGAACGGACCGGCCTGCCCCGCAAAGGCTCAGGGGAAACCATTCGGGCCGTTCGGGCGCTGATCCGAGCCGCCCAGCGGTTCGAGGAGGCCGCCACGTCGGCCGGTATCGGTCAGGCGATGTGATGGGGCCGGCGGGACCCGTGAACGGCGGCACGAGTCCCGCCGATAACCCCGGTTATCCGGAACCGGATTGGCGCGAGCCGCCAGAAGTGATACGGGGCCGGCGCGACCATCCGTGGATCAAGCGCCTAGAACCCCTCATGGAACACCCAGGACGATGGGCATGCGTCTCGCGATTCGACAACGTCAGGAGTGCCTATCAGATCGCGAGCAAGCTGCGAACGGTCGAAGTCAAGAGGCCACCAGGCAAGTGGGAGTTCAGTGCGAACAAGACGGCGGACGGTAGCGGCGAGGTATTCGCCCGTTACATCGGGCCAGAATGATGGCTAGTCCTGATAAGGCCCATTATCGGGACGATCGGGTCACCCTGTACCACGGCGACTACCGGGAGGTCACCGACTGGCTGGACGCCGATCTACTCGTCAGTGATCCGCCCTACGGGATCAACTGGAGGCGCGGCGTCAACCATGCCCGCTACTCGAAAGCTCACGCCGGCATCGCCGGCGACGGCGACACGACCGCCCGGGACACCATGCTGGCAATGTGGGGCAACCGGCCCGCGATCGTGTTCGCCTCCTTCTATGCCCCGCCGCCGCCGAACGTCGTCCAGGTGCTGGTCTGGCATAAGCCAGATGACGCCGGCGTGGTCGGATCAACTACTGGCTATCGGCGAGACGCGGAGCCGATCTACCTGACGGGCCAGTGGCCGCGCCGGGATGTGTCGGCTTCAAGTGTGCTGCGTAGCTGCCGGGCGTCGATCAAATCGGTCACAGTTGACACAGGCCACCCGCACACCAAGCCGCTCGACCTGCTGCATCAGCTGATTCTGCGGGCGCCGGGTGGCATGATCGCCGATCCGTTCGCCGGCACCGGCACCACCCTGCGGGCCGCGAAGGATCTAGGGCGGCCGGCTATCGGCGTCGAGATCGATCTCGTCTACTGCCAGGTCGCGGCTGGCCGCCTAGCCCAGGAGGTGCTCGACCTTGTCTGAAAAGCCCTGCTGTGACGACTGCGGCGATGTCGTCAAACGTCGGACGCGCTGCACCGTCTGCCGCTCGCTTGTCTGCCGCTGGTGCTTCCATCACAACCTGCACGAACGGAACCGGAAGGATCCCGCCACATGGCGGACCATATGACGTCTAGTCCGGATAAGCCCACTTATCGGTGGCCGGCGGGGTGGCGGTGGCGGCTCCTGCGCTGGCAGGCCCGCCGCTGCCGCTACCGGGCCTGGCTGGAGGTGCGCCGCTGGCCGTCCCCCGAGAACGAGCTGCGCCTGGCCATCGCCGCCGACCTGTACCGCCGTATCGACATGAACCGGCCGTGAAACGACAAGCGCCGGCCCGATGGCCCGGGCCGACGCTCACGAACTTCTCCCATTGGACATCCAGCAGTCGAGGGTTGCTGGTGGCCGAACGCCCATGTTACCGGTCGAGGAGGCGCACCATGGCGGATGACCCCACACCCGACGCCCGCCGGGTCGAGCTGATGCGGGACCTGCGCAAGATCAACGCCGGCCTGGCCCGCCTGGGCCTACCGGCCCGGGTGCCGACCAAAACCGCCCGGGTGTGCTCGACCGACGAGCTCGAGGTGCTGGTGGCCGGCGCCCGCCGCCACTGGCTGATGGTGGTCTACCAGCTGGGTGGGACAGCATGAATATCCGGGCGGTGATGGCGGCGCTGGACGTGTGGGATCTGGACCGTAACGCCAAGCACGCCCTGGTGGTGCTCGGCTGCCGAGCGGACCGGCACACGGCACTGGCCGAGGTGTCATTGGGCCGGGTCGCCGCCGACATGAAGGTGGGCTATTACGCGGCGTCGCATGCGCTGGACCGGGCAGTGGAAAGCGGCTATCTGATTGTGGATAAGTCACCGGGAAAAGTGCCGATGTGGATGCTGACCTCCGCGGTCAACCTCCGCGATCCAGGAAAAACCTCCGCGGTCAACCTCCGCGATCCAGGAAAAACCTCCGCGGTACCTCCGCGATCTGAGCAACAACCTCCGCGGTCTGACCGCGGACTAAGGAGTTTGAAGGAGAAGGAAACAGACAGCGCCGCCGCTTCGCTCGCCGACCCGGCGAGCGGCGACGCTGTGGAAGAACCACCCGCGTTCGCCGATCACGCCCGCCGGCTCCGTCTCATCCGCGAGGGCCAACTATGAGCGTGGGGGCCACGAACCGGCTGGCCCGCCAGATGCTCGACGACTGGGCTGCGGTCGACCCGACCGAGCTGGTCCCCGATCTGCTGGCCGCCATGCGCGCCCTGGCGTTCGACATGCGCCGGGTCATCGACGCCGAATGGGAACGCCGGGATCTCTCCGCCGGGGCCGTAACCGCGGATCGTCCAGTGGCATGGGAAGGAGGAACACGCGATGACGGTTCGGGGTGCTAGAGACACCGGCCCCGGCGGGGTCACACCGTGAGCAGCCGGTTCTGGCGGGCTATGGCCACCCGCGATGCCGTCCGTAGGGAGCGGCTACGGGCGGCCGAGGATGCGCAGGAACGAGTACAGGGCGATGACGCCGACCTCGATGAGCAGGACGATGGTCTGGGTGTCGTCCATGCTGAGGGTTCTACCCTGTCAGACGAGGAGGATCACTGATGGCTACCAAAGCAACCGCCGCCGCTCCTGCTGTCGAAGAGGAGCTGATCACGGTCGACCCGCAGGTGACGACCACCAAAACCAAGGACTTCCTGGCCCGCAGCCTGACCAACCCGACGCCGGGCACATCCCAGGCCACCGATTTCCTGGGCCGCAGTGTGGTGGCCACCGACAAGGATTTCCTGGGCCGCGCCCTCGTCTAGCGATGCCCGAAGCGCTGACCACTACCACTAAGACGGCGGACTACATGGGCCGCCTGGTGGTCACCCCGGCCACCGACGCCCGGGATCACATGGCCCGGGGTTGTCTGGCCGGCGACCGTGACTATCTGGGCCGGCCGCTGATCGGGGGTGGCACTCAGGGCGTGGCCCCGTCCACCGCCCATGTCGACCATCTCGACCCTGACCATGTGGTGGCCGGGGGCATGGTGTCGGTCATCGTCAACGGCTCCGGGTTCCAGCCGGCCGTGGTGGTCGAGGTGGTCGGGGTCGGCACTTCGTCGAACCAGTCCTGGATCAGCGCCAACCAGGTGCAGACCAACTACCTGTTCCCTCAGACGGTGGGCGTCTACCAGGTGGGGGTGCGCAACCCGGGCGAGGCGCTGTCGAACACGGTGCCGTTCACCGTCACTTGATCCTGCTGGTGGGCGGTGAAGGCCGACAACATCCACGCCGCGGTGGCGCTGGTGTTAGCGGTCGGGGTGGCGGTGACGGTGGTGATCCTCAGCCTGGAGACGGTGCTGCACACCGGGCCTATCAGCCAGGCGGAGGCGACGGTGCTGGCCACCATCGTGGGTGCCATCATCGGGGCGGTGGCCGCCTACCTGGGGGTGTCGAAGGGACAGGGCGGGGGTTCGGAGTCTTGAGACGGCCCCACCCCCCCGGGACAGGCCGGGGCGCCCCGGCCCGCAGGAGCGGTCCCGGGGGTCGGTTTTTTGTGCGGCGGCGTCCGGACAGTGGCCACGCTTGCCCCTTTCCCCCCCTTTGGCCGGATTGTGCCGTCGAACCCGTGGCATGACCCGCACTATCTGCGGGCTCGCCGGCTTCTGCAGGGGTCGCCGGTTCTGTGCGCCCACTGTCAACGCGAGCAGGCCACCGAGCTGGATCACGACCCGCCGATCGCCATGCACAAGCATCGGCCTGACACCCAGTGCTGCCGGCTGATCCCGTCGTGCAAAACCTGCAACCGGGAGGGCGGAAAGCTGGTGCAGACCGGCCGGTGGCGGCCGGAGACCGATGTGGTGGCGTCCGAGCCGGAACCGGAGCGGGACGGGCTGGCCGCGGGGGACCGCCGCTGGCGGGTGCCGTGGCTGGCCGGCCTGCTCGAGCCACCCCCGGAGGCGGTGTGGCCCCGGCTGATGACCGTGCCCCACCCGGCCGCGGTCGGCTCGCTGGGAGCCGAGTTCACCGCCTGGGCCGGGGCCCGGTCGGGGCGGCCGTTGCGCTGGTGGCAGCAGCTGCTGTCCGCCCGCATCCTCGAAGTCGACCGGGACGGGATGCTGGTGTGGCAGGCCGGGTTGGTGTCGATGGCCCGCCAGCTGGGCAAGTCGTGGTGGCTGCGGGAGTTGTGCCTGTGGCGGATCCACCAGGGCGACCGGTTCGGAGAGCCGCAGGATGTGTTGCACACCGGGAAGGATCTGGCCGTGTGCAAGGAGGTGCAGCGCCCGGCCCGCATGTGGGCCAAGGCCCGGCCCGACACCTACAAGGTGCGGGAGGTGAACGGCCAGGAGGAGATCGAACTGCTGGCCGACGGGTCGCGGTGGATGCTGCGGGCCAAAGAGGCGACCTACGGGTACAGCGTGTCGTTGGCGGCGGCGGATGAGGCGTGGAAGGTGCGGCCGTCGTCGATCGACGAGGGGCTGGTGCCGACCATGGCCGAACGCCAGCAGCCGCAGCTGCTGCTGGTGTCGACCGCCCACCGGTCCGCTACCGCCCTGATGATCGGCCGCCGCCAGGCCGCCCTGGCCTGCCTCGAATCCGGGGACGGGGATCTGCTGGTGGAATGGTCCGCCCCGGCCGGCGCCGGCCTGGATGACCGGGCCGGGTGGCGGCAGGCGTCGCCGCACTGGTCGGCGAAACGGGAGGCGTTGATCGCCTCCCGGCTGGCCGCCATGGAAGCCGGCGAGGTGGAGGACCCGGAGGAGCCGGACCCGGTGATGTCGTTTCGGACCCAGTGGCTGAACCAGTGGCCCCGCCGCCGCCTGCCCCTGTCGGGCGATTCGGAGCTGCTGCTACCGGCCGGCCTGTGGGCGTCACTCGAGGAGGTGGGCCTGGCCGGGGCCGGGCCGGTGTGGGTGGCGGTCGAGGACGCCGCCGGGTTCGGCGCCGCGGTGGCCGCCTGCGCCCGGCTGGCCGACGGCCGCCTGGAGGTGGACGGGTGGCTGCGGGCCGACTGGGACACGGCCATGGCCGACGTGGCCGCCCTGGCCGGCGCCCGGCCGGTACGGCACCTGCAGGTGGGGGCCAGCCTGATCTCGCGGGTGCCGGCCGGGTCGGGTCCGGCCCCGCACACGGCCGGCACCCGCGAGACCCGGACGGGCCTGGCGGTGCTGCGGGACCTGGCCGTGTCGGGCGGCCTGGCCCATGATGCGACCCCCGACCTGGACGAGGCGTTCGGGGTGGCCCGGGTGCGGGAGTCGGCCACCGGCCTGAACCTGGTGCAGGCCGGCCCCACGCATCTGATCAGGGCGACGGTGTGGGCGGTGACCGCGGCGGCCCGGCCGGCGAAGATCCCTGCCGTGCGGTAGTGGCATGTGGCACCATGTGGTGCGGTGAAACTGTGGACGCGGGCCATCCGGCCGCCGGAGGCAACCCCGGCCGGCGAGACGGTCGAACCGTTCGCGGCGACCGCGGGCAGCCCGCCGGGTGGGGGGCTGCCCCGTATTGTGCCGTCGCCGTGGGCGGGCTGGCCGGCGGAGTGGGCCACCCCGGCGTGGGGGCCGTGGACGGCCGCCAATCTGACCGACACCGCCTGGGCCTGCCTGGACCTGAACAGCTCGGTGTTGGCGTCGATGCCGCCCTACCTGGTCGACGCCGCCCCCACCCTGAATGCGGACTGGTTGACGAACCCGGACCCGGACGTGTACGCCTCCTGGGAGGAGTTCGCCAAGCAGCTGTTCTGGGACTACCAGGCGGCCGGCGAGGTGTTCGTGTTGTGCACGGCCCGGTATGCGACGGGCTGGCCGGCCCGGTTCCATGTGGTGCCGCCGTGGGCGGTGCAGGTGGAGCGGGTGGCCGGCCGGCGGGCCTACCTGATCGGCGAGCTGGCCGTACCGGACGGGGACATGCTGCAGGTCCGCTATTCGGGTTCGACCGCGGATCTGCACGGGCACGGGCCGCTGGAGGTGGGCGGCGCCCGGCTGGTGGCCGCCCAGGTGCTGGCCCAGTACGGCATGAACGTGGCCGCCAACGGCGGGGTCCTGTCTAGCATCTTGACCCACCCCGATGAGCTGACCGCGGCCCAGGCCGCCGATCTGCAGGCCCAGTGGGTGTCGGCCCGGTCGGCCAGTCTGGGGGTGCCGGCGGTGCTGTCGGGCGGGGTGACCTGGGAGGCGGTCCAGTTGAACCCGGAGCAGATGGCCCTGGTCGACCTGTCCCGCTGGAACGAATCCCGGATCGCGGTGCTGCTGGGGGTGCCGCCCACCCTGGTGGGCCTGCCCAGCGGCGGCGACCCGATGACCTACAAGAACATCACCGCCCTGTTCGACTACCACTGGCGGGGCGGGCTGCGCCCCAAAGCCCAGGCGGTCATGGGCGCCCTGTCCGGGTGGGCGCTGCCGCGGGGGACGACGGTGGAGTTGAACCGGGACGCCTACATCCAGCCCGAACCGTTGGAGCGGGCGCAGACCTACCAGATCCTGGCCGGGATCGTCGACGCCCAGGGCAACCCGGTGCTGTCGGTCGACGAGATCCGGGCCGCCGAACGTTTCGACCAGTCGCCTGTGGGGGTGCCCCGATGAACCTGGAATACCGGACGGCCACGCTGGCCGGGGTGTCGTTCCCGGCCCGCACCATCGAGCTGATCGTCACCCCCTACGAGTCGGAGGCCACCGTCGAGCATCGAGGCCGAATGATCCGCGAGATCTTCTCACGGGGGGCGTTCGGGAAGATCGACGCCGGCCGCCACCGGGTGAACGTCAACCGGGACCATGACCTGAAACGGGTGGTGGGTAAGGCGGTGGCGTTCCACCCCGACCGCCAGGAGGGGCTGGTGGCCGAGCTGCGGATCGCCCCCACACCGCTGGGTGACGAGACGTTGCAGCTCGCCGACGAGGAGATCCTGGACGCCTCGGCCGGGTTCGCGGTGGAGCCGGGCGGGGAACGCTGGGAGGACGGCGCCCGGCGGCGGATCACCAAAGCCTGGCTGGGCCATATCGCCATGACCCCCGACCCCGCCTACCGGGAGGCCAGGGTGCTGGCCGTCAGAACGGCCGCAGAGACCCCTGTGGTGCCCCAGGATCGGCTGGCGACCCCGAACCTGGACCGCATCAGGCTATGGCGGCAACAGGCCGGCTACGCCGCTATAGTTACCCGTCGGTAGCCTGAACTATCTGCCGTGATGACCCCGCTGGGCGGGGCCGGCAGCCGGAGGGGATAGCCGCCAAACACACCACGGACGCGTGGGTCCTTACCCGTCTGCGTGTTTGGAAGGAGCCCCCGTGAGGGCCACAGATCAACTACTCGCCCGTTACGCGGCCGAGATCGACGAACGCCAACAGTTCATCGACGGCCTGGTCGAGGCCGCCACCACCGAAAACCGGGACCTGAACGGCTCCGAGATGGAGCTCGTGACCAGGGCCCGGGACCGCATCACCGAATGTTCCACCAACCTGGACCCGCTCATCGAGGCCCGCCGGGTGTCGCAGGCGTCGACCGGCCGGCTGGCCGAGATCGCCCAGTACATGCGCGACCAGGACGGCCGCCCGCCCCGCATGGTCGAATACCGGTCGGCCGGCGAGTACTGCCTGGAGCAGTGGCGGGCCGGCCTCGGCGACCGAGAGGCGGCCGAACGGCTCGAGGTGTTCCACCGGGCCGCCGCCCACCAGACCACGGCGGATAACGCCGGCCTTATACCCACCCCGATCCTGGGGCCGGTGGTCTCGTTCATCGACGCCAACCGGGCGCTGGTGACCCAGCTGGGACCACGCAACATGCCCAGCCAAACCTGGAGTCGCCCGAAGGTCACCCAGCACACCACCATCGCCGTGCAGTCGGCAGAAAAAGCCGAGCTGGCATCCCAGAAGATGACCATCACCAAGTTGACGGCCACCGCCGCCACCTACGGCGGCTATGTCAACGTCAGCCGGCAGAACACCGACTTTTCCCAGCCCGGCATCCTCGACGTGGTCATCAACGACCTGGCCGCCGTCTACGCGGTGCAGACCGAGGCGGCCGCCGCCACCGCCTTCGACACCGCCGCCACGGCCGGTATCGCCATCGCCACCGGGGCGGCCACCGCCGCCGGGGTCGCCACCAGCCTGTGGGACGCGGTCAGCAAGATCTACACGGCCACCAAGGGCGCCGGCCGGGTGTTCGCCGTGACCGGCCCCGACATGCTGCCCATCCTCGGCCCGGTGTTCCCCCCGGTGAACCCGCAGAACGCCATCAGCGCCGGCCTGGCCATGGGCGACTTCGGGACCGGGCTGGTCGGGTCCATCTCGGGTATCCCGCTGTACGTGTCGGGCGGGGTCGGCACCCTGCGCATCCTGGTGTTCTCGACCGCCGCGGCCGAGGTGTACGAACAGCGGGTCGGCGCCCTGCAGGTGGTCGAACCGTCCGTGCTCGGCGTGCAGGTGGCCTACGCGGGCTATTTCACGCCGCTGGTCATCGACGCGGGCGGGATCGTCAAGATCGTCAAAACCCCCTAGAAAATGGCGGCCTATGCGACGGTGGACGAGCTGGCCGGGGCGCTGCGTATCGCCGTGACCCCGGCCAACACGGCCGGCCTGCAGTCCTGCCTGGACGCCGCCGCCCTGGAGATCGACGACGCCGTCGACCGCCGCCTCGACGCCGGGGCGGTCCCGGCCGTGGCCTACCTGTTCTCGACCGCCACCACCGCCGCCGACCCCGGCCCCGGCTATCTGCGCATGGACAAAACCCAGGCGTCCGCCGTCAAACACCTCTACGTCGACCAGGTCGACGCCGACGGGGTGACCCTGCCGTGGGTGGATGTGACCACCAACGACGTCATCGTGGTCTCGGACCCGGCCGCCTCCGGCCAGTGGCAGCGGTTCGATCTGACCGCCCCGACGGTCGACAAGACCGGCTGGTATGACCTGCCCGTCAACCGCACCGACGTCTCCGCGGTGGCCCCCACCTTCCTGAACGGCGCCCGGGTGACCGTGATCGGCCTGCGGCCGACGGTGCTGGGCACCCAGCAGCTGGCCCTGGCCAAACGGGTCAACATTCTGCGGGGCGTCGAATGGTGGAAGGCCAACGACGCCGCCTGGGGCATCCTGGGGTTCGCGGACACCGGGGCGTTGCGGCTGCCCCGGGCCACGTTCGTCCGCCACGCCGCCACCCTGCTCCCGTTGAAACAGCAGTGGGGGCTGGCCTGATGAACCTGGCCGGCTTCCGGGCGGCGGTGGCCCAGACGCTGGGCACCGTCGCCCATGTGGCCGACGGCACCTGGGCGCTGCTGCCCGCCCCGGTGGACGCCGTCGAACCGCCCGCCTATGTGCTGGTGTGGGGACCGGACCCCATGCTGGCCATCCAGACGGTGTGCACCGACCAGGCCCAGCTGGAGGTGGTGGCCATCGCCGCCCGCCTCGAGCCGCAGGCCAACTATCCGGTGCTGGAGGACATGGTCGACGCTGCTATCGCCGCTCTCACCCCGGCCGGGCTGCGGCCGTGGCAGTCGCTGGCCCCGGCCCCGTTCCAGATCGCCCAGCTGGACTACCTGGCATCAAGGATCCAGATCCGCCAACCCGTCACCTCCTGAAAGGAGCTATCCCCATGTCCGACGATGAAGTGGTGCCCCTGGTACAAACCCCGGTGACGGTCACACCCTTACCGTTGACTACCCCCTATATCGCCGTGGGCACGGTCGGCTCCGAGGTCGAGTTCCACTGCGCCGCCACCAACCTGGCTGTCGAGGTCACCCAGGACGAAGACACCAAGGACACGTTTTGTGGGAGCTACACGACCTACAAGGCCCCGAAGTGGATTATCACCGCCAGCTCGGCCATGTCCTACGGGGCGGCCGGCCTGTGGAACCTGCTGCAGCCCATGATGGGCACTTCCCAGCCGTTCGAGGTGCGACCGTCGAACGCGGTGGCCGCGGTCACGAACCCGTCGATGAAAGGCACCTGCATCGTCAAATGGGTGGATTTCATTAACGCCGGGCCGGGCGAGATCTCCGAATGTGACGTGGTGCTGGCCGTGCAGGGCGCCCCCACCTTCGCCTACGCATGACCGCCTCGGTAACCGTCGACACCTCCGATGTGACCCGGGGGCTGCGGAAACTGGCCGCCAACACCGCCACCAACACCGACACCGCCGCCCGCCGGGCCGCCGGCCAGGTCGCCGCCGCCTTGCGCTCGAACACCCCGAAACGGACCGGGCGGCTCGCCTCGACCGTGTCGGTGGTGCCCGTCGGCAAGGGCGGCTGGGGTGTCAGCTACGGGGGCGGCCTGTCCTACGCCCGGCCGGTGGCGGCCCGCACCCGCAACGTGTCCCGGGCCATCGCCGGCAAACCCGACCAGTACTACCGGGCCGTGCACACGGCCACGGCCGGCGAAATCAGCCGGCTGTGACCCGCATACGGGTGGAGGTCGCCGACCTGACCCTGGGCGAGCTGGCCGCCGCCGGCGAACTGCTGGGCGGCCCGCTGCACGAGGCTATGACCGGTATGGGCCAGCCCAAAGCGATCGCCGCCATCGTCTGTGTCATCCAGCGGCGCACCGACCCGGCCTACACCCTCGACCAGGCGCTCAGCCTGCGCATGGCGGATGTGGAGCTGGTGGGCGCCGACCCGGAAGCCCCCGCGGGCAGCAATGGCATCGGGCCTGTGTTGTTGCCCGCGTCTGGGGCCTGAACCCGGCCGACGTGATGAACCTGCCCGCCGGGATGCTCGACACCATGGACCGGGTGCTGCGCGAAGAGCAGCGGGCTATCCGCCTGGAGCAGGCCAAAGCCAAAGCCAGAGGAGGCTGACATGGCCGGCGGTCTCGACATTGTCATCGATTTTCTGGCCGACACCTCCAAACTGCGGGCCGAGACGGCCAAAGTGCAGGGGACCGGCTCGAAACTGAAATCGTGGGCGAAAGGTGTCGGCGCCGCTATCGGGGCGGCGTTCGCCGTCGACCAGATCAAAGACTGGATCGGCGCCGCCTCCGAACTGCAGGACGCCATGTCCGCCTCGCAGCAGATTTTCGGGACGGCGGCCGGCGAGGTGGCCAAGTTCGCCAAAGGCGCCGACAAGGGCCTGGGCATATCCCAGAAGGCGGCCATCGACGCCGCCAACAATTTCGCCACGTTCGGCAAGTCCGCCGGGCTGACCGGCCCGCCGTTGGCGAAGTTCGCCACCAAACTGACCGGCCTGGCCGGCGACCTGGCGTCGTTCAAGGGCACCAGCCCGGAACAGGCCATCGAAGCGATCGGGGCGGCGCTGCGCGGCGAAACCGAACCCATACGGGCCTACGGGGTCCTGCTCGACGACGCCACCCTGCGCCAGCAGGCCCTGTCGATGGGACTGATAAAAACCACCAAAGAAGCCTTAACACCCCAGCAGAAGGTGCTGGCCGCCCAGGCCCAGCTGTTCAAACAGACCGGCGACGCCCAGGGCGACTTCCAGCGCACCAGCGATAGCGCCGCCAACCAGCAGAAAATCCTGGCCGCCGAAATGGAGAACACCAAAGCCGCGCTCGGCGACACCCTGCTGCCCGTTCTCAAACTGGTCCTGCCGCCGTTGCAAGCCCTGGCCGGGTTCATCCAGCAGAACGCCGCCTGGCTGGTCCCCTTGACCGCCGCCGTGCTCGGGGTGGCCGCCGCGGTGTGGGTGTGGAACGCGGCCATGGCCGCCAACCCGGTGGTGCTGATCACCCTGGCCGTGGCCGCCCTGATCGCCGGGATCATCCTGCTGGCCAAAAACTGGGATAAAGTCTGGTCGGCGATCCTGGGCTGGATCAAAACCGTGTGGGGCTGGATCAAAACCAACTGGCCCCTGTTGCTCCCCATTCTGTTAGGCCCCATAGGGATCGCGGCGGCGCTGATCATCCGCAATATCGGCACCATCACCGGGGCGTTCCAGGCGGTGTGGAACTGGCTGAAAACCACCTGGTCGACGGTGGAGACGGCCGTCACCGCCCCGTTCAAGGCGGCCGCCGCCTGGTTCGCCGGGCTGCCCAAAACGCTGGGCGACATTTTCGTGCAGGTCGCCGCCGCGATCGCCGCCCCGTTCCGGTACGCCTTCAACGCCATCGCCGCGGTGTGGAACAACACCGTCGGCCGCCTGTCGTTCCACATCCCCTCGTGGGTGCCGAAACTGGGCGGCAAGGGGTTCGACGTGCCGAACATCCCCACCTTCCAGACGGGCGGCGTCATGCCTCACACCGGGCTGGCCCTGTTGCACAAGGGCGAGACGGTCACCCCGGCCGGCCGCACCGGGCCGGTGGTGGTCGTCGAGCACGCCCATTTCTCCGACCAGCTCGACGTCGAGGCGTTCATGCGCAAGGCGGCCTGGGTCATCCAGACGCAGAGGATCTGACATGGCCGCCTGTGTCCGCACCGCCTGGCTGACCTTAGGGTCGCTGACCGTGTACCTGGAGAACACCGACGCCGGCTGGTTCTGCTCCGAGCTGAACCTGCCCCTGCCGGATGTGCGGGAGGTCGTGACGGCCCGCCCCGACCAGGACGGGGTCGACGACCGCACCAGCCTGTGGGGCGGCCGGGTCGTCACCGCGAATATCACCGCCGCCGCCCCCACCGCCCGCATCGACGACGTGGCCGATTCCTTCGCCCCGTTCATGGTGCCCACCGCCCGGCCGGTCCTGCACTGGATCCTGGACCGGCCCGGCACCGCCGAACGGACCCTGACGGTACGCGGTTCCGGGTATGACTGGCCGATCGTCGGCGCCGACGAACGCAACATCAGCCTGCAGTGGCTGGCCGCCGACCCGGTCGCCCGCGACCCCGTCACCAAAATCGTGACTTCCTGGTCGGGGTCGCAGGGCACCCAGGGCCGCGCCTACCCGCTGACGTTCAACCGCACCTACCCGACGTCGGGCGGCGGCCAGATGTCGGGCACCATTTCGAGTGCCGGGGAGATCCCGGTCCGGCCTTTGCTGCGCGTCTACGGGCCGATCACCGGGCCTGATATCCAGTTCACCCAGTCCAACCCGTCCGGTAGCTACCGGGTGGTATTCCAGCCCGGCTATGTGATCGACGCCGGCCACTGGGTCGACGTCGACTGCGCCCGCCGCACCGCCCTGCGCGACAGCGATGTGGCCCAGCCGGTGGCGGCCCAGATCAACTGGATCAACACCACCTGGCCGGTTATCGCCGTCAGCCCGTCGTCGACGGTGATGGCCCTGTTCGCCGCCTCGGGGAACACCACCGCGGTAACCCAGGTGCAGGCCATCTGGCAGGACGGGTTCCTGACATGATTGCTCGGGGGATGGGTGGGATGACACTCGTTAACGGAATGTCCCGGGAGACGCTAGGGCTGCCAGCGCCGGGAACCTCGGGGAGCGCAGCCGCCCACCTATCCCCTGACGGCAGGCCGGCGACATGACCGTCCCGGCTGGGCGGGGCCGCTGGCGGTTCACGCTGCACAGCCGGCAGTTCGCGTCGGGGACCACCTACCAGCAGAACATCATCACCGAGCTGACCGCGGCCCGCGGCCGGCGGCTGGAGCTGGCCTGGAACACCCCGGCCCGGGCCACGTTCACCATCGACGGCCACCACAGTCAGGCCGCCCAGGTGGCCGAGCTGGCCACCGACGTCATGTGCTGGCGCTGGGATGACGCCACCAACGCCGACAAGTGCATGTTCAAAGGGATCGTCACCCAGTCCGAGGACCAGCTCGACACCGACAGCCACAGTGTCACGTTCACGTGCCAGGACTATGCGGCCATGTTGTCCCGCCGTCTTTTGACGGCCACCTATGCGGTGACCGGCCTGGACCAGGATTTCATTGT
>Ga0066388_100001111_pt1 | contig 14588 bp, 13 predicted proteins | sample PanSoiMetaGPlot6_FD_64539 | JGI IMG/M metagenome (GOLD analysis project Ga0066388, IMG submission 64539) | Tropical forest soil microbial communities from Panama analyzed to predict greenhouse gas emissions - Panama Soil - Plot 6 (Hybrid Assembly) | ecosystem: Environmental > Terrestrial >... | reverse complement strand
CCCAACGCAGCAACTTGCTCGGTCGAATGAGGCCGACCTCACGCCGGTCAAGCACATTGCAGCGCCGCCTCGACAGCCCGAACCTGGCCCTCCCGCGGCGCCCCTACCTTGGCTTATTGTAGTTCAATTCTTCGCATTTCTGCCGCAGCCCGTCACTGGCGCGAGCTGGATGCGGGAACGGCAGCCTGAGCATCGCCGTTATTGCCATGATCGCGCCCGATCAAGGAGTTCCCCCAATGCAGAACTGGATTGGTGCCTGCATTCTAGCCCTTGCACCGCTTGGTCTTGCGGTGCCGTCCCTGGCACAAGGCACGGATCAAGGCATCGAGCTGGCGTTCATGCCTCGAACCCTTAACGTGACCCTGCTCAACGAGGGCGGTAAATACGTTGCAGTCGACCTCAAACACATCCCGCAGGGCGGCAGCTGTCGTATGGATGAGGGTGCGACAATCGCTCGAATGGGGCTCGGCGCCAACCCCGGCACGATACGGGTGCGCTACGTTGCACCGCAGGTCAGTCCCGGTGGCTGTCCCTTCCTCACCGCCTTTGATCTCGGCGACAGCGACTATGCCGCGGCCCGTGGCAAGTTCCTGCACATGAAGGAGGAAGCCGCGCACAAGGTCGAGCAACTGAAAAAGGATCTGGGCGAGAAATGGGACGAGATCACAGGCAAGAAAAGTTGACGGCGCCAAGGTTGGCCAGCCCGCAACGTTGCTCGCGCCGTTTGCTAAGGTCATGGAGGGGTCCGCAGCCAGGAAACCTGGGCCCGCTGTAATCGCCCAGCCAACAGCGAGGCCACTTGCGGCGTGCAACGACCAAACTCAACGGCAAGTATCCGTTGCTGGTAAAGACTTCGCGCATTGCCGGCCGTGGGGTCTTTGCCGTCAAGGATATCCCGTGGGGCGTCAAGATCTTGCAATACCGAGGCCAAGTGATCGACGACCAGGAGGCAGCCGAGCGTGCGGCTCGAGGTGCCACCGCCATTATGGAACTCGGCGACGGCCGCAACCTCGACGGCTTCGATCAAGGCAACGGCGCCGCATTGATCAACCACAGCCGCCGGCGTCCCAACTGCTTTTTGTTGAGGGAAGGCCGGCAGGTTTGGATCGTCGCGGGGATCGAAGGCATCACGGCGGGTGAAGAGCTCACCTACGACTATGGCAGCGAGTACTACCCGCGTAGGCGACGGCGGTAGGGCAGACGTGCAAACAAATCATCCCCCGACCAGGCCTATGGGCAGGCAGCCAACGCCGCCCGGGTCGCCCGCGCCTCGCCAATTATCGGGCTCGTTTTGTGCCGCGCCCGGCGCCCGCCGCGCTTTTGTGGCAAGATCCTGCCTCGAGCGTCGATCCCACCGGTCGCTGAGCCTTGCCATTGCTGCGGGCGGCGGCAATGCACAAGGGCTCGGCCGGATTGGCATGAGCATGCTCGGCCTGTCGATCGTCGCCGCAACGCTGAGAGAGCCCCAATGGATATTCTGGCGTGGCTTTGGTGGGTGATATCGACCGTTCTTGGTGCCGCCCTGTCGCTCGTGTGGTTCTTGATTAGCGGCTGGGTCTCGGCGTTCTTGCAAATTGCCTTACTGGTGATCGTCATCTATTTCCTCAAATACGGCTGGCAGCGCGCTCCCGCCGAAATTTGGCGGCGAACGCGGGCCTTTGCCGGCTTCTTTCTGGGTTGGATCCGGGCTCGCGAAGCTTCGCCCATTTCCCAGGTCGAAACCGTTCGTATCGTCAAAAGCAAGGAGTTTGGCGATATTAACATTTCCACCCTGCTTTCCCTGTTGATGTTGGCAGGGCTGCTTTTAGCGACCCGGCTTGAAGGGCTGGCGCGATGATGTCTTGGTTGAAGTGGTCGGCGACCCGTGCACCCGCCCTGCCGGTGGCCTGGGTGCTCGCGCACGCCACCGTGCTGCTGTGGAAGGCCCTCGATCCTCGATACATCGACGAGACGGGATGGATCGTCGATACCATCCTAAAACCCTTGCATCCGCTCGGCGTTTGGCTGGTATCGGTGATCATGCCGCCGCTGCGGACGCTGGTGAGCAATATGCCACCCACCCATCTCGACGCCGATAAAGTGCTTTATGGCTTTCTGGTCCCGATCTACATGGCCCTCATCATCGGCTTTTTCAGAATGCTGCGCCGGTTGGTTGCCCCGGCTATGCACTAGGGCCTGCAGCGGGCACGTTGCATGTTGCCTTTTTCGCGCCTGCCAGCGCATGGGCATGAACGCCTCGGCAAGGGCGCAAGGCTTCCGGCGCATCAGCTTGCGACGCGATCGCCGTCTGCCTTGGAGCGGGGTGACGGCGGGCGCCCATCGTCTTGGCGACGTGGGCGAGCTCGCACGCAACCATGGCGGCATGCGCTGCCAGCGCGGTGAGGATCGTGCGCCGCGATCATCGTCCCGAGTGTGGCGCCAATGCCGACTTGGGGAGAACACCGCTGCTGGCATGGTCTCGCGCTGGCCAGCATCGCCGCCCCTTGGCAAGTAGGGAACCGGAGCGAGGTGAGAAAAGCGGCATTGCTCCCGCCAGGTCATCAATTTAGATCCGAGCAACGCCACGGCTTTTGACGATCTATGCGGGACGCGTGCGACGCTTTAGCTTCTCGATGAAGCTCTCGCGGATTGTCAGCAGGCCTGCCAACGATCAGGCCATGCTCGCAAGCCCACGCCGTTGGCCTTGTGCCTTGCTTTTCCACAGGGCGATCGTCCCGTGCCGCCAGCCAACGCTGCGGGCAACCAGCGCCGATGCCATAATCTCCTCGCTAAGCCTGGTTGGGATTGGCCCGTTGCGACACCTTGTGGCCGGGCGTCGCTGCGAGCGCTGGCCAGGCTTGGAGAGCCCCGCATCGCGGCGGGCCCAGTCGCCAGTGTAGCCGAAACCGCCGTGAGCCGAGCAACGACCGGATCGCTTCAAGGAGAAGCCAATGCAGGCCTTGGTTACGCCACCTATCAGACAGGGGCGACTGAAAGTCATGACTCCCGACGGCCAGCTCCACGTTCTCCAGGGCGCGCAGGCAGGGCCAGTCGCCAGCATCAGGATCACCGACAACAGGGTCTTGCGGCGCATGCTCGTGGTGCCCGACCTCTACCTGGGCGAGGCCTATATGGATGGCACGCTGACCGTGGAGGAAGGTTGCCTCTATGACATGCTCGACTTTTTTGCCTGCAATCTGATGCCGCGCCTGCACGATGCCACCGCCGTGGTCCCGCCCAGCACTTATCGGGACAACGTCGTCGGCAAGGCGAAGGCGAATGTCGCATTTCACTACGATCTCAAGCGGGCGCTGTTTGAGCTCTTTCTCGACCGCGACCTGCAATACTCTTGCGCTTACTTCGGCAAGGATTGCGAAAGCCTCGAGGAGGCGCAGGCAAACAAAAAGAAGCGCGTTGCCGCCAAGCTGCTGCTGCAGCCGGGCATGCGCGTCCTTGATATCGGCTGTGGTTTTGGCGGATTGGCATTGCACCTGGCCCGGGCTCACGGGGTGGATGTTGTTGGTCTCACGCTTTCGGAGGAGCAATGGCGCGTCTCACAGCAGCGAGCCGAGGCTGCCGGATTGGCCAACAAGGTCACGTTTAAATTGCTCGACTACCGTGAGGAAAGCGGACGATACGATCGCATTGTCTCCGTTGGCATGTTCGAGCACGTCGGGCGAAGTCACTACGACGAATTCTTTCGCAAGCTAGGTCAGTTGCTGAAGGACGATGGCGTCTGCTTGCTGCATTCGATTGGCCGCATGGCGCCCCCGGGGATGACCTCGCCTTGGCTCATCAAATATATCTTTCCAGGCGGCTATGTACCCTCGCTTTCGGAAACCTTGGCGGCGGCCGAGCGTGCGAGCCTGTGGATCACGGATATCGAGATTCTTCGCCTGCACTATGCCGATACGCTGAAGCAATGGCATCGGCGTTTCCAGGAGAATCGCGAAAAGGTGCGGTCGCTTTACGATGAACGCTTCTGCCGCATGTGGGAATTTTACTTGCAGCTTTGCGAGGTCGGCTATCGGCGCCTGAATTGGATGGTGTTCCAGGCGCAGATCGCCAAGTTCGTCGACACCGTGCCACGCACCCGCTCTTATCTGGCGCAATGGAACGAGGTCCCAACCTGACAAACGGCCCCAGTGCCAACCCGGCACGTCGCTCCTATCGCGCAAGCGCGAGCAGCCCTCGCGCTTGCGCCGGGAACGTTTGAGCGCATGCTCATTTGTGCTGCTTGCCCTGCTTCAAGACGCCTCGCCCATTTAAGCTGCAGAGCTGAAGCTCGCTCCTTGGCGCGGGTCGGCGACCAAGGGGCACAGGCGCCAAGGTCGCCCGTGGTTGACCAGCCCACTTCGTAGCGAGCCGTCGTGGGCATCGGTCCGGAGTGATTTGGCCTCGCCCGTTCTCCGCGCAGGTCAGGGCTGGACGCTGCGACAAATCCTCGCCCAGCCGATGCCGTCCGCCGGTTGCCCGAGCATCTGTGGGGCACGACGCCAGTTGCGAGAAAGACGTAGCTGCAACTTCGCAGCTGATCGAGCCCACCGGTGTGTTCGGGGAGTGCTTGGCAGAGGCCTGAAGCGGGGCATGCTCTCAGACCCCTGTCCGGCCCGGCCTGGGGGGAGGTTGCTCGCGCTTTAACCATCCTGCCGCGGACACAAACGCGTCAACGGCGACGGGGAACCGCCAGCCTCGGCGTTATCTGTAGACAGACAGGCCAGTCCGCGACTTGAGGTGACCTCTCGCGCGCCGGCGCAATCTTGCTGCCCGGCGACCTGTCATACCGCGGGTGCCTGGCGAAGGGACCAAACATTGATGGCGCAGGCGAGGCGACGGCTCGGGAGGCGATTGGCGCAATTCGCTCTCCTCTTGCTACTGGCAAGTTTGGCCGCGGCCCTATCATGGAATTGGCAGCGCCCGCCGCACGGCGGCACGCCGCCGCAGGCCCGAGGCCCGGCGCCGGCACCGGTTCATACGGCCGTGGTCGAAACCAAGTCGTTCCCGATCTTTCTCAATGGCTTGGGTACCGTACAGGCCACCAACACGGTCACCGTGCGATCCAGGGTTGATGGGCAGATCGAACGGGTCGCCTTCGAAGAAGGCCAGATGATCAAAGAGGGCGAGCTTTTGGTACAGATCGACCCCGCTCCGTTCAAGGCCGCGCTTGATCAGGCCGTTGCCAAGCTGGGGCAGGACGAGGCCAGTCTCACCAATGCCAAGCAAGACCTGCAACGGACGTCGATTCTTTCCAAGCAGGGCAATGCCACCCAGCAGCTGCTCGATCAGCGCACGGCGCAGGTTGCCAGTTTGACGGCCCAGGTGCAGGCCGATCAGGCGGCCATCGCCAGTGCCAAAGTGCAGCTGGATTACACGACGATCAAATCGCCCCTCAGCGGGCGCGCCGGGTTTCGCTTGGTCGATCCCGGCAACATCGTCCACGCCAACGATCAAAGCGGCATTTTGACCATCACGCAATTGCAGCCGATCTCAGTGGTCTTCACAGCGCCCGAACAGCAGTTGCCTGCCATCACGGAAGCCCTGCAATCTGGCCCCCTGCAAGTGACCGCCTTCAGCTCGGATGGGCAGAAGCGGCTCGCCGACGGCACGCTGAAGCTGATCGACAACCAAGTCGACGTCGCCAGCGGAACCATTCGCCTCAAGGCCAGCTTCGAAAACAAGGACGGGGCGCTGTGGCCGGGTCTATCCGTCTCCACCCGCTTGTTGGTGCGAGTGATCAAGAACGTCGTCGTCGTTCCCGATAGCGCGGTGCAACGAGGTCCTAACGGTCTTTATGCCTATGTCGTGACCGCCGACGGCAAAGCCCAGCTCAGAGATCTCAAGGTCGGTCAGATCGAAGATGGACAGGCCCTGGTGCAGCAAGGCCTTTCCGCCGGTGACCGCATCGTCACCTCCGGTCACTACCGCGTGCAGCCCGGTGCCCCGGTTGCGATCGTCGATGGTCAGGGCCGCCAGACCGCGGATAAGCGCTCGGAGGACAAGGTCGACTAACCATGAACGGCGGCATCTCGACACCTTTCATCCGCTACCCGATCGCCACCTCGTTGGTGATGGTGGGGATCTTGTTCGTCGGCGTCTTCGCCTATCAGAACCTTCCGGTCGCACCGCTGCCAAAGGTGGATTTTCCCACCATCCAGGTGTCCGCGCTGTTGCCCGGCGCCAGCGCGGAGACCATGGCCTCGTCGGTGGCGCAACCCTTGGAGCGGACGTTTGCGCAAATTCCCGGCGTAACGCAAACGACCTCAGCCAGCGGCCTCGGCGCGACCAGTATCACGGTGCAGTTCGATCTCGACCGCAACATTGACGCGGCGGCCAACGACATTCAGGCGGCAATCAATGCCGCCGGCGGGCAACTGCCCCAGGATCTGCCGTCGCCGCCAACCTATCGCAAGGTCAATCCGGCCGACTCACCAATCCTGATTTTGTCGGCCACCTCCGACACCATGCCCTTGATCGACGTCGACGACAACGCCGATACCAAGCTCGCCCAGCAAATCAGCCAAATTTCTGGGGTTGGACAGGTGACGATCGGCGGCGAGCAGAAGCCGGCGATCCGCATCCAGCTCGATCCGGCGAAACTGGTCGCCAAGAACCTATCGCTGGAGGACGTGCGGGCCCAGCTCGCGATTTCGACCGTCAACTCGCCGAAGGGCAGCATCGACGGCCAAGTCCGCAGTTATACCATTTATGCCAATGATCAGCTGACCGTGGCGGACGCCTGGAACGACGTCATTGTTGCCTATCGCAACGGCGCGCCTTTGCGCGTGCGCGACATTGGCCAGGCGGTGGCGGGTCCGGAGGATGCCAAAAAGGCGGCCTGGTCGCAGGGCAAGCGTGGCGTCTTTCTGGTGGTCTACAAGCAGCCGGGGGCCAACGTCATCGACACGGTCGACCGCATCAAGCACGAGCTGCCGCGCCTGCGCGCATCGATGCCTCCCAACCTGCATGTCGACATCTTGAGCGATCGCACGCTGACGATACGTGCCTCCGTCGAGGACGTGCAGCTTACCTTGCTGGTGACCATCGGGCTGGTTGTGGCCGTGATCTTCGTGTTTCTGCGCACGTTCTGGGCGACCGTGATCCCAAGCGTAACCGTGCCGTTGTCGCTGCTCGGCGCCTGCGCGTTCATGTATTTGCTGGGCTACAGCCTCGACAATATTTCCCTGATGGCACTCACGATCTCGGTCGGCTTCATCGTCGATGATGCCATCGTCATGCTCGAGAACATCGTGCGGCATGTCGAGGACGGCATGAAACCCTACGAGGCCGCCCTGCAAGGCGCCGGCGAAATCGCCTTTACTATTCTTTCGATCAGCATTTCGCTGGTGGCCGTTTTCATTCCGTTGCTGCTGCTGGGTGGCATCATTGGCCGCTTGTTCCGCGAATTCGCGGTCACCACCACCATGTGCATCGCCGTCTCTGCCTTTATCGCGCTGACGCTGAGCCCGATGATGGCTTCCCGGTTTCTGCGCAGCAAGCGGGAAACGCGGCACGGCCGCTTCTATGAGTTTACCGAGCGCGGCTTTGCCAAGATGTTGCGGGCCTACGAGGTCAGCCTCGATGCCGTCTTGCGGCATCAATTCGCCACCTTGTGCGTGTTCCTGGCGACCTTGGCCGTCACCATCTATCTGTTTGTCATCATCCCCAAGGGCTTTTTCCCGCAACAGGACGTCGGCATGATTACCGGCATCTCGGAAGCCGGTCAGGACGTCTCGTTTGCGGAAATGATGCGCCGGCAGCAGGCCCTGGGCGAGGTGATCAGCAAGGATCCTGCGGTGGCGACCTATGCCATGTCGCTCGGCGTCGGTGGTTCCACCTCGACCCTGAACAATGGTCGCTTTTTCATCTCGCTGAAGCCGCGGCGTGAGCGCGATGTCTCCGCGGGCGAAGTCATCGCCAGGTTGCGGCCCCAGCTCGAGCGGGTGGAAGGTGCCAGGCTCTTCCTGCAGGCCTCGCAGGACGTCAACATCGGCGGCCGGCTGGCGCGCACCCAATTCCAGTACACCCTACAAGACGCCAACATCGATGAGCTTAACGAGTGGGCACCAAAAGTGCTTGCCAAGCTCAAGAGCATCCCCGAGCTGCGCGACGTTGCGACCGATCAGCAGATGTCCGGCACGGCGCTTTCCCTGACCATCGACCGCGACCAGGCCGCCCGCTACGGCATCACCCCGCAGCTGATCGACGACACCCTCTACGACGCCTTCGGCCAGCGCCAGGTGGCCCAGTACTTCACGCAACAGAACAGCTATCACGTGGTCATGGAAATTCTTCCCGAGCTGCAGGGCGAGGTGGGCAGCCTCGACAAGATCTACCTCAAGTCGCCGACCACTGGACAACAAGTGCCGCTCGCCAGTTTTGCCAAATGGACCACGCGCCAAACCAAGCCGCTGTCGATCAGCCATCAGGGCCAGTTTCCGGCCGTCACCATCAGCTTCAACCTGGCGCAAGGCGGCTCACTGGGTACCGCCACCGCCGCCATTCAGCGGGCGGAGCGGGAAATGCAGCTGCCGGCCTCCTTGATCGGCACCTTTCAAGGCAATGCCCAGGCTTTCCAGGCCTCGCTACGCACGGTGCCGATGCTCATCCTGGCCGCCCTGTTCGTGGTCTACCTGATCCTCGGCATCCTGTATGAGAGCTACATTCACCCGCTGACCATTCTGTCGACCTTGCCTTCCGCCGGCGCCGGCGCCATCGCCACCTTGATGCTGTTCGGATTCGACTTCAGCTTGGTGGCCATGATCGGCGTGATCCTGCTGATCGGCATCGTCAAGAAGAACGGCATCATGATGGTGGATTTTGCCATCACCGCCGAGCGCGACCAGCATATTGCGCCCGTGGAGGCCATACGCCGCGCGGCTCTGTTGCGCTTTCGTCCGATCATGATGACGACGGCGGCGGCCCTGCTCGGCGGTGTGCCGCTCATGCTTGGCGCCGGCAACGGCGCCGAGATTCGGCAGCCGCTGGGCTACGCCATGGTGGGCGGTCTTCTCGTCAGTCAGGCGCTGACCCTGTTTACGACGCCGGTGATCTACGTCTACCTCGATCGCCTGTCGAACTACTTGAGCAGCCTTGCCGGGCGCAGCACACCTCAGGAGGAGCCGGTCCAGCGGCAAATAGCAGCGGAATAGGCGGCTATCGCCACGTTGGGGTGGTCGCCCAAAATGTGAGGCGCAGAACATGCGCAAGGATCTCGAAGGCACACCGGGCAAGGCCCAGTCGCTAGGCGCCGGTGCAAACGTCATCAAATTCGATCGCAGGCTCTCGGTCCTGAAGCGGCGCAGCCCGCAAATCATTGATCCCCTGCGGCGTCTAGAGGATGAAGACGAGCGCCGCCGCTTCCTGCAAAACCTCGCCGCCGCCATTCTGATCATCCTGCTGATCGCTTCAGGCTTCTGGCTGATCGACCATCTGCGCGCCAGCGCCCGCATCGAAGCCTGCCTCGAGGCCGGCCACCGCAATTGCCTGCCGATGCCGGGACAGGACCGCTGAACGACCCCTTGCGCACCGGCTGATCCGGCCAACCGGGGTTTGCGCCAATAGGCGGGGGATTTTTTTGCCAGCAGCAGCGAGAGCAAGGCTTGACCCCGGCAGTGGCTCGCCGCACGCTTTCGGGCTCTCATTGGGTGCTTGCAGGGCGCTGATGTCGATGCCGCGCGCCGCGCGGTGCGCACGCGCTTAGAGAAAGGCAGTGGCAGAATGCGGATCGCAGTGATTGGTGCCGGCGGTGTTGGTGGTGCTTTCGGGTCGGCTTTGGCCAAGGCCGGCGGCGATGTGACCTTCGTGGCGCGCGGCGCCCATCTGGCGGCGATGCGCAAGCGTGGCCTCACCCTCGTGTCGCCGCGCGGGGATCTGCATCTCAGCCCAATCCAAGCCACCGACCAGCCGGGCAGTATTGGGCCCGTGGATTTCGTGTTGTTCTGCGTCAAGCTGTGGGACGTGGAAACAGCCGGCGCCGCCATCCGGCCGATTGTGGGGCCAAACACCGCCGTCATTCCGCTCCAGAACGGCATCGATGCAGGCGAGCGCTTGATCCCGATCCTCGGCAAGGAGGCGGTGCTGGGCGGCGTGGCGCAGATCAGCGCCACGATTGCCGAGCCGGGGGTCATCCGGCAGACCGGGACCTTCATGCGCCTCGTGTTCGGAGAATTGGATGGTCGCCCCAGTCAGCGCGGCGCTGCCTTCCTGTCGCTATGCCAGGCCGCCAAGTTCGAAGCGGTGAACAGCAACAGCATCCTCACCGCGCTATGGGAAAAATTCGTGCTGCTGGCCACCAACAGCTCCGTGGTGGCGCTGACGCGCCTGCCCTTTGGCAAACTGCGCGATGATCCGGAGGTGTTCGCCTTGTTCGAGAAGGGCGTGCGGGAGGTTGCCGCCGTTGGGCGTGCCCGCGGTGTGGCCTTGCCGCCCGATCTCGAAGCCAAGGCCTTGCAGTCGACGCGCAATTTTCCCCCGGAAATGCTGCCCTCGATGGCCGTGGACCTGCTGCGTGGCAACAGACTTGAACTGCCCTGGCTCGCCGGCAAGGTTGTCGCCTTGGGCCGCGAGCTGGGCGTGCCCACGCCCACCTTTGAAGTGATGTACGCAGCGCTCAAACCCTACGCCGATGGTGCCCCGCGCTGAGGCAAGCTGCAGGCCGCCTACTTGCTGCCATCGGGCGCTGGCTTGCGGGCCGGCGCCCCCTTCTGACCAGCCCCCGGTTCGGCACCGGGGTCCGGTCGGTTCGGCGCTTTCGGGCTTTGCAACGACCGCGTGGCCGGCATCTCGGTTGGCTTGGACCGACCCGGCAAACCGCCGGGGATCTGCTTTGGACCGGAGCGCACGTCCTCATCGCTATCGTTCACACCCGGAAGGCCACCCGGCTGGCGCTGCGCCAAGAGTTCACGCTGCGGCGGTAGCGTCGGGCGCATCGCCGTGATCTCTTCCCGGAACGCGGCGCAGGTGGGATTTGGTTGCGCTGCCGCGGCAACCAGCATCACCAGCACAAGCAGGGCGGTACGCATTGACACCTCTCAATGGCTGGGCGGCGCGAATTGTCAGTTTCCGGGCGGCTCGCTGCTGCACGCTGGCAGTGAGATCGTAGCTGCGGGCCCAACCGGCAAACTCCAGCGATGACGCCACGCTTCATGCTGCCCGCCTCCAACGTGCTTTCGACCAACTGATCGCCGGCCGCAACTGCGTCCCCGTGGTGACGCCGGCGATCCAGGCCACGGCGGCGAGCGTAAACGGCAGCATGAGATGAAAATATCTGAATACGGCAAGATCGAGTGCAATGACGAGAAAACTCGCGACCCGCCAATCGAGAAAGTCGAACCCGCGCGTTTGAAAACGCTGACCGAGCAGGATGGCGAGGCTGGCCAGCAGGGCGAGGAAGATCTGCGCGCTCGAGCGGTCGAGCTCGGCGTAGGACCGGTTGCCGTCGATCAGTTCTGCCAGCATTTGGGCGTGGATATCGACACCGCTCATCCCCTCGCGGCTGCGCAAAGAGAGTGGTGTCCAATGCTGATCGAGCGAGAACAGCTTGCCGCCGATGATGACCACGCGATCCTGCACCAAGCCACGGCGCTGCTCGGGCTCGGCGCGCAAGAACAGGTGTGCGGGAATTTCAGTAAAGGTGCGGCCGCCGTCGCGGGGCGGCAGCAGCCAGGAAATGCGGTCGGGCAGCGTGCTGCCCCTCCATCCTGCCGCCCTCGCCAATACCGTGGAAAAGCTCTCCTGGTACTTGGCATGGCTTTCGGCGTGGGCGCGATTGCGAACGATGTGGTCGCTGTCGGGCACGAGGTCGATGTAGCCGGCGCCGGCGCCGCTGTCGGCAATAAAGCGCCTCTGGTAGGTGAGGTGGGCCGGCTGGGAGCGATCCTCGAAGGCGCCGAGCACGACTTTGGCCTTGGCGCCTTGTAAGGCAGCCGCCAGCTTGCCATCGTAGGGCTGTTCGGTTTCTCGGGTGAAATAAAAGTCGAGACCGATGGCGCGTGCTCCCGCCTGATCCACGGCACCGATGAGATCGGCAAGATAACCGCGATTGATCGGCAGGATGTAGGGCAACCCCGCTAGGCTAGCCTCGGTCACCGGTATGATGGTGACGCCGGCGTGAGCAGCCGGCAAGCGATCGGACAGGAAGGCGGTGCGCCAGTCGGCGGCCCAGTACTCGGCCCGCAGCAGCGCCGGCGCCACTGCCGGTACGAAAAGGAGCCCGAGCAGGACCAAGGTCGAGCCGACGCAGAGCACAAAGTGTAGCGCCGAGGTCTGGGTGCTCTTGGCAGAAGCAACGGTTTGCACTTTACCCCCCCCCAACCCGGGCGTGCTTCGGGCTCTCCCTGGCGTCGAATTGTCGACCGGGAGGGGCACGACGTCAACTAGGCCGATCAGTGCCCGGCAGCGGCTGCTCGCGCCCGAGGAGGCGCCGTGCAAGGCTGGCCACCAGCACCGCATTTGCATTTTGCTTGTCTAATTCCTCGGTGCCAGAGCAGAATTGTGTGGGCAAATCGCGCGCAAGCCGCGCCCTCGCACTGGGGAGGCAAGGACATGACGACACGACGCGAGTTCATGGCTACCGGTGCCGCCGCCCTGCTGGCGGGCGCCACAGCTCCACCCGCCTTCGCCCAATGGCGTGTGAGCGAGCGCTATCCCGATCCGCGCGTCGAAATTCTCGATCCCAGCTTTGCCAAGTATCGCCTGGCGCTGGCAAGCGTCGAGCGTTTGGCCACCGGCATGCGTTGGAGCGAAGGTCCGGCCTGGTTTGGTGCCGGTCGCTATCTGTTGTGGAGCGATATTCCCAACAATCGCATTATGCGCTGGCAGGAAGAGACCGCCAGCGTCAGTACATTCCGCCAACCCTCCAACAATGCCAATGGCAACACTCGAGATCGGCAGGGCCGGCTCGTGACCTGCGAGCACGACACGCGCCGCCTGACGCGGACCGAATTCGACGGCAGCATCACCACCTTGATCGACAAGTTCGAAGGCAAGCCGCTCAATTCGCCGAATGACGTCGTGGTCAAATCCGACGACTCGATCTGGTTCACCGATCCGCCGTTCGGCATCCTCGGCAACTACGAGGGTCACGTGGCGACGCCCGAGCTACCCACCAACGTTTATCGCTTCGATCCCAGCAGCGGCCGTGCGACGGTCGCCGCCGCTGATGTCAATCGACCGAACGGGCTGGCGTTCTCGCCCGACGAGTCGAAACTCTATATCGTCGAGGCCGGCGTCATGCCGCGCGCCATCAAAGTCTACGATGTCGTCGACAATGGCAGCAAATTGGCCAATGGCCGCAGTTTCATCACGGCCGAGCCCGGCGGCACGCCCGACGGCTTTCGCCTCGACGTCGACGGCAACCTGTGGTGCGGTTGGGGAATGGGCAACGAGAAGCAGGACGGCGTGAAGATCTTCGATGCCACCGGCAAACCGATCGGTTTCATCGCATTACCCGAGCGTTGTGCCAACGTGTGTTTCGGCGGGGTCAAGCGCAATCGGCTGTTTATGGCCGCCAGCCATTCGCTGTACGCGCTCTATGTCAATACGCAGGGGACGCCGGGCGGTTGAGGCGAGTTCGCAGCCCCGCCCCTCGCTGCCGGTTTCCCGAGCTATCGCGACGTGATAGCGGTGAAGCTCGACTGCCGCGCCGCCTACCGGGAGCTTGATTGTGCGGGAATTCGTTTACCTGGCACCGCAATCGATCGACGAGGCCGTCGACGAATTGCGGCGCGGTGACGGGCGGCCATTGGCGGGTGGCACCGACCTGCTGCCGCAGCTGCGCGAGGGCCGCCGCAGCACCGATCGCATCGTCGATCTCAAGCGCATTGTCGAGCTCGGCATCGTGCAATCCCGGCCCGATGGGGGTGTCGAGATCGGTGCTGCCATGAGCGCGACCAGGGTGGCACGCAACGAAACCATCGCTGGCAGCTACCCGGCGATCGCCGCCTCGGCGCGCTTGATCGGCGCCGTGCAGGTGCAGAATCGGGCCAGCCTGGGCGGCAACGTCTGCAATGGCGCACCTTCAGCCGATGCCGTGCCTGGCTTGATTTGCCACGAGGCTCGGGCTCACATCGCCGGCCCGAAGGGCCGGCGTCACCTCCCCCTCGACGCGTTCTTTATCGGACCGGGCAAAACCGTCCTCGAGCCGGACGAACTGCTGGTCTCCCTGGTTTTGCCGCCCGTGTTGAAGCGATCGGCCACAAACTACCTTCGCTTCACGCCGCGCCGCGAGATGGATATCGCAATCGCCGGCGTCGGGGTGCGTCTCGATCTGGCCGAGGACCGCAGCCTGGCGCTGGCGCGCATCGCGCTGGCCTCGGTCGGGCCAACGCCGCTGCGGGCACTCGCCGCCGAGCAAATCTTGCAGGGCAATCGGCTGGATGGCGATTTGGCGGCTGCGGCCGCTCGCGCCGCCGCGGAGGCGGCGCGGCCCATCTCCGATACCCGGGCCTCGGCCGACTATCGCCGCTCGCTCGTCGAGGTGCTGACGCGGCGGGCGCTGGCCGCTTGCGCGCACACCCTCAAGGTCGCCTTGGAGCCGGCATGAGGTTTGCCCCACACGTGTCGCCGTCCCCTCACACCTCCAGCTGAAGGCTGAAGTCGCACCTCAGATG
>Ga0066388_100001110_pt1 | contig 14590 bp, 16 predicted proteins | sample PanSoiMetaGPlot6_FD_64539 | JGI IMG/M metagenome (GOLD analysis project Ga0066388, IMG submission 64539) | Tropical forest soil microbial communities from Panama analyzed to predict greenhouse gas emissions - Panama Soil - Plot 6 (Hybrid Assembly) | ecosystem: Environmental > Terrestrial >... | reverse complement strand
TCATCGACGGCGAGCCCACGGTCGTCGAGTTCGAGCACGGTAAGCTGCCGTATTCGCATCATGGCAAACCCGAGTCGTTTCTCGACGTCGCGAAGAATCTCAACGTCCCGCTCGAGCACGCGTGCGGCGGCAGCTGCGCCTGCACGACCTGCCACGTGATCATCCGCGAGGGCGCCGAGCACCTCAGCGAGATGCAGGACGACGAAGCCGATCGTCTCGACACCGCGTGGGATCTCACGCCCGACTCGCGGCTCGGCTGCCAGGCGGTCATCACCGGCGACGTCGTCTGCGAGCTGCCGATGTATACCCGCAACTACGTCCAGGAAGGCGGCGGTATCCAGCTCGGAAAATCCGACAGGAAGGCCCGAAAGGCCGAGGCGGTGCAACCGTGAAATGGACTGACTCGGAAGACATCGGGATCGCTCTCGCCGAGAAGTTTCCCGGCCTGGATCCGCTGACGCTGCGCTTCACCGATCTGCGCGAGCGGGTGCTCGCGCTCGACGGCTTCAGCGACGACCCGAAGTCGTCGAACGAGCCGAAGCTCGAAGCGATCCAGATGGCCTGGTACGAGGAGTTCAAGGACGCGCAATGATCGCTGGCGGGATCTTCCGGCCCGGCATGCGCGCGTACTTCATTCCCTTGGTCGCCGGCATCGTCCTCGCGGTCAGCGCATTCCTCCCCTGGGTGATTGTCGGGGACGTCTCGATGAACGGTGTGCCCGACGTCTGGGCGTTGTGGGTCGCCGGCCTCGGCGCCCTGGCCGCCGTGCTCGCGATGCTCAGCCTGATTACCCGTCGCAACTCGCGGCATCCGCTGCTCGTCATCGGATTGTGCGCGCTCGGCATCATGTTCCTGTCGTGGCGGATCATTCCGCGCACGGCGGGCGAGCGCGCCCTCACCATCTCGCAGGCGTTCGCCATCGTCGAGAACACCCCGATGAAAGCGGCGCCTGACGCCGTCGTCGGCATCGGCATCTACGTCGGGCTCGTCGCCTCCTGCGTCCTCGTTGCCTTCGGCCTGACGATTGTCGTCAGGCGCGCGTCGACCGCCTACGTGGTCGCGAGTCCGGACGACGACGTCGACTGATGCGAATCCTGGTGGTTGCGGCCACCGAGCCCGAGGCCGGGGCGGTCAGGGCCGTGCAGATCCGTCATGACGTCGACATTCTCGTCACCGGCGTCGGCATGGTCGCGACCGCCGCACAAACATCGCGCGCGCTCGCGCAAACGCGCTACAATCTCGCGCTGAATTTCGGTGTCTGCGGCAGTTTCGATCGCGCGCTGACGCCAGGCTCGGTCGTGCACGTGACGCGCGACCGAATCGCAGAGCTGGGCGCCGAAGACGACGAGGCGTTCGTTGAATTCGAGGCGCTGCAGCTGCCCGGCGAGCCGGTGTTCGTGAACGCCGCGCCGCCGTCCAACGCCGCGCTCGGCGCGTTGCCGGCGGTCACCGCGATCACGGTCAACACCGTTCATGGCAACGAGCGGTCGATCGAGGCGGTGAGACGGCGATTCGCGCCGCAGGTGGAGAGCATGGAAGGCGCCGCGTTCATGTGTGCGTGCCTGATCAACGGCGTGCCGTTCGCGCAGGTCCGGGCCGTCTCGAACATCGTCGAACGTCGCAACCGCGGCGCGTGGAGGATCGGCGAGGCGCTCGATCGCCTCGGCCGGACCGCGTCCAGCATCTTCGAGTGCATATGAAACTCACCCTTGGCTTCTCGCCGTGCCCGAACGATTGCTTCATGTTCGACGCGATCGTCAATCGCCGAATCGATCTCGAAGGGCTCGAGTTCGCCGTGCACCTGGCGGACGTCGAAGCCCTCAACGCCGCCGCGATGGCCGGCCACGCGCAGATCACCAAGCTCAGTTATCACGCCTACGCCTACGTCGTGCAGCGCTACGTGCTGCTCGACGCCGGCAGCGCCCTCGGCAACAACTGCGGTCCGCTGCTGATCTCCAACCGCGGGATTTCACCGCAGGAAGTCGCCGCCGGCGATCTCCGGATTGCCATCCCCGGACGCTACACCACCGCGAATTTCCTGCTCCGCATCGCGTTCCCCGCGGCGCGCAACACCTTCGAAATGCTCTTCTCCGATATTGAAGGGGCGCTTCTGCGCGACGAGTTCGACGCCGGCGTGATCATCCACGAGAACCGCTTTACCTACGAGGAGAAGGGGCTCCGCAGGATCGTCGATCTCGGCGAGTTCTGGGAGCGTGAAACCGGCGCGCCGATTCCGCTCGGCGGCATCGCGATCAACCGCGATCTGCCCGACGAGGTCAAGCACGCCGTCAATCGCATCGTCCGCCGCAGCGTCCAGTACGCGTTCGCCCACCGCGAAGCGAGCCTCCCGTTCGTGCGCCGGCACGCGCAGGAGATGAACGATGACGTCATGTACCGGCACATCGACCTGTACGTGAACGAGTACTCGATCGATCTCGGATCGGAGGGACGCCGCGCAGTCGAGATCCTGTTCGAGCGGGGCCGCGCGGCCGGGCTCGTGCCCAACGGCCCGACGCAGGTGTTTCTAGGGCGGCCCGAGCGGCCTTCTACACTGAATCACTTCGGTCAACGGCCTGCAGAAGCTCGTGGATCTGGCGCACGCCTTCAGTGAGGCTCGCCGGGCCCGGCTGCAGGATGTAGGTTGACTTGATCTCGTAGATGCGATCGGCGCGGACCGCGCTGACCTGATCCCAGCCGGCCCGCGACACGATCGCCGCCTTCTTCACTTTCTTTCCGCACCACGACGCGAAGACGACCTCCGGATCGCGGCGCGCGACTTCCGCGGGGTCGACGATCCGATCCTTTGCCAGCGCCGCGGCCGCCAGCTCGGGAAAGATCGGCGCGCCGCCGGCGATCTCGAGCAGCTCCTCGACCCAGCGAATTCCGGAGATCAGCGGCTCATCCCACTCCTCGAAGAAGACGCGGCGGCGCCGCAGTCGAGGCGCCGCGTCGCGGATCCGATCGAGGTCGGTCGCGAGGCGATCGGCGAGCCGTTCGGCGTCGAGCTGGCAGCCGATCAGTCCGCCGAGCATCCGGATCATCTGGAGGATCTCGGTGATCGACCGCTGATTGAACACGACCACGTTCATGCCGCGGCGCACGAGCTCGGCCACCAGATCGGCCTGCAGATCCGAGAACGCCAGCACCAGGTCGGGCCTCAGCGCGGCAATCTTGTCGAATTTCGCGTTGATGAACGCCGAGACCTTCGGCTTCTGGCGCGCTTCCGGCGGCCGCACCGTGTAGCCCGATACGCCGACGACCCGATCGCCCTGGCCGAGCAGGTACAGCGTCTCGGTCGTCTCCTCGGTCAGGCAAACGATGCGTTGCGGATACGTCGATGTGGCCATCTGGTGTGGTGACCTACAACTGCACGAGCTCCTCGCGAAGCACCAGATCCGTGAACACGTAGCCGTCGCGTTCGAGGGTGACGCCGGTTTCGACTGGAATCGGCCGGCTGAACATCGGGCCGTCGTAGGCGCAGGTGTGGAACTCGCCGCGCTCCGCGCATGGGTCGACCGCCGCCGGCAGCTCGTCGAGCAGCGCCGAGTCGAACTCGCGGCCGGCGAAGCGCGCGTCGAGCATCTTCGGGTTGACGCAGGTGATCCGCGCCTTCACGCCCTGCGCGACCATGTCGCGGGCGAGCCGCGTCGTCCAGGTCGGCTCGCTGTCGAACAGGGGAAACAGCGGCGTGAGGCCCGATCCGGCGAGCCGCTCTTCGCGGTAGCGACGAATGTCGGCGAGAAACAGATCGCCGAACGCGGCGTGTGTGAACCCTTCGCGCACGGCGCGCGCGACCGCTTCGGCCATCGCGCGCTCGTAGACGTCGTTGGGACAGGGTGACGGAATCGGCACGGTCCACAGCGGCGCGCCGATCGCCGCTGCCTGCGCCTCGACGACATCGACGCGGACGGCGTGCATCGCCACGCGCTGCGCCGCGGCGTTGACCGTGGTCAGGAGCGCGCCAATCTCGACGTCTCCGCGCTGCCGCAGCACGTGCACCGTCCAGGCGCTGTCCTTGCCGGACGACCACGAGACGAGTGTCTTCATCTGAAAACCTCCGGGTGAAGCGTCCGCGCGAGCCGCTCGGCTGCAGCGGCGACACGAGGTCCGGGAACGACGAACTCCTCGCCCTGCAGCATGAAGACGCGATGGTTCCGGACCGCCGGTACCGACGCGAGGGTGTTCCAGACCGCGAGATCGCGGGCGGAGGTCGTGTCATCTCGCGCGTAGCGCAGCTCGATGATCACCTCCGGGGCACGCGCCAGCACCAGCTCGGTGCTCATCATCACCGACTGCTGTTTCGCGTCAGCGAGCACGTCGGCGCCGCCGGCTGCCTCGAGCATGTCGTGAAGAAACCCGACGCCGCCGCTCGCGTCGATACCGCGCAGCGAGCCCGGTTCACGGCCGAACACGAGCAGCGTCTTCGGCCGCGCGGTTTTCGAAACGCGGGCGCTGATGTCGGACAGCTGCCGCTCGAGCCGGTCGGCGAGCTCGTTCGCCCGGGCGGCCACGCCGACGCGCGACCCGAGCGATCGGATCGTGCCGGTGACGTCGGCGAGCCCGCGATGCACGTACGGATAGAAGGGGATGCCGGCGCGCTCGAGCTGCGTGCGGAGATCGGTCTGGGTTCCATAGAGGATGACCAGGTCGGGCTTCAGCGCGAGGATTCGTTCGACGTTGGGATCGAGCAGCGCGCCGACGCGCGGCAGCTTCTCGACTTCCGGCGGAAACCGATCGTAGCTCCCGACGGCGACCAGCCGATCGCCGGCGCCCATCGCGAACAGCATCTCGGTCGTCGCTGGAATGATCGATACGATGCGGCGCGCCTGGACGCTCGGCTGAAGCCTTCGCTCGTTGTCGTGCGACGGCATTCGCCGCGCGCCCGGCACCGCGGCTGCCGCCGCGACGAGCGCGAGCGCGACGAGCGTGCGCCGCGTCATCGGAACTTTCGAAACAGGAGCCATAAGAAGAACGGTCCTCCGATGAGCGCCGTCACCGCGCCGACCGGCATGCCGACCGGCCCGAACGCGGTGCGTGCCACCAGATCGCACACCACGAGGAACGAGCCCCCGAAGAGCAGCGCGCCGGGCAGAACCAGTCGGTGATCGGCGCCGACGATCAACCGCACCATGTGCGGCACGATGATGCCGACAAACGGCACCGGCCCGCCAATCGAGACCGCCGAGCCAGTGAGCAGAGAGGCGCTGATCAGCGCCACCCGCTCCGCGTTCTTCACGTCGACGCCGCGCGACTCCGCCGCCGGTTCACCGAGGCTCACGAGATCGAGCACGCGCGGGAGCGTGGCGATCGCCGCGAGCGCCGCGATCATGGGAACGAGCGGGACCACGATGTCGGTGTAGCTGCCGACGTCGAGCGATCCCATCATCCATCGCAGGCTGCGAAAGACGTCGGTGTAGTCGCCGACCACCTGCACCAGCCGGTTCAGCGCGCCGAGAAACGCGCTGAGCGCGACGCCGCCGAGCAGCAGCACCGTGCTCGACGTGCCTCGGCGCCGGGCCACCGACATCAGATAGACGACCCCGAGCGCGCCGGCCGATCCGGCAAAGCTCGCGACCGGCACCGGCGACACGCCGCGAAATGCCGTGTCGATGTGAAACGTGATCACCACGACGGCGCCGAGCGTCGCGCCGCTCGAGACGCCGAGCGTGTCGGGCGAGGCGAGCGGATTCCGGAGAAACGCCTGGAACACGACCCCCGCCACGGCGAAGCTGCCGCCGACCAGCACCGCCGCGAGCACCCGCGGCAGTCGGGCGACGAAGAACACCTGCGCGTCGACGTTGTCGGCGAACGCGATCGATCGGTCGAAGACGCGCGCCAGTGAGATCGACGTCGCGCCCACCAGCGGTGCGACCACACACACCGCGATTGCGACGGCGCCGAAGCCGGCGACCGTCAGCACGATCCGCCGGCGCACATCACTGGGCCCGGCCAAGAGGAACCACCGTCAGGTGTCCGGCGCGCGGATGCAGCGCCACGTCCGCGTCCACGCCGTAGAGCTCGCGGACGTGTGCCTGCGTCAGCACGTCGCGGGTGGTGCCCGACGCAATCACCCGTCCGGCCTTCAGCAGCACCAGCGTCGTGCACAGCGACGCCGCCAGGTTGAGATCGTGGGTCGACACCACCATCGTCACCCCGCGGTCGCGATTCAGCTGCGCGAGCAATGATGCGACGTCGAGCTGAAATCCGAGATCCAGCGACGCCGTCGGTTCGTCGAGCAGCAGGATCTCGGCGGCCTGCGCCAGCGCGCTCGCAATCACGACCCGCTGCTTTTCGCCGCCGCTGAGCGTCGCGAACTGCCGTGACTCGAGCGCCGCAGTGCCGGTCGCGGCCAGCGCGTCGCGCGCAATGGCGAGATCGTCCGCGCCTTCGAGCTCGAACGCGCCGAGGTGGGGATAGCGCCCCATCATCACGATCTCGAGGGCGCTGAAGTCGAACGCGGAGTGCGTTTCCTGCGGGACGACGGCAATCCGCCGGGCGAGCTCGCGCCGCGACAGCGTGCTCAGTGGCGCATCGCCGATGCGGACTGCGCCTCGCGTCGGCGTCAACGTCCCCGCCAGCAGCCGCAGCATCGTCGTCTTGCCGGAGCCGTTGGGACCGAGCAGCCCGACGATCTCGCCGCGTCGCACCGCGACCGTTACGTCGCTGACGACCAGCGGCGCCGCCGACTCGTACGCGAACGAAACGCGTTCAGCAGCGAGCACGACTTCCAATCACCAATCAGCCATCTCGACGTCCAACGCCCAGCAGCCGCCCCGCTCCACCGTGTTCCCGAGCTGCAGCGTGAGCGGACGATCGAACAGCGCACTGTTGGTCACGACCGTGTGATACTCACCGCGCTCGCCACACGGATCGACGCCGAGCCGCTCGAACTCCTCGAGCATCTCGCGCCGCAGCGGTCGCCCGACCCACGATCGATCGAGACAGGCAGCGCGCGCGGTGACGATGATCGCCTCGCTGCCTGACGCCGTCCATTCCTCGAACAGCCGCGTCGTCGACAGGCCGAAGAGCGGCTCCACCGCGGTCAGGCCGAGCGGGGCACAGACCGACTCGGCCCACCGGCGATGCTCGTCGAACATGATGTCGCCGAAGATCACGTACGAGAGACCGTCGCGCGCGAGGCCGGCCAGCGTCGAGCGGAAGGTTTCGTCGTAGGTCTCCCAGCTACAGCTGCCGACGACGCGGCGCAGACCGAGACGTGCGGCCTGCGCGTCGAGCACCGCGGGCCGCAGGCCGTGCGACCGGCTCCGGGCCGCCGCCTCGTCGCACATCGTGATCATCGCGACGAAGTCGTAGTCGGCGTGCGTCCGGTGAAGAGCGGCGCAGCTGTCCTTGCCGCCGCTCCACGAGATCGCGGCCCGCGGCTTCGAGTGCATCTAGAAGCCGACCCGAATGCCGGCGCGCACGGCGCGGCCCAGCGCCGGATAGCCGAGCGGCTCCATGTAGTCGGCGTTCGCGAGGTTGTCGATCGACAACAGCGCGACCGCCGCCCTGACGATCGCGTACGAGAATCGCGCGTCCCAGGTCGTGTAGCTGTCGTGCTCGAGGATCGGCGGATTGAGCGACGAGAAATCACTGTCGACATAACCGCCGATGAAGACGCCAGCGAGGTCGGCGCCGAAGGGTCCGCGGTTCCAGTTCACGCCGAAGAAGCCGGAGTTGCGTGGACGGCGGAACAACGGCCGGCCCGCCTGCAGAACCGCGGACGAGGGCGACGTGCTGTCGACAATCTCGGAGGAGAGAAGCGTGTAGCCGCCGCGAACGTGCAGGCCGGCCAGCGGTGCCGCGTCGCCGGTGAATTCGAGGCCGCGCGCCTTCGTGTTGCCGATGTTGAAGTACGCGGCTTCGAACGACGCCGGGTTGGTCGTCCTGGTCGAAATGAGGTTGCGATATCGGTTGTCGAACCACGTCAGCTCGAGGCGCACGCGATCGGCGGCGAGCCGCTGCTCGAGGCCGGCCTCGATGCTGCGCGACTTCTCCGGCAGCAGGTCCGGATTTCCCCGGAAGAACGGCGACGGGCTGAACGACTGCAGGATCGTCGGTTCCTTGATCCCGAGGCCGCCGGCGGCGCGCAGCCGCGTCTCGCCGAACGGTGCACGCGGGCCCTCGGCCTCGTGCATGACTGCGACCGCCGACACGCGCGGTACGGCGGCGGTGCCGAAGCTGTCGTTGTGCTCGACGCGCCCGCTTGCAGTGACGATCAACCGCCGCCAGATCGCCTGGTGCTGAGCCGCGACGCCGACGTTGTCGCGTGACGCCGGCGTAGCCGCGTGCCCGAGCCGATCCTCGAGCGTCGCGCGCTCTCCGTCCCAGTCGGCGAGGACCGTGAGCAGCTGGTTGCCGTGCACCGCGTCGTTCGCGAGGCGGACGTCCGCCTGGTAGCTGGCGTGGTGGCGGTGCAGGTTGCTGAAGCTGTCGAAAGTGAAGTCACTGAACGCGAACGGCGCAACCCGATTGCCATATCGCGGTGTATACGGAGGATCGGCGACGAGGTTCGTCGATTGCTGATGGAGAACCGTGAAGCCATAGTTGGCGCGCTGCCGCAGGCGCGTCGTGAGCTGCTGATCGAAGGCGACGCCGGCGGCCGTGTTGGTCTGATCGAAGAACGCGTCCAGATCCGGGCGGCCGAACGCCGTCTGGCCCGGCGTGCCGTTATGCTGCAGCTGGCTGCGCACGATGCCGCGCAGCGTCGCGGACGCGCCGAGCGCGGCGCCCACGCTTGACGACAGCGTCGTGTCTGTGAAGGCGCTGTTCGGCTCACGATTGTCAGTGTTCATGCCCCAGGCGCCGAATGAGTAGTCGATGCCGCGGCTCCGGCCGGCGACCGACGCGCCGCCGCGGACCGTGTTGTACGTGCCGGCTTCGATCGTGCCCGACGCCTGCGGCTTGCCGTCGCCACGCTTGGTGATCAGCTGCACGACGCTCGACATCGCGTCCGATCCGAACAGCGCCGACTGTGCGCCGCGGGCGATCTCGAGCCGCTCGAGCCCCTCAGTGGTCAGCGCGCTGAAGTTGAAGGTGCCGCCCGGCTCGTTGAGCGGCATCCCGTCGAGCAGGACCTTGTTGTAGCTGCTCTCGCCGCCGCGCACGAAGAGCGACGTCACGCCGCCGGGCGCGCCGGTGCGGATGACGGTCGCGCCAGGCGACGAGCGCAGCAGATCGGCGACCAGCGGCACGCGCCGCTCGGCGAGATCGGCGGCGGTGAACGCGGTCACGCTCGCGCCGATCTGGCTGGCCGGCGTTTCGGTTCGCGTGGCCGTGACGATCACGGTCTCTTGAATCGGCGCGACCCCGAGGGTCAGTCGCAGCGGTTGCGCGTCGCCGCAGCGGGCGCCGCCGGTCGTGAAACCGGTGAGCGAGGCTTCGACCCGGCAGTCGTCGTCCGTGATGGTGAACTGAAACCGACCTGACTCGTCGGCGAACAGACCAGCGATCTCCTTGCCGGCGGCGTCGAGCGCGCGGACGTACGCGCGCGGCACGGCGCGGCCTGATTCGTCGACGATCGTTCCGGACACGTCGCGCGCAGCAGCCGGGACCGCGGCGCCGAAAACACACGAGAGAAGCAGCAGACTGGACGAAATGCGGGTGTGCACGTGGGCTCCTTCCGGCGTCGCTCGCGCCGAAGAAAGACGCCCCCGGTGGTCAGGTTTCCTGACTCGCGGATCGCTGCGACACGATCTGTCTTCCCAGCAAGCGCACAGGCCGCGAAGCCCGCGAAGCCGCAAAAGATGACTCTTCTTTGCGGTATTCGCGAGCTTGCGTCTCTGCGCCTACCAGTGACCTTGGCCGTCGTGCCGCTAGCCGCTTACAGTGGCGGGACCGTGTGGGCTTTGCACCCAACTTCGCGTAACCGCCGGGGCTTGCGTCGAATTGTCACGTAATCGTAACATTTGAGCGTTCGGCACACCAACCAGGCGAACGCATGAGCAAAAGCTCGACGATCACCGTCCGCGAGAAGCCCGTCGAGAGCAGGGCCTCCGCGCGCGCCGGCGGCCTGACGATTCACGGCGAGACGTTCGTCGTGCAGACCGACGAGCGCGTCGAGGTGATCGATCTCACCGGCCGGGTGATGGAGTTCGTCCGCCGCTTCACCGTCAGCGAAGGGCTCGTCAGCATCTGGTCGATGCATACGACCTGCACGCTGTTCATCAACGAATACCAGGTCGCGTTGTTGGCCGACATCCGCCGCTTTCTCGAGCAGATGGTCGCGCGCGACGCCGAGTACCTGCACAACGATCCCAAGCACTCCGACTGCGATCGGATGAACGCCGACTCGCACCTGCGTGCGATGCTCCTCGGCCACAACATCACGCTGCAGATCAGCGGCGGCGAAGTCGTGCTCGGCCAGTGGCAGCGCGTCCTGATGGCGGAGCTCGACGGTCCGCGCGCGCGCTCGCTGCGGGTCCAGATCTTCGGCATCTCCTGACGCGCGCATGCGCCACCGCATCGCCTCCGCCGGCCTCTCGGACATTGCCGACAAGCTCGACGCGAACCTCCGTCTCGATCTCGCCGACGGCGTGCGGTTGTTCGACGCGCCCGACCTGCTCGCCGTCGGCTGGCTCGCCAATCGTGAGCGCGAGAAGCGGCACGGCGCCCGGACGTTCTACAACTACAACATCCGTCTCGAGGCGACCAACGTCTGCGTCGCCAGCTGTCTGTTCTGCTCGTTCGCGCGGCTCAAGCCCGGCGATCCCGGCGCCTACACGATGTCGCTCGAACAGGCGTGGGACAAGCTCCGGCAGCGCGCCCATCAGCCGCTGACCGAGATTCACGTCGTCAACGGCCTGCATCCAGACCTGCCGTGGGACTACTACACGGAGCTGCTGCGCGGCTTCAAGCGGATCAAGCCTGATATTCACCTCAAGTGTTTCACCGCCGTCGAGATCGCGTTCTTCGCCGAACTCTACGGCAAGACCGACGAGCAGGTACTGCGCGAGCTGATCGACGCCGGCCTCGATTCCCTGCCCGGCGGCGGCGCCGAGATCTTTGCCGAGCGCGTGCGCAAGAAGATCGCGAACGACGTCAACAAGTGCGACGCCAGCCGCTATCTCTCGATTCACCGGATCGCACATCGTCTTGGCATGCGCTCCAACGTGACGATGTTGTACGGCCACATCGAGACCAGCGAGGAGCGCGTCGATCACATGCTCCGTGCCCGGGCGTTGCAGGACGAGACCGGCGGCTTCCAGGCGTTCATCCCGCTCGCCTTTCATCCCGACAACAACCAGATGCGCAAGCTGCCGGCGCCGACCGCCGCCGACTCGCTCCGCGTGCACGCGGTCGCACGCCTGATGTGCGACAACATCCCGCACGTGAAGGCGTTCTGGATCGCGACCGGTGTCGAGGTGGCGCAGACGTCGCTCTGGTTCGGCGTGGACGATCTCGACGGCACCGTGCAGGAAGAGCGCATCTATCACATGGCCGGCGCCCGGACGCCGGAGTGGATGACCACGCGTCAGCTCGAGCGCCTGGTACGGGCCGCCGGACGCGATCCGGTCGAGCGCGACACTCTGTACAACGTCGTCCACGCGCACGCGTAGCCCGCAGCCGGCGGCGCCCTGGGTGAGTGTGTCGGTCGTCGGGCCGGCCCGCTCGGCTGAACCCGTTGCGCCACATGAGCTTTCCGTGCAAAGGACCTGGCGCAAAGGCTTTAGCCGAGCGATCGCAGCGCCGGTGCCCGCGCGCCACTGGAATTCCGCGGCGGCGCGTGGTGTTATATGACTAGGGTCTATGCTGATTCCGGTCCTGACTGCCTACGAAAAAGAGCATCTCTCCGAACGGCAACCGCTGCCCGAACGGTATCTCGGCCTCTCAGATGAGGAGATGGACCAGCGGATCGGCGCCGCGAAGAAGGAACTCGGCCGGCGGTTGGTCGTACTCGGCCATCACTACCAGCGCGACGAAGTGATCAAGTTCGCCGACTACACCGGCGACTCCTACAAGCTCGCGGGACAAGTCAGCAAGCATCCGGACGCCGAGTTCATCGTCTTCTGCGGCGTCCACTTCATGGCGGAAAGCGCCGACGTGCTCAGCGCCGCGCATCAGCAGGTGATCCTTCCCGACCTCGCCGCCGGCTGCTCGATGGCCGACATGGCGGAGGCGGATCAGCTCGAGATGTGCTGGGCCGATCTCGAGCAGATGCTCGGTACTGCCTCGGGCATCGTACCCGTCACCTATATCAACTCGTCGGCCGCGATCAAAGCCTTCGTCGGCGAGCGCGGTGGCGTCGTCTGTACCTCGTCGAACGCCGCGGCGACGCTGAAGTGGGCGTGGGAGCGGGGCCGCACGATCCTGTTCCTGCCCGATCAGCATCTCGGCCGCAACACCGCCTACAAGATGGGCGTGCCGCTCGATCAGATGGTCGTCTGGGATCCCAACGAGATCTGGGGCGGCCTCGAGCCCGACGCAGTGAAGCAGGCGCGGATGCTCCTGTGGAAGGGCCACTGCTCAGTGCATGCGCGGTTCACCGTGCGGCAGATCGGGAACCTCCGGGCGCAGCATCCTGGCATCCGCGTCATTGTCCATCCCGAAGTTCCTTGGGACGTGGCGCAGTCCGCGGATGATTCGGGATCGACCGAATACATCATCAGAACGGTAAAGGAGAGCCCTAGCGGTTCAACCTGGGCGGTTGGAACCGAGATTCATCTCGTGAACCGGCTCGCGCGCGAGGTCGCGCCCGATCGCACCGTGTTGTCGCTCGACCAGTTCGGCTGTCTCTGCTCGACCATGTTCCGCGTCTCGCCCAACCACCTCCTCTGGGTGCTCGAAGGACTCCTCGACGGCGAGGTGCACAACCGTATCGTCGTGCCCGATGCGCAGAAGCACTGGACCAGAGTCGCGCTCGACCGGATGTTGTCGATCAAGTAGTCGCTGAAGTACGATCCTCAAGTTCTGGCCGTCCTGATCGACCGATGAAGGAGGATCGTCCGATGGCTCATTCGCTCCCGCCTCTCCCGTATCCATCCGACGCGCTCGAGCCGCACATCGACAAGCAGACGATGGAGATCCATCACGGCAAGCATCACAACGCCTACGTTACGAACCTGAACGCCGCGCTCGACAAGCATCCGGAATTGCAGTCGAAGAGTCCGGAGGATCTGATTCGCGGGATCGCCAGCGTGCCCGACGCCATCCGCACTGCGGTGCGCAACAACGGCGGCGGCCACGTGAACCACACGATGTTCTGGCAGATCATGGGACCGAACGCCGGCGGCGCGCCGACTGGCGCGATTGCCGACGCGATCAACGCGGCCTTCGGCGGCTTCGACAAGTTCAAGGAAGAGTTCAAGAAGGCCGCGGTCGGCCGCTTCGGCAGCGGCTGGGCGTGGGTCGTGGACAACGGCGGCAAGCTTGCGATCGAGAGCACGCCGAACCAGGACAATCCGATGATGGACGGCAAGAAGCCGGTATTCGGTCTCGACGTCTGGGAGCACGCGTACTACCTGAAGTACCAGAACCGCCGCCCCGACTACATCGACGCGTGGTGGAACGTCGTCAACTGGAACGAAATCAACAAGCGGCTTCGCTGAGGTCAGGCAGGCCAGGCAGATCAGGCAGGCCGGGCGGGTCGAACACGGACTCTCCGACCTGCCGGACCCGCCCGACTTACCCGACCCGCCGGACCGACCGCGTCTCCTGTGTCCCTCTCCTCCGTCCTCTTTCTTTTCCTCACCCACCTGGGCGTCGGCATCGTCGTCACGCTTCTGTTCGTATCGCGGGAAGCAGGGGTGAAGTTTTTCCGTTTCAACCTCGGCCTCGGCGCGATTCTGCTCGTCGTCGCGTTCGCCTTTTATTTCGAGTCGGTACGGGCCGCGACTGCGGAAGGATCGATCCACGTGTCCGCAGCGCCGTCGGTGCTGCCGCTGATGGCGTGTACTGCCCTGACCGTGTTCGCGTGGGCGACGATCGGTCGGATGTTCACGAGGTTTCGCACCGCGATTCTCGGCGCAGCGGCGGCGACTGGTATGGTCGCCGTCGTCCTGCAGGGGCTCGAGATCTCGCGGAGTGTGGCGGCGACCGGCAGCGCGCTGACCATTGCCAGCTTTCTCACGTCGGCGCTGCTCCTCGGCGGCGCGTGCACGGCGATGATTCTCGGGCACTGGTACTTGGTGATTCCGTCGATGGAGGTGTCGCACCTGCAGTCGATCGTCCGCGCGCACATCGCGTCGATGGCGGCGCGCGTCATCGTCGTCGCCGTCGCGGTGTGGATCGCGATCGCGACCTTCCGTCCCGATCTCGATCCCGGTCCGAGCTTCCGCCGCTACATCTTCTCGATCGACGGCATCTTCTTCTGGCAGCGCGTACTGTTCGGGCTGGCCGGTCCGGCGGTGCTGTCGTATCTCACGTGGGAGACGGCGAAGATCCGATCGACGCAGTCGGCGACGGGCATTCTCTACGTCGACTTCTTCACCGTTGTCGTCGGCGAGGTGCTCGCGAAGTACATCCTCCTCGCGACCCGCGTGCCGGTGTAGTAAAGTGAAGGTTTGCGGACTGCGCCGCGGTCCGGAACCTGTGCAATTTCAGTCTGTGAACCGCGTCAGGGCCGGAAGGCAGCAGCGCTCAACGGATCCTG
>Ga0066388_100001109_pt1 | contig 14598 bp, 5 predicted proteins | sample PanSoiMetaGPlot6_FD_64539 | JGI IMG/M metagenome (GOLD analysis project Ga0066388, IMG submission 64539) | Tropical forest soil microbial communities from Panama analyzed to predict greenhouse gas emissions - Panama Soil - Plot 6 (Hybrid Assembly) | ecosystem: Environmental > Terrestrial > Soil... | reverse complement strand
CCTTCTCCATGGCGGTGAGTCGGGGTGCGAAACCATGAAGGAGGGCCATGCTCCCGTTCATCGCCAAGGTCGTCCCCTCCGCCTGCACCATCTGCTGGGCCAGGCTCCCTTGGGGCTTCTCCGTCACGCCCAGGGCGTATCCGGCGCGGTGGCCCGCCACCATGCCCACGTCGGTCAAGAGATGTTGGACAATCAGATTCTCGCCCTGGGCCAAGCCGCCCAAGTATTTGAGGCTTCCCAAATTGATGGCCGCGCGGGCCCAGTCTTTCTGAAAGGTCTTCGTGGGGGCGTGGCCCTCCAAACGGGCGAACTCCCTCTCAAAGCCCGCAAAGGCCGCCGATTCTCCGGCCAGCGAGGTGGCGTGGGAGGCCCAGCGGAGGAAGGAGGGCGCGACGGAGCCGGCGGAGACGGTCCCTAAGCGGATGAAGCGGCCGACGAGGCCAGCACCCAAAAAGGAGGCCATCATCTTCTCATCGGTGGCCGCCCGAAGGGAGCTCCCGACGAGCTGATCCACTTCCGACTGAATTTCGGTGAGAGGTTTCTGGGCGGAGCTCGGACTGCGGTCTAAAATGCTCCCGCCATTAGGAGGATTAAAAGAAATCCCCTTTGTGGAATTCCCCGACATCGTGTGTGCCCCTATCTCCTCGTAAAGTAAGAATTCAGGTATTATTCTCGGTAGATATCCAGAAAGGTTGCGATCGCGGGTCCTTTAAATTCTTAAATACCCTTTTCCTTTCATAACTATTTAGAATTATTTGTAAAATCACCATGGATTTTGTCTTGCCGATTTAAATTTTATTGGGCATTAGATCAAAACGACCATGCCGCTCCTTAAACATTTTAATACCCTTTTTAGTCCCTTTTTACTCTTTTTTACAGTGCTTTTATGCCTGGTCTCCTCCCCCGCCCTCCAGGCCAAAAAAAAGGAAGCCAAAAAAGAGGCGCCCCTCCATTATGAGGCCCTAAACCCCCGCCAAAAAGTCGCTTACTTGGCCGATCTGGTCTTCGTAGGGAAGAACCAAGAGGCCGATGAGAAGGTCTCCCAGGGAGAACCCTCAAAGCTGGACCCCAAATCGAAAAAGCGATTCAGTGTACTCAAGGCCTATCTTGACCTGGAGCAGGGACGCGCCGCCGAGGCGGAGGCCCTCTTCGATTCGCTCCAGGGAAACTACCCGGAGTTGGAGGCGGTCCTGCCCCTCTGGCGGGCCAAGAGCTCGCGGCTCGCCGGAAATCCACAAAAAGCCGTTCAAATCCTCGAGCAGTTTTGCGGGGGTCCCTGCCTCCCGCCCGTCCCCGAGACGGAGCCGGCGGTCAAAACGACGGCGAAGAACAAAAAATCCAAGGCCCGCCCGAAAGAGGCGTCACCCGTCGTAAGCGGCCCGGCCCCGCGGGTCGTCCGCGAATACGCTTCCGCCCTCTGCGAGGTGAAGGATGCCCGGGGTGAAGAAATCTTTCAAAATCTCTTGAGTGGCGCGAACGGAGCGGAGCGCGATACGACGCGCCTTGCGTGGGTCCACTGCCTTCAGAAATCGGGAGAGACAACGAAGGCCTTCGAGGAATTGCGCTCCCTCTTCGTCCAGGCCCCCGGCGCACTCTCCAAGAAACAGCTCGAGGAAAATGCGGGGCGCCTCGGCAACCGCGGTTTTTCTCCCGACGACCTCCTCCTAAGAATCTCCAATTTAAAGACCCAAGAACGCTGGGGAGAGGCGGCCCAAGAGCTGAAAGAGTTTTTGGCGCAGCATCCCTCCGAGCGCCCCTTGCGGCGAAATGAAACGGCCGACACCTTCTTCAAGGCCCGCCTCTATCGAGAGGCGGCCCAAATCTACGAAGAGATCGTGCAGGACCCTCTGCTCACCGAAAAGAGGGAGGCCTTGGAAAAGCTGGCCTCCGCCTATGCCCGCTCCAACCAATTCGACAAGGCCTTAAAGATTCAGAGTGAGCTGGCGAAAGCCCCGGACGAGGAGGCGGGCGCCTCACAAAAAGTGAGCTACAAGATCGCCTTCTTGCTGGCCGACGCGGGACGCTGCGACGAGGCCGTGTCGGCCTTCCAAGAATTCACCGACCGTTTTCCTAAGAGCCCCAAGCGCGACGATTCTCTGTGGCAGAAGGCCTGGTGCGAATACCGCCTGGGCCGGACGCAAAGCGCACTAGCGGATCTGAAGCTCTTGCTCGATGAATTTCCCCGGGGCAATTACGCGACGCGGGCCTCCTATTGGGCCTACCGGATCGCGTCCCTTATTCCGGAAGAAAACGGGGCGGAGGCCAAGGCGGCCTTCCTCGAAAAATATCCCGAATCCTTCTATGAGCGCTGGGATCAAATCCGCCGCGGCCTTCCCTCAAATCAATGTCCCGCCTTACCCCTCGCCACTCATTTGGGCGAGGAGAAGGTGTCGCCTTCTTTTTTCTTTAGCTTCAGCGATGGGGATCGGACGGCCTTGGCCGAGCTTCTGAGCTTGGGCCTGTGGGAAGACTTCATGGAAATTTACCGGAAGGGGACCGGGGAGGAGGGAAACACCTCCGATGATTTGAAAAAATGGATCCGCCTTTTCGCCGAACGGGAAGGGGTGTCGGAAGACCTTGTCTGGGCCATTTTGCGCGAGGAGAGCCGCTTCAAGTCGAAGGCCCTGTCCTCCGCGGGGGCCATGGGTCTGATGCAGATCATCCCCCAGACGGGATACGAGATCGCGCGCTCGTTGAACTGGAGCGCCTTCAAGCCCTCCGATCTTTACCAACCGATCGTGAACGTCCGCATGGGGACCCACTACCTGGCCATGCTTCTTCGCCAATTTTCGGGAAATTCGGTGTACACGATCGCCTCCTACAATGCGGGACCCGACGCGGTGGCGCGGTGGGAGGGCCAAAGGTCAAGCCGCCCCTGCGAAGAGTTCATTGAGGAAATCCCTTACCGCGAGACCCATCTCTACGTGAAGAAGGTCATGCGAAGCCTTTGGAATTTTCGGGAAAATCCGAGCGCGTTTTACGCGGGAGATTAAAAAGGGGACGCACAGCTTGCGTGAATTCTCATGTAGAGGCGGCCCTGTGTGGCCGCCCGCAATTGCATCCAAGGACGGGCGGCCACACAGGGCCGCCCCTACGGAATACCAAAAAATTTAATCCAGGAACGGATTACGACTGATAAAAAACTGAACTAGAACCTACGCAGCTCTTCCTTCGCCATGAAGTATTCGGGTTTTTTCTTTCCGAGGGAGACGCCCAAAAAACGGCGGCGGAGGAGCTCTTTCAGCCCTTTGGGATGAATGGGAACGTAGCAGGTAAAAAATTCCTCTTCCCCGTCTTCCTCGACCCGCGAAATTCGAATCTGGTAGGTCCCCGGAATCAAGAATTTGTCCTTCTCTTTTCGATGAAATTCCTTCGCCCGTTCGGTCAGCGCCATACCCTGTCCTCCTTTTGGCATCAGAAGAAAGCAAGGCCCATGCCAAGGACGACTTTTTATAACTTATCGTAATTTTTATTGATTCTATTAGAAAGGCAATAACAAGTCTTACAAAACTATGGCGATTTTTGACACTTTTCTCAAATTGAGAGGATTACTGGGGGCGTCGTTGCCGGTTTGAAATGTCAACAAACATGGCGATGACTTCGGGGGGGATGCTTCCTTGTTGGATGGGCTCCGCGGTGAATTCGAGCCGGCTCTGGCCCGGCGCCAAGTCGCCCAGAAACACCGTGAAGTTTAGGGTGCCCAAGCTCTCACCATCCATGGGAATCACGATATCCTTTTCGGCGACCAGATCATAATTTTCGCCTTTCCGGAAAAGTTGGTAGCTCCCCCGGTGCATGCCATCGTCCCCGGAAGGGGACTCCTTGAGCTGGGGAAGGATCTTGTCTTTGAATTCCCGAAACACGGAAAGGAATTGGGGAGGCAAGGACCTCACGGCCATGTTGGCGGCCGGCGTGGGCCGAGTCCTGAGCTCTTTCGCCCGAGCTTCGAGGGGAGTGAAAACGGCGATCGGCTCCCCCTCCGGCGTCTCACGCTGGTGGGTATAGACCGCCATCACCACGTTGTCGGGGCCCACGTTCGCCACGACTCGCTTGATGGGGGACGAGGAATTATAGATTCCGCCTTGACTGTCGATGAAGCGGCCATCGGGAAGCTCTTTCAGCTGACCCTTCATCATGCCGAAGGCCTGGCTTTGGTAGAGCGACAACAATTCGTAGGTCTTCTTCTCGATGGCGGTTCGAATGCCCTCGGCCGTCGTTTGATCGCGGATCGTCTCGGCCAAAAGCTCCGGATCAAAAAGCTCCGCGACGCCGTCGCTCATGAGGAGGAGGCTGTCTCCCTTTCGCAGCCGATAGGGAACACGCACACCGTTCGAGGATGGAAGGGAGAGGTAGGAATTCAAGATCTGGTATTCATCGGGATTGCGCGCCCAAAACTCTTGGTACCCAAATTCTTCCACCAGTCGGGGCTCGTTTTTATGACCGAGACAGCCGGCCACCTCGTTCGAATTGGGATGAGCATTCATCTCGAGGATGCTTTTCAAAATTCCGCTCGCCAAGAGATTTCCCGTCAAGGAATCGGGAGGATAAGGATCGATGACCTGATAAGCCCCTGATACGCGGGGACGCAGGACCCAAATCCGCGCATCGCCTGTGAGGGCCACCTCGACGCTACCGTCCAGATTCACGCGGGCGGCGGCGGCTACTGACTTCGCCAGAGTCGGTTGGGGACCGATCTGACCTCCGCTGTTCCATTCGGCGATGCGTGTGGAATTATAGAATTGGATCTCCCGATGGCCGTTCATGAAGGCCTCGCCCAAGCTCTTCTCCCCGCTCGCCAAAACCGAGAAGGCCCCCTCGATGGCGCGGGCGCTCGCCACCTCACCCGCCTCATAGCCGCCTAGGCCGTCGGCGACGATGATGACGGGCCGCTCCTTGCTGTCGATGAAGATTCCGTAGGCATCCTCGTTCATGGGATAAGCACGATCCGCCACCAAGACGTGTTTATCGATGCCCTCGTGGGTCATTGCGGAGATCTCTCCAAAATAAGGAATCAAAATCGTGTGCTCGGCCCTCCGCGGTTTTTGGGGCAAATTGGGATCGATCCCCAAGAAATGCATCCCGACCCGGGGTATGATTGACTCCGGCGCCTCGAGAGGGTCCCGCAAAGGTCGAGTCAAAGGAACGGGCGGCACAAGCGAGGCCGGTAAGAGTCCCCGCTTTTTCGGGCTCCCCTCCGGGGGCCGAGGGTCATCGGGAGAGGGCTTGTGGCGATACACCAGGGCGCTTAAAGGGCCGTCCGCCTCCGCATTCAGTCCCAAAGCGGGTCCGAAATCTCGTCTCATTTTTTGGCGGTCGAGGCCCCTTTCATGGAGGCCGGTCCGCATCTCATCCACGGTGTTTCGGCCTTCGAGGGCCCGTTCTATGGCCCGCTCATCGAGCAGAATGCCCATCTGCCGGTTCAAAAGAAACAGGGTGTCGGAGGGGTTTAAGCTCGCCTCCAGGGCTCCTTCTCCTGTCACGGTCTCCAGGAGGCCCTGTTCGCCGGCGCGCAGGATCCAGAGCTGCTCCCCTCCTTGCAGATGGCCCTCGACCTTTCCATCCCATCCCACGGAAACAAGCCCCCCCTCCCACCGGGCCCCCGTTTTCTGATGGACCAAGGGGTGGACGAGCTCCAGCGCATTCAACAGAGAAGAAAACGTGTCCCGGGAAAATCCTTCCATGAGCCCCCGAGCCGCCAAGGCACCCGCCTCTTCGGCCCCCGCCCCGACTCCCGCGGCCGTGATGAGAAAGGTATTGCCTCGATAATCCAAGGCGAAACCGAAAGACTGCGGGTTGGCCGTCGAGTTGTCGAATTTCGAATGAGGGAAGGGGATGAATCCCTCGTGGGTGAACGCGGCCACCTCTCCCGCGCCCGGCAGCTCCACCGCCTCCTCGCTCCGTCGGGGGCGCTCGGGCCCGTTCTCCTCCGAGGCCGCGAAATAATGTCCCGGCTTGAGAAGCCGCATCGTAATGTCTGTAGGATCGGCGCGAACAGGATCCTCCCTGGGGAGGGTCGGATCTTCAGGAGGCTCAGCCGTCACCGGCGGTTTTGCGGACACCGGCTCAAGCTTCCCCGGCTCGTGGAGGTAGGCGATCAAACTGAAGTTATCCAGCTTGCAGTGGTCGACCGGCTGATCATGTTCATTGAAGATTGTGCCCTCCGGGTCGATCCAAGCGGGCAGGCCGTCGATCGTGAGGTCGTAACGTACGGCGTTCGGATTGGTCTCGAAGAACTGAGTCGCGTCGTTGAACATCGCCATCTGCCGGTGGGCCTTGAGGGTGAGGACCTCCACGGCCGCCTCCGGAGTCCTGACACCCTCCAATAAATTCTCGATGTACCGCGTGTGGCCGAAGTTCTCCCAAAAGCCGTCAGAGCCCAAAAGGATGAGATCTCCTTGCTCGAGAAGGAGGCCGTTTGAAAGTTCGTCGGCCGGTCGGGCGCCGTTCACATGGGTGGGTTCGGGCACTTCCCCGTTCGGCGTCGTTTTGGGGGAAACCGTCGGCTTCCCTCCGATCGAGCCGGTCACGACCGGAGAAAGCTCATGTCGCATGGCGGCCAGGGTCCTCCCGGCCCCGCCGGGCTGGAAATGGGTTCCCACTTGCATAATGCCGGGATGATAAGGAAGAGACTCATCCACCGTGCGGTAGATCCAATGCCAACGTCCGTCCGGACCCCTTCGAAAGACCGTCGCCCGCGCGTCGCCCACCCATTGAAACTCGGCCTTGGAAGGCCCCTCCGCCTCGGCGGAGGGCGTCACTTTCAAGCTCGCGAGCACCGCCCCCGGTGGTCTGATCATATCCTCGACGGGAAAAGACGAGTCCGGGGGGGGATTCGCGATGTGGTCATGGGCGGCGCCGATCGCGTCCTCAAGGGGCTCTCGGTTGAAATGCTTCTTGAGATTAAAAATGTAAATGGCCTCGTTGGCGATCTTCAAGGCCCGACCCATGTCGTTCGATCGGACGAGCTCGGTCTGGAAGGCGAGACCCGCCAAGGAGGCGGCGATCTCGCCGGACTCGTGCCCGCCCATGCCGTCGACGGCGAGGTAATAGTGCTCCCCCGTGGGGAGGCTCACCCGCAAAACCAAATCTTCGTTGGTCCCGCGGCCGATCCCTTGGGTGCTGATCATGGCGAAGGGCCCTTGGCGTTCGGTGGCTTCTCCTCGGATGAGGGGAATCGATGAATCGAGGTTTCCCATCGCCTCAGGAGGAAGCTCGCCGTGCATGATGCTGATTTGGGGAACGGGCACCGGCTTCTCCGGTGCCTTCGCCCTCCTCATCACAAAATCGAAAGGGTGGGGCCCCTTCGGCCCCGAAATCATCTCCACCATGCCGCCGGCCAAGAGCATCTGGGTGTAGAAGGCGGCGTCGCCCACGAGGCGCGTGGCCCAGGGCCCTTGTTTCTCCCGCAGGTTGAGCCATCGCTCCGCCTCATTCACCCCGTGGAGGATTCCCAAAGATCCTCCGTGAGAGAGCACAGGGACCGTGAATCTTCCGAAGGGCTGAAAACCGCCCTCGGACATTCGGGAGACGGCGGGATTCAAGAGGGCGTGGCCCCCGCGGAAGGCCCCGAATGTTATGAAGGAGCGGGCCAAGCCATGACCGAGGCCGTGGAAGCCGTTTAAGCGCCAGAGGGGAGAAGACGCCTCGCCCATCCCGATCGATTGCAATTTGCGACTCGTCAGCTCGAAGACGGAGGCCTCGGCGATAAGCCCGGAGACCGAGGTCAGGGCCTTGCCGAGAATGGGGTGGAGCCGTCCGCTCAAGGGACCGAACAGGGCGGCCTCCCCCGCCCGAAAGGCCATGCTTCCCGCCAGAAGGGAACCCAAGACGATGGGATCGGAGAGCCCCTCCGCGAAACGGCTGACCAACTGATCGACGGCCTGGGCGGCCTCGGGAAGGATGTTGGCTTTCACCCGACTCAAAACGCTTAACTTCTCCGAACCGGAGATTTGGGTTCGAGGAGGGGCTAAGGGTTTAAGCTCCGGCTTGAGGCGCGTCGGCTCAGGCTTGGTTTCAAGAAGAGGGGACTTGGGAGGTGTTTCCGGCGCGGGCGGCTCATCGGGCGCGTCGACGGGATCCGGCAGGTTCAAGACGACTTCGGAAAAAAATTTCTTAATCTTGGGATCATCTTGATCGAGGGGCGCTTTTTTCTCCAATTCCTTCAAGCGCGTGTGGAGATCTTCCCAAAACGGAGAGCCGACGGCCCCCTTCCCCATCCGAAAACTCCGTTTCGGCGGGTTCACCAATCTCTTGCCTTCCGGATCGAAATCGAAGCGGTCCTCCACGTAGAGGCGTCCGTTGGCCTCCTGCGGATCGTTGTCCAAAGGATAGATGAAGACCGCCGTCCGGCCTTGATCGGTCGACGACACCTCGATCTTGGATTCCAAGTCGCCGGTCTTGAGGTTCACCGGCTTCCCGTCCAAATTGACCTTCAAGGTCTCACCGACGACCGGATCGAAGATCCCCGTGTTCGACAGGATCCGTTGGCGGAGGTATCCGCCCATCTGTATCTTGAGTGTGCCCATGAAAACTTATTTATTTTAAGTGACTTACGGCTTATCGAAGCCACGCCGAAAAAGTTGACGAATTGTTTTACGGGAAAAAATCAATCAAACTCGAGGCTTCTTGAGGACGAATGCCTACGTTCCCTTCCCCCAAGAACGCACCCAATGGACGATCTTCTGATAGTGACCTCTCGCCCAGTTGACCCAAAAATCAGATAGGGGCAGCGAGGTCGCGCCTCCACGTTTTGAAGAAATCGGCGAAGGCTCCCGGGGGAGCCACTCGGGAAAGAGGACCTCCGTCTTGGGGAGATTGAGCTCAAGGGGCGCCGCGGGGTTGATGACCGCGCCGCCGGCATCGGCCGGACGTATCTCGTGACGGCCGGGCAGAATGAAAAACTCCTGTCCCGCCGCCAAGAACTTCTCCCCGAGATAAAGGCCCTGGGGGGAGCGGGCTGTGAGGAGATAGCCCCGTTCCTGAAAGCTTAAGGAGGCGGCCACGTCGAAGTAATGGTCGGCGATGAGTGGATCGTCCGACGGGAAAAAATCGGGGTTGAAGGTTCGACCGAAAGAAAGGCTCGGGGTGGTCGACCGGAAGCGGAAATCTCCCGCCCGACCGCCGTAGTTTAAAGAGGCGGCGGGAAGACGCTGCCCTTCGCCCTGAGGACCGTCCAAAAACAGGTTCAGGACGGGAAGCTCATGGCCGGGAACTTGAAGGCGAATCGTCTCCCCGATTTCCCCCACGATGAGATTCTCTCCGCCCGACACCGTCACGGGCCGGCCGGCGTCTTCGCCAAATTCCCTCGTGAGCGAAAGCTCGGTTCCCCCCGTCATCAAGAGCCAATAGTTGGAACCGGAGGGTCCCTCGCCCCGGCGAAGGCGGATTTTCCCAAAAAGCCCTTGGGGATCGGAAACGCCCGAAAGATCGGTCAAAGAATGATGCTCGCCCGGAAGAATGGCGACGGTCAGCGGCGCCTCGGTCGGCGGTCCTTGAGGGGCGGCGGGCGGCGCTCCATCGGGAGAGGGATCATGGAGGTAAACGAGGGCCACCGCGTTATCGCGACCCACTTTGCCGACCAAGTTCGTGTCGCTTAAATCCTTCGAATCATAAATCCCCCCCCGCCTGTCGATGTACTTATCCTTGAAGGAGCCTACCTTCATTTTCATTCGTTCGCCGTTTTTGATGTCCGTCTGAGAGAGGATTCTGAAAATGTTGAAACGTTCGTTTGACTCTTTTCGGACGGCCTCCAACATGTCTTGCGCGTTGGTCTTGCCCCGCAACACCCCGGCCATCTGGTCCCGGCTGAAGAAATTCGCTACCCCGTCGCTCATGAGAAGGAGGGCGTCTCCCTTTTGCAGTTTGAACGTTTCCCCCGGGGAACCATCGCCCGGGGGAAGCGTGAGGACGGAATCGTAGATTTGATTCAAGACATTCTTGGGGTCACCGGGTTCTCCGTAATCGAAGGCCTGGGTCAAGCGGGGCCGGTTGCTCTGGCCCAGACCCGAGAGAACACGATTGGATTTTTCATGGCTGTTCGCCTCCAGGCTGTTTCTTAAGGTACCGCTCAAGCGCAAGGCCGTGGGTTCGAAGTGGGGAAGGACCGGTTCGATCACCTGGTAGATTCCATCGGCCCGGCTCCGGATCACCCAGAGGCGGGCGTCTCCCGACAACGCCACCTCGACCGTCCCGTCGGGATTGATGCGCGCAGCGCTCGCCACGGTCCCGGAGGTCGGGGCCTCCCCTTGAGAGCCGCCATCAAACCATTTTCCGTAAGCCTCCTGGTACGATTCGCGAATGGCGCCATCGGCCGCCAGAAAGGCGTTTCCGGGGGTTGGGGCCTCGCCCCGGCGCACCGCTTCCACCGCGATTTCGACGCCGAGCTTGCTAGCCGTCTCTCCCTTGTCATGCCCGCCCATGCCGTCGGCCACCATGAGAAAGGGGCGGCCCTCCGAATCCACCATGATTCCGAAGGCGTCTTCATTCATGGGGTAAGGGCGTTTGCCGTCCATGTGTTTTTTGTCGATGCCCTCATGGGTGTAGGCGGCGACTTCCCCATATTGCGGGATTCTTAAATACACCTCTTCCCGTCGGGGATTCTTGGGCTCGTTTAAGGCCGTGGCCAGAACCGACTCTCCCGGTGCCAAGAGCCTCAAAGGCTTGACCGCGGAGGGGCTCGACACCGGTTCGGAAGTCTTCAGGGGAACAACGGGCGTTTCCGGATCGCCTTGGGGAGTCCCTTCGATATGGGGCGGCAGGAGTTTGATCTCGCGGCGCTCCGGCTTGAAATCCCGCATCTCCTTCATGACCCGGTTGAAGCCCTCCAGCCCCCGGATTTCGCGGGTCAGATGGGGGTCGCCCCCCAAGCCGGCCAGATATGAGGCCGCACCCGCCTGAAGGTAGAAGACGCCATCGGAGAGGAGACGGGAATTCCAGGGGCCTTCGGAGGGCCGAAGTCCCAGGCTCCGCTCTCCTTCATTCATGAGATGGAGGGCCCCGAATGAGGCCCCGTGCTCCGCGACCGGGAGGGTGTAGGCTCCGAACGGCGAATAGGGGCTCAAAGACAAGATCCGTGAGGAATTCAGCTGAACACCCAGACCCGCGCCGCGCAAGGCGCCGAAGGTGAGCCAATTGCGGGCACTGGCCCTGAAGAAGTCCTGATGGGCGACCTCGCCGGTGAACGTGCGGCTCAAGACCCGGTGCGCCAGCTCGAAGGCGGGGGCCTCCGCGGTCAAACCTAGGCCGGTGGCGGCGAGCGTCGTGCGCAATCCTAGGCCCCCGAAGCGTTCCAGGGCGTAGCGCTGGCTCAAGCGGAAGGCGCCCTGTCCGAGCATGAGGGAGCCGATCAAGACCGGATCGGACACGCCTTCCACGGCCCGGCCCAGATTGAGGTCGAATTGATCAGCCACAGGCCCTCCGCCCCAGCTCAGCCCAATATATTTTCGGGCGGCCAAGGCGACGTCGCGCTCTTTGGAAAATTCTCCCAAATCATCGAGGAGGAGACCGGCCGAGGCGTATCCGGAGGGCAACCATTTTTCCCGGGCCACCGTCATCAGCAATGGGTCGGCCAGCGGGGCCGGAAGGCCGCTCACCTTCGATAGATCGGCGAATCCTCCGTTGGCGAAGTCTTTCGATAAAAGTTTTTTCGCGAGGGCCGCTTCCTCCTTTGACCCGACACTCGAAAACTGGCTCAAGGCCTGATCGAGCGTGTCCGCCTCGCCGGTGACAAGCTTCCGCTCGAGGACCTGAAAGAGCTTCCGGACCTGCTCGGGTTGAACCGGCGCCTCACCGGAGGATAACAAGGCCTTATCGGCCTTTGCGAATCTCCCCGTCTCCTCCAAGGCCAAGGCCTTGGCGGGACGGAGGAGGTAAAGATTTTTCAAAGCCCGCTCATAGCCGTCGATCCAAGCGAACAGATAATCCGCCGCGGGCTCCTGCCCCTTAAGGGGCATCAATCGGAATCGCGCGTCCTTCAAATCTCCACGCGACAGGCAAAGAAGGGCGCCTGACAGAAAATGAAGCGAGGGGTCGCCGGCGGTCATCCGATGGAGGCCTTCCCAAGAAGCATTCTTCTTTAAAAATCCGTTCCTTTGGGTGGCCAGACCCGCCTGGAGAAGATCCAAGGAGCCGGGTATTTTTTCGAAGGCCGCCGCGAGAACACCCGAAGCTAAGGACATGCGTCGGAAATGGGAGGCATCCAGGCTATAAGGGGGATTGGGGGGCGTGAGGTTGAAAAAGATAGGGTCCGGCAAAGACACGGTGGGTTGAACCTCCGCGGGCTTGCCCTCCTCCCCTTCCACCGCGGTGGGCGTGGGGAGCTCCAAGACGACTTTTTCGAAAAACTTGCGGACGTCGGGATTGTCCGGAGTGAACGGTTTCTTGTTTTGACGTGCGATCAGGCGGTCGGCAAAGTTTTTCCACGCGGTCTCATCGATGCCGGGCATCAGGCGGAAGGTGCGATTGCAGTTGAAGTCTTTGCTTTGCGGATCGAAGACGAATTCGTCCTCCATATAGACCCGGCCGTTTCCCGGCTTGTCGTCCACGTCGATCGCGTAGATGAACTGGGTCTTGACGATGGAACCCGTCGCCTCCACCACGACCTTCGACTCCTTATCCTTGGTCTTGATGGAGGGATTTTGTCCGTCAAAAGTGACGAGATTGTTCTCACTGATGATGGGCCAATGGATCTGGCTGTTATCGAAGATCCTTTTGCGCAGAGATCCATCGATCCGAAATGTCACACGAGGTGCCATGGCCGCAAGAAACCTCTCCTCTCTCTAAAACTCCCAGGCGACACTATCGGGCTCCGATGGAAAATGTTGCGGTATCCAAAGGATTTTTGTCGGGTTTTCGGATTTCGACATCACAGAAAAACCCGCCTGTTTTCGGACGCTTTGTGACCCTTTGATGAAGAGTGCGTCCTAAATGGAAGCTTTCAACCAAAAAAAGGAGTTTCCATGAAAATTCGTCACTTTTTTGCGTTTTTCATCTCAGGGGTGGGGATGATGGTCCTCGCCCTTTTCAGTCTTGCACCCCTGGGTTGCGGAGGGGGGGGTTCGGGTGGACCCGCGTGCAATTTGACCACCGAAGAGGGCTGCTCCGGCGGCCAGGTCTGCGAATCGGTCCAGGGGGGTACGGTCGCTTGTTTCGACCCTATCTCTTTTGTTGCCAGCGCGGTGAACCTTGAGACTGGCCAAGCCCTTGCCGGAGTCCGGCTCGTGGCATTGGATGAAAACAGCTCCCCCATCAGCGGGATCTGCACCACCGACGCAGCAGGATCTTGTGAACTCACCATTTCTACCGCCCGTGACGCCAACGGAAATCCGGTGGGGACCTTCTTCCTTCGGGGGGATGCTCCGACCTACCAGACCTTTCCGGGAGGGGTCCGGCCTCCCTTTCCCGTCAGCACCCAGGGCTTGACGGTGGACGGCAACGGCAATTTGGTGATTGACCCCAATCTCGTGAAGATCGGTTTGATTCCTCTTCCCAGCAGCAGCCAGTGCACCGGATCGATCTCTGGAAACGCCGCGAATCCGCCCGAAAAAACGGGAGTCCTCGTGGTGGCGGAAACGACTCTCGGCAGCGAGATCTGCGGCGTGACCCCCGCGGGGGACCCCCCGGGAAGCAAGCCCCGAGGATATACCGCGATCGCCGACAAGGATACGGGTGAATATAGGATCTTCAACCTTCCTCCCGGTTCCTATACCGTGGCAGGCTACGCAAAGGGAGCGAACTATAACGCAAGCCCGAACCCGGTGACCGTTTCGAGCGGTGTCGATACGGCGGTTAACTTGAGCATCCGAGACGAGAATACCGCTACGGCGAACGGCAACGTGGAATTCGCCAACGCCCCAAACACGGTGGGGAGCTCCGTTGTCTTCGTCGTCGAATCGACCCTGCTTCTGGTCAATACGACAGTGACCACCGATACAGGACCCCAGGAGGTGCCTATTCTCATACGCGGAGAATCGGTGCCGGGTCTTAGGCAGGAGGTCACCCAAAACAGCAGCAGCTTTACTGCCGAGGGGATTCCCGCCGGTTCTTACGTGGTCTTGGCTGCCTTTGAAAACGATCTTGCCGTGAGGGACCCGGATGTCTGCATCGCCGGGACTGCCCTCCAAAACCAGTTTTATACCCTGGCCCCCGGTGAGGTCCGAACCTTAAATTCGTTCAAGATCACCGATGCCCTGACCAATCCCGATCCGACGGGGAACAAAACCGTCGCCGGTCCGAACCCGATTTTCAGTTGGGATGATGACTCTTCGGAGAAGTTTTACGATGCCTTCGTCTTCGATGGCTTCGGACGCCAAATCTGGGAGAAGAAAGATATCCCAGGAGTCAGCGGGTCCGCCCGGGTCTCGCTCATCTATGGAGATGCGGGAAATCCTGAACCGGAACCCGCCTTGGTCCCGGGAGAATTCTATCAGTTTCGTGTCTTGGACACCCGAACGACGGGAGGGGGTTCCACTCAATGCCCGATCTCGCAGACGGAGGATTTCCTAGGCGTCTTTAAAATTCAGTAAAATCGGGCGGTTCATAAACCGTCCCGCACAAAAGCCCACTCTCGTAAAATCCAAGCACGAGGGTGGGCTTTTTTTT
>Ga0066388_100001108_pt1 | contig 14599 bp, 13 predicted proteins | sample PanSoiMetaGPlot6_FD_64539 | JGI IMG/M metagenome (GOLD analysis project Ga0066388, IMG submission 64539) | Tropical forest soil microbial communities from Panama analyzed to predict greenhouse gas emissions - Panama Soil - Plot 6 (Hybrid Assembly) | ecosystem: Environmental > Terrestrial >... | reverse complement strand
TTGACATCGTCGAATAGCGTGACCAAAGGCTGGCTGCATCGCGCGGGCGATTTCACGCAAGCAGCAGCTTACGAGTGAGCATGACCATGCCCGGAATCGACAGCAGCAGGCAGTTCGTAGCGCTGAAGATCGCGGTGCTCACGATCTCCGACACTCGCGCACTCGAAGACGACAAGTCCGGCGCTACATTGGTCGAGCGCATCGAGAAAGCGGGTCATGCGCTGTCCGCCCGTGCCATCGTGCCGGACGAGATCGGCAAAATCCGCGCCCAGGTCGAGCGATGGATCGCTGACCCCGCAATCGACGTGGTCATCACCACCGGCGGGACCGGCTTCACCGGACGCGACGTGACGCCGGAGGCGCTCGAACCGTTGTTCGAGAAACGCATGGACGCTTTCGCCACGATGTTCTTGCTGGTGAGCCAGGCAAAGATCGCCACCTCGGCGATCCAGACTCGTGCGACCGCAGGCGTTGCCGGTGCCACCTATGTATTCTGCCTGCCGGGGTCGCCGGGTGCGTGCCGCGATGCCTGGGACGAGATCCTGGTGCATCAGCTCGACTACCGCTATCGGCCCTGCAATTTCGTCGAGATCCTGCCGCGGCTCGACGAGCACTTGCGGCGGGCCAAGGCCAAAGGGGCCACCGCCTAGCGCTGCGTCTGCGCGGATCTCGATGATACGGCGCGCGCGAACGCGGCGGAGGCGGATCGGCCGACGCGGCGATGCAGCATCACTGCTGGTGCAATTCGAGATCCCACGTCTCGGCGCTGAGCTGCTTGCCGAACATGTCGTGCGTCCATTGATGGGTGAGCGTGAAGCCCGCCCGCTCGTAGATGCGGCGGGCGGCGGCGAGCACGCTGTGGGTCCACAGCGTCACCTTGCGGTAGCGCGCCTCGCGCGCAAAGCGCACGACCTCCTCGACCAAGCGGCCGCCGATACTGAGGCCGCGTGCCCTGGGCTCGACCAGAAGGAGCCGCAGCCGCGCGACTTCATCCGTCTCCCGCACGAGCAGGACGGACCCGACATTCTCGCCCGCCTTCTCAGCGATCCAGCAACGCTCACGCTCGCGATCATGATTGCGGACGAAGCCTGCAACGATTTCTGCGATCAACGCTTCGAGCCGCTCGTCCCAGCCGTATTCCTCCCGATAGAGCGCGCCATGGCGCGAAACAATCCAGCCCATGTCGCCGGGGCGCGGCGGCCGCAGCAGGTAAGGGATTTGGGCTGTCGGCGCTTCGCACAGGGAATCTTCGATCGTGCGCATGGCCGCGACCACGCGTTCCTGATCCGCGACCGGTAGCGCACCGAGCATCGCGGCGACTTCGTTCTGCGAATGCTCGTCAAGCGGCGCGAAGGCCACGCGGCCTTTTGCGGTCAGAGACAAAAGGCTTTGCCGCCGATCGTCGGGCGAGCCGGTTTTGACGACGAGGCCGCGCTCGATGAAGCCGCGCAGAATGCGACTGAGGTAACCGTGATCGAGCCCGAGGTCCGCGGCGACCTGGGTTGCGGTCGACGTGGGCCGTTGCGCAAGCTCGTAGAGCACGCGCGCCTGGGTGAGTGAGTAAGGACTTCCAAGAAAACCGTCCTCGAGCACGCCGAGGCGCCGCGTGTAGAGGCGATTGAAGCGGCGAACCGCGCCGACGCGCGCCTCGAAATCGATCGTGGATATCGTGGATATCGCTGCCATGGCCGCTCGGGATTTGTGACATAGTCAAGCGTATTATTGACTTAGTCAAGTATTTTTTCAAATGGCCCCGGTTCGCAACCAGACGAGTCGTTTCCGACCGAGGCGGCGGAGGAGGTCGCGCTCGGGTGCCGGCACGTCGCGATGGCCGCCCAGCGCATCGTAAAGCGATTTCGCGATTACCAGTCCTTGGCTTGGGTCGGGCCATGCGCCGAGCGCGGCACGCAGCAGCGCCAGCATTTCGCGCGCGGCCGAACCTAGGGGGCCGGGACGAAACACGCCGGCGTTGAGGGGACCTTTGCGAAGCTCGACTTCCTCGATGAACCGCTTGGTTTCCTCGACCCAGCTCGCTTCAAGCACGGTGTCAGGTTGCAGGAAGAGCAGCCAGGACGCACGCGCCATACCGGCTGCCGTTTTGAGGCGCGTCCCGCGCGGGAGCGTTAAGTCCAGCACGCGGCAGCCGGCCTCGTCGGCGATGGCCACGGTAGCGTCGCGTGAGCTTGCGTCGGCAACGATGACCTCGCGGACGAGCCCGGCGACCGCGCCTGCAACCAACGCCGCGAGCGTCGGCAAGAGCGCACGCTCGCTGTCTTGGGTGGCAATCACGACGCTAAGCATGGTCCGACGTCCTCGAGGCGGCACGACGTCGGAGCGCCCTGAAGCTCACTGCGTCGCCACCGCCTTTTACCCGCCTTCGGTCTGCTCGAAAGGGGCTGCGATCCCCCGCCATTCCAGCGGTGCGGCTGCGAGGCTTGCATTCGAAACCACCCCGCACTATGTTCTTGCTTTGTTCGCCAGCCGCAGGATTGAGCCATGGCTCGTTCCAACGCAGCCGTAAAACGCCCGCCGGCGCCTAACCCCTCCTGGCCAGCCTCCGCCGCGCCGGCGGGCGGTTTCGGGCGACGCCCTGGACGGGAGGCGGCGCGTCCTGCTGCTGTCGGCCTTGAGACGCCGACCGACGCCGACGTGGCGGTTGAGGGCGCTCGCCGCCGCGGACGTGGCGCGCAGTCGAACGCCTCGGGCCGCTATGAGCCGCTCGCGCGCATTGCTTTCGACGACGGCTGGCAGAGCTTCGAGGAGTTGCCGCCGTTCAAGACGACGGTGACCATCGACTCCGCGCGGAAGATCATCACCCGCAACGATTCACCTGACATTTCCTTCGACCGCTCGATCAACCCTTATCGCGGCTGCGAACACGGCTGCATCTACTGCTTCGCGCGGCCGACCCACGCCTATCTTGGACTTTCGCCGGGCCTTGACTTCGAAACCAAGCTCTTCGCCAAGCCGGATGCGGCAAAGCTGCTGGAGCGCGAGTTGTCGGCGCCCGGCTACGTGCCGCGCACCATCGCGATCGGCACTAACACCGATCCCTACCAGCCGATCGAGCGCGAGCATCAAATCATGCGCCGCATCCTCGAAGTGCTCGAGCGCTGCGGTCACCCGGTTGGCATCGTGACGAAATCGGCGCTGGTACTGCGCGATCTCGACATCCTCGCCCGAATGGCGCAACGCGATCTGGTCAAGGTCGCCTTGTCGGTGACCACGCTGGATGCTCGGCTCGCGCGCGTGATGGAGCCGCGCGCGGCGACGCCGGCGCGTCGGCTCGAGGCGCTGCGCCGGCTGACTGCGGTCGGCGTTCCGGCCTCGGTCATGGTGGCGCCGGTGATCCCTGCGCTCAACGATGCCGAGATCGAGCGCATTCTCGACATCGCTGCCGCCGTGGGCGTGCGGGAGGCCGGCTATGTCCTCCTGCGGCTCCCCCTCGAAGTGCGCGATCTCTTCCGGGAATGGCTGATGGCCAATTTTCCCGATCGCTACCGCCACGTCTTCAAGCTCATCCGCGAAACTCGCGGCGGCAAGGATTACGATTCGAGCTGGAATACCCGCATGACCGGGGCTGGGCCGGTGGCTTGGATGATCGGCCGCCGCTTCGAGCTCGCCTGCGAAAAGCTCGGTTTCAACAAGACGCGCACGCGGCTAACCACCGACCACTTCAATCCGCCGCGCCGCGCCGCAGAGCAGTTGAAGTTGCTCTGAACTTCTGCGGTAATCCCCGCCCTCCACAGCTGTGGCGCCGCCCCGGTTGACTTGCCCGCCGCGGCGCGCACCATCGCGCCATGAGTCGCCCGACCGCCGTGCGCGCAGTCTCCACTCGCGCCGAGAAAGTCCGTGTGGTGCGTTTGCCGCTGGGCGAAGCGGACATCCGCCCGACCTTTCGTCGCGAACGGGCGGCGATCAAGCGAGGCCTATGGCCAGTCGCGGGCTGCGACGAGGCGGGCAGGGGGCCGCTCGCCGGTCCGGTGGTCGCCGCCGCCGTCGTGCTCGACCCCAAACGCGTGCCGCGTGGGCTTGACGATTCCAAGAAGCTCGATCCGGAAACGCGCGAGAAGCTGCACGCCAAGATTTGTGCGAGCGCGGAGGTCGCGGTGGCCATCGCGCCACCGTGGCGGATCGACCGGGACAACATCCTGCGGGCCTCGCTATGGGCGCTCGCGCGCGCCGTCGCATGCCTGCCGGTCAAGCCGCAACTTGTGTTCGTCGATGGTCGCGATCGCATCGACGCCGGCTGCGACTGCCAAGCCGTGATCGGCGGAGATGCGATCCTTGCCTCGATCGCGGCCGCCTCGATCGTTGCCAAGGTCACGCGTGACCGGCTCATGACGCGACTGGGGTTGCTCTATCCCGGCTACGGTTTCGAGCACCACAAGGGCTACAGCGTGCCCGAGCATTTCGACGCACTCGCGCGGCTCGGCCCGACGATCCATCACCGGCGCTCCTTCGCCCCGGTCGCCGCGGCTTACGGCGACATCGTGACCGTGGACATGACGGCCGGCGAGATCGAGCCGGGCGGGCTACCGCTCTAGCGCGGTGGGCCTTATCTCTGCCAGTCGCGTCCAGTAACGTCGGGCTGATGCTCTACGTCTCCATTTTCGTCGAGCTCTTACGTTCGCGTCCGTCGCTCGCGGTCTGGCTGGCGGCGCTTACGCAGGCGCTACTGTGGCTGTTGGTCCCCGCGCTCTTCTACGCCGGGCCGCCCGGCGACCTGCCCGACGTGCTTGCAGTCGGGCACGAATTCCAACTCGGGACCTATCTCGGCCCGCCGCTTGCCTTCTGGCTCGCCGAGATCGCTTTCGATCTCCCCGGCCACAGCCTCATCGGCGTCTACCTGCTGTCGCAGGTCTGCGTGCTCGTGACCTATTGGGCGGTGTTCGCGCTCGCGCGCTCGATCATCGGCGCACAGCACGCCGCGCTCGCGGTGTTGCTGATGGTGGGCGTTGCCGCCTTCACGGTGCCAACGCCAGACTTCGGCCCGGTGATTCTCACTATGCCGCTGTGGGCGGTCATTCTGTTGCATTATTGGCGGGCCGTGGGCGAGCACCGGCGGGCCTATTGGCTGCCGCTGGCGATCGAGATCGGGCTTCTGTTGCTCACGACCTATGTGGGACTGATCCTTGTCGGACTGCTCGTGCTGTTCACCCTTGCAAACGGGCGGGCGCGCGCCGCGCTCAACTCCTATGACCCGCTGATCACGGCGGTTGTCGCCGGCATTGTCATGGGGCCGCACCTGCTTTGGCTCGCGGAATGGGGCGATGGTTTGCAGCCGGTGCTGTCGCGGCTACGTACGCCGGAAGCCGTGGTCGGCAACTTCATCGCCTGGTCGCGGCAGATCACGTTGATCATCGCGGCGCATGCGGGGCTGATCGTGCTGGTCGCACTGGTGGCCGGATGGCCGTGGCCGCGTCAGGAACCCGCCCCGGTGATCGTGCGCCGCGCAGTTGATCCTTTCGCCCGGCAGTTCGTCTACTTTTTTGCGCTGGCGCCGGCATTCGCCGGCACGCTCGTGGCCGTGCTCATCGGGTGGTCCGGGCCGGTGGGCGGCATCGCGCCACTGGTCATTCTATCCGGGCTCTTCGTGATCGTTGCCGCCGGCGACGCCATCGCGTTCAGCCGCCAGCATGTTGTCATCGCCGCCTGGTTCGGCCTGCTGATCATTCCCCCGATCATGGCGGTCGCGGCTGTCGTGATCCTGCCGTGGCTCAACGTCGATCTCAAAGTGAACTATCCCGCCCAGGCCATGGCGCGATACTTCTCCGAGAGCTTCGAGCGCCGCACTGGTGTGCCGTTACAAATCGTCACCGGCGACCCTCGCACGGCCGCCCTTGTCGCGCTCGGCGCCGCAAGCCGCCCAAGTGTTTTTCTCAGCGCCGCTCCCGCGCGTTCGCCGTGGGTGACCGCGGATGCAATCAAGAGCAAGGGGGCCATTGTCGTTTGGCCGACAAGCGACACGGCGGGGACCCCGCCGGCCGCGATCAGGGAGCATTTTCCCGACCTCGTGCCCGAGGTTCCGCGCGCGTTCGAGCGGCCGGTCCAGGGGCGGCTGCCGCTCCTGCGCATCGGCTGGGCGGTCATCCGCCCACAAACCCAGGCGGTGCCCTCGGCCGCGGTGGGCGGGCAGAAGCCGTAGCTGGCATCGGACTGTCGGCGAGCCTTCAGTATACGATCCAGTTCGACGGTCGGAAGATCGGCTCCTTTGCGGACAGCGGCGCTGCCAATGCGCTGTCATGATCTGAAGGGCCTGCTCCGGTCATGATCGCTAGGACGGTCACCGCCATCGCGAGAGCCATCCCCACGAGGAATGCGAGCCTGTCTGGTTTTGGTGCCATGTTTGCCTCCTGGCGCCAGATCGATGTCGCTAGACCACACTCTAGAAGGCGCGCAGCGAATGATGTGTGAGCCCTCTCACATTCGCGAAATAAGAAAAGTTTGCCGTACGGACCGATGGAGATTGCTATCGGCCGGCTCGCCCTGGCCGCAGCCAAGGGGGGCCACCGTCCGGCTCGGCCGGCAGGCCTCGGGCTGCGAGACGGCAACGCAACCCCTCGCCGGTGGACAAATCGCCGGGGCGGCAGGCTTTGGCTGGGTTTGCCGCGGCCTCGCCGCTACTGTGGGGCGAGTCTGAGTTTGCAGGCATCTGCGTGCGGATGAGATCGCGGCGTGCCCGATTGGCGGGGGGAAATTCCATGACGGAGGCGACAAAGCCTGTACGCGAACGCTCGTTTTTCGAGCGCTATTTCGGCCTGCACGAGAGCGGGACCGATGTCCGCACGGAATTTCTCGCCGGCATTACGACCTTTCTCACCATGGTCTACATCGTGTTCGTCAATCCGCAAATCCTCGGCAATGCGGGCATGGACAAGGGCGCGGTGTTCGTCGCGACCTGCATCGCGGCTGCCGCCTCGACGCTAGTGATGGCGTTTTACGCCAATTATCCCATCGCGCTGGCGCCGGGCATGGGGCTCAATGCGTTCTTCGCGTTCACGGTGGTGCTGGAGCACAAATACAGTTGGCAGCAGGCGCTTGCCGCCGTGTTCTGTTCCGGCGTGATCTTCTTTCTCATTTCGGTTTTCAACATCCGCGAATACATCATCAACTCGATTCCGAAAAATCTCAAAATGGCAATTTCCGCCGGCGTCGGGCTCTTCCTCGGCATCATCGCGCTGGAGGAGGCCAAGATCGTGGTGGCAAATCCGGCGACGCTGGTTACGCTCGGCGATCTCAAGCAGTGGCCGGCGCTCCTCTGCTTGGCCGGCTTCGTCGTGATCGTTGCGCTCAATTACCGCAACATCGTTGGCGCGACGCTGATCGGCATCCTCGCTGCGGCGCTGGTCGGCGTGCCGCTCGGGCTTGCCGAGTTCAAGGGCATCGTATCGGCGCCGCCTTCGCTTGCACCGACGTTTCTGCAACTCGATTTCTCCCGCGCCGGCGAGCTGACATTCATCATCATCGTGTTCAGTTTTCTCATGGTCGACGTGTTCGATAATGCCGGCACGCTGATCGGGGTCGCCCATCGCGCCGGCCTCCTCGATGCCGAGGGCAATCTGCCGCGCATGAAGCAGGCCTTGCTCTCGGACAGCTTCGCCGCGATGTTCGGCGCCCTGATCGGCACTTCCACCACCACGAGCTATATCGAGAGCGCCGCCGGAGTATCGGCCGGCGGCCGCACCGGTCTGACCGCCGTCTTCGTCGCGCTGTTCTTTCTGCTCGCGCTGTTTTTCTCGCCGCTCGCCGGGATGATTCCCGCCTACGCCTCGGCGGCAGCGCTGCTTTATGTGGCCTGCGTGATGACGCGCGGCCTTGCCGAAATCGAGTGGGAGGACATCACGGAATATGCGCCGGCGGTGGTGGCTGCGGTCACCATGCCGCTCACCTACTCGATTGCCACCGGCATCGGGCTCGGCTTCATCACCTATGCGCTGGCCAAGCTCATCGCCGGCAAATTCGGCGAGGCGAAGCCGGCGGTGGTGATCGTGGCGCTGATCTTCGCCATAAAATTTGCATTGCCCGGATGAGCTCGAGCGCTGGCCGAAGGGCGATCAGTCGATCACCGCCACCGCGTTGATTTCGACCAGGCAGCGCGGATCCGTGGCGAGCCGCACGACCTGCACGGTGGTTGTGGCGGGCTTGGTGTCGCTGAAGTATTCCCCCCAGACGCGGTTGAGCGCGTCCTGATCCGAGAGATCGGTGACGAAGCGGTCGGCGGTGACAACGTCTGCGAACGTTGCCCCCACCGCTTCGAGGCCGCGCTTTAGATTCTCGAGCGCGGCGCGGGCCTGGCCCTCCATGTCGCGCGGCATCGCATCGAATTCCTCGGGCCGGTGCGGGTGGTGGTGGTAAACCGGCGCCGCGGTGACCCCGGCGAGATAGACCGTCGTGCCGCCGCTGACCTTGATCGCCGGCGCGTAAGGCATCCACATGTCGGGTGCGTCCGGCCAGTGCACGTGCTCGACTGTTTTTGTCATGCGGCGCCTCCCGTCGCTCGTTGCGGATCAACCGCTATGTCGCCAACGCCTTCTTGATCGCTAGAAAATCCCGCCAGGCAAAGCGCTTCTGCAGCGGCTGGCGCAACAGATAAGCGGGATGCAGCGTGGCAATCGCGCGGATCTCGCGCGTGCCGGTGTGGAACGGCAACCAACGTCCGCGGGTCTTGAGGATACCGTCCTTGCTGTTGAGCAGCGTCTGTGTCGAAGGACTGCCGAGGCACACTAAGATGTCGGGGTTGGCGAGTTCGATCTGGCGCAGCGTGAAAGGCAGACAAACCGCGGATTCCTGCGGTGTCGGCGTGCGGTTCCCGGGCGGACGCCACGGCACGACGTTGGCGATATAGGCCGATCTGCGGTCGAGCCCGATCGCCGCCATCATGCGGTCGAGCAGCTTGCCCGAGCGGCCGACGAAGGGCAGGCCCTCGATGTCCTCGTCGCGTCCCGGCGCCTCGCCGACGAACATCACGCGCGCCTGCGGATTGCCGTCGGCGAAGACAAGTTGGGTCGCGGTCGTCCGCAACGCGCATCCTTCGAAGCGCTCGAGCATCGCGCGCAACTGCTCGAGCGTGGCGGCGCCTTTCGCCGCCTCGCGCGCCGCCATCGCGGCGGCCTCGGGAGGAAGCGAAGGGGAAGGTCGGCTCACGATATCGCGCTCGCGTGCGGGAAGTGCGCGGCCTGTCGCGCCGGCGCGCGGCTCGGGCGTTGGCAGGGCGGATTCTTTGCGCATGGCAGGGGCGGGGGTTGCGTCGTCGGCAGCGAACCGATCGAGCGGCGACTCGTCGAGCAGCGCGTCGACGCCCGCCTCCCGATAGAAGGCGAGTACCTCGCGGGCAGCTTGATCGCGGGCCGTGGTCATCGCGCTCCCCGTCGGCAAGCAAGCTCAGTTCATAGCGCCTGGAACAATGCCGCGTATCGATCGGGAGTAAAAGGGGTGGACCAGCTGCGGTCCGTTGTTACAGTCACGCCGGACCCGCAGTCAGCGCGCTCCGTCTCGCTTTGGAGGAGCCCATGAGCGCAGAGGATCTGCCCGCCCGCGAGGCGATGGAGTTCGACGTCGTGATCGTCGGCGCGGGACCCGCCGGGCTCGCCGCGGCGATCCGGCTCAAGCAGCTTTCGCCCGACACAAGCGTGGTCGTGGTCGAGAAGGGATCGGAAGTCGGGGCGCATATCCTGTCCGGGGCGGTGATTGATCGAATCGGCCTCGAGCGCCTGATCCCGCATTGGCGCGGCGAAGACACTCCGATCAAGACCGAGGTGAGCGACGATCGCTTCTACTGGCTGGGAGCGTCGCGCGACGTGCGTCTTCCCAATTTCATGCTGCCACCGCTGATGAGCAACCACGGCAACTACGTGGTTTCGCTCGGCAATGTCTGCCGCTGGCTAGCTACTAAGGCGGAAGCTCTGGGCGTTGAAATCTATCCGGGCTTTGCCGCCGCCGAGGTGCTGTTCGACGGCGGCGGTGCGGTCGCGGGAGTTGCCACCGGCGACATGGGGGTCGCCAAGGACGGGCATCATAAAGACAGCTTCACCCGCGGCATGGAGCTGCGCGCGAAATATACCCTGTTCGCCGAGGGTGCCCGCGGCAGCCTCGCCAAGATCCTCGAGCAGCGCTTCGGGCTCAGGGATGGCCGCGAGCCGCAGAAGTTCGGGCTCGGGCTCAAAGAGCTGTGGCAAGTCGCGCCGGAAAAGCATCGCCCCGGCCTGGTGCAGCATACCTTCGGCTGGCCGCTCGATAATCGCACCGGAGGCGGCTCGTTCCTCTATCATTTCGACGACCGGCTCGTTTCGGTAGGCTTCGTGGTCCACCTTAATTACGAAAATCCGTACCTGTCGCCGTACGAGGAGTTCCAACGCTTCAAGACCCATCCGTTGGTGCGTCCAACTTTCGAAGGCGGCAAGCGGCTCGCTTACGGCGCGCGGGCATTGACCGAAGGCGGCTGGCAGTCGGTGCCGAAGCTCACCTTTCCCGGCGGCGCCTTGGTGGGATGCGCAGCCGGCTTCATGAATGTGCCGCGCATCAAGGGAAGCCACAATGCGATGCTGTCGGGGATGCTCGCCGCCGAGCACATCGCCGCGGCCCTCAAGGCTGGCAGAGCCAATGATGAACTCGCGGGTTACGAGACAGCTTGGCGCTCCACCGCGATCGGGACCGATCTGTGGAAGGTGCGCAATGCCAAACCGCTCTGGTCGCGCTTCGGTACCTTATTCGGTATCGCGCTGGGTGGCTTGGATATGTGGACGAATACAACGGGTTTCTCGCTGTTCGGCACGCTCGGTCACGGCAAGCCCGATTGGGCGACCCTCAAGCCGGCGGCACAGTGCGCGCCCATCGACTACCCGCCGCCCGATGGCAAGCTCACCTTCGACCGCCTCTCCTCGGTGTTTCTTTCCAACACGAATCATGAAGAAGACCAGCCGTCGCATCTCAAGGTCGCCGATCTCGCTCTGCAGAAGGCGTCCGAGCACGATCGCTATGGCGGACCGTCGGCGCGCTACTGCCCGGCCGGCGTTTACGAATGGGTAGAGGAGGGCGGCTCATCCCGTTACGTGATCAACGCGCAGAACTGCGTTCACTGCAAAACGTGCGACATCAAAGATCCTAATCAGAACATCACCTGGGTTCCTCCCGAGGGCGGGGGCGGGCCGAATTATCCGAATATGTGAAGAGTCCGGGGAGCGACGGCCTATTCGGCATACGATCCGGACGAACCGGAGCTAAAACATCGCAATACATCAGCGGTCCGCCCGTCCCGTCACGATGCTGCCCTTATCGAGGCTTTCAAAGACGGTGGACATGCCCGATCGGGGCAGTTATTGCGGGCCGGACCCAAACAGTCCATTCTGCCCAATGCGGCCGCGCCAAGGGCGTTCGTCCGCCAGATGGAGTCGACAAGCCGTGATCCTTTCGCCTTCTTTACGGCGTGCGGCTGTGGCCGCACTGGCTGCACTCGCCATATCCTGGCCAGCGATGCTTTGCGCCCGGGCGCAGCAACCGCGCGAGGGCTTTTCCCGCACCTCTCCTGCGGGCAGCTATCTCGCCGCTCGCCACGCCGGCGGTCAGCGCGACGCCGCGGCGGCGGCGTCCTATTACCGTGCCGCGCTTCGTGGCGATCCCCGCAACAACGAGCTCCTCGGCCGTACCTTCCTGGCGGTACTCGCCAACGGAGAAGTTGACGAGGGAGTGAAGCTCGCCGAGCGCGTTCTGCAGGTCGACAAGAACGACCGCATCGCGCGGCTCGTCCTCGGAGTGAGGGCGATCAAGCAGAAGCAGTATGCGAGTGCGCGCCGGGAGCTCGCCCAGTCCATTCGCGGACCGATCACCGATCTTGCCGCAACGCTGCTAGCGGCCTGGACGATGGCAAACCCGGCCGAAGCAAAGCAAGCGACCGACTCCATCGACAAGCTCGCCGGCGCAGATTGGTATGCGATCTTCAAGGAGCTGCACACCGCATTGATCCTCGACGTTGCCGGCCAGAAGAAGGAGGCCGCGAAACACTTCGAGCGCTCCTACAAGCTCGACCCGACGGCGCTGCGCGTCGCGCAGGCATATGGCAGCTTTCTCGCGCGCCAGGGAAGCACCGATGAAGCGCTGAAGGTCTTCACCACCTTCGACGAAGCCCTGCCGCGCCACCCGTTGATCGTCGAGGCGATGAACGAGCTCAAGGCCGGAAAGCGGCTGCCCTTGATGGTCGACACGCCGCAGGCGGGCGCCGCCGAGGTTCTCTACGGACTCGGCGCCGCCCTTGGCCGTCGCGGCGGGGAGGATCTCGGGCTCATTTACTTGCAGCTCTCGCTCTACCTCGCGCCCTCGCATCCGCTCGCGCTGCTTTCGCTGGCCGACCTTTACGAGGCGATGAAGAAGCCGGAGCTCGCCAACAAAATCTACGAGCGGGTGCCGCTGAGTTCGCCGCTTCACCGCAATGCGCAAATCCAGCTCGCGCTCAATCTGGATTCGCTTGACCAGACAGACGAGGCGAAAGCGAGCCTCGAAAAGCTGATCGCCGCCAATGCCACCGATCTCGAGGCGGTCATGGCGCTCGGTAACGTGCTGCGGGGACGCAAGCAGTTCGCCGAATGCGCGGACGTCTACTCCAAAGGCATCGACACCATCACTAAGCCCGAGAAGTCGAACTGGGTGATCTACTATTTCCGGGGGATCTGTTTCGAACGCTCCAAGCAGTGGCCCAAGGCCGAGGCCGATCTCAAGATGTCGCTCTCGCTTTTCCCCGATCAGCCGCACGTGCTCAACTACCTCGGCTACTCGTGGATCGACCAGGGCGTCAATCTCGACGAGGGCATGCGCATGATCAAGCGCGCGGTCGAGCAGCGCGCCGACGACGGCTACATCGTCGATTCCCTCGGCTGGGCCTATTACCGGCTTGGCAACATGGACGAGGCGGTAAAGCAGCTCGAGCGCGCCATCGAGCTCAAGCCCGAGGATCCCACCATCAACGATCATCTCGGCGATGCCTATTGGCGGGTCGGACGGGTGCTGGAGGCGCGTTTCCAGTGGTCGCATGCGCGCGACCTCAAGCCCGAGCCCGAGGATCTCGCCAAGATTGAAGCCAAGCTGAAATCAGGGCTTCCCGACGACACGTCCTCGGCCGCGCAAGCCGAAAACAAGAAGCCCGGCGGCGGCTGAGCCCATGGCGCCAGCCGCGGGCGCCGAGAAAGCGCCCGCCAAGGTCAATCTCACGCTGCGCGTAATTGGCCGTCGGGCCGATGGATACCATGAGATCGAGAGCCTGGTCGCGTTTGCGGGCGTCGGCGACGCCCTGACGTTCACGCCCGGGAACGCCTTGGCCCTCAGCGTGGGCGGGCCGACCGCAGCCGCCGCAGGCGAGATCGCAGACAATCTCGTGCTCAAAGCTGCCCGCGCCCTTGCCGAGCGCGTCGAGCGCCTCAAGCTTGGACGGTTCAAGCTATCGAAGCGTTTGCCGGTTGCGGCCGGGCTCGGCGGCGGCTCGGCGGATGCGGCGGCGGCTCTGCGGCTGCTGGCGCGGGCGAACGGCCTTGCGCCAGATGACCCCCGCCTCATGCAGGCGGCGCGCGCGACCGGCGCTGACGTGCCGGTCTGTCTTGATCCGCGCCCCCGCTTCATGCGCGGCATTGGCGACGTGCTTTCCGATCCGCTCGATTTGCCGCGGCTCTCCGCGGTGCTGCTCAATCCCGGCGTTGCTGTTGCCACGAAGGACGTGTTCACCACATTGGCCGCCCCGGCGGCGCGGCAGACCGCGCCGGCAGCCTTTTCTACAGGCGCGGCCGCGCTCACTGCCGAGATAGCCCGCGGCCGCAATGACCTCGAGGGGCCGGCGATCGCGCTCGAGCCCGCGATCGCCGAAGCCCTGTCCGTGCTTCGCAACCTGTCGGGCTGCTGGCTTGCCCGTATGTCAGGCTCGGGGGCGACATGTTTCGGTCTGTTCGACTCGATGGGCGCGGCGCGAGACGCCGCCCGGCAGCTGCAGGTCGGCTATCCCGCCTGGTGGGTGCGCGCCACGGCGCTCAGGGGCTGAGGGGGCGATGCCGGCGCCGCGAAATCAATTGCCGTGCCGGCGACAAACCGAACGCATCCAGTCAATTCGGTTTGCGCGCTAATTCGACCGGCAGATGCAGAACTCGACAGTCTCTTCGAGCGCTTCTTTCATCGCCGAGGCCGGGAACAAAGCGAGCGCGTCCGTGGCGATCGCGCCGTAATGCCGTGCGCGCTTGACGGTGTCTTCCAGCGCGCGGTGCTTAGTCATCAGGCTGATCGCGTGCTCGAGGTCAGCGTCGCTTGCCTCTCCTTCTTCGAGCGTGCGCCGCCAGAATGTGCGTTCGCTCTCCGTCCCCCGGCGAAATGCGAGCACCACGGGCAGCGTGATTTTGCCCTCGCGGAAATCATCGCCAACGTTTTTGCCGAGCTTGGCCGCCGTTCCCCCGTAGTCGAGCGCATCATCGACGAGTTGGAAGGCAATGCCGAGATTCATCCCGAACGAGCGGCAAGCGCTTTGCTCGTCCTTTGGCCGCAAGGCGAGCGCAGGGCCGACCTCGCAGGCGGCGGCGAAGAGTTCAGCAGTCTTGGCGCGGATGACTGCGAGGTAATCGTCCTCAGTGGT
>Ga0066388_100001107_pt1 | contig 14601 bp, 10 predicted proteins | sample PanSoiMetaGPlot6_FD_64539 | JGI IMG/M metagenome (GOLD analysis project Ga0066388, IMG submission 64539) | Tropical forest soil microbial communities from Panama analyzed to predict greenhouse gas emissions - Panama Soil - Plot 6 (Hybrid Assembly) | ecosystem: Environmental > Terrestrial >... | reverse complement strand
GCGGCGAAGTCGGCCGAGAGAATCGACGGCGCGATCAGCACGCTCACCGGCTCACCTCGAGCGAGATCGGTTCGCCCGGCGCGATCTGAAATCCTGCCTGCGGGTTCTGTCGAATCACGACGCCGGCCGCGACGCCCGGGTACGGTGTCGATCCGACCACCGCCACGCGGAAGCCTCGATTGCGCAGGATCTCGGCGGCTCGATCGCCGTTCACGCCGATCAGATCGGGCATGACATAGCTGGCGCCGCGCTCGCCGCGGTTGACGAGGAGAGCGACCTTGTCGCCCACCGTCTTCGCCGGCGGCGTCTGCGCGACGACGACGTCAGAGGTGAACGTGTGAGAGCGGATTTCGGACAGATCGGCGAGCGTGAGGCCGTCCTGCTGCAGCCGGAGCTGCGCCGTTCGCTCGGTCTCTCCAACGAGCAGCGGTACGGTCGAGGCCCGCGCCCCGGAACTCAACCAGACCCGTACGCTGCGCTGACGGCGCGCGGTCGATCCGGCCGCCGGTTCCTGCGCCAGCACGCGACCTGCAGGAATCTTCGGATCGGGTCGGCGGGAATCGTCGATTCTCATCGCGAGCCCGAGATCGGCAGCGACGGCCGTCGCCTCGTTTGCCGTGCGATTGGTGAAATCCGGCACCTGCACTTCACGGGTGCGGATCGCGATGCGCATCGCGGCAGCGGCGAAGATCAAATACGTGGCGACGAGGGCGGCGGCAAGGAGTACGAGCTTGCCCGCGCTCCACACACGGGTCTTCAGTGCCATGGGCGTCAGCGATGGTACTACAGCGCCGACGCCGGGCTGAAGCCTTCGCGCTACGCGCGCCGCTCGAAAACGGCGGCGAAGAACGACTCGAGTTGATGCCGATGCGGTTCGGTTCGGAGGCAGCCTCGAGCATCGACGAGCGAATCTGAGAGACGAGGCGCCACTGCGCCGACCGGGACCGTGGCGAATGCCGGCATCAGCGCGGCGAAGGCGTCGACGATCTGCTCGTTCTCCTCCGGCTCGCTCGAGCAGGTGGCGTAGATCAGCCGGCCGCCGGGCGCCACGACATCCGCCGCCTGCCGCAACATCGTGAGCTCGGCGGCCGCGAGCGCCGGCACCTCGCTCTCCTGTCGGCGCCAGCGGATGTCGGGGTCGCGGCGCAGCGTGCCGAGGCCGGAACATGGCGCGTCGACGAGGACGCAGTCGAACGCCACGCTGAACGGAAGCGGCTTGCGAAGGTCGGTCTGCACGATGCGCACATTCGTGGCGCCGCTCGAGACGACCGCGCGCTTCAGCAGGTTGATCCGCCGATCGCGCAGATCGGTGGCGACGAGCAGCCCCCGACCTGCCATGGCCGCGGCAATCGCAGTGGTTTTCCCACCCGGCGACGCGCACGCATCGAGGACCCGAGCCGGCGGATGATCGCCCGCGAGCAAGGACACGAGCTGCGACGCTTCGTCCTGGACGAAGAACAGTCCGCTGTCGTCGAGGTCGAGGCGAAGAGGCGCGCCCTCGTCGATCACCAGCGCGTCCGGCGCGTAGCGAGCCGCGTGCAGTTCGACGTTCTGCTCGCGCAGACGCCCGGCGAGTTCGTCGCGCGTGGTCTTGAGCCGATTCGCCCGCAGTGTGAGCAGCGCGGGTGCGTTGTTGAACTGCATCCACTGCTCGGCGACCTCGAACCCGAGGCGATCGAACCAACGCGCGGCGAGCCAGCGCGGGTGGGACAGCGTGATGCTCAGGTAGGCGAGCGCGCTCTCGCGATCGGATGGATCCGCAGGACGAGGCGGTAGCGGCAACGCGTCGCGCCTGCGCGAGACCTCTCGCAGCACGGCGTTCACGAATCCGGTCGCGCTCGCTTTTCCGGCCCGCCGCACCAGATTCACCGCATCGTCAACGACCGCCGAGGCCGGCACGCGGCTCAGATGGCGCAGCTGGTAAAGACTCAGGCGCAGGATCTCGACGATTTCGGAGTCGAGCCTGGCGAGCGGGCGCTTCGCGAACGCAACGATGAGGTGATCGAGCGTCGCGCGCCAGCGCTGGACGCCGCTCGCGATCTCGGCGGCGAGGGCGCGGTCGCGGTCGTCGCGGAGACCGCCGCGGGCAAACGCGATGGCGGTGGGAAGGTCGGCGCTGCCGGCCGAGACCGCACGCAGGATCTCATACGCCGCGACGCGAGCCGGCCCGATCATGGCGCCGGCGTGAATCGGTCGCCAGGCGTGACACGATGGCCGGCCAGAAACTCGCGCGCGGTCATCGGTCGTTTACCTTCGGCCTGCACCTCGACGAGATGAACGCGGCCCGATCCCGCTGCCACGACGAATTCGTTCCTGGTCTCGAGCACGGTTCCAGGCGCCGCCTCTGCCGGCTCGGCGGACGCCAACGCACGGAGCACGATCAACCGACGTCCGTGGAGGAACGTCGAGGCGTGAGGCCAGGGGTGCAACCCCCGGACCAGATTGTGAATACCGTGTGCCGACGCATTCCAATCGAGCCCGCCATCGTCTTTCGTCAATCGAGGGGCGTAAGTCGCAGCCGCATCGTCCTGTGGCACCTCGACGGCCGCGCCGGCCGCGAGATCGTCAGCGATCTGGACGAGCAACGGCGCGCCGATGCGCGCGAGATCGCGTTCGACCACGTCGCTCGTCTCTTCGTCGCCAATGGTCCGATGCGCCGCCGCGAGCATCGGACCGGCGTCGAGGGCCTTGACGACGCGCATGATGGTGACGCCGGTTTCACGTTCGCCGGCGATGATCGCGCGATGGACGGGGGCTGCGCCACGATGGCGGGGCAGCAGCGAAGCGTGGACGTTGATCAGCCCAAGCCGCGGCACCCCGAGGACGGCGTCGGTGAGAATCTTTCCGTAGGCGGCAACGACACCGAGGTCGGCGCGCAGCGCGGTCAGGCTCGCGAGGAAGCTGTCGTCTTTCAGACGCTCGGGCTGCAGCACAGGGACTCCGGCGCTGAGCGCGCGCGCCTTGACCGGACCGGCGGATGTCTTGTGACCGCGGCCGCGCGGCCGATCGGGCTGGCACACGACCGCGACGACCGTGTGACGTGATGCGAGCAAGGCGTCGAGCGACGGCACGGCGAACTCCGGCGTGCCGAAGAACACCACCCGGAGGGGCGCGGCTACCATTTGCCGGCGCGCGACAGCTTCCGAATCTTGCGGACGATGAGATCGCGCTTGAGGCCGCGAAGGCGATCGACGAACAGCGTCCCGTCGAGGTGATCCATCTCGTGCTGAAACGCCCGCGCGAGCAGCCCCGATCCCTCGTGCGTCTGCTCGTCCCAGTTGCGATCGCGGCCCTTGATGACAGCATGCGAGGGCCGCATGACGGTCGCGTTGAACCCCGGCACGCTCAGGCAGCCTTCTTCTTCGAGCTGAACGCCATCGCGCTCGACGAACTCCGGATTGATCAACACGATGAGCCCGCTCGCCTCGCGCCCGACCGACACGTCGACCACGAACAGCCGCAGCGGCACCCCGACCTGCGGCGCCGCCAACCCGACGCCCGGCGCCGCATACATCGTTTCGATCATGTCGTCGATGAGGCGTTCGATATCAGGAGTCAACTCGTCGACCGCCCGCGCCACCGTATGCAGCGCGGAGTCGCCGTATTTGAGAATCGGCCGAATCATCGGCAGCGTGTCGCAATCGCGAAACAATAGGCACACTGCGGACGGTCAACGCAGAGACCCGAGAGACCAGAGAATACGCAGAGACGAATATTCACTCTGGGAACCCGTTCACGCGCCGCTGGATGCCCTGATCGGCAAGCCATTGCATATTGAAGTTGATCACCAATCCTACCTTACCGCCTGATTGCTGCAGGTAGGCGACGAGCTGCGAGCCATTGCCCCAGGCGTGCCTGCAAGGCACGCCGGAGGGCGCCTTCGAACAAAACGTGGATTGATTTGAAGCGCCTGGTCTCGCCAGATTTCGAAAAACGAGGTCTGCGGACTCTGCGCGCGCTCCGGTTTCTGCGTTCCGTGGTTTTTGTGGGTGCGGTCTGGTCGACGGCTGTCCCCGTCAGCGCGGACGGAAGCGCGCCGAGGTTCGGCTGCAGAACGCTCGCCAGTTGGCGACTATTTCCTCTACCGAGTCGCCGCCGAATTTTTCGACCAGGGCGTCGGCGAGGACGAAGGCAACCATGGCTTCGCCGACGACGGCGGCGGCGGGGACGGCGCAGACGTCGCTGCGTTCGACCGCCGCGGGGCTCTCGGTCATCGTCGTCAGATCGACGGAGCGGAGCGGCGTCATCAGCGTCGAGATCGGTTTCATGTAGCCGGTCACGCGGACGTCTTCGCCGTTGGTGACGCCGCCTTCGAGGCCGCCGGCGTTGTTCGTCGGGCGGCGGACGCCGATCGGTGTCTGTCCCGCGCCGGTCACGATCTCGTCGTGCACGCGGGAGCCCGGCACAGTGGCGACCGCCGGGCCGCGGCCGATGCCGACCGCCTTGATCGCCGGGATCGACATCATCGCCTGAGCGAGACGTCCATCCAGCTTGCGATCCCACTGGACATAGCTGCCCAGTCCGGGCGGGATGCCTCGTGCGATCACCTCGAATGTTCCGCCCATCGTGTCGCCGGCGGCTCTCGCTTCGTCTATCTGGGCGATCATCTGCTGTTCGACCGCCGGATCGGCGCAGTGAAGTGCGCTGTCGGGCGGAATCGCGCGTGCCTGATCGAAGGTGATTGCCAACCCGTCGGGAATCGCCGCCGACCCGATCGCGACCACGTGGCTGACGATCTCGGCGCCGACCACCGCGAGCAGCTGCCGCGCAAGCGCACCGACGGCGACGCGGGCGGCCGTCTCGCGCGCACTGGCACGCTCGAGCACGTTGCGCATGTCCTCGTGCCCGTACTTGACGAACCCGGCCAGATCGGCGTGGCCGGGGCGCGGACGCGTCACCGGCGGCCGATCGACACCGGATGCGCCGGCCGGCATGTCGGCCTCGACGTACATCGTGCGCTGCCAGTTCTCCCAGTCCTTGTTCGGTATCAGCAACGCGATCGGACCGCCGGTGGTCTCGCCATGCCGCACGCCGCTCAGCGCCTCCGCTCGATCTGACTCGATCAGCATGCGGCGTCCGCGGCCGTAGCCGGTCTGCCTTCGGCGAAGATCCGCGGTCACCGCGTCGAAATCGATCGCGAGCCCAGCCGGCATGCCTTCGATGATGGTGACCAGTGCCTTGCCGTGCGATTCACCGGCGGTCAAAAAACGCAGCATGCGGCGTTCATTCTATCCGAAGTTTTTTCAGCGTCCGGAGACCGACGCACCATCCGCGCGCATCATCGAGCCGGGCCATTCTTTTGCACCGCGCCGACGCACACGAGGAGGCGACGATGCAGTTGGTGGCGGATCGGTTTGCAGTGGACGATCGCGGTCGTGCGTATGATCTCGCGAGCGGTACCCGCATCGCGATTGCGGCGACCAGCAGCGGCGGTGTGTCGGAGCAGCTGCGATGGAACGCGCGCTGCGGTTGGCTGAACACGCTGCAGCACCGCGCAATCGCGTCGCTCGTCGATTACGGTCTCATCGGCGAATGCTCGCGGTTCGAGGCGTTCGACTGCGGTGGCATCCGTCGCGGCGCGGCGGATGAAGCGCGGTCAGTCCATGCGCGCGCGACACGTTTTCTGCGCGGAAACGGCAGGTCGGTTCAGTCGTTTGCACACGATTCGGTCCACAGCCGCAGCGACGGACGCGCCGTCTGGCTTCCCGATGCGAATAGCGGATACGAAGGGGAAGATCCGACCCCGCCGACCGCGCTCTCGCTCGGAGACTATGGCCTCCGTCCGGTGGAGCGGCCCGCCGTGGTGGCGCTCGCCGAGATGTTTCGTGTGGACGGCGCTCGTCCGCGTGTCGCGGCGCTCTGGGGGCCTCCGGGTTCGGGAAAGCGCTTCGTGGCCCGCGCGCTCGCGCGCGTGGCGAGAATGAACGGCCTCGTACCGGTCGCGGCCACGCTGCTCGAATCGCCAATCGCCCCCCTGTGGCTCGGCCGCTCGTTGTTCGTGATCGCGGCGGCAGAGGACCGTGCCGGCTGGCGGCTGTTCCTCGGATCGACCGTTCGCTCGGCGCGACCTCACGTGCTGCTGATCGTCAGCGATCAGGAGCAGCGTTTCGTCGACGGCGTCGGCCTCCGGCCGGTGGGCGCCGATGCGCTGCTCGCATCGGTCGTGCCCGCCATCGTCGGTACGCCGAACGAACCGGCGGCTCGCCGGGCGGCGGAGCGGGCTCGCGGTCTTCCCGGACGGTTTGCGACGTTGCTGCATCCGGGATTGATCATCGCGACGCGGTGCGAGAGTGCGTCGGTTCGTGAGGGGTTCGTCGCGGCCGAGCAGCCGATGACGTACGGGGGCGACGAGGAGGCTGTCTGGTTGGAGCATGGCAAACCTCGCCCCCTCTCCACATGGCCGGCGCCAGGCGAACTGGCCGGCCTGCGCCGCCGCGCCGATGCGGCACTGGCGCGGATCGGGGCCGGACGGCATGCGCCAGGCACACGCGACTTGCGTCAGGTGATCGGTGGCTTTGCCCGCCGTGGTGCCTGGCTCGACGCCGCCGGCAACGCTCATGCCCTGGCGGCCGCCTTGCTGCGTCGAGGGCGCGTTCGCGATGCACAAGTGGCGATCGATCTCGCCAACGACTACGCCACGCGCGCCGGAAGCGACGAGGCGATCGGCGAGCTCGCCGTGTTGGCGGGCCACGCGTGGATCGATCTCGGACGACTCGATGAGGCCGAAGCCGTGCTCGCCGCGGCAGCGGCGACGGCGCGGGTTGCGCGTGATCCGACGCGGGTGGCCGCGGCATCACTTGCGCTCGCCCGCGCGTTGTACTGGCGCGGCCGTTATACGGACGCTGATGCCGCGTTGCGCCAGATCGAGGATCCCCAGCCGCGCGCTCTTCAAGTCCGCCGTTCGATGCTCTGGTCTCGGGTGGCTGTGGGCGTGCACGACTACAGTCGTGCGGTCTCGATCGCGGCCGCCGCGCGTCAGTCGGCGGAGGACACGCATGACGGCGTTCTCGTGGCAGCGGCGGCCTGCACGGCGGCGTTTGCGCATCTGGCGGTCGCCGATTGGGCCGCGGTCGAGCGCGACGTGGCGGCATCGATCGTCGCGGCTCGCAGCGCGCACGATCCGCTGCGTGTGATCCGGGCGCGGCTGCTGCGCGCGGAGTGCGAGCGGCGCCAGGGCCGTCTGTCGGCCGCGCGAGTCGAGCTCGCGCATCTCCGTCGCATCGCGTCGACGACGCCGCCGGTCGTGCGCGCGCGCTGGCAGGCGGCAGCGGCTGTGGTCGCCGCGCCAGCGGCGGAGGCAGAGACGATCATCCCGCGCCACGTCGCATCGTCGATGCTGGGCGCGCTGCCGTTGTATGTAGCGGACGCCGTCGGCACGGGGGCGAGGGGTCGCCGCGAGCATGCGTTCGTCGATCAACTTATCGCAATCCTCCATGTCTGTCAGACCGCGGAGGAGGAGAGCGCCCTGTTGCGGGAACTGTGTGAACGGGTCAGGTCGCAGCTTCATGCGGCGGCGATCGCGATGATCGCCACAGCGAGCGGCCCGCGCGTGCTTGCCTCTGACGGCAGCCGCCTCGCGCCCGATATCGCGCTGCGCGCGGCGACCGCCAGCGTCGTCCTCGGGCCGCAACGATGCGACGATGGTGTCGAGGCGGCGGCGCCGGTGGTGTATGGCGGGGTAGTGCTGGGCGCGCTCTGCGCGCGCTGGACACTGGGATCCACTTACGACACGTCCGGGGCATCGTCGATCCTCGCCGCGGCCGCCACTGCGGCGGCGCCGATCGTCTCGGCGGCCATCGCGAAGCGTGAACACGTGGCCGCGCTGGGGAGCGGCTTGATTGGGACGACTGCCGCGATGAACGATCTGCGCCGCAGCGTCGAGCGGGCAGCCGCGGCGCCGTTTCCGGTGTTGATCGACGGCGAGAGCGGGAGTGGGAAAGAACTCGTTGCGAGGGCGATCCATCACGGCAGCGGCCGGAGGCACAAGACATTCTGCACGCTGAACTGTGCGGCGCTGCCCGACGACCTCGTGGAGTCGGAGCTATTCGGTCACTCGCGAGGGTCGTTTACCGGAGCTGTCGCCGATCGCGCAGGCGTGTTCGAGGAGGCTGACGGCGGCACGCTGTTCCTCGACGAAGTCGGCGAGTTGTCGCCGCGGGCGCAGGCGAAACTGTTGCGGGTTCTCCAGGAGGGCGAGCTGCGCCGTGTCGGCGAGACCGCGTCGCGCCGCATCGATGTTCGCGTCGTGGCGGCGACCAATCGAAGTCTCTCGCAGGAGGTGGAGTCAGGTCGATTCCGCCTCGACCTGCTGTATCGCCTGGATGTCGTCCACATCGCGGTTCCGCCTTTGCGCGATCGGCGCGAGGACATCCCGCTGCTGGCCGAGCACTTCTGGCGCGACGCGGCCGCACGGGTCGGCAGCCGCGCCACGCTCGCCGCCGCCACGGTCGTGGCGCTCGCGCGGTACGGCTGGCCGGGGAACGTGCGCGAGCTGCAGAACGTGCTGGCGGCGCTCGCGGTACGAAGCCCGAAGCGCGGCGTGGTGCCGGCATCCGCGCTTCCGCCGGCATTCGGCGTTCATGAATCGGCTGAGACGTGGCGCCTCGATGCGGCGCGCCGGACCTTCGAAGAGCGCTTCGTCCGCGCCGCCCTCGTGCGGACCGGCGGTCACAGAGGCCGCGCCGCCGCTGAGTTGGGCGTGACGCGGCAGGGGCTCACCAAGCTGATGACCCGGCTTGGAATCTCGCCGTGAGCGCCGGCCGGGCCGAGGCGTGGGTCGAGATTCCTATTTCTTGACCGGCGTGGTGCGCGCGTCGATGCGCTGGGAGAGGGCGGCGATGCGCGCGGTGCGCGCCGCGGAATCGGTGTCGGTCGTTGCGATCGCGCCGTACTCGATGAGCGCCTGACGTGCGGCCTCGAGATGATTCTGACGTTCGGCAAGGTTGGCGTAGAACAACAGCGCCTGCGTTTCGATCGGATAGTGGGACGTGGCTTGTTGGAGCGCGTGTTCGGCGCCCTCGATGTCGCCCTCCTGGACGAGGACACGCGCGTACAGCAGCAGAGACTCGCTGGTGGCTGACGGACCGGTCGCTACGCGCTCGAGCGCTTCGTGCGCCTTGCTCAGATAGGCGCGATCGTCGCGGGGACGCTCCAGCCACACCTGGCCGAGCGCCCGATAGAACTCCGGTTGATCGGGATTGCGCTCGAGCGCGCCGCCAAGGGCCAGAATCGCGGAATCCCAGTGGCCGGCGCGTGCGTGCGCCATCCCGACCGCGACCTGTCGCGCGGGGTTTTCGCGGTCGAGACTGGCCAGCAGCTGAAGTTGTTCGAGCTGTTCGGCGTGGCGGCCAGTCGCACCGTACACGTCGGCCAGCTCTTCCCGCGCTTCGAGAAGGGCCGGATTGAGTGACAGCGCCCGCTCGATCGCCTTGAGCGCCTCGGGCAGGCGCTTCTTCTCTCGCAGGCAGATCCCGCGCAGATAGTGCGCATCGGCGACGCGTTCATCAAGCCGGATGGCGTCGGCGAGCGCGGCGAGTGTCGCGTCGATGTTCCCCCGGCGATAGCGGGCCAAACCAAGGCGATAAGCGACCAGAGCTGAGCGATCGTCGAGCCGGAGGCAGCGCTCGTACGCGTCTTCGGCCTGGTTGTAGCGCTGCAGCTGATACAGCGCGTCACCGAGCGCCTCGAGCGGGCGGGTCGCGGTCGGGTCGATTGAGGCGGCGATCCGAAAATCGCGGACGGCGGCCTCGAGGTCGCCGCGGTCGCCGCGCCGCTCGTAGGTCTGGCCGCGGCGCAGGTAGGCCAGCATCGAGTCGGGACGGAGCGCGATTGCCCCGCTGTACGCCTCGATCGCGCCGAAGGTCTGGTCGTCGCGAAGCGCCGCATCACCTTGGGTCAGGCGTGCGGCGTAGTCGCGCTGGCGGGCGGCGGCCTGATACGCCGCGGCGGCGCCGGCCGCGACCAGGGCGGCGAGCACGGCCATTACAAAAATCGAGCGTCTCACCGGTGCTTATCCTATCAGCGCAGAGGAACCAATGAGGCGGCCCGGGGTCTAACTTGGTATAGTGGAAGTCTCTGTGAAGCAGGCGCGCGTCGCCAGTTGGTCCGATGTCGGCGGCCGGGAGGCCGTGCTCGTGCAGCGGTGTGCAGCCGGCGAGCAGCTCGCCTGCACCGAGCTCGTGGCCGAACACCAGCGCATGGTCGTGCAACTGGCAATGAACCTGCTGGGCGACCGCGACGAAGCCCTCGACCTCTCACAGGAAGTCTTCCTCAGGGTTTTCCGCACCATCCATCGGTTCCGCGGGCAGTCGAGCCTCCGCACCTGGATCTACCGCATCGCGGTTAATCAGGCGCGGAACCGCCACCGGTTCTGGCGCCGGCGGCACCGGGCGGACCAGGTGTCGCTCGACCAGCACCTGGCGTCGCACGGCGATTTCCTGTCCGGGGGTGAGTCCACCCCCGACCGGATGCTGGCGCAAAAGGAGCTGGCCGAACGCCTCCAGGAGGCGCTCGACCATCTGCCGTTCGATCAGCGGACCGCGATCGTGCTGCGCGAGGTCGACGGCCTGAGCTACGAAGAGATTGCGTTTTCGCTTGGGGTCGCTGTCGGAACCGTAAAGTCGCGGCTGACGCGGGCCCGGCAGGCGCTGCGCCACGAGCTTCGCGAGGCGAGGTCGGCATGAAGCCGCTCACCTGCGCGTCCACGCGGCGCCGCCTCCAGGCGTATCACGACCGCGAGCTTGCGGTCGGCGACCAGATCGCGGTCAGCGCGCACCTCGAATGGTGTGGACGCTGCGGCGACCTCCTCGACGATCTGCGGTCGGTCGGCGGCATGCTGCAGGCGCTCGCGCCGGGGCGCGCGATGCTGTCGCAGGACGAAGCCGCGGTGTTCACCTCCACAGTCGTCAGCCGCATGAAGGCGGAAGAGGACGCCTCGCTGTTTTCGACGATCCGCCTGATGTTCGAGGACCTGCACCTCGTCTATGCCGGCCTCGGCGCCGCGACCGCTACCGCGATCTGTCTGGTGATCATGCTCGGCATGATGCGCTTCGCCACGACCGATCGTCCCGATTCGCTGGCCGCCGTGATGACCGTGCTTGCGACGCCGCTCGAGTGCGAATCCGGGAACGACATCAGCGACGCGTCGGGCTGCCGCGCCCGCTGGAACGAGCGCTTCGCCCGGGCCAACGAATGGGACGAGCAGGAGGCAGTCTTCGCGCTCGAAGCCGTCGTCATGCAGCACGGCCGGCTGGCGAACCTCGACGTCCTCCGGCGCGCGCGCGGCAGCGCTGCAATCGACGACGACCTGCAGGTGATTGAAGAGCTGCTCGACGTCGTCTCGCGGTCGCGCCTCGATCCGCGGCTGGCCAATCGGCTCGCCACGCCGATCTGGCTGTATGAACAGACTACGGTCCGCGCCAGCCAGCAGCCTGTCTCGCTCGACGTGCGTCTCCCCGCCCGCAACAAGCGCGCGTAATAGCCTGCGTACCCCCGACTGAACGCTTCGCGCGACAACATCGGTCGACGTGCGGGATGACCTGAAGGCCGTCCCCGGCGCCGGATCGCGGCGAATAGTTCTTAGCGGCGCCGCGAAGGCGGATCGACGTGCGCCGTCGACACGTTGTTCATCGAGTCGCTGGCGCGAAGCGTGAGGCCACGGTCGCCGAGTTCGCCGTCGATCGGCAGCTCGTAGTGCTCTTCGCGCGAGTCGGCGATGCCGTCGACCGGGAAGACGCCGCGCCACCGCTGGCCGTCCTCGGAGAACTCGACGCCGCGGATCGGCGAGTGATCGTCCTTGACGTCGAAGGTGATGATGGTCCGTCCCGACACGACGCGGACGCTCGAGACGACGATCGACGGCGGCGTGTTGTCCACCTCGAAGGCCGCGCTGTCCAGCTCGCCCGCGAGCGCGGTCGACAGCGGGTTCGACGGCGCATCCGACGCGACGATCTTCACGAAGTAAGTGCCGTTCGGGATCGTCGTGGTATCCCACACGAGGATCGTGTCGGTGACCGCCTTACGCAGCGTCTTCCACTGCGTCTCGCCTTCTCGCCGATACAGCACGTCATACGACAAGTCGTCGTCGTTCTCGTCCTCGGCTTTCCATTGCAGCGTCTGAAGGCCCTTCTGATAAGTGCGCCGGCCGAGCGACGATGCCGATCCCGACTGGGCACTGGCCTGCGCGGCGAGCTTGCGTTCAGGCGTGGACTGATCCTCGAAGCCGGCGAGCTCCGGGTCGCCGGTGGAGAAGGGCTTCTGGAAGACGATGCCGGGCGGCTGAACGGTGATGCTTCGGACCACTGGCCGCAGATTGCGCTGAAGATACGCGGCGGTCACGGACGTGAGGATCGGACCGTCGCCCTTCCCACTCAGCACCGCGCGCCACTGCAGATACCGCGCCTTCGGGCTGGTGATCGACGACCCTTCGGCGTGGGTGTACGCCGCCGACCAGTCGCTCCAGGTATCGTCGGGCGTCTCGGTGTTGCCGCTCCGCGTGAACAGCTCGATCTTGTTGCCGCCGACCGCGGTACCGCGCCAGCTGATCGCACCCCAGGTCGAGACCATCTGGGCATCGCGCGTTTCCGATTCGTACGTGCCGCGCGGCGCGCGGTCCGAAGACAGGCGGAACACCTTCCCCGGGTTGGCCGTCGCGTAATACAGACGTCCCGACGAATCGCGATGGAAGGCAGTGACCTGCTGCGCAGACGCGCGAGCAAGCAGCGTCGCGCGCAGTGGGTTGCCCTCGAGCCGGTAGATCTTCCCTTTGTTGCCGGTGCCGACAATCAGCGCGCCGCCGGTGTCGAACGTCAGGTCGTAGGGAGAATCCTCACGCGACTCCCAGAGCTGATCCCAGACGCCGTCGGGCGCGATCCGATAGACGGCGCCCTTGGGCGACCGCCGATCCTCGGCGGTCGAGCCGCGCGACGACGACGCGCTGCTGACGTCCACGATCGACATCGACGTAATCTCCGCCGAGACCGACGGCACGGGTACGCGAACGGGCTCGCTCGTCGGCCGATCGACGAGCTCCGTGCTGACCGGGGCGCTGCCGGAGCCGGCGCGTCCGCTCACCGCCGCGACATACAGTGCGCCCTTGTCGTCGAATCTCAGCGCGCGGATTTCCTGGAACGGCGAGTCGAGCAGGACGAACGCCTTGCCCTCGGCGTCGATGCGCATCACTTTGCCGGGCGTGCCGGTCCCGGCAAGGAGGTTTCCGCTCTTGTCGAAGGCGAGCGACGTGACGTGCGTTGCGTTCGTCTTGTAGAAGACCGACGCCTTCCCGTCCGGCGTGATCTTGTGGATGATGCCCTTGTCGCCGGTCCCGACGTAGACGTTGCCTTTCGCGTCCGAGGCGAGCGCCCAGATGTACTTCTCGTCGCCGGTGAAGAACGTCGTCGATCCGCCGTTCTTGTCGACCTTGTAGATCCGCCCATCGGGCGACGTGCCGACGTACAGGCCACCGTTCGGCGCGAGCGCGAGCGCGTGGGCCTCGAGCTCGGTGCTGTCGAAGAACAGCGAGCCCTTGCCCTGCGGATCGATCCGGAACACCTTGCCTTCGTTTCCGGTGCCGGCGAACAGCGTCCCGTCGGGCGCCGCGACGAGCGACCACAGGAACGGCGCCGACGTTTCGTAGACGACATCGGTGACCGGGCCGAGCGTGAGCTGGCCGTTGGCGTCGATTGACAGGTTCTCGACGTCGCCTTTCAGGAACTCGTTCTGCGTCGCTGCCTGAAAGAACTTCGGAGAGGAGGCCTGCAGTGGAAGGAGCGAAGCGGCGGCGATTGCCGCCGCCGCCAGAAGGCGTAACCGAATATGCATCAAATCAATTCTGCGAGACCGTGATCGTCAGCGTTCGCGAGCCCGCGACCGCATGCTCGGTCGGCAGCTCCCATTCGGCGAGCGTCGCGCTGTGCAGCGGGTTGAAGCTTCCGCCGTTGCGGTCGCCTTCGAGCACGCCGAGCACCGACGGCGGAAGCGACGACAGCAGCTCACCGTTGACGACAGCACCGGCGTTGGAGCCGAGCAGTTTGACGTAGAGCGTGTTGTTGCGGCGTGCCCGGTTCAGCGCCTTGATCGCCTGGTCGACGCTGCGCGGCTGCGGCAGCCGCGCCTCGCGCTGTTCGGTCATCCCGAGCCGCTGACCGTCGGCGACGAGAATCGACAGCGCGCCGCTCGCGTTCGCGGGAATCTCGATCGGAAGCGTGCGCACGACCTCGTCGCCGCGATAGGTGCGGAACAGGACCTTGAGCGGCACCGTGCGCCCGGCGCGCGGACGCGGATCGTCGAGCCAGACGCGTTCGAGCGTCGCGGTTTTCGGTTCCTCCGCCGTCGCGAACGTGACCTCGACGCCTTCAACGTCCACTTTCTCGTAGTCGTTGCCCATCAGATAGGTGACGGGCGCGACGATGTACGCGGCGGACGCGATCGACGCCTGATCGCCGGAGAAGATGTTGTTGAAGGCGACGCTGTCGTGCTTCTTCACCTTCGCCACACCGCGGACGGTGAAGGTCGCCGATCCGAACTGGCGCTCATACGACCCGAGCGTGTTCAGGATGCTCGCGTAGGTCATCAGCGGCCCGAACAGCTGATCGTTGACGACGC
>Ga0066388_100001106_pt1 | contig 14601 bp, 16 predicted proteins | sample PanSoiMetaGPlot6_FD_64539 | JGI IMG/M metagenome (GOLD analysis project Ga0066388, IMG submission 64539) | Tropical forest soil microbial communities from Panama analyzed to predict greenhouse gas emissions - Panama Soil - Plot 6 (Hybrid Assembly) | ecosystem: Environmental > Terrestrial >... | reverse complement strand
CCCCAGAAGCAGTTCACGTCCTGTCGGGCTGCAAACCATTCTCAACGAGAGAGGATGCTCAGATGTCGAAATATACGATGCTGTTGGCCGGGGTTGCGGTGGTCGCTCTGGCCGCCGCGGGCGCCGGCAAATTCGCGGTCGCCCAGCAACCGCCGCAGGGCGACGTGATCGGCGAACTCGCCAACAACGAAGGCATCTTCGTCGACGGCAAGACCTTCAAGATCGCGCGCGGCAAGGCCAAGGGCGATCCGGCAGCGCAGATCGCCAAGCTCGGTGCCAAGGAGGTCGGACCGGGCGCGATCGTGTTCCGCTACAACGACAAGCTCTACATGGTCGAGGGCACCCCAGCGCCGGCGCCACAGGCGATGAAGAACTTCCAGGATAACTGGAACGTCTCCTACATGAAGGCGATGAAGGACTTCCAAGACAACTTTGCCGTCTCCTACATGAAGGATCACCCGGCGGACGCCGATCCGGCTTACGCAAAGGCCTTTCAGGACTTCCAGAACAACTGGAACGTGTCCTATATGAAAGCGGCAAAGGACTTCCAGGATGGCTGGAACGTCTCCTACATGAAGAACTTCCAGGACAACTGGAACACGTCCTACATGAAGGCCACCAAGGACTTCCAGGACAACTGGTCAACGTCCTACATGAAGTGAGCCGCTCGTCGCTCGCAGACGCAATATTGGGCCGCTTCCGTTCGGAAGCGGCTCTTTTTTTGTCCGCGGCGCGGCGAGGAACCCGCGATGTCAGCTCGCCGACGGGCCGCGCATGAGCTTCAGCGCTGCCTCAATATGCCGCCAGGTTTCAGCCTGCTCATTGTCGCCTTGTTGCTCGAACGTGCAGGCTTTTTGCGCGGCCTCGACGATCGCCTTGGCGCCGTGGGCCTCGAAGAGTTGCCGCGCGTAGTCATAAACCTCGATCTCGCTCATTTCGATCTCGGTCATGGCGTGCTCCTGTTCGCCTGAATGGAAGCACCCCCCGCGCGCTAGTGTCCCGATTCCGAAGTTCGCCACACCTTGCAGCACGCTCGACGCGAACTTCGGAATCGAAAGGACACTAGCAAATCTATGACTCAGTGCCCCTTTGAACCCGAAGTTCGTAAACGGACTCGCCGCATAGCCATTTGAACGTTGGGTTCGGGGCACCAGCGACGGTCGACACCAACCGGCCAGCCGCATCCTAGCACTGCGGCAAGCCGTGGCGAACTTCCAAGTCGGGGCATCTGGGTGCGGCGGCGGCGATTGAAACGGTCAGGCACCCGACGTATGGTCCAGTCGGCAGCAAGCAGGCGCGCCCGACAGCGGCGGCCAGCGAGGGCAGCCCTCACGCGCGTTTGCGGCGCAGTGGAGGGTTTTGTCGTGTCGATCGCCCCGATCCTGCAGCGATACCTAGCCAGCCGGCATATCGATTATGACCTCATCGCCCACGAGCTGACGCTGTCGTCAGCAGGGACGGCCGGCGCTTGCCACATACCGGCGGATCGTCTCGCCAAAGGCGTCGTGCTTCGAACCGGCGACGGTTATGTGCTCGCCGTCCTGCCGGCCTGCCATCGCCTATGCCGCGGGCATCTGAGAGCGAGGTTCGGCAGAGATTGCGCGCTCGCCACCGAACACGAGCTTGGCCAGCTGTTCCCTGACTGCGTCCACGGGGCCGTCCCCCCGGTCGGCGAGTGCTACGGCCTCGACGTCATCCTCGATGACAGCGTGCGCGAGCAACCCGAGATCTATTTCGAGGGTGGCGACCACGCGACCCTGGTGCATATGACGCAACCGCAGTTTGCACGGCTCACCGGCAACGCGCCGCACGGATGCTTCACCACGCCATCGTGAGGAAACCCCCATGTCCTACGACTGCAAGAGTCCCGACGATGTTCTGAAAGTGATCAAGGACGACAAGGTCGAGATGATTGATCTCCGCTTCACCGATCTGCCGGGGCTTTGGCAGCATTTTTCACTGCCGCCGCGCGCGCTCGGTTCCGACAGTTTCAGCGACGGCGTTGGCTTCGACGGGTCCTCGATCCGCGGATTTCAGGAAATCCAGGAAAGCGACATGCTGGTCGTCCCTGACCCAACCACGGCGTTCCTGGATCCGTTCGCCGAGGCGCCGACGCTGGTGTTGATCTGCGGTATTTCCGATCCGATCACCGGCCGTCCCTACAGCCGGGACCCGCGCTACGTCGCACAAAAGGCGGAGACCTATCTACGCGGCACGCGTGTCGGCGACGCCGCCTATTTCGGCCCCGAGCTCGAGCACTTCGTGTTCAACGAGGTGCACTACGATCAAGGCACCAACTATGGCTACTATGAAATCGACGCCATGGAGGCGAACTGGAAGGCGCGCGGCGGCACCGGCCTCGGCCACAAGCTGCGGCCAAAGGAAGGCTACTTTCCGGTTCCGCCGGCCGACGCTCTGCAGGATGCCCGCTCCAGCATGGTCATTGCCCTCGAGCGGATCGGCGTCGCGATCGAAGCCCACCACCACGAAGTCGCAACCGGCGGCCAGGGCGAGATCGACATGCGCTTTGCGGCGCTCACGCGCATGGCCGACAATGTCATGATCTACAAATACGTGGTGAAGAACGTCGCGCGCCAGCGCGGCATGACCGCGACCTTCATGCCGAAGCCGCTTTATGGCGACAACGGGTCCGGCATGCACGTGCATCAGAGTATTTGGCAGGGAGATCGCCCGATTTTCGCCGGTGACGGCTATGCCGGCTCGAGCGAGACCATGCGCTACTACATCGGCGGGCTGTTGAAGCACGCGCCCGCGCTGCTGGCGATCTGTGCACCGACCGTGAACTCGTACCGGCGGCTGGTGCCCGGCTTCGAAGCACCCGTGAACCTCGGCTACTCGCAGCGCAATCGCTCCGCCGCGTGCCGCATTCCCATGTACTCGACGAGCCCGAAGGCAAAGCGCGTGGAGTTCCGCTGCCCGGACCCCGCGTGCAATCCCTACCTCGCATTCGCTGCGATGTTGATGGCGGGGCTCGATGGCGTCGCCAACCGCACCAATCCGGGCGATCCGATCGACAAGAATCTCTACGATCTTCCGCCGGAGGAGCGTGCCAAGGTTCCGTCGGCTCCCGGGTCGCTCGAAGAGGCCCTCGACGCGCTCGAGAGCGATCACGCGTTTCTGCTCAAGGGTGATGTGTTTACCCAAGATGTGGTGGAAACCTTCATCAACTACAAGCGCGCGCGCGAGGTCGACGAGATCCGCCTGCGCCCGCATCCTTACGAGTTCCTGCTCTACTACGACGTCTGACGCCGGCATTGGGCCGGGCGCGTGCTGTGACCCTCGACCACGCGTTTCATCTGGTGGCTTGAACGTCCCACACTTTACCTCACGCGGCCGAGCCGATCTTCGCCTTGCCGCGGATCAGATCAGCCGCGCGCTCCGCCATCATCAAAACGCAGGCATTGATATGAGCGGTGACGAGATCTGGCATGGCCGAGGCGTCGACCACCCGTAGCCGATCGACCCCGCGCACGCGCAACTGCGGGTCAAGCACCGCCTCCGGGCCGAGACCCATTGGGCACGTTGATGCCGGATGATGTACCGTGATCATCGTCTTGCGGATAAAGGCGTCGATATCAGCGTCGGATTGGACGCTCGGCCCTGGTGAAACTTCGTCGCCGCGGAACCTGTCCATCGCCCTCTGAGCGGCGATCTCCCGCCCGCGCCGGAACCCTTCGCGCAAGGTCGGCAGGTCGTTGGGTGCGGAAAAGAAGTTGAATTTGATACGCGCACGCTCACGCGGGTCGGCCGAGCGCAGCAAGACCTCCCCGCGACTGTCGGGATGCATGATGGCGGGACGAATACCGAATGCGTCCGCATAGGCCTCCGTCACGCCAGGAAACCAAAGGTGCGCCCAGGGTGGCGAGCCGGGAAACATATATTCGACGTCAGGCGTCGCCAGCTCCGGGCGCGTCTTGATGAACGCGAGGATACCGCTTGGGATGGTGGTGGCGGGACCGGATCCGAGCACGTATGCACGCAGCATGTTCACGGCCATTCGGTCAAACCGCATGAGATCGCGAAACGATCCCGGTTCTTTGCGTTTGTAGTAGATCACCGCCGCCTGATGGTCCTGGAGGTTCCGGCCGACCGGCAAGTCGACCAGCGGATCGATGCCGACGCTGCGCAGATGATCGGCCGGTCCGATGCCCGATAGCATCAAGAGCTGCGGTGTGTTGAACGCGCCGCCTGCGAGAATGACCTCCCGTTCGGCGTGCGCCCGCTCGGTCGCACCGCGTCTGCTGAACTCGATCCCGACCGCGCGCTGGCCCTCGATCAGAACCTTGCCGGCGAGCACGCGCGTGATCAGCGTCAGATTGCTGCGGCGAAGGGCTGGCTTGAGATAGGCGGTCGAAGCCGATGAGCGTCGCCCGTTGCGTATGGTGTACTGGCTCCTCGCAAACCCTTCGGTATCGCCCGCGCTGTTGTCCGTGATGGTGCGATAGCCGGCGGCTTTTCCAGCTTCGAGCCAGGCGTCATAGATCGGATCAGCGACGCGCGCCCACTCAACGCCGATCGGCCCGTCGCCGCCGCGCGTTTCGGTCGCGCCGTCGATCCAGGTCTCGGTTCGCTTGAAGTAAGGCAACACGTCCGCATAGGACCAGCCGAGCGCGCCCTTCTGAGCCCAGCGATCGTAGTCGCGCTTATCGCCGCGTGTGTAGCCCGTGACGTTGATCGAGGACGACCCGCCCAGCACCTTTCCCCGCATTGCCTCGACCTTGCGGCCGCCGAGGTTCGCTTCCGGCTCGGAGTGGTAGCCCCAGTCGTGCAACGCGTGCTTGTGCATCATCCCGATCCCCAGCGGGATGTGAATCAGCGGATCGATGTCCCACCCGCCGGCTTCCAGCAGCAATACGCGCACACCCGGATCCGAGCTCAGCCGGTTTGCGAGAACACAGCCGGCCGAGCCGGCGCCGACGATGATGTAGTCGTAACGGTGCGAGTTCATTCCTCACCCGGTGCCGTTGTCACCCTCACGCAGGGCATTTGGAAGATATCGGGCCGCGCAATCAAGCGCATCCTATGCACGGCCGCCATCTCGCTCGACAAGCGGGGAGAGGTGGACGCGGTCGGGCATCCGGACTTAAATCGAGCTCAACGATCAAGGAGGAGCGTTCCCGATGGTCAACCGCATCATGACAACCCACGTGGGCAGCCTGATCCGGCCGCCGAAGTTCGTCGAGATTCTGCGCAGGATCGAGAACAAGGAACCGGTCGAGCCGGGGCTCTACGACAAGACGCTCACGCAATCGGTGGCCGAGGTTGTGCGTCAGCAGGCCGAGGTCGGCGTCGACATCGTGAGCGACGGCGAGTTCGGCAAAGGCCGCAACTGGGCGTTCTACGTGCATGGCCGCCTTTCCGGAATCGGAGCCCGACCGCTGACGTCGGAGGAAACCAAGGATCCGCTGGCCTCGGTCGGTGGCGGGCGCGACCGCGAGGCCTTCCCGGAATATTACGCGGAGGCCGACAAGGCGACCGGACTGGCGTCGCGTCTAGGCAATCGCTTTGTATGCAACGGCGAGATCAAATACGTCGGGCACAAGGAGTTGCAGCGCGACATCGACAACCTCAAAGCGGCGGTCGGGAAGGTGAAGGTCGAGGGCGCGTTCCTGCCGGTGGTGGCGCCGGCCAGCGCGCTGCCCAATGTCAAGGACGAGCACTATGGTGACGAAAAGAAGTTGTTGTTCGCGCTCGCCGATGCGCTGCGCGTCGAATACAAGACTATCGTCGACTCAGGGCTATTCGTGCAGATCGACGACGCGTTCTTCCCTTACATGCAGGAAAAACTCTGTCCGCCAATGTCGCTTGCACAATATCGTGCGTGGGCGCAGTTGCGTATCGATGCGCTCAACCGCGCGCTCGACGGAATCCCGCCGGAAAAGTCGCGCTACCACATCTGCTGGGGTAGCTGGAGTGGTCCGCACGCCTTCGACGTCCCGCTCAAGGACATCGTCGATATCATGCTGCAGGTCAGCGTCGGTGCCTACAGTTTCGAAGCCGCCAACGTCCGCCACGAGCACGAATGGAAGGTGTGGAAGACCGCGAAGCTTCCAGCCGGCAAGAAGATCCTACCCGGCGTCATCAGCCACGCCACCAACGTGCTGGAGCATCCCGAGTTGGTAGCCGAGCGGCTGGTGCGGTTCGCCAATCTGGTCGGACGCGAAAACGTGATGGCCTCGACTGACTGCGGGTTTGCGCAAAGCCCGTTCGCGCAGCGGGTGCATCCTTCGATCATGTGGGCGAAGCTCAAGTCGATGGCTGAAGGCGCACGGCTTGCAAGCGACGAGCTGTGGGGCCGCAAGGCCGCGGCTTAAGTCCAACGTCCAGCCTAGTGTCCCGGTTCCGAAGTTCGCCCACCTTGCAGCACGCGCGGCGTGAACTTCGGAATCGAAAGACACGAGCAAATCTACGATTCTCGTGCCCCTTTGAACCCGAAGTTCGCAATCGGATTTGCCGCATAGGCATGCGAGCTTCGGGTTCGGGGCACTAGGCGGCACCTACCTTTACGAAGAGGCCATCGACCGGGATTGGTTTCGCGATCAAGTGCTGCTCGGCGAGGTAGGTGACGAGCGCCTCCAGCGTCTTGCGATTGGCCTCGACCCCATACGGCCAGGGATCGGGGCCGAAGACCTGATCCATCGCTTCGATGTGTGACAACATCCACGGCATCATGGTCGCCAGCATGCCGTCGAAGCGCATGCGCGACAGCGCAATGTCTTTTGCCTGAGAGAGCGCCTTGTAGAGGCTGGTCGCGACAAACGGATGTCGCTCGTGGACATCCCGCTTGAGCACGACGAGATGCATGATGGGATAGATGCCGGTGCGCCTGTAGTAATCTGCCTCGACTTCCGGAAAATTGGGAAATAGCCGTGCGATCCGGGAATTGCGCCCGAGTGCCGTCGGCACATTGCTGCCGATGATCGCGTCGATCGCTCCGTCTTCGAGCAGATCGCTCAGCGACTTGTCGCCCGTATTGTTTTCGATTGCGACATGCTTGAGCATCGGCGGCACGCTCGGATTGCCGTGCCGCCCCGGCTTGTTGGTGGCGCCTTGCACCCAACGAACTCCGGATAGGTCGACACTGTATTCGTGCATGAGCAGTCCGCGGATCCACACCGCCGCGGTCATCGTGTAGAGCGGCACGCCGATCCGCTTGCCTTGCAGATCCTTCGGGGTGCGCACAGCGCCGGTATTCACGGTGATGAAACTGTGTCGGAACATGCGGGAGGGAAAAACCGGGAGCGCGACGAACGGCGATGCGCCGGCGCTCATACGGCTGATGAACTCCGATGAGGAGAACTCGGCCGCATCGAACTCCTGACCACCGGCCATCCGATCGAACGTTTCCCGTGGCATCGCAATCGGGATGACGTTGAGGTCGATGCCGAGCGGCATCACCTCGCCGGTCAGCAGCGGCACCATGCGATCGTATGCCGCACAGGCAAAGGAAATCGGAACCCGTGACATCAGCGGTTCACCCGGCAGTTGGTTGGCAGCGAAGCGTTCCAACCTACGTTCGCGCCGTCAAGGCGCGACCCGGTATGGAAGCCGTGCGCTGAACTCGTGGTGTACGCGAAGCCGCCTTTTGCAATAGTGCCTGCGCCATCCCCGAGGAAACCCGATGCCAAGCGACCGTATTCTCGTTTCCCATGCCGGTACTTTGCCGCGTCCCGACGGCCTCAAGGAGCGGCTCGCCACCGACCCTTACTCGCCTGACGTCCGGAAGGAACTGGCCGCTGCGGTCGCCAACGTGGTGCGCAAGCAGGTCGACATGGGCATCGACATCGTCAATGACGGCGAATTCTCCAAGGTGCGCGGGTTTTCCGAATATGTGCGCGACCGGCTCGGCGGCCTCGCGGGTGCGGGCCAGCGGCGGTTGAGTGTGATGGCGCGCGATGCCCGCGATTTCCCGGGCTTCGTCGGCGCGAAATTCGCACGCCACGTCCAGTTCAGCGCGAGTTCGGGCGCGCTGTGCTCCGCGCCGATCACTTACGTGGGTGCTGCCATCACGCAGATCGATATCGACAACCTGAAGGCGGCAGCGCAAGGCCTCGCTGTTACACCCTACCTGCCGTCAATCGCGCCTGGCACGATCGAACACTGGCTGGTCGACCAATACTACGGCAAGGCCGATGCATTCGCCTACGCGATCGCCGACGCTATGGCGCACGAATACAAGGCGATTACCGACGCGGGTTTCTTGCTACAGATCGATGATCCGGACCTGGCGGATGGGTGGCAGATGTATCCGGACATGAGCGTTGCCGACTACCGCAAATATGCAACACTGCGGGTCGAGGCTCTCAACCACGCGCTGCGCGGCGTTCCGCAAGACAAGGTTCGACTGCACATCTGCTGGGGCAGCAACCACGGCCCGCACAAGAACGATATTCCTTTTGCCGATATTATCGACATCTTCCTGGCCGGGCACGCCGGCTGCTACTCGTTCGAGTTTGCAAACGGACGCCATGAGCACGAGTGGCGGGTGTGGGAAGATGTGAAGCTGCCAGAAGGCAAGACGATCATGCCCGGTGTGGTTGGCCACGCCAGCGACATCATCGAACACCCGCGTCTGGTCGCCGATCGATTGATCCTGTTCGCCAGGCTGGTCGGCAAGGAAAACGTTATCGCTGGCACCGATTGCGGGCTCTCCGCGCGCCTGAGCCACCCCGAATTGACCTGGGCCAAGCTCGAGGCACTCGTCGAAGGCGCGCGGATCGCCACCCGGGAGCTCTGGGGGCGATGATGCCCACCCGTTGCGCTATTCCTTGGCGGGCAGTGACTCGTCAAGCCATTGTGCGATCACCGCGGCGCTCTCCTTGTTGTTCTTCTCCAGCATCAGAACGTGGCTGTTGCCGTGAATGCCGCGCTCGGCGAGCCGGATGTAGGTCGGCTTAACGCCCGCCTGCTCGAGGTATTTAAACGGTGCAGTGGTCGTAGGGCGCGTGATAGGACGCCTCGCTGGTGAGCACCAGGATCGGCATCTTGAGATTGGGCAGTTGGCGTGCCGGATCCTTCTGCAGCCAGCAGCGGACCAGATCGGGGCTGTCGGGCTTGTCCTGCTGCACTATCTGCAGCTCCGAGGCCACGCTGACTGCAGGCGCGTAGTTGAGCGGCAGGATTGAAATGCCATGCGGCAATGCGAGCGCCCCCTGTTTGAACCAATCCGGCGCGCCGACGAACTCGACCTGGTAGAACGGCGGTCCGTTCGGCTCAATCGCCAGGATTGCCTTGACCAGATCGGGTCGTGCGTCGGCGACCGGCCAGGTAAATGCGCCAGCCTGCGAATGCGTGAGCAGGATCGCCGGGCCGATCTTTTCCAACAGCGCGATCAGCGCGTCGCGGTTGAGCGGCTGCTGCTGGTTGAAGTCTGCGATCGCCGGCAGCTGGCTCATGGCGAGCTGCAGGCTTGCCGGGTCCCCGGGGTCCCCGCTGCCCGGCCATTGGGTGTGCAGCACGGCCTGCGGCCACAGCTTGAACTTCTCTTGCGCAATGAAACGTGACGCCGAATTCGAGCGCTCGGAGCTACGCATCGGGCCGCTGACTGCGGTCAGGAATCCGGATCGTGCGCGTCCAGGCTGATCGACGACGTAGACCGCATAGCCTTGGCGCACGAAATATTGCGCCCAACCTTCGCGGCCGTCGGGCGTGCCGGTAAAGTTGGTCCCGGAGACATCGAGCCGCCATGCACCATGATGATCGGATACGGACGGGACTGCTTGGCAGGGATCCTGATCTCAACGTACATCTGGCCATAGAAATACTCGCGGCCGCCGACCGTCATGGTCTTGCCGGCGACATACATGAACCCGTCGCGCGCAAGCTGCAGCGGCGGATCCGCTGCCAGCGCGGCGACATCGGGCACGCACCCGAACGCAAGCCCGATTGCAGCCACATTGCGGATCAGTCGGCATACGATCTCACGACACATGCAGTCTCCTCCCGGTCGATGCCGCAGGATAATGCGTGCCGTCTGTCCCGACACGAGCACGGCGCGCAGCCCTGGCATTGCGCGCCGGCAGGCAGTCGGATACGCCGATACGTTGCAAGAAAGCCGGAGAGGTCCATGAGCGATAAGACCGTGATCGTCGAGACCAAAGGCAAAGTCGGCGTCATTCGCCTCAATCGCCCGCAGGCGCTCAATGCGCTCAATGCCGCGCTTATGACTGAGCTTGGCGCGGCCATTGCCACCTGCGACGCTGATCCGAACATTACGTGCATGGTCATTACCGGCTCCGAGAAGGCGTTTGCAGCCGGCGCCGATATCAAGGAGATGGCGAACAAAACGTATCTCGATGCCTTCATGAGCGACTTCCCGGGCGGCTGGCATCAGATTGCGCAGGCGCGCAAGCCAGTAATCGCTGCAGTAGCGGGCTTCGCGCTCGGCGGCGGCTGTGAACTCGCCATGCAATGCGATCTCATCATCGCGGCCGACACCGCCAAGTTCGGACAACCCGAAATCAAGCTTGGCGTCATCCCGGGTATCGGCGGGACCCAGCGCCTGACGCGCGCAGTCGGCAAGGCGAAGGCGATGGATCTTTGTCTGACCGGCCGCATGATGGACGCGACGGAGGCCGAGCGTTGCGGCCTCGTGGCGCGGGTCGTGCCGTCGGCAAGCCTCATGGACGAGACCATGCGGGTCGCCGAGACAATTGCCTCGATGTCATTGCCGGCTCTGATGGTCGCCAAGGAGGCGGTCAACGCCGCATTCGAGACCACGCTTACCGAAGGCATCCACTTCGAACGCCGTATCTTCCAGGCTCTGTTCGCGACCAATGATCAGAAAGAGGGAATGGCCGCGTTTGCAGAAAAGCGCCCGCCCAAGTTTCAGAACCGGTGAACTGCCGAGCCCCTGTCGGGGTGCTTGACCTCGGCCCACCCGGGCGCCAGATGTCTCCCATGGATGCGCGAGATGACGGGTCCGGGCTGAACAGCCACGAACTCGAGCGTTATGCCCGCCACATTGTCATGCGCGAGGTTGGCGGGCCCGGTCAGGTGGCACTGAAGCGGGCGCGCGTGCTCGTCGTGGGGGCCGGCGGCCTTGGCGCGCCTGCGTTGCTCTATTTGGCGGGCGCCGGCGTCGGCACGCTTGGTGTGATCGATGATGACGCGGTGTCGCTCTCCAACCTGCAGCGCCAGGTTATCCACGCCACCACTGATATCGGCAATCCGAAAGTCGAGAGCGCTGCGCGGGCAATCACCGGCCTCAACCCGCATGTAATCGTGGAAACGCACGCCGTGCGACTGAGCGCGGCGAACGCGTTCGACCTCATTGCGCGCTACGACCTCGTGGCTGATGGTTCTGACAATTTCGAAACGCGCTATCTGGTGTCGGATGCGTGCTACTTCGCCCGCAGACCGCTGGTCACGGCCGCCGTCGGCGTGTTCGATGGTACGCTGACGACGATCCGAGCGCACGAGCGCGATGCGCAAGGCCGCCGCAACCCGAGCTATCGCTGCCTGTTTCCGGAGCCGCCACCGCCCGGCGCGGTTCCGGCATGCGCCGAGGCCGGCATTCTCGGGGCGCTCACCGGGGTCGTGGGCTCGCTCATGGCGCTTGAGGTTATCCGCGAGATCGTAGGGTTCGGCGACGGTCTGGTTGGCCGCCTGTTGATGATCGATGCGCGTTCGATGCGCTTCGAGACGCTGGCCTACGCGTGGGATCCGTCCAATCCATTAACCGGTGAAAAGCCGACAATCACGCTGCCCGGGGCGTGAACGTTTATTTGCTCCAGGTCGCCTTGAGACTTGGGCCGGACATTACGGACCATTTGTTGTCGCCGGCAGCGACGAGGGTATAGCAGTTCTGCTTGGCGCCTTTCCACGTTGTACAGAAGCCCTCCTTCGATACTTTCCACGTGCCCTCGCCCCTGGCTCCCGCGCCGGCGGCAGGTGTGCGGGTCACTTTTCCGTCCGGACTGAATGCCATCTTGAATTTGACGCCCGACGGCGTTGCGGCTGTGAATTCCTGACCGGTGAAGAACGCACTCTTGATTGCGTCGGGGGTCAGCTTGTCGGCGGCAAAGCCCGGCGTGAGTGGAAGTACGATCAGTGCGCTTGCGATGAATAGCGTACGCATCGACGGTCCCCTGGATCGATTTGTCGCGAACGCGCGCAGTATAGCTTTCACAGCATTGACGGCAGCACACGATCTGGTGGTTTGTGTCCATCCATGAATGTCTGGATGTTGATGATGACTTTGTTACCCATGTCGATGCGGCCTTCGATCGTCGCCGAACCAGTGTGTGGCAGCAACACCACCTTGCCGGTGCGCGCGAGCCGTACGAGCTTGGGGTTGACCGCAGGCTCATGCTCGAACACGTCAAGACCCGCGCCTGCAAGCTCGCCCGCCTCGATCATGCGCGCCAGGGCGTTCTCGTCGATGATTTCGCCGCGCGCAGTATTGACCACGTAGGCCGTCGGCCGCATCAGCTTGAGACGCCGCGCCGAGAGCAGGTGATACGTCGCCGGAGTGTGCGGGCAATTGACCGAGATGATGTCCATGCGCGCCAGCATCTGGTCGAGGCTTTCCCAGTACGTCGCCTGCAGCGATTCCTCGGTCTTGGCCGGCAGGCGTCGGCGATTGTGATAGTGGATCTGCAGTCCGAACGCGCGGGCGCGTTGGGCGACCGCTTGGCCGATGCGGCCCATGCCAATGATGCCAAGGCGCTTGCCGCCAATACGATGGCCGAGCATCCAGGTCGGCGACCAGCCGGTCCAGTCCTTGTCGCTCGTCAGCACCGCGGCCCCTTCGGCGAGACGGCGCGGGACCGCCAGAATAAGCGCCATCGTCATGTCGGCGGTGTCCTCGGTTAGGACACCCGGCGTGTTGGTCACGGTGATGCCGCGCTGCAACGCGGTCGCCACATCGATGTTGTCGACGCCGTTCCCGAAATTAGCAATCAGACGCAGCTGCTCGCCTGATTGACCGAGCACTGCCGCATCGATGCGGTCGGTTACGGTCGGGACCAGAACATCGGCAAGCTTCACGGCTTCGACGAGCTGGGCTTGGGTCGCTGGCTTGTCGTCGAGATTGAGCCGTGCGTCGAATAGCTCGCGCATGCGGGTTTCGATCGTGTCCGGCAGCTTGCGGGTCACGATCACCAGAGGTTTCTTACGACCTGTCATGTCCCTCGGCCCCGGAACTTTCCAGCCGTGTCGCCGGTTCCATTCAGCCCTCTTTAACTGTCATCACCGACATTGGCAGCGTCGACATCGGCACGGGTGGGGGTTGCCCCTCTTAGCAGAAGGCCGGGCCGGCAGAAAGCGCCGAACACTCCCGCGACCGTTACCGGTGTCGCATCAGGTCAATGGGTTGCCATGAGACGGACGCGCCCGATTAGCTGGCTGGAAGGCCCGATCCGTTCGAACCGTGTACTTGGGCGGTGGACGGCTGCTCTGATGGCGGTTGCCGCCTTTCTGATGGGCCCCTGCGCGGGCCGCGCAGCAAACGACGCCGGAAGCGGTCTCGCGGTTCCGAGGTTCGTCAGCCTGAAATCCGACAAGGTCAATGTGCGGGCCGGTCCGACCAAGGACAACGATGTCGCCTGGATCTACACGAGGGCTGGTTTGCCGGTCGAAATCACCGCCGAATATGAGAATTGGCGGCGCATCCGCGACTGGGAGGGGGCGGAGGGCTGGGTTTATCACTCCCTGCTGTCGGGACGCCGTACCGGACTGATCCAGCCAAGCGCCAAAACCAATGACGAGTACATCTCGGTGTACGCGTCGGCCGATGCCAAGAGCGCGGTCACGGCGCGCTTGCAGCGCGGGGTGCTCGGTAAGGTCAAGCATTGCACCGGCATGTGGTGCCGGATCACGGGCGAGGGGTTCGACGGCTGGGTCGAACAGGAACGCCTGTGGGGCGTCTATCCAAACGAAAAGATCGAATGAAACGGCAGCAGTCGGCCCGCGGGCCCTTGCCCGCGCTCAGGCACCCTTGCGCTTGAGCCGGACGACGACGTCGACGCGCGCAACCTCGTACCCGTCGAGCACCTGCGGGAGATCGCCGATGGTCACGCTGGCCGACGGAATGTCGACGAGCGCATTCTGGCCTTCCACAAAGAAGTGGTGGTGGTCGGACGTGTTCGTGTCGAAATACGTCTTGGAGCCGTCGACCGCCACTTGGCGCAACAGCCCGACGTCGGTGAACTGGTTCAGGGTGTTGTAGACCGTCGCCAGCGAAACGGGCACTCGGGCGTTGCTGGCTTCCTCAAACAGCATTTCGGCGGTCAGGTGCCGGTCTCCCTTGGAGAACAGCAACCAACCCAATTCCATGCGCTGTCGTGTGGGCCTGAGGCCGACTTTGCGCAGCATGGCGCGCACGTCGTGCCACGGGCAGCCTGTATTGGCCTGCCGTAATTCGTCCGATTCAACGAAGGCGGTGCTCACTTTGTTCGAGGTGAGCGAAGTGCGCGGTTGCATAGGGTACGCTAGGTCCTGAGCGCTAAGTCTTTGATTATTCTATCCGAGGATACGACCATTAATCCTATATAACCGCCAGTTGGCTTTTGCAACTGCTTCGCAACAAGGACTGGCATGCATTAGAGATATTCTCGATTTTGACCTGATGCGTCGCCC
>Ga0066388_100001105_pt1 | contig 14603 bp, 17 predicted proteins | sample PanSoiMetaGPlot6_FD_64539 | JGI IMG/M metagenome (GOLD analysis project Ga0066388, IMG submission 64539) | Tropical forest soil microbial communities from Panama analyzed to predict greenhouse gas emissions - Panama Soil - Plot 6 (Hybrid Assembly) | ecosystem: Environmental > Terrestrial >... | reverse complement strand
GGAACATACGGAAAGTGTGAAATGTCAGGGAAACAAATTCCCAAGGCGCGGCTTGAAGCCATTCCATTCGCGCGTTTTACCGTTGAATGTCAATCGCAGCTGGAAAAGCAAAATAAAGCGTCGCGCGTCCGTCAATCAGTCACCTCACTGTTTGGTTTGACTGACGAGGAAGGTGGCGAGACCGAGGAAGAGGAAGTTACACCGGCCGAAGTGAAGGAGTGACGGACAGATGGCGCAGGAAATTGTAACGCTGGAATGCACAGAAGCCAAGGCCTTGGGTAAGCCTGTCTCTCGTTACATGACCACGCGGAACAAAAAAAGCCCGCGTACGCCTAGCCGACTCGAGAAAAAGAAATACAATCCGTTTCTAAGGCGGCATACGTTGCACCGCGAAACCAAATGATGGGTCCTAAAACTGCCAAACGCCGTTCCGCCTTTCGTCGCGCCAATCGCGCCATGCCGCGCCGGCGAATCGATATTGCCATTGAGGCTATCGACTACAAAAATCCGGATCTCCTGAAAAAGTTCGTCACGGAGAGCGGCAAAATTCTTCCTCGCCGCGTCACCGGAATGCCAGCGCATTTGCATCGCAAAATCACGCGCGAGATCAAGCGCAGTCGTTCGGTTTTGTTGATGAAGTAAGGCGCGCAGTCGTGCGCGTTCCAGTCCCGCGTCTCTGGGGAGACAGGTTCGTCGATCCGCAAAGATCACGACTCCGCGCTTCGCACAGCGAAGCGGCTACAGCGCTTTTCGCGTTTTTTCCCCTTGCTCGATCAGCTTCCAGAACTCGCGGGCTTCACCCAACTGGGCGTCTTCGGAGACCGGCAGTTTGCTGCGGAAAAGGAAATCACGAAACGTGTTCTTGTGCAGGACGCGATGGACCCTGATGCCTTCTTCAGTCTTGGCGAAATAAATGCGGTAATCTCTCGCACGATAGCGATATAGCTTTTTCCCTTCGCGCTCGATTACCCCAAATCGTTCGGAATCGAGTTGGTCGAGGTCCTCGGGTAAAATTTGAAACTCTGCGAGCAGCTCAAGCTGCAACTTCTTCGGGAGCGCCGAGATCTCGGCCGCGCTCAGTTCGTTGAAGATGATCTGAAACATCATGGTTTTTGTTAAACCGTTGAAGGCCAACTACCACGCGATTGAGTGCACTTCAACGCTTCAACCCTTTAACGCTTTAAGTTTCAAACGTAAATCCGTCGAACGCGCACGCCAATTCGCGTCGTAATTTCCCATGGGATCGTGCCAGCGGTCCTGGCTAGTTCCGCGCAGGAAATTTCCTCGTTCCCATTGCGTCCCATCAGAACAACCTCATCGCCCAAGTGCACATCGTCGATCTTGCTAACATCGATCATCATCAAGTCCATCGTCACGCGGCCGAGGACGACACAACGCTGACCCCGAACAAGAACGGCGGCGTCACGGTTGGAAAGGTGCCATGGATATCCATCCGCGTAACCAGCTGACAATGTTGCGATCCGCATTTTCCGAGGCGCAATGAACGTTCGGCCATAGCTGATCGAACTTCCCTTCGGCAGGTCGCGAATCAGAGAAATACGTGTTTTCCACGTCATCGCCGGTTTGAGGAGTTTCTGGAATTCTGGCAGCGGCGAGATTCCGTAAAGCACGATCCCAGCGCGGACAATGTCGAAAGGGCCCGCGTGTCCAACAAAGCCGAGCAGCCCCGCGCTTTGGAGCACATGCGCTCTATAGTTGAGCGGAACCGCAGCGCGAAATTGCTTCATGATTTCGCCAAAGCGCCGAAGCTGGTCACGGGTGTAGTCCGCGTCCTCACCCGACGCTGGCAAATGAGTCGAAACGCCGTGAATCCTGATATTCGGAAGCGTGGAGACTTTTTTGAGCACATCGAGGGCCCGGCTCTCCAGAACTCCCATGCGGCCCATGCCTGTATCGATCTTGAAATTAATGGCCACAGGTGAGCCGTGCGCGAGTTGATTGAAATCTTCCGCCTCCTCGAGTGCGGAAATCGTCGGAATAAAACCGCGTTCGGCGATCGTCGATCGTTCGCCTGGCAAAGCCGGGCCAAGTAGAACAATCGGATGGGAGAAAGACTCGCGCAGTGCCAGAGCCTCTTCCAGATTCGCCACACCAAAAAGTTGGGCCTCATCTGCGAGCGTTTCCGCTACGCGGATCAAACCGTGTCCGTAAGCGTTCGCTTTCACTACCGCCAGAATCTCCGCGGTACCGACGCGCTCTCGCACAACCTGCGCGTTGTGACGCAACGCGCTCCGATCGATCTCGGCCCAGCAGCGACAGGTTTGATTCATCTTGGCATGGTGACGTGTGGTTCGCGCAGGTAAATCGGTTCCAGCGGTGGCAAAGAAAAGCTGCGCTGCGGTCCTCGCGCAAGTTTGCCAAGCAAGAGAGCCGATGGGAAGCGTACGACGGCCCGTCCAAATTGCGAGAGTGGATCCGACGTAAAAACTGGCATCTCGATCCCAATCGTATCGAGTGTCAGTTTCAGTTCCGACTCCGCAAAAAGCGTTGGACCTTCGACCAAGTTATTTGCACGGACCCGTGCAAAGAAAAAGGATTTCCTGCGTGCATCTCCGATCACACAATATTCGGGTCCGTCGCATTTCAGGGCACAGATCGACGGAAAACCGATCAGGCGTGCCGGCGCAGAGACCTGTAAACCGATCGCGGCCGAAATTGCGATGCGGGTCCCCGCGTAGGAGCCAGGGCCGAGGCCGACGATAATCGTGCCTGGAGCACCAAATTTTTCAATGACCGCCTTGAGGTTCTCAAAAAAGAGGGCGGAATTTTTTCTATCGTTCGGCCATTCCCGCGTGAAATCGGTAACATCCGCACCTAACCACGCCAGACTGCCGCGCGTCGTGGAAAGTTCGAGCGCAAGGATTTTCATGTTCCTTGGAGGGTAATGGCGCGCTGAATGTCGGACTTTATCTCAAACCGAATCCAGCGCGCCTTTTCGGGAACAAATTCCGGGAAGCGATCTGCCCATTCGATCACCGAGACGCCGTCGCCAAAGAAATAGTCGTCAAGGCCCAGTCGCGAGAGAGACTTGCCATCCTCGATGCGAAAGAAATCAAAATGATAAACGGGCAACCGGCCGTCTCTATATTCATGCACAATTGTAAAGGTCGGACTGGAAACGGCGGCGTTGCTTCCCACTCCCGCCACGAAGCCTTTAGTGAACAGAGTTTTGCCGCTTCCCAGTTCGCCTTGCAACGCCAACACCGATCCTATTTCCACCTCATCTGCGAGGCGTCGTCCGATTGCTTCAGTCTCAGCCGAACTGTTTGAAATGAAGGTAACCACGTTTTAATTGCCGATGACCTGCCGTTTCAGGTAAACTTCCTGCGGATTGTGAGTTCAAGCGACCAATTCGAGTGAGCGGCAGTTTCGGGAATTTCTTTCGCCATTCTCGCTGCAGCTGGTTTCTGTCGCGCGGCGAAATGGCAAACAGCAGTTCGTAATCTTCGCCTTCGGAAACTGCTTCATCGATTGTCGCGCCACGGGTAAGCGGTAAATTGTCCTTCTCAATTGCAAATCCGACTCGGCTCGCTCTTGCAAGTCGGGGAAGATCGCTCCCCAAGCCGTCGCTTAAATCCATCATGGCGTGGATAGAGAAATTTTTTGTAAGCCAGCGTGACTCCGCAATTCGTGGAAGAAATTGCAAATGCTTTTGTTTCACGGCGCCGCCTAATCGGCCGGTGACAAAAAGATCATCGCCTGCCTTGCCACCACGACGTGATACGCAGCGGTCTCTTTCAACAAAGCCAACCACGCCAACCGAAACAACTACAGGCCCGGGCGTGCTGCTCGTTTCTCCGCCAACAATGCCGACTTTGAATCGCTTTGCAGCCCGACGCAGTCCGCGATAGAGCCGCTCCACCCATTCGACCTTCGTTTGCTCGGGAACAATGAGAGTAATCAATGCAAAGTGAGGCAGGGCCGATGTTGCGGCAAAATCGCTGAGCGGACGCATCATCGCTTTCCAGCCGACGTCGAGCGCGTCCGTTGTTGGCAAGAAATGCACGCCAGCGACAACGCAATCGGTTTTGAGCACAAGCAAATTCCCGCGCATGGAGCTTTTCACCACTGCGCAATCATCCCCCGGACTTTTGACAACCAATTTTGTAAACGGCAGACCAGGCAAAAGCCGGTCGAGCAGCCGGTCTTCTCCGATCTTGTGCAGTTTCATTGTCCTTTTTAGCGTCCGCGTCGCGACGTCAGTTTGACCTCCAAGGCATCGCCGAGAAATTCAAAAGGCCATTACAAAGCTGCAAGCGCCTTTCATCCAACAACTGATTCTCAATCACAAGCGTCGCTCCCCTGGCGCCGCACTCGCGAAAGCTCATGGAGAAAAAATCTCCGGAAACGCAAGGGCGGTAAGGGTGAGCGAATTGAAGAGAGAATGCATCGTCATCGCCACAAGAATTGAACCGCTCCATTCGTATGCGATCGCGAAACAACTTCCCAGAACGAACAATGGCGCAAACGAAGGCAAGTGGGCGTGCGCCGCAGCGAACAAGAGTGCGCTGAAAGTGACGCCCAGAAGACGGCCAAAATAGCGCTTGAGGACGCCGTAAATAAAGAATCGGAAAAGAAACTCCTCAACTACAGGCGCGACTGCGATGGCGAAAACAATGATCATCACTCGCTGCTGAATCGTGCGCGATCCACTGAAAAACTCGACGATGTTTTGTCTGCTCGAGCCCCCCCCGAAAAGCCGCTGTGTGATGACGTCAGAGACCAAGATCAATGGATAAGCAAAAAACAGGAGAACCGCTCCGGTGCTCAGGGTCCGGACAAAACTTAGCCTGAAAAAACCTCCTAACGAACCAACGTCAAATCCGCGGAACTGGAGGAAACTGACAATAACAAGCACAACGCATCCTGTTAGTAGAAAATTTGCCAGAAGATTGCGCGCGCTAAACTGGATCGACGGTTGCGAAACGGACGCGCCGATGGTGAGAAAGAGAAAACCGATCAACAGCGCAGCCAGGATCGCCTCCGGGAGTCCAAAGCGTCGTGTGGTCACAGCCTCAGCATCGAAAGTGTTCCGGCTCCCCGCGCTGATCTGATAAATCAACGAAATGTAAACATACAGGCTGGCAAGAAGATAAAGAACAGAAAGAAGAACACTTAAGATCGAACCGGGAACGGCTCCCGATGCCGCGAAGAGGCTGCCGGCTCGCATGCTTCTCTAGTTTACGGCGCGTAATAGCTCGGCAGGAAATACGCGCGTCCACTTTCCAACTGCGGAATGAGTTGCTTGGGAAGCGTGAGTTCAATTTTTGAATCAGTCTCGCCGAATATCCGGAGGAAACGGCTCAGGCTAAACGGCGGACCGTATTTCACTACTTTGGCATCCGGCGCGTTTCCCAGTTGTCTGGCCTTAGTAAATGCGTCTTCCAATTCACCAAGGCCATCGATCAATTTGTCGTCGAATGCGTCCTTGCCTGACAGGATTCGCCCGTCGGCGATCGTATTGCGCAAAAGATCTGCCGGCAGATTTCTTTCTTTTGCAACGATGCCGAGAAATTTGTCGTAAGTTTTCATGATAAAGCTCTGCACCAGCTCGCGTTCCTCCGGTGTGATCGGTCGCGCGCCGTTCAACATATCCTTGAACTTTCCGCTTTTGAAAACCACCGAGGCGAGCCCGATCTTGTTAAACAGCTGTTCGTAATTCAAGGTTTGAATAATGACGCCGATGCTGCCGGTGATGGTCGTGTCGCTCGCCATTAAAAATTTGCCACCGCAGGAAACGTAATAGCCACCGGATGCCGCCAACGAATCCATGTAGACCACCACTGGTTTTCTAGCGCGTACCTTGACGAGCGCACTGTAGATCGCATCGGAAGCCGTCACTTCTCCGCCTGGAGAATCGACTTCCAACACGATGGCTTTGACACGACTGTCATCGCGCGCCTGCTGCAAGGCCGCGCGCATGTCATCGACCATTGAATCGCTTACGGTACCCGGAAGCGAAGAACTGATCAGGCCGCGCATGGTGATGACTGCGATTTTGTCCGTGGTCGCGCGCGTTCCCCGTTGAAGAAGGATTTCACGAAAGCGCGGGATTGGCTCGGGCTCACGACTCCCTCCCAGGCGCTGAAACGCAGCGACCATCAACACCAGGTTAACGAATAGACTGGCGCAAAGCGCGACGAACAGGAAGATGCTAAGACAACCAAGCTTGCGATTCGACGCCATGACACGACGAAACTGCCGGATAACCGTGCGGCGCACAAGAGCTTTTCTCGGTGGCGCAGCTCTAAAGCGTTTTCAGATATTCAAGCAGCTTTTCTTTGTCTTCGTTCGACAGTTGAGTGCCGTACGTGTGGCCTTTGTTGCCGTTCCCTTTTTCCGTTGCGTCAAAAAGCGGATAAGGTTGCGTCAGTTGCCCGGTTGGCCCGGTGGGCCGCGGTGGCGGCTCTCTGAATCCAACTTTCACCGGATCGAAAACATCGTAGCCGCGATGAAAGGTATGCGGACGTTCATTTGGCGAATCCAACAGGTCGCGCAAGCTCGGCACGGAACCATTATGGAGGTAGGGAGCGCGTAACCAGATTCCATCCAGCGGCGGCGAGACATACCCGTACGGATCCTGTGTTTCGACCATGGGCGGACGATCGATGCCCAGTTGCTTGACCCGCCGGTTTGCTTCCGCGGCAGCATCTTTCGACCACGAATACATCCGCTCGGGATCAGTCCCGATCTCGGTGATTGGAATCACCTTGTTTGTAAATTCAGCGCGGGCGTCGTGGCATGCCGCGCAGTCGCGGGCGTAAATTCCCTGACCTTCGCCCGCCATTTGCTGGTTGATTGGATTTGTCTCACCAAAGGGCCACTTGGGCGGCGGCAGATTGCTAAGATAATGATCGAGATCCGCCATGCGTTGCAAAAACCACGGCCGGGCAGGTGCGCCAAGGCCAAGAGCAGAATCGATCAACACTGACCGAACCGCGGGCGTATCGCCAGTCCAGTTTAACAACATCTGCTTTCCTGCGTTATCTTTCCCGCTACGGATGCCGAGGTTCCAGATCGAAGGAAAATCGGTTGGCCCGAAAGTATTGTCCTCCGGCATGTTGGTCATGAAATACTTTGTGAGGTTCATGGCATCATCGCGTCCCGGCCCCCAATGTGGCTTCGGCTTCCCATCTGTAACGTAGCGCTCCATCCAGGTGAATTGCTTTTCCTGCTGAAGCAGTGCCTTTTTCGTGATTGGAATCAACAGATAACGATAAATTTGCCGGTCGATGAACGAGAGACCGCCATTTCCGTAATTGTTCGCGTTCACCAGGCGGATTTCGTTCATGATGATGTCCGAATTGAAACGAGGATCGTGTGCCGCTTTGAACAAAAAGCGCAGCATACTTTGCGCATTGTTTGTGTGGCCCGGCCCCGCAACGACAACATGCGGTAATTCATCTTCGGTCAGTCTGTAAGTGGCAGTGTGACAAATGGCGCAGTTGTTCGTGATTCGCGCGAAACCGACAACCTTTTTCGAAAACCCGACCGGAATTTCATGGCCTTCTTCCCAAACCAAACCGAACGACTTGTAGCCGCCCGGCCCGGGCATCAGGTCTGGAAAAATACGCGGCAAGACCATCCAGAGGTAATATGGGATGCCGCGGTCGCCTTCGGCACCAAGCGAGCCGTATTTGAAATGTTCCTCTTCGTTCGGAAACACTTCTTTCTCTTCTCGGAAAAATTTCGTCCATGTAAAGAAGGCACCAAGCGCTAGCAGCATCACAATCACAACCGCGAACACCCAAATGATGCGTTTCGTTTTTGGTTGCAGCGTCATTGGTTTATCGATCGCACGTTGATCAAAATGTTTTCAGATATTCAACGATCGCGTCTTTTTCCGCAGCTGACAGCATCGTGCCATATTCCCAGCCTTCATGACCGCTATTTGAGTTGCCCTCATTTCGATCTCGTGGCGTGGCGCCCCCCGGTTTCACTTGCGTGTCGAACATGAAATATTTTTTTGGATTGTCGGGTTCATCTTTGCTGCGTCCCTCCGCATCGAACCGGCTTACGTCAGAAACAAAACCGACCTTCATCGGGTCGAAAACATCGTATCCGCGATAAAAAACTGTGGGACGTTCGGCACTTGGATTCAGCAAATCACGCAGCGTGGGTACCGAACCGTTGTGCAGATACGGCGCTCGCAACCAGACGCCGTCCAACGGCAAATTGACGTAGCCAAAAGTCTTGCGGAAATGACTGAACCGCCATGGATAGCCGGCATACAACGTATTCTGCGCCGCAGCTAGCTCTTGTGTATACGAGTCAAGCCGGTGACGGTCCGTGGCTATTTTGTCGATCGGTACTATGTCGCCGACGTATTTACCGTTGAAATCCCGGCCATCGCGCCCGTGACAATCTCCGCAGTATTGCGCATAGAGCTTTTCACCCCGGCCGCTGAGTTGTCCATCAATTGGAAACGGATATTTAGGTGGTTCCTTGTAAAGCAACCACTGCTCGATGCGCGCCATCTGTTTCAGGTCGATCGTCGGTGGAAATGCGCCGGTGCCGAAGGCAGCGCTCTTATTGCGCTCCTCCATCATGCTGTTATTGCCGTCCCAATGCGCGTGAATACTTTTCTCTTTGCGCGGGCCTTGTAGCCAAATCGACGGCAAATCGCAGAGACCGACTAGTTCGCGCGTGTCCAGTTTTTCGAGAGGAAATTCCAGGAGCGTCTTCGCCGGGTTAAACGTATCGGTGCGACCGGGGCCCGCGTCCGGCTCCCAGTCTCCGAAACGGAAGTGACCTTTCAACATGAGCAGTCGTTCACGCATGAACGGAATGGCGTAGTAGCGTAGCAGGAGGCGATTGATCAGATCATATTTCGCACCGATCCCTTCCATCTCGGCGAGGATGCGTGGAGCGTTGAAACGTTGATCTGATGCGCATGCGAAAATGAAGCGCTCGAAAGCCTCAAGATCGACAGTGTTGGACGGCATACCAGTGTAGATGGTGCGCGGGCCTTGTGGTGTGCCGCGGACAGCGCCGGCGTGACAAATAGCGCAATTCAGGAAGACGCGATCAACTCCCTGCGTGTTGCGGCGTGAGACACCGATCGGCAAATCCTTACCTGGCTCATATAGGAAGCCTAACGACGAGTATTCTGTGCCCGGCGTATATGTTTTGCCGGGCAAATATTCTGGGAACATTTTGGGCAGCACTTTCCAAATCCAATAAGGAATGCCCGACTCGCGCTCGCCGCCGGTCGAACCATACTTGAAGTGCTCTTCCGGGTCCGCGTAGGTAACCGGATCGTCTCGGGTGAAGCGCCAGGCCAGATAGGAAAACCCGATTGCGACGAGCGCGACGAATACCAGCAACACAATTCGCCATTTCCAACGCTGGCTTTTCGCAGATTGATCCGGGGTGTCGACCATGGGGCAGGGTGCGACTATCCCGACGCTGGAAACTCAAGTGCGAAATCAATCAATCGCTTTTTGCCCAAATAAACTTTGCCCAAGTAAATGTCTGGCGCGACTTCGCGGATCTCGTCGCGGACCCAGTGTGCCAACAGCGAAGTGTCCGAATAATCCAGAACGATGCATTCCTTGTCATCCAGCCAGCTTGGCCCCTTATAGACCTTGGCGATGATCGCGTTCAAGCCGAAGGGCGAAATCTTGTTCCGCAAAACCCCTTTGGCCGGATCGAAGACTTTTCCCTGCCACGCAAAATGATTTATGAAATCTGCGATGTCCTGCGTGTAAGTCGTCCCCGGTGCAACGATCGCTGTCCCTTTGGCCTCACCCTTCGGAATTTCGCCGACAGGACTTTGGGTGAAAAGATCGTCGAGTTGAGCCTGTGACATTTTTAGCATTTCAACAGCTGTAACAGCCATGTTTTCTCCTTTCGGTGGATTTGATCTCGATCAAAACGTTTTCAGATATTCGATTAATGCGCGTTTATCGTTATTAGATAAATCGGTGCCAAAGTAATGGCCCTTGTCCTCGATAAAGTCGGGACATTTATTCGCTGCAAGCAACTCAGGGACCGCCTCGACCAATTCGTCTGTGGCTTGTTCAGATGAAAGATTCTCTGTGTGAATCTTCAGCAATGCCTTGGCAATTTTTGCCTGCAAAACAACCAACTGTCCGAAATCAGGCTCGACGTTGGCGATCAGGTTGATCGGCGCGCCTTTCGGGATAGGTCCAATATTGATATAGCCATTCTTATCGGCCAACGCTTGCAGCGGTTTGGGCACGAATTCCTTGCGCAAATGCAATGCACACTCGTTTTGGGTGCGCCAGATAGAAGCCTTGTTCAGCCGTTTTTCCGGCCATAACAATTTTTCCACTGCATCGTTGAAGGCGTCCAATCGGCCGGCCACGGAAGGATCGCCGGTAAATTTCCCGAGCATGTTATTGTGTAAAAAGGGCGCCGAACTCCACAGACTAACGAGTGAAGGAGTCCGATAGTAACCGGGTGCGACATTCTTGTCTTTCGGGCGAAACTTAATTGGATGGGCTTCGTCCAATGGATTGAAAAACTCCAACTCATCGACAGGCGAAAGTTCTTTGTACGTCTCCGAGGAAAAATTGTCCCAGACGTGACCGGCTTTGGCATTCGTCGCAAACGCACGAGCGGAGTTCGTCTCGATCTTGGTCAATGGATAACGCTTGTCGTTTGACAGGAAATTGTTTTCCAAGAAATCTGGCGCCATCACCGCCGCGCGAAACCAGGCCTTCCCCTCGCCTGAGTGCGGATCGATGTTTGGCGACGGCTGTTTGCTCGAATGACATGCCGCGCAACTCTCGGCGAAAACTTCTTTTCCCCGTATCATCACTGTTGAATCGCCCGTGATGTAAGCCTGTCCGCCCGGAGCGTCGGAGAGATGAAACGGCTTCAGGCGACGAAAAAATGCTGCAATGTTCGCCAGACGCTCCTCTGTTGCGCGCCAGAAAATTGAGTGTTCCCGAGCATAAGGAATCTCGAAAGGTTTTTGGGGAGTCAGTCCAATCAATCGGTTATGCAATGTCAGCCAGTATTCGGAAAACATACCGATGTTGACGTAGACGCGAATCGTTGCGCCAGCCACGCCAACGGAGTCTGCGCCATCTTTCAACACATGCGGCACTGGCATCTCCTCTTTCTCTCCGGGTAAGGCGAGAGTGCCACCCGCCATTTTTTCCGGGACCGCGATCCGCTCTCGTTCGGCCAGTAAAAAGATGGGATTGATCGCGTTTGGATTGTTGATGTGATCCGTTGCGATTCGGGAAGTATCCGAAGTGCCACGCGGTTGCGCAGCCAGCATCTCATAAAAAAGACCGCCTTTTTCTACATTGCAGGCGAAGACTTTTCCTTCGTTGATGTACTGGTTGCCAATGGCCGATGCGAGGTTTTCCCAACGCGGATTTTCCGGGTCGGCTGGCGGATTACTCGGGTTCGGTGCGATGTGGCACGAGCCACAAGCCACACCGACGCGATATGGCCGAACCACCTTGTTATCATTGTAATAGGTCGGGTCGTTCATGAAACGGTCGCCGTCCCATTTTTTCCGAGCTTCTTCGTTGAAGTCCGGATTGGGAAAAAGTCGGAACCCGAGCACGCCTGATGATTTTCCATAAACAGTTTCGTCAATTCCTGCCGGTTCAGGCTCCACTTGCTCATCAAGCCACAAGCCAAATTCATCCGGTTTGGTCGCCGCACGGAATCCAGGCTCGTTTACCAGGCCCAAAGTCTTGAAACGCTCACCACGCGAGAACTTGCGGTTATCCAGCATCTTTAAAAGATCCATCAATCCATAGCTGTCCTGGGCTGCGTGATTCCAGAAATGCTGGTTGCCCGCACTCCAAAGATTCCAGGTATTGCGGCCCATGATTTCCTCAGGCGATAGATCGATGCCGCCATCCATCGGTTTAAAGATGTCCGCAGTGATCTGCGGAAAATCGGCAGTCGTTTTTCCAGCCGCCTTGGCTTCGTCGATCGGTTCGTTTTTTTCGCAACCGAAAAAGATCACGGACAGGGAGGCACCAAGGCAGATTCCGACCCGGGAGAGACGGAGAAGTTCGTGTTTGGCTTGGAGGAACGCCTTCACCGAGGCATCATTGATATGTCCTTCGTGAACTGTCAGGCAAGACAATTCTGGAAAAGCCAGAGGGTCGCCTATGGTTCTCGTCCTTTTTGCTCGTTCTCGTCCCTCGACTAGGAAAGAGAAACCGAAGACAAGGACGGCAATCCCCCGTTCCTTAAGAATCAGTCGACGAATTCCACTTCGACTGGAACGTGGAGGTGACCTTTGTTTTGCGCTTCCGCCAGAAATCTTCGGATTGCGTCGCGCCCAACTGCGCCATAATCGCGGGTAAATTCGTTCACATACATGCCGATGAATTTTCCAGTGAGCTTCGAGTCCATGTCGCGCGCGTAGGGAAGCGAATGCCGCACTGCCTCATCCCGATGCGCCAAGCCGTACTCGATACTTTCGCGAATAATTTTGCTAAGATCACTGCGGACCGCCGACGGAATGTCCTTGCGCACCACATTTCCGCCAAGGGGCAGTGGCAACCCGGTTTGGTCTTTCCACTATTTCCCAAGATCGACGATTTTCTCGAACCCTGACCTTTCGTAGGTGAGCTGTCCTTCATGAATGATCAAGCCCACGTCCGCTCGCCCATGCGGGCTGCATCGAAAATTTGATCGAACGGCACGATAACGTAATCGAACTTCCCGAGGAAAAGTTGTAATGCGAGAAATGCGCTGGTCATCGTGCCAGGTACAGCGATTTTCTTACCTGCTAATTCTCGTGGGGGGAGTCATTCATTGAATCCTCGTTGGGAGTTGTGCGCTTCCTAACAACGATCGGCCCGTACCCGTCCCCCATGCTGGCTCAGCAGGGAAGCAGCGCGTATTTACCTGCCACGTGCGCGTAGGCGTGGATCGAAATCGCGGAAATGTGTAGCTCGCCACGAAGCGCTCGCTCGTTCAATGTTTGAATGTCTTCAAGTCGATGCTCGAATCGATACCAACGCAGATCGATTCGATTTTTAGCCATCGCATAAAACATGAACGCATCGTCCGGATTTGGAGAATGCCCCAGGGTAAAGATTTCGCCGTTATCGTTCATCATTGTTATTCTGGCTCCATCATCGACTCGTGCGGATTGAGCGACAGACTTCTGCGGTGCCTAACGAAAATGCCCGAAGACTTGCGCAATTGGAAAGGCACCCGGAGCTCTCCCCCTTCATCACAAAAACAAAACAGCCGCCGCGACTTGGCGCGGCGGCTGTTTGAAACTTCTTTATGCGTGTTTGATCAGTAAGCTTATCGATTCTCGACCACTCGAGGCCTCGGCCTGACCATTTCAAGCTGAGCGCTCACTTTCTGAATCTGCTCGGCTTGTTGCTTGAGCCCCGCGGTCAGGGCCTTGATTTGCCCTTCCTGCAAAGCGATCACTGCCGCTTGTCTTTCAGTCGTGGCCTTCAATTCCTGCAGGGCCGTCTTGCCAGGCGAAGCTGGAGCGCAAGAGCCGAGCTGGCCGTTTGCATCTACGCAGACCGCGTCACCGGCGACTGGCACACCAAAGATACCGCCGATAAAGCAGGCTACGTTAAACGTGTCACCAACGCGGATCGTCTCGCTTTCCGCTACGGGTGCCGGTGAAGGAGCTGGGCCGGCAAACGCGCCGATGTAGATGTTAAAATCACCTTCGACGCCTGCGCCAGCGGAGTCACCGACGGCCACGTTTCCAGCGCCACTGACGTTGTCAGCCATTGCATCGAAACCGACGACGTTGTTGAACAATCCATCGAGATTGGATCCGAGCGCGTTGAAACCGACGGCGTTGTTCGAATCACCGCTCACGTTGCTAAAGAGCGCCCCGGCACCAACGGCTGTATTCGCGTTTGCGTCCAAATTTCCGTCCTGACCATTGCTCGCGAGCGCGACATCACCGATGGCCGTGTTGGCAGAACCGCTGACATTGCCAAAAAGCGCGCTCTCGCCCAGGGCGTTGTTGCTGGATCCGTCCACATTGAATAGGAGCGCATTAGCTCCGACGGCATCGTTGAATGCTCCCACGCCCACTTCGGGGTCCGGGTCGCCTGCGTTGGTGAACAGGGCGAATGCCCCAACGGCCGTGTTATGTGGGCCGGTATTGCTTAAAAGCGCTCCAGTGCCACAGGCGGTATTTTCAACTGCGGTGTTGAGCAGAAGCGTCCCCGCTCCGACACCTGTGTTGAAGCTAGCCGCACCGTTGCTAAGGAGCGCCAAGAAACCAAACGCTGAGTTATAAAAACCGGTAGCCCCTGCCAGCGCACTGTCGCCATCCGCCGTGTTGGTAAACGCAACGCTACCTGGATCTGGTGTGTTTATCGCGGCTTGCACTTGGCCAAGCGTGAAGCCTGCCAAGATTAGCGGGATGAGAAGGAACCCGCGCCGGAACGGCAGCGAGCGAGCCGGATCTCGTCCGCACGAAACTAACGTTTTGAGTTGATTGAGTGGATACATTGGATTGTGTGTTCTTTCTCTCCCGGTGTTTCTTTTGTTTTTATGGTTATCAGGATCCTCACAGACAAAGAATCTACCGGGTGAAATCCTTCGTCTGTTTCGGAGCTAGGGGCGCGTGATACCAGATTTCAGCTTTT
>Ga0066388_100001104_pt1 | contig 14613 bp, 14 predicted proteins | sample PanSoiMetaGPlot6_FD_64539 | JGI IMG/M metagenome (GOLD analysis project Ga0066388, IMG submission 64539) | Tropical forest soil microbial communities from Panama analyzed to predict greenhouse gas emissions - Panama Soil - Plot 6 (Hybrid Assembly) | ecosystem: Environmental > Terrestrial >... | reverse complement strand
GACGTGGCATGATTCTCGGGTTGCCAGACCCACCAGACCGCTGTGCCCAGTACTGGCTCTAGACTTGCACTGCCTGCATTTCACCCGCAGAGACGTGGCAATCTGAATAATCCGGGGTGCGATCTTCAACTATAGATTATCGTAATACGACAACATCGCCACTCAGGCTGCATTACGCCAGGGCCGATGCGCCTAAAGCGCGTCCGCCTTTTTTCGCAAAGCGGCTGCCTCTGCAAACTTCCCATGCTTCTCGTAAAAATCGGCAATAACACCTAAAGTCATCTTATGCCCGGCCGGCTCGGTCAAAGGCGCAGTGTCATAGTAGGCCAAGACCTCCTTGAACAACTTCTCCGATTCATCGACGCGGCCGGCTGCGTCGGAGCACACGGCCAGTTGCGCGCGAGCATTCGCCAGATTAAAGTCTTCCGGCAACTTCCGTCTTTCGCGAATGGCAACCACGTGTCTCCACAGCGGTTCTGCCGCTGCGTAGTCAGCGCGCCTCATCGCCTGGGCAGCCACAAACACTGCCGGCCCTTCCATGGCTGGATCCTCCGGCCCCTGGACCACCGCTCGGATCGAGACCGACATTCGGCAGGCGGTTGCCATGCTGCTCGTATTCTCATGCGCGGGACCGGGTGACCGCCCGGACTCGAGCCCATTGGCAAGACGCACCAGCAATTTACCTGCAGTTGCGCGCTCACTCTCCGGCAGTGTTTTGAAGCGCTCCAGCGCCAGGTTTACATCCCCGATTGCCTCATCGTACTGTCCTTGCCGGCATTTCTCGGTTGCCGAGTTGACGAGTTGCTCGATGCCAGGCTGAATTACGCACGCAGTCACCACTCCAAAAGCGACAAGGCAGGCGAATATTCTCGGCATTGCCTTCATGTTGCAACCTTCCCCCCAACGAGCCCCTCCCGAAGTACTTTCTACCACGCCTGCCGGTCGTGCCCGTCGCAAGACTGGTCGCGGTCACGGACCGATGGTGTAACTTTCCTGGCATGCTTCACTGGATACAGGTGTCCTGAAGTTAACATCATGCGCGACGACTCCACGTACTACATCACACGCTGGCTGTTTCTCAGACTGCTGGGCTTTATCTACCTGTTTGCCTTTGCTTCGTTTCTGACGCAAACGGACGGGTTAATCGGACAGCACGGCGTGTGCCCGGCCAGCGAACTGCTCGCCGATGCGGCAAAGAGTCAGGGTATGGAGCGCTACTGGATGCTTCCGACGCTGGCCTGGTATGACTCCAGCAATGCCTTCCTCGAATTCCTGAGCGGTGGCGGAGTTGTTCTTTCGTTGCTGCTGATACTGGGCATCGGAACAACTCCTGCACTGGTCCTGCTCTGGCTATTCTGGCTTTCAATCGTCTCTGTTGCCGACGTCTTTTCCGGTTTTCAGTCAGATGGGCTCCTGCTCGAGACCGGCTTTCTTGCGATTTTTCTTGCTCCTGCGCAACTGTTAGCACCACCATGGACAGGACCTGCCTGGGCAACACGCGATGCGGCTCCGTCGAAAGTCGTCCTCTGGCTCCTGCGATGGGAAGTGTTCCGGCTGATTTTTGGCTCAGGATTGGCAAAGCTTTTGGGTGGTGACCCGTACTGGGGTGATCTGACCGCGCTAACCTATCACTACGAAACACAGCCCTTGCCGACGCCACTTGGATGGTATGCGCACCACCTTCCCCGTTGGTTTCACAAGCTATCGGTGATTGGCACATACGTCTCGGAGTTGATCGGGCCTCCGCTCATGTTCGGACCGAGAAAATGCCGCTTGTTCAGTGCCGCACTCATGGCCTTTCTCCAGGTATTGATTGAGCTCACCGGTAACCTCACATTCTTGAACTTGTTGGCTATTACGCTCTGTATCCCGCTGTTGGACGACCAGATACTGCGCCGTATCTTCCCCAAGAAGCTGGCAGACACGATTACTACTTCCGGGCAACGGGCGGCTCCATTGCGGTTCGAGAAATTCTGGATAGTTCCACTGGCTACTGTCGTCATAGTAGTTAGCAGTGCGCAGATGACCGCCATGTTTCTTGGAAGCCAGATGCTGCCTCGCCCTGTGCGTACGCTCCTTGCTGTCCTCTCGCCTTTCCGCACCATAAATCCATACGGTGTCTTCGGGGTAATGACAACGGAGCGATTCGAGTTGGTGCTGGAAGGCAGTCAGGACGGGAAGACCTGGCTCGAATACGAGTTCAAGTACGAGCCGGGACCACTCAACAGGCCGCCACCATGGGTAGCACCGCATCAGCCTCGTCTCGACTGGCGATTCTGGTTTGCGGGCATGGACGCGCGCGTGAACGAACAGTGGGTGGTGAACTTCGTGGTTCGCTTGCTGGAGGGGTCGCCAGACGTGATACGGCTGCTCGGCAAGAATCCCTTCCCGAACGGACCGCCCCGATACATTCGCATCGTGCGATATCAGTACTACTTCACTGACATGGAAACGCAGAGGAAAACCGGAAAGTGGTGGCGCCGGGAGTTCAGAGGTGAGTACATGCCTCCTCTGACGTTGAGGAGCGGCGACGACTTTGACCCGTCTTAGTCTTTCGAGCTTCCCAGACACGAGGGGGATTGCCCAACTAAAATGCACGCATGGCCGTCAGACGGCGCTCGATAGCCCCAGCCAGCATGGGGGCGACCGACACTATCTCGAGAAAGTCGTCGGCAAGCTCGACAGCACGCGGATGGCTGTCGGTACAGATTATCTTTTGGAACAGTCCACTGGCTTTCAATGTCTCGACAGTGTCTCCCGGCAAAACCCCGTGGGTGGTAATGGCCGAAATGCTCTTGGCTCCGGCATCGCGGTAGGCGCGCGCCGCGGTGAGCAAGGTACTGCCAGTGCGAATCATATCATCGTAGATGATCACATCCTGGTCTTCGACGTGCGCGCTGACGGCGCTGAGCTCCGTGCGCCGCCCGTTTAATCGTCGCTTGAACACGAACGAAGCGTCAACGCCAATATCGTCCGCCAGTGACTGCACCCATTTCGCACGCCCAGCATCGGTGCAAGCAAGCACAAAGCCCGCTGGGCAGAGACGTAGTGCCGCCAACCGCACGGCGTCGCGCGCCGACACACACACCGGCGTGATCGCCCCCTCGAAGTAGTAGGTCAGCCCCTCCGAATGCGGATCGAGCAGAATGATGCGGAAACCATGCCTCGGGACCGGAATCGACGACAGCAGCCGCGCTCTGGTTTTGGCAGTGACTACATCCCCGTGCCTTACCGCTCGGTCCATCGTCGAGTACCCGAAATAGGGAACCACCAGCGCGATGCTCTGCGCTCCGTACTTGACTAGAGCCGAAGCCAAATCGAAGATCTCGAGGGTGTCGATATCCGAGACAGTCCCTCCGACCAGCACGACCTTGCGCGCATCGACCTCATCAAGCACCCGTTGGTAGCGCTCACCATCAGGAAATGTCTCACGCTCGACTTTGCCCAACTCGAAGTCGCCGGAACACGCAATCCGCTCGCCCAGGTATTCATAGCGTACTGTGCTGAAGAGCAACCTTCTCTCCATCAGGCAAATCCTCTTTCTTTTAAAATCAAGCTGGTCTTGAGCTCGTGCAGGCTCACCTCCAGCCCGACCGGATATTCGTGCGGGTTAAGCAGCCGCTTGATTCCGGCATGCAAAGAGCCGAGTTGCGTGCGGGCAAAATCCTTCGTCTGCTCGAGCGACGGTTGATCGTAGACCAGTTTTCCGGATCGAAAAACTGGCTTGAGCAAATCCACGCAAGCAAGTTCTTTGCTGAACCGTCGTCTGCGCGTCATGTCCAACGGGTCCACCATGACCACGGTGCCCTCAGGCGGAGACTGGGCGTCGAATATGACGTCGCCTATAAACATGCCATCGGCAAGAAAGCGCCTGACCTGAAGGATTCCCGGGTTGTTGATCTTCGCAGCCTGCTCGGACAGCTTGATCTTGTATTGCCACGGCTCCTCGGGGCGTCGCACAGCCGCTAGCTTATACACCCCACCAAGCGCCGGCTGATCATAGGCCGTCACCAGCTTCGTGCCGACCCCCCAGACGCCGATTTGAGCACCCTGGTCATTCAAGCTGCTAATGACGTGCTCGTCCAGATCGTTGCTGGCGATAATAGCCGTGTCGCGAAATCCGGCGTCGTCCAAAAGCTTTCTGGCTTCGATACTCAGGTAGGCAAGATCGCCCGAATCGAGCCGCACACCGAGGAGCTTGTGACCGCGCTTTTGCAACCACTCGCCAATCTTTATGGCATTTTTGACTCCGTCTATGGTGTCATAGGTATCGACGAGGAACACGGCATTGTTTGGCATCGCCTCAGCATAAGACTGGAACGACTCGAGCTCATTGTCGAAGGACATCACCCAACTGTGCGCATGGGTCCCCTGTACCGGTATGCCATAGAGTTTGCCGGCAAGCAGGTTAGAGGTAGCGCTGCAACCGCCCACATAGGCGGCAAGACTGGCAGACAGAGACCCATCTATCCCCTGAGCTCGACGCAGCCCAAAGTCGACGATCGGGCGCTCGCCGGCAGCCAGCTTGATGCGAGCAGCTTTTGTGGCAATCAGTGTCTGGAAATTGATTGTGTTGAGCAGAGCACTTTCGAGAATCTGCGACTGAATGATCGGTCCGGTCACCCGCACAAGGGGCTCCTGCGGAAAGACAACGGTTCCATCTGGCATGGCGTCGATATCGCACTGAAAGCGCATGTCCCTCAGGTACTCGAGAAACGCTTCCTCAAAGACAGCCCGGCCGTCCGTGCCCTTAAGACTAGCCAAGTAACTCAAATCGCTGTCATCGAAGCGGAAGTTACGTACGTAGTCGATCACATGCCGCAGTCCACAGGAAACAGCAAAGCCCCCCTGGAAAGGATTCCTGCGAAAAAAGAGCGTAAAGACAGCGTCCTTCTGGGCAGACCCTGACTTCCAGTAACCATAAGCCATGGTCAACTCATACTCATCTGCCAGCAGCGTCAGCGACTGCCGGTACAGGTCGGACAAAGGCTTCTCAAGAAACTCTCGCGTGTCAGTCAGCATAGGAGACCCGGTTAATCGGTGAATTAGAAGAGCAGGCGATGATCGTACCCTGTTTTTGCCGGCGGCGCTCAGCCCTAGATCGCAGACTGCGGCTGCGTGAGCCTCCAGCTCATACCAAAGTTAAGCTTGCAGGTGTCGACCCTGCGGTTATGGGGCATACTTGATAGCGAGGCCTAAGAATTGGGGTATTGAGCGATTGGCCCGACTTGGCATCTTAAAGCGTGCCCTCGCTCAAATCGGCGTTTACGGGTGAATAAGATGAGCAACGATGATTGGGACAGCAAGAAGGATCCCGCCAGGTCGAAACGGAGCGCGAGTTCTGAGATAACGGACGCGGTTCTCAAGACACTGAAGCCCCGAGCCGGAAAAGGCACCACCAAGTGGCTTGCTGAGGTTACCCAGGAAGCGATGGAAGAGCCGTCGGCCCCGTCGTTACAGGCAAGACAGGAGCCGCCGCCTCAGCCTGCTGTAGACATGATGACAATGGTGGACAAGCTGTTCGACTTTTTCACCGGCTACACGTTCGAGTTAAACAGGTCTGTTGGAAGCCGAGATCTGAACGTCGACATCGAGCGGCCGACGCTCCGCAAGGGCGGTGACCCTAGATCCGGCCACCGCGCCGCCTTCTGTGGTCGTCTGTTCATGCGCAAGTGGTCGCTGATGATCCGCGGAGAAGAAGAAAGAATTGAAGGCTCGGTAGTGCCTTCGGATCAAATTCTTGCGTACAATGCCGATCGGTTACAGTTTGCCACCTTCTTCGCAATTGAGCTATCGATCAACGATGCAGTGCCTGTCTGGAAGCTCGACGGCGTAGTGTTGCAGGTCGACGACCTGCGCACACTGGCAAAACAACTGATACTCAGTCTGGTGCGATTTGCCAAAGGCGAGCTTTCCGAAGGAGATCAATTCGTGTGGGCCGGCAGCCTGGAGACGGCAGCCGGAAGTACTTCCGACAGTGACACGCCGATATCTGTCTCTCAAATACCGGCCCGCCCGGCCAGCTTCTACAGCGACCACGAGTCGTCGTTATTCAGCTCAATAAGTGGCTCGCTGCCACCCAGACCAGAACAACTCTCAGCGCCGACCGCCGAAAACCGCCAGCAGTCTTCCGAGCTTGCGCCCAGGACCTCGAGTGTTCCTTCTGCGCTTGGGCTATTGGAGGAGGCGGTGTCCAAGGAGTTGGAAAAGTTGTCCAGGGCTGGCGCCAGGGCATTCGAATCGCAGGATCTGGCAGGCGCTGAAAAGAACCTGAAGCGAACCGGCCGAGTCACGAGTTTCCGCGACAAGGTTCAAGCACTCAAGGCCGAATGGGAAGCCCTTTCAAATCAGTAGCACTATTGGCGTCCCATCACCATCAGCAAGACAGCTATAAGAGCGAGCGCAGACACCACGGCCGCCACTATCAGAATTGTCTGCAATGACGGAGCGCCACCGCCGGATTTGAGCACGTTTCCAGACTGCTTAGTCGCAGGTTGCCGGCCGATTTGCTGGGATTGATCGGTCGCTGGCTCCTGGATGTTTGAACTAGCCGAGAGAGCATCGCCGGCTACCGTTGCTTGCCCTTTGCCGACGGCGGCAGAACCTGCGACTCTGGCCAGCTGAGCGCTGCTCGGGATCGTCTGGCGACCAGAGGCCATGCCCGCAGTCTGTTGGCCGGGTTGCTCCGAGGAGACCTGGTGGTCAACAGCCGGTGGCTCTGCAGCGGCACCAATTCCAGGAAATAAAAGCTCGAGGGCATCCCGCATCTCAGCCATTGTCTGAAATCTGCGCGCCGGATCCTTCTCGATCGCCTTGAACGTGGCTGCTTCGAGCTGCGGCGGAATGCGATGCCCGGGGCAAGCCGCGTCGAACGAAGCAGGCCTTTCTCGGACGTGCTTGACGGCAATCTGGCCGATGCCCTTGCCGGAAACCGCGGGTTTTCCCGTCAGGGCCTCGTAAAGAACAAGTCCCAGCGAGTAAATATCGGAGCGCCTGTCCAAATCTTGTCCCATACACTGCTCAGGACTCGCGTACTGTGGGCTGCCCCAAACTTCGCCGGTCGTCGTCAGCCGCTGAGACACCAATTGGGACTCCTTGGTCAGTTTGACAATCCCAAAATCCACCACCTTCACGTAATCTGGCTTGCCGCCAAAGTTCGTAAGCATGACGTTCTCAGGCTTCAGATCGCGGTGTATCACGCCTTTGCTGTGAGCGTGCTCCATGGCATCGCAAATGTGGCTGACAATCCGCGCGGACCGCTGAGGATCGAGAGCCCCCCGTTGCTGTATTACGTCAGCTAACGATTGACCCTGCAGGTATTCGATTACCTGGTATGGCTGACCCGCCATCGTAGTGCCAACGTCATGAACAGCAATGAGGTACGGATGGCTCAGGGTGCTGATTGCCTTGACCTCTCTGCGGAAACGCCTGGTCGAGTCCTCATCCATGCTGAATTCCCGACGCAGAACTTTTATGGCCACGATTCGTCCGGTCAGCTCGTGCTGTCCCTTGTAAACCGTGCTCATGCTGCCTTCGCCGATGCGTGACAGAACACGATACCGCCCGTCCAAAACCGTTTTAACCAGCGGGTCGGTTTCCTTAACGAGATAAGTACGCGCAGCAACCTCCCGGCTCGGCTGTGCACCGCGCAGTGAGTCCGTCAGGTTTTTTGCGATCTTCAGCGCCATACTCGACCCTACGGGCTACTCTATCGCCGTCCGGGGTAGGCTGTCCATACATTCGAAAAAGCAGGCCCGCGCGGCGTCGCATTTTGGCAGCGGACCAGGGCGGAGAATTGTGGAAAGGGTCTGCATGTGCTCAACCTGGCCACCGTGACCATGCGCACGACATCACTCTAGCCGCCCGAGATGCAGTCAACCAGACGGCCAGAGCTCACTCGTTTGAAGCTGATCTCAACGGGCCCCTCCAGCGAATTCTCGACAGCATCCCAGCGACAGCCGAACTCGGGCTCGAGCGATTTCATCAGCTCTGCAAACCGCTGGACACAGCCGTAGGCCGCCTCCTCCGGCAGCGAAGCAAAAGTGACCAGGAATTCACTTGATTGGGGATGGTCGACGTAATATTGTCTTGTACTGGCCAGCGATAGCCCGGCCGTTGCAGCACAGTCTGCTAATTGTTCGTCGGGCAAAGCGGTCGTGAATTTAACCAGGAAGTGCATTCCTGCAGAACGCTTCGCGATGATCACGTCGGTCTTGAAGAGAACCGTAAGAGCATAGATCAACGCCTGCCGGCGCCGATTGTACGTTCGCTGCGCTCGAAGGATGTGTCGCTCCAGCCAGCCTTCCTGAAGAAAGTCAGTCAAGGCCCGCTGCTCGACTGCCGGAGGCAGACTCTCCACCGCGTTTTTTGCACGACGAACGATGTCTATCAGGTCCAATGGAACTACAAGAACCCCCAGTGGGCTAATTGGAAACAGAGTTTTCCAGAATGTCGAGAGAAATAGCACCCTGCCATCTTGATCAAGGCTCTGGAGAGGGTTTGGTAACAGCTCACCATAGCGGTAATCGCCATCGAAATCGTCTTCGAGTATGAGAGCGCTCGCACTTCTGGCCCAGTCGAGAAGGGTGTGCCGGCGTGTCACTGAAAGAACCGCGCCCGTAGGATCCTGACGATACGAAGTGACGTGTACCAATTTGATGCTCGTGGGAATGTGCCTCAACTCATCCACAAGCAGTCCGTCTTGATCCACACCAACCGGGCGGACCTCGGCGCCATAGCTTCCAAATGCCAGTCGGGCGGCCGGGAATCCGGGATTCTCCACAGCCACCTGGTCACCTACATTGAGGAACAATCGAGCTATGAGATCCAATGCGTGCTGCGATGTAGAGAAAACCGCCACCTGCTCGGCAGTGCACTTCACCGCGCGCGCCCGTCTCAAATAATTCGCAAGTGCCTCGCGTAAGGGAAGGTAACCAAACGAATCAAGAGGTCCGTCACATGTGTACTGCGAAGCATCATTGAAATGACGCAAGAGGACTTGGCGCCACGCTCGGACGGGCAGCATTTCGCTGGGCGGACCGCCCTGGCTGTTCAGTCTCGCCTGCATTCCTGGTTCGAATTGCAGCAGCCTGCGTCCGTATTCCGAAAGCACACCGCGCAGATCGCTGCGCGTCGCTGAATCCAATACGTGCCCCAGGGAGGACGCAGTCAGTTCCCGTGAAACACCGTGGCTAACCACAGTGCCAATGCCGGAGATTGGTTTCAGATATCCCTGGCTGATCAGCAGCTCGTATCCTCGCATCACGGTACGCCTCGCCACACCCAGCAAGTCGGCCATGTGACGCGTAGACGGGACTGCATCTCCAGCCTTGAGCCTGCCAGATTCTATCCATTGCTTGATCTCAGTAGCTATCTGCTGATAGAGCGGCGATTGTGTTCCTGAATGTATCGAGTGATGCTGGTTCATAGGCATGAAGTATGGGGGACTGCCGAAACGTGCCATGTGACCTCTTAGCAAAGCAAATCGCTTGGCACTACCGTTCCCCCGGATGGGGCCATGTTGTCGACCCATCCGGGGGAAATGCAACTTAGTCAGGCAGGGTACCACTCGAGCATGAATGAGTGTCACCACCACCAACTCGCGCACCGCATTCGAAGATGGGCTGATCATTTGATGGGAGGACCACGTACTGCGCAGCTGGCAGAGCATTAACACGCGGGTCGAGACCGCAACGCTACGTAGGCGCACCGAGTATTCTTGTGTGGTTACTGCGCGCGCATACTTCCCAGAAGGTCTCCCGCAAAACCACTGTATGCCGCAGCGGCAGTATGCTAGGAGCATTTTTGGCCCGGGCAAAGCTAACCGAACTCCCGGATCTTGTCTACAGTCACCAATAACGCGCAAGGTGGTGGCACTCTAGTTTGTGCTCAAGCCACTCCCGGGAATTCGCGCAAAGAAGCAAACCACCGTACACTGTCGTCATCGCAAGATCCACCTGGAAGTCACCAGTTATGGTGGCAAAAGAAATTGCTTAGTTCGAGCAGCCAGCACGCCTAAAGGGACACCGCTCCCCGGGAAAGGCAAGGGGAAGTCAATCCCCGGAAAGGGTGAAAGGCGATGGGTTTCTACCTGTTCATGTTCGTCTTTGTCCTGATCATCCTGCTCAATCCCTGGCAAGACTGAGTTCTGCAAGTGGCAGACCATGCTCTGACCGGCACTGCACGACAAGAGCATCAACTCGTCGTTTCGTTAGAAAGGAAGGAGAGACCATGGAAAACTTCGACACCACGCGTATCGCCCGCATCAAGAGCTGCTTCGAGACGATCATCGAGAAGCTTGAGGCACTGTCCCAGTACTGCCAGTCCGTAGACAACAGCGATGGGCAGGAGATGTATGAGGCGCTGAGAGATTGTTTCACGGAGTGGCGTGAGTCTGCGGATCGTCTGCTCAATGGAACCGCCAGGATCGAGGTCAACAAGGAAAACCTCTTCAACTGGCTCGACGACATGAAGGGAAAGCTGGACGAGCTCCCCACGCTCCTTCTGTTACCTAGTATGGATCCGGATCTGGCTGAGTCCGCCCAGCTGCTCTATGAAGAGCTGGACGCGGCACTCGATCAGCTTGACGCTCTCGTACGAAGCGAGCGCGAGCTGTATCGCCAGTGCTCGCGCGCTCACTTCCACGCACTTCTGCTAGGCGAGTTACTGACTCAAGCAACAAGAACCTGATACGCCAAGAAAAGGAGAAAACACAGCCTCTTCGACCACAACCGCTCTGGTCCGAACTCGCTCAACCAAAGGGAGACCACCTTGCTGTGTCGTTCGTGTACGGATTCGCGCCCTCGCACTGATAACACCGGAATCTGCGCCGCCGAACAGTGCACCGCAAGCACGCGGTCGGACGGACTCATCTGCCTCGCATGCAGCACGGCCGCCAACCGCTGCGAGCGCTGCCTGAAGGAACCGGAAAGAACTGCCGCGGGCCCGCTCAAACGCGTGCGCGCCGGCCAGATGACAGCCTCGCCCGAGGCGGCTCCGCCGGCGCCAACAACCGAGGTGGTGGAAGCCCATGCCGGAGCACGTGTTTCCGCAAGCAAGCGCTCGAAGGTCGTCTGGATCGGCGAATAGTCGCCGATCTGATTGCAAACAAGCTGACTGGTAGCTGACGCATCGCATGCACTGATGGCGAGAGGGAAGCCGATCGGCTTCCCTCTCGCAGGCAGCAACACGTGCTGATTGCGATCAACTCCACTCAAACGGAAGGACAAAAATATGCGTTCGCAATCCAAGGGTCTGCTCGCCCTCATCTACCTGGTGTTGCTCGCCGTTCATGCGTCTGCCTGCGCCACGGCAAGTGTTTCACCCGTCGTTCGCCCATCGTCTGCGCCCTCACAGCCGGTGGTCCCGCCCGCACCCCCGCCGGCCATGGACCAAGATCAGTTCGACGGCTCCAAGCTGTACAAAGCCGCTTTCGAAGCGGTGCGCGACCACCACATCGCGCTCGTCGATTCAGCTCGTCGCCACAAGTGGGCGGCCGAGTGGGAGGGCAAGTACACCGGCACCATGGCGCTCCAGACCGAGGAGGGCACGGACGAAGCGATTCGCGCCATGCTGAACAGCCTGGGCCATCGCTACGACCATCACGAGGATGCCGGTGAGACTCGGTCATCCAAAGAGAAAGCCGAAGGCTCGCTCGTCGGCGTAGGCGTGATCGCCAGGCTGCAAGGAGGGGAACAGCTCCTGAAGCGCCTTCCCAAAAACGTCAGCGCCGGACAAGCCAGAAGCAGTCCGGTCGTCTCAAGCGATCATCCGGTCACCATCCAGGAGCTCGTGGAGGACGGTCCTGCGGCACGAGCCGGACTCCGAGTCGGGGACGTGCTGCGCCAGATCGACGGGCAGTCTCTCGAAGGGCTGACCCTGCATCAGGCAGTGGAAAAGCTTCGCGGGCAGCAGGGTACAGTCGTGCAGATCACCGTGGCACGCCGCGAGATGACTGGAGCGCAGTCGCAGAAGACCTTCTCGGTAAACCGTAGACGGGTCAACTTCAAGGTGGTGAACTTCCGCAACTTTGGCGATGGTATCGCGCACATCAAATTGTCGAACTTCTCTTCGCAGCACACACTCGCCGAGATGAGCGAAGCATTGCAGCGCGCGGCCGCAGGCAAAGGTGTGATCATCGATCTGCGAGACAACCCCGGAGGACGGGTAGCGTTCGCAGCCACCATCGCCGCCAATCTGCTGCCCAAGGGCACTCTGGTCGTCCTTAATCACAGGAAAGGCGAGACGATGATGGAGAACCGGTTGATCCTCGGGAAGCAACTCCTCATCATCCTGTTGCGATCGCAGGCCGAACCCAACAAAGGTCGGCTAATTCCGCAGCCGAGGCCGGAGCTCATGATCCCGAAGAGCATGCCGATGGTTGTGCTGGTGAACGAACGCAGCGCCAGTGCATCCGAGCTGGTGTCCGGCGCGCTCAAATACAACCGACGAGCGGTCGTCGTCGGCAGGACGACACGAGGCAAAGGCGTCGGTCAGACGGTGGTGCAACTCCCCTACGGGCGCCAGATCAACGTCACCAGCTTCGAGTTCCTACCGGGAGGAAGGAAAATCAACGAGGTCGGCGTCACTCCCGATGTCGTGGTAGACGAGTCGGAGAACGGAAAGGGTGACAAGCAGCTCGATGCAGCGCGCCGCAAGATCGTGCAAATGCTGCGCGACAAGAACGACACGAGGCGCACGAAGGCATCGGGAAACTGAAGCCATTGGTAGTGACAACCACCTGAAGATCGGGGAGCGCAATGGAAAAGTGTTCATGCCCGCCGACCGTAGAGCTGGGACCAATCGTACTGGCGCTCACGTTGGGAGCGCTGGGCGTCACTTCCGGGCTCGTCATCCTCCAGGTCCTGAGCCACGCACCGCACCGGACCCACGGACATCACCACCACGTCCATGTGCACATCAGCACGCAGCTGCCTTCAAGCGGCTCGACCAGCCATTCCAACCAGATGGCGACGCGCACCCAGACTCACACCTCGCAACCGAGTCCGACGCCTTCGCGTCCGGCCACTCCGCCGCAGTCGCAGCCACGGCCACAGCCGCGCAACGATCGCCACCACCACTAGTACCACAGCAGCGGTATCACCAACAATTCAATACGCGAACCCTCGCAGGGCCGTAATACTCCGGGGAAGCTCCGGGGCGCCTGGCAAGCGGACATTGCCGAACCTTCACAACGCAACTCTGAAAGCGAACGACTGTCGACACGTCCGTTCTCTCAGCCGAACCGACGTGTGCACAGTGGCAAGGAAAGGCGAGCAATCTATGTTTTGCAAGAATTGCGGAGGCCGCACCCCCGTCAACTCCGCCGCGGGCAACCCGTGCATCGAAGAGTGTGGCAGCCTCACTGCCAGAAGAGGCTTCCAGATCTGCGCATCCTGCAGCCAGACTGCCGGCAAGTGCGAGGCGTGCGCCAGCCCGTCCCTGGTCAAGGGCAGCCGCAGAAAGCCACGCGCTCTCGAGCGGCGTGCCGACTACGCGCGGTGGAATAGGCGCCGTTCGCGCTCTCGCTGAAGCAGCATGTCACCAATGTGGTCGTGCCGGTGCTCACGACCAGCAGGAGAAACCCATGACCATCCTCATCGTGATCGCGTGCCTGATCGGCGGACTGATTGCCGGAGTCGTAGTTGCGAGGATCACCGACGTCTTGAGTCCGGGCAAAGCGGTCACCCTCGGACTGATCACCGGCATCGTCGTCGGGGCCGTATTGCTACCGTTCCTCGGTGTTCTCGCGGCTGGCGCTGCACTGGTCGGGTCACTGATCGGCTGTATCGCTGTCCCGATGCTCATTGCAGGAGCGCTTGGCGGCTGCTAGCCGCGCTGAGCACAAACATCGTGCCTGGTTCCGAAGAGAAGTTCCAGGCATACCACAAGGAGAGCCAATGCCACTCGACCCGACCCCCACCAATCCACGTTCCTCGCGCATCAGCGGCCGTCTCTTCGGCTGGACGCACAAGGTAGCCTCGGCAGCTCGCCGCTTCCATTGGGCACCAGTTGTGGTGGCAGCCGTTGTCATCGCCCTGATCTGCGCTCCGCTCTACTTCTGGAACAGGGAGAGCGCCTACCGCAATCGGCACGGTCAGGTGACAGCGGTCAGCGCCGGACACTGGCAGACGACAGTCTCTTCGGTGCAGGACAACAAGGCCGTGATTCTCTACTTCCACTTGGCCGGACAGCCTTCCCTCCAGGGCTCAATCGTGCGGCACTTCGCATGGGACTATGCACGGCAGGTGAAGGTCTTCTCCGTGGATCTCAGCCAGCCGGAGAATGCGGCGATCGCTGCTCGCTTCGGACTGCGCCGCTATCCAAGCTTCGTGGCCATCTACAAGGGCAAGACCATCCGTCGCTTTGACGGCGCCCCCGCCAACCGACGTGACCTGCGCCGGCTACTCAGACTCGTCGGCGCCTGGTAATCCCGGCAGCACGAGCTGGTTGCCCGTGCGCAAAATCGTAAGGTAACTCGGCGTCCAGCCGATTGCCCGGCACACAGACGTGCCGGGCAATCGGCTGGGGCACAGCACCAGCAAATGCCCCGCTGCCTTGCGCTGTTGTTATTTATATTATATCTTATAGTATTTTGCCAACACCCGGATTATT
>Ga0066388_100001103_pt1 | contig 14619 bp, 13 predicted proteins | sample PanSoiMetaGPlot6_FD_64539 | JGI IMG/M metagenome (GOLD analysis project Ga0066388, IMG submission 64539) | Tropical forest soil microbial communities from Panama analyzed to predict greenhouse gas emissions - Panama Soil - Plot 6 (Hybrid Assembly) | ecosystem: Environmental > Terrestrial >... | reverse complement strand
CGCCCTGGCCAACCGGTCAAGCGCGCTGTCGGAGGAGCTGTTCGGCCTGATCCGCGACGTGCTCAGGCCGGATCTGGCGCTGCACGACATCTCGCTGGTGTTCGAGCTGGTGGCCGCGGTCAAGTTCGCCGACCCGGGCCGCACCACCGAGCTGCGGCACCGCTACCTGGCCCTCATCCTGGACGGCATGCGGGCCAGCGGCCGCGGCGAGCTGCCCGGCCCGCCGCCCGCGTGGCAGGAGATCAGCGAGCGCTGGAACGCCGGCTGACGCCCAGGAGTCCCGCAAGAACAACACCGCCACGACGACTCACTCGGCCCGCTGCGCCCGCTTGCGGCGCTTGCCCTCGTGCATGGCCTGCACCCGGGCGACCGGGATGGCCCGGCCCTCCTCGACCAGCGCGGCCGGCAGGACCTGCGGCGCGGGCAGCTCACCGGCCCACGGCGCATGCCCGGCCAGCAGCCCGGGCACGCTGTGCACGGTAAAGTCGCCCGGCGTCACCGAGTCCAGGTCGTCCCAGCGGACCGGGAACGACACCGGCACCCCCGGCCGCACCCGCGGGCTGTAGGCCGCCGCCACGGTCGCGCCGAACGCCCTGGTGGAATCCAGGAACACCTTCCCGGCCCGGTCCTGGACGATGAACGCCGTGGTGGCCAGGTCCGGGTCGAGCCGCTCGGCCCGCGCCGAGATGGCCCGGGTGGCCGCGGCCGCCTCCTCGCCGTCGGCGTCCACCGGCACGTACACGTGCAGCCCCTTGGACCCGCTGGTCTTGACCGCCCCCGCCAGGCCCACCTCGGACAGCGCCGCCCGGATCAGCCTGGCCGCCGCCACCGCCAGGCCGAACGGCCCGCCGGGCGGCGGGTCGATGTCCAGGATCAGGTAGGACGGCCGGTGCGGCGACTCGGCCAGGACCAGCGTCGGGTGGTACTCCACCGCCCGCTGGTTGCCCAGCCACAGCAGCGTGCGCCGGTCGTCGCACAGCGCGTAGCGCACCTCCCGCCGGGAGGACTCGGCCCACCAGGTCACCGAACGGATCCAGTCCGGCGCGTAGTCCGGCAGGTTCTTCTGCATGAACGGCTGCTGGCCCGCCCGTACCCTGATCACGGACAGCGGCCGCCCGCGCAGCTCCGGCAGGATCAGCGCCGACACCGCGTCCAGGTAGTCCACCAGGTCTCCCTTGGTGGCGCCCGCCCCGTCGAACAGCGGCTGGTCCAGGTGGGTCAGCTTGACGCCCTCTCGCTCCTGCGCCCCGTCAGCTCCCATGGCTCCGGTCTATCACGGCTACTGTGTGTACCGGCGGAAGGAGCCGAGGATGGCGTTCAGCGGATGGCCGGAAGAGGCCCTTGACTTCTACGACGGGCTGGCGGCCGACAACACCAAGACCTACTGGACCGCGCACAAGGCCGTCTACGACAAGGCGGTCCTGGCGCCGATGACGGAGCTGACCGAGGAGCTGGCCGCCGAGTTCGGCGAACCGAAGCTGTTCCGGCCGTACCGCGACATCAGGTTCAGCAAGGACAAGACCCCGTACAAGACGCACATCGGGGCGACGATCGGCGGCTCCCGCTACCTCCAGCTGTCCGTCGAGGGCCTGGGGGCGGGCGCCGGCATGTGGGAGATGAACCCGGAGCAGCTCGCCCGGTACCGCCAGGCGGTGGCCGACGACAAGCGGGGCGCCGAGCTCGAGCGGATCATCGCCGAGGTCGAGCGGGCGGACATCACCGTCCACGGGCACGGCGCGCTGAAGTCAGCGCCGCGCGGCTACCCGGCCGACCACCCGCGGATCACCCTGCTCCGCTACAGGGGCCTGACCGCGTGGCGGCAGTGGCCGGCCGGCCCGTGGCTGGAAAGTGCCCAGGCCAGGGACCGCGTCGCGGATTTTTACCGAACGACCAGGCCATTGTGTTCCTGGCTCCAGGCTCACGTCCGCTGATCGGGGCGGTGCTGCGGCCGGAACAGGCTGCCCGGCTCATCAGGCCGGGGGCCGGTCCCGGGCGCGGCGCCCTGCCATGTCGGCGGTTCGTAGCGCGCCGCCTGGCTCTGCCCGATCCGCTTCATCAGCTCGTCCTCCTCGACGATCTCGGCCGCCGTGGGGGACAGCGCGATGACCGCGGAGAAGACGAACCCGATGCCGCTCAGGCCGAGGATGAGCGGCAGCAGGAACGCCGTCGCGCTGGCCGTCGCCGCGGTGCTCACGGCCAGGCCGGGGGCGGCCTGCGCGCTCACCGCGGCCATGCCCGTGTAGTGCATGCCGTTGACCGCCACGCCCGCGACCAGGGACGCGATGAACGTGGCCCAGACGCTGTCGAGTCGCAGCGCCATCCACAGCGCCGCGGTCCCGGCGATCACCGCGATGACCACCGAGGCGGCGACGAGGCCCGCGTTGTAGCTTAGCGAGGCCTGCACCCGCACGGCGCCCATGCCGAGGTAGTGCATGCTGGCCACGCCGAGCCCGATGACCGTGCCGCCGAGCAGCAGCGGCCCGTTGCCCTGGCGGCTGAACCCGACGATGAAGATCCCGATGCCGACCACCAGCACCGCGATCACCATCGAGGCGATGGTGACGGGCACGTTGTAGCGGATCGACTCGCCCGAGATGGTGAAGCCGAGCATGGCGATGAAGTGCATCACCCAGATCCCTGTGGTCCCGATGGACAGCGCCGCCAGGGCCAGCCAGCGGGCCCGGGCTGCTCCCTGGTGCGCCCGTGCCCGGGTGGTGCACCGCAACCCGAGGAAACAGCCCAGGCACGACACCACGTAGGAGAACCCGGGGTTCAGCACCCCGTAGGTGAAGTTGTTGACATGAAGCACGAGGAACCGCTCCCCGGAGCCGCGCAGACCCGTATATCCCATGTGAGCCGTTATTACGGCAGGTATGGTATCGCCGTTGGTAACCTGCGTGTGCTCTTTTCCACCACCTCATGACCAGCGGAAACGAAGGCCCGATGCTTGATGCTCCCGAGGCGCCGGTGCGGCACACGGTCGAGCTGTCGATCCGCGGCATGACCTGCACGGCGTGCGCGGCCCGGGTGGAGAAGAAGCTCAGCCGGGTCGGCCCCGACGTCCTGGCCTCGGTGAACTTCGCGACCGAGCAGGCCACGGTCACCGCGCCCGAGGCGGTCCCGGTGCGGGCGATGATCGCGGCGGTCGAGGACGCGGGATACGCCGCCGACCCGATCGCGTCGGCTTCTGCGCCGCCGCCCGGCCACGACCAGGCCGCCTATCTCCGCCGCCGGCTGATCGTGGCGCTGGTGTTCTTCGTGCCGCTGTGCGACCTGTCCATCACGATGTCCCTGTTCCCTGGCTACCGGTTCGCCGGGTGGCAGTGGGTCATGGTGGCGCTGACCGCGCCGGTGGCGCTGTGGGCCGCCTGGCCGTTCCACCGCGCCGCGCTGGCCAACGCCCGGCACGGCGCGTGCTCGATGGACACGCTGGTCTCGCTGGGCGTGATCGCGTCCTGCGGCTGGTCGGCCTACGCGATGTTCCGCCTGGACCGGGGCCAGGGCACGGCCGGCGGTATCTACCTGGAGGTGGCCGCCGCGGTCACCACGTTCCTGCTGGCCGGCCGGTTCTACGAGGCCCGGGCGCGCGGTACCGCGGCCGGCGCGATGCGCAAGCTGGCCGCGGCGGCCGCCAAGGACGTCTGCGTGCTCGGCGCCGACGGCCGGGAGCGGCGCGTCCCGGCCGCCCGGCTCCGCCGCGGCGACGTCTTCGTGGTCCGGCCGGGGGAGAAGATCGCGGCGGACGGCGAGGTGCTGTCCGGCGAGTCCGCCGTGGATCGCAGCATGATGACCGGCGAGCCGGTCCCGGCCGAGACCGCCGCCGGGGACGCGGTCACCGGCGGCACCATCGCCCTCACCGGCCGGCTGGTCGTCCGGGCCGTCCGCGTCGGCGAGCACACCCAGCTGGCCCAGCTGGTCGCGCTGGTCGGCCGGGCCCAGGCGGACAAGGCCGCCGTCCAGCGGCTGGCCGACCGGGTCTGCGGCGTCTTCGTCCCGCTGGTGCTGGCGGCCGCGGCGCTGACGCTGACCGGCTGGCTGCTCGCGGGCGGCCCCGCCGGGCGGGCCGTCGCCGCCGCCCTGGCCGTGCTCATCATCGCCTGCCCGTGTGCGCTGGGCCTGGCCACCCCGGCCGCGCTGGTGGCGGCCTGCGGCCGCGGCGCGGAGCTCGGCATCTTCATCAAGGGGCACCAGGCGCTGGAGTCGTCCGGGCTGATCGACACCGTCGTGCTGGACAAGACGGGCACGGTCACCACCGGCCAGATGGCCGTGACCGCGCTGGCCGCCGCGCCGGGCACCGAGCCCGCCGAGCTGCTCCGGCACGCCGCCGCGGTCGAGCGCGCCTCGGAGCACCCGGTCGCCGCGGCGGTCACCGCCGCCTGGGACGGGGCCGCCCCGGCGGTGGACGGCTTCCGGGCGCGGCCCGGCCTGGGCGCGCGCGGCGTGGTGGACGGCCGGGAGGTCGTGGTCGGGTCGGAGCGGCTGCTGCGCGACCTCGGGATCGAGATCCCGCCCGGTCTTGCCGCCCAGTGGGCGCAGTGGGAGCGGGCCGGCCAGACCGCGGTGCTGGTCGGCTGGGATGGCCGGCTCCGCGGCGCGCTCGCCGTCGGCGACACGGTGCAGCCCTCGGCGGCCGCCGCCGTGGCCGGGCTGCGCCGCCTCGGCCTGCGGCCGGTCCTGCTCACCGGCGACCGCGAGGCGACCGCCCGGGCCGTCGCCGCGGTCGTGGGCATCGAGGAGGTGATGGCCGGGATCCTGCCGGCCGGCAAGGCCGCGGCCATCCGCGACCTGCAGGCGCGCGGGCACCGGGTGGCGATGGTGGGCGACGGGGTGAACGACGCCCCCGCGCTGGCAGCGGCCGACCTGGGCATGGCCGTCGGCGCGGGCACCGACGTGGCCATCACCGCGGCCGACCTGATCCTGCTCCGTGAGGACCTGCGGGTGGTGCCCGAGGCGCTCCAGCTGGCCCGGGCCGCCCGCGCCACGATCAGGCGCAATCTCGCCTGGGCGTTCGGTTACAACGTGGCGGCCGTGCCGCTGGCCGCGCTCGGCTTCCTCAACCCGCTCGTCGCGGCCGCCACCATGACGCTGTCCTCGGTCCTGGTGGTGGCGAGCAGCCTGCGGCTGCGGCGCTTCCGCCCGGCCAGCCCGGGACGCGGCTTGGAACGCGTCCGGTCCCGGGCGTAGCCTTGCCACCGTGATCGACCCTGACGAGTCCCTGCGGGTCTCGGACGCCGAACGGGACGAGACGGTGCGGATCCTCGGCGAGCACGCCGCCGTGGGCCGGCTCACCCTGGACGAGCTGGAAGAGCGCTCCAGCCGGGCGCTGACCGCCAAGACGCGCGGCGAGCTGGCCACGCTGACCGGCGACCTGCCGCGGGAGACGGCCCAGGATGACGTCCCGGCGTCGGCCCCGGCCAAGAAGCCGGTCCGCTGGATGGTCGCCATCATGTCCGGCTCGCGCCGGAGCGGCCGGTTCCGCGCGGTCGGCAGCATCAATGCCATCTCGATCATGGGCGGCGACGAGATCGACCTGCGCGAGGCCGAGATCGAGGGCGGCGAGCTTACCCTCAACCTGGTCGCGGTCATGGGCGGGGCGAACATCTACATCCCGGACACGGTCGAGCTCGACGTGGGCGGCTTCTCGCTGATGGGCGGGAACACCGAGATCGGCGCCGACCGCCCGCCCCGCCCCGGCGCACCGGTGATCCGGCTCCGCGCCTGGAACCTGATGGGCGGCGCCACCATCTTCCGGGTCCCGCCGCAGGCCCGGGGCCTGGGCCTGCGGGAAGCCCGCCGCCTGGCCAAGGCGGCCGGCCGCGGCGAGCTCCCCCCGCCGAGATAGCGGCTGCAAGCTGGCTGCAAAGCGGGCCGGGCACCATGGGCTCGACCATGAGGAGGCCCGTCATGACCGACATGCCCGTGATCGACAAATTCCTGCACGCCATCGAGACCGCGGACATCCCCGGCTGCGACGCGTGGAGCGCGGACGCGACGCTGGACGCGACCGTGCCCAACTGGCGGCTGCACGCCACCGGCGCCGACGCGATCCGCGCCGAGTACGCGCGCTGGTTCGCCGACCCCGCCCGTTTCGAGGAGCTGCGCCGGTACAGCGTCGACGGCGGCCCGACCGAAGTGGTCGAGTACACGCTGAGCTGGACCGAGAACGGCGTGCCGCACGCCGCGCACCACCTGCACGTGCTGACGGTGCGCGATGACCGCATCGTCGCCGACACGACGTTCTGCGGCGGCCGCTGGCCGGCCGCGCTGCTCGCCGAGATGGAAGCGGCCGGTGCCTGATCCGCGCCGGTACCGCGACGTGGCCGATCTGGTCGCGGGCGCGACCGAGCGGGCCGGGCTGGCCGAGGTGCCAGGCAAGTCGGGCGCCACGCTGGAACGGCTCGTGATCGACGGCCAGGGCTACGTGCTCAAGCACCTGGTCCTGGCCGACGACTGGACCATGCGGGCCTCGGGCTGCCTGCGCGGGGCCCCGCTGGTGCTGTGGGAGCGCGGCATCTTGGCCCGCCTGCCCGGGTGCCTCAACCAGCCGATCGTCGGCGCGGCCCCGGAGCCGGGCGGCTGCGCGCTGCTGATGCGTGACGTCACGCCGTGGCTGGTGCCCGCCACGGACGCGCCCATCGGTCTGGACCAGCACACCAGGTTCCTGCGGCACATGGCCGCGCTGCACGCCGAGTTCTGGGCCTGCGGCGGCGAGTTCGAGGTGGTTCCGGCCATGCACCGCTACCTGGAGCTGTCCCCGTGGATGGCCGAGGCGGAGGCCGCCGCGGGCTCGCCGCACCTGGTCCCTGCGCTGGTCGCCCGGGGCTGGCCGCGGCTGGCTGAGGTCGCCCCGGCCGCGGCCGCAGTGGCCGCCCCGCTGGCGCGTGACCCGGGTCCGCTGGTGGAGGCGCTGGCCGGGACGCCGCAGACGTTCGTGCACAGCAACTGGAAGCTGGACAACCTCGGCACCGACGACGCCGGGCGCACCGTCTTGCTCGACTGGGAACAGCCGGGGCGCGGGGCGCCGCTCAGCGACCTGGCCTGGTACCTGGCCATCAACTGCCGCCGCCTGCCCCAGTCCAAGGAGGCCTCGATCGCCGCCTACCGGCGGGCGCTGGAAGGCTACGGCGTCGACACCGCATCCTGGTGGGAGCGCCAGCTGGCGCTGTGCCTGCTCGGCGCCCTGGTCCAGTTCGGCTGGGAGAAGGCGCTCGGCGGATACGACGAGGAGCTCGCGTGGTGGGAGACGAACGCGGTCCGGGCGGCCGCCCTCCTGAACTGAGCCCGGCCGGGCTACGGGAGGACTACGACGCGGCGGCGAGCGGCTGGGCCGGCGGCCCGGCCGCGATGTACGCCCCGCTGGCCGCTGCGCTGGTGGCGGCCGCGCCGGTGCCTGCGGCCGGGCACCGGGTGCTCGACCTGGGGGCGGGCACCGGCCTGGCCGCCCGGTCCGCGCTGGCCGCGGGGGCGCGCCAGGTGGCGCGGGCCGACCTGTCCGAGCAGATGCTGCGGCGCGGCCGCGGCGGGTCGCCGGTCGCGGCCAACGCGGTCGCGCTGCCGTTCCGGGACCGCAGCTTCGACCTGGTGCTGGCCGCGTTCTGCCTCAACCACCTGGACCCGCCCGAGGCCGGGCTGGCCGAGGCGCGGCGGGTCGGCGCGGCCCTGGCCGCGAGCACGTTCGCGCCGGGCTGGACGCATCCGGCCAAGGACGCGGCGGATGCCGCCGTCCGCTCGTTCGGCTATCAGCCGCCCGCGTGGTACGAGGCCCTGGCGCCCGGGGAACGGGCCATCGACCCGGAGGTGCTGGCCGGGCTGGCGGCCGCGGCCGGGTTCGCCCGCGTCCGGATGGACGTCGTGCCCGTCCTGACCGCCCTGGTGACGCCGGCCGAGCTGGTGTCGTGGCGGCTGGGCATGGCCCACTACGCCTCGTTCCTGCGCGCGCTGGACGCGGCCGGGCGGGCCGCGGTGCGGCGCGCGGCCGAGCAGGCCGTGGCCGCCGTGACCGGCCCGGACCCGGGGGAGCCGCTGGTCGTCTCGATGCTGGTGCTCAGTGCTAGCTGACCGGGGCTAGCTGACCGGGGCTAGCTGACCGGGGCTAGCTGACCGGGTGCGAGCTGACCGGGTGCGAGCTGGCCGGACGGCTTCCGGCCCGGGCCAGCCGCCGGTCCGCCTCCCGCCGCAGCGTGTCCGCGTGACCGCCCGCGTCGCGCGCCAGCCGGGCGGCCCGGTCGGCGGCCCGGTCCCGCCAGGCGGGCTGGCCGAAGTCGGCGGCGACGTCGCAGGTCCACCACCACGCCTCGATGGCCACGCAGCGGTCGAGCAGGTCGAGGTCGGCGGCTACCGCGTCGTGGTCCGACGGCCGGCCGAGCGCGTGGCCGGCCCGGTGCCCGAGCAGCCGGGCCACGCTGGCGTACCGGGGCACGCCGAGCGCCTCGGCCCGGGCCGCCAGGTCCGTGGCGGCGGCGAGCGCACCCTCTGAATCGCTGCGCAGCAGCGCCAGGCGCCCGGTGAGCAGCTGGTGCCTGAGCCGCAGCCGCCAGCCGAAGACCAGGTCGCCGCGGAGCAGCGCCGCGGCCCGGTCCAGCCGGGTCCGCGCGGCGTCCGCGTCCCCGGCGGCCAGGTCGTGCTCGGCCAGGTCTTCCAGCGCGGCGATGGTGACGTCCTCGGTGCCCTGGCCCTGGCCCGCCTCCAGCGCCTGCTGGTGCCGGTCCAGCGCCTCCGGCCAGGCGCCCAGGTTGCGCAGGACCCAGCCGGCGAAGTTCACCGCCCGGCCGGCGAACCTCGGCACCTGCCGCCGGTCCACCTCGGCCGTGTACCGGTCGAACGCGGCCAGCGCCTGGGCCGGCCGGCCAGCCAGCGCGTGCGCGTGCCCGGTGAACAGCAGCGAGTGCATGGTGGCCGAGGTGTGCTCCACACCGATCTGGCCCCGGGCGGCCGGCCGCAGCAGGGCCAGCGCCTCCTCGGTGCGGCTCTGGTGCGCCCGCAGCACGCCCAGCCAGCCCGCGGCGGCCACCCGGTCGGCGCCCTCGGCCAGCGCGAACGCCTGGCCGAGCAGCAGTTCGGCCTGGGCCAGGTCGCCCGCCGCGTGCCGGGTCCGGCCGCCCGCGGCCAGGCACCGGGCCCGGGTCGCCGCGTCCTCCGCGGCCAGCGCGCCGTCCTCGGCGAACTGCGCCGCCTGGGCGAAGTCACGCCCGAAGTACGACGCCCAGGCGCCGACCTCCAGCGCCGCCGCGCCGCCCGAAGGGGCCCGCTCCACGTCGTGCAGCGCGTCGGCGTACCGCCCGCGCAGCGTCCGCACCCGGGCCCGGGCCAGCCACCCGTCCGGGTCGGGATGCAGCCGCAGCGCGTCGTCGAGCAGCGCCTCGGCCGCGGCGTAGTCGAAGCGCTCGGCGGCCCGCGCCGACGCCGCGCGCAGGGCGCGGGAGGCCAGCGCCAGGTCCCCGCCCAGCCGGGCGTGGTCGGCCACGGTCAGCGGGTCGGCGTCCGGGCGGCGATCGAGCACCCGGCCGGCCTGCCGGTGCAGCAGCGCGGCCCGCCCGGCGGTGGCGCTCGCCGCCAGCGCCTCCCTGACCAGCTCGTGCCGGAACCGGAAGATGCCGTCGGCTTCCACCAGGAACTGCTTGGCCACCGCCTGCTCGGCGTCGTCGAGCAGCGCGACCACGGGACGGCCGAACACCGCCGCGAGCAGGTCGGCGTCGAGTTCCGGGCCGATCACGGCCGCGGTGCGCAGCAGCAGCCCGGCCGTGCCGAGCTCGTCGCAGCGGGCGGACACCGACTCGACCAGCGACGCGGGCAGCTCGGCGCCCGCGGCCTGCTGGGCCAGCTCGGTCAGGAACAGCGGGTGCCCCTTGGACCTGGCGTACAGCTCGTCGGCCCGGGCCGCCCCGACCAGCTCGGCGGCGGCGTCGCGGCCGAGCGCGCCGAGGTGCACCGAGGCGGTCGCGGGCAGCGGCTCGCCCTCGCCGGACCTGACCGCGGCGACCACCGTGACCGGCATGTGCTCGCGCCGGGCGAAGCGCAGCCAGTCCGCCAGCGCCGGGCCGGCCAGGTGCGCGTCGTCCACGACGATGACCAGCGGCGCCCGCTCGGCCAGGCGGCCGAGCGCCCGGACCAGGGCCGAGTACAGCACGGCCGGGCCGAGCATGCTGTCGGCCAGCACCGGCGGTGGCCCTTCGAGCCTCGGCCCGGGCGCCATGTTCAGCAGCGGCGCCAGCAGGGCCTCGTCGGCGCCAAGGACGTCCGCGGTCGTCTCGGGCCCGAGCCGGCGCAGCAGCGCGGCCAGCGCGGCCAGCAGCGCGTCGAGCGGCAGCGAACGGTCCAGCGGCCCGCACGACGCGATCAGCACGGTGTCTCCGGCCGCGGCGCGCCGGCTCGCCCAGGCCCGCAGCAGCGTGGTCTTGCCGATGCCGGCTTCTCCGTCGATCACGGCGACCTCGGCCGCGCCGTCCCCGGCCCGGGCCGCGATCGCCTCCAGGCCGGCCAGCTCGTCGTCCCGGCCGACCAGTCCGGAGGCGGCCGGTCCGGGCCGCGCGGGCCCGGCGACCAGCTCGCCGCGCAGGATCGCGGTGTACAGCGCGGTCGTCTCGGGCGAGGGATCGGTGCCGAGCTCGTCGGCCATCCGCTCCCGGGCGGTGGCGTAGATGGACAGCGCGCCGGCCACCCGGCCGCCCGTCACGTTCGCCCGCAGCAGCAGCCGCAGCGCGGCCTCGTCGTACGGGTCGCGCTCCGCGGCCGCCGCTGCGGCATCCGCGGCCGCCATCCAGTCGCCGGCCTCGAGCAGCGCGTTCGCCGCTACCAGGCGGGCCCGGCTGGTCAGCCGCTCCAGCTCGGCCTGGCGCAGCTGGGCCCACTCGCCGGGCAGCGGCTGCGGACCGTCGCCGCGGATCAGCGAGAGCGCCACCCGGGCGGCCGCCACCGCGCCCGTCACCTGCCCGGCCTCGCGCCGCGCTTCCACCTGGCGGATCAGCCCGGCCAGCTCGGTCGCGTCCAGCCAGTCGCAGCGCAGCAGGTAGCCCTGGTCGCGATGCTCGATCCGGTCCCGGCTCAGGACCGAGCGCAGCCGGCTCACCAGCACCGCCAGCTGGTCCTCGGGCCGGGCCGGCGGCGCCGACTCCTCCCACAGCGCGTCGATCAGCACCCCGGCCGGCACGGCCTGGCCCGCGCCCAGCGCGAGCAGGTGCAGCACTAGCCGCGCCTTGCGGCTGCCGAACGCCTGCGGCTCGATCCCGTCCACGCCGAAATCGCCCAGCACGCGCACGGCCAGCGACTTCATGCAGTATTAATACCCGCCAGGCCGGTGCAAGCTCACTGCAACCCCCGCCGTCCACTCTGGCCGGGAACGCTCCACCGACGAAAGGAGACCCTGATGAGCGGGAAAGCCGAGCAGAAGAGCTTCGAGGTCCCCGACGAGACCCGCGCCTTCGAGAAGGGCGCCCTGGACCTGGTCAAGATCGGCGGCGCCGACATCGGCCGGCTCACCCTCCAGCCCGGGTGGCGCTGGTCGGATCATGTCAAGCCGATGGCCGGCACCGACATGTGCGAGGCCCCGCACTTCCAGTACCACGTGGCCGGGACCCTGCACATCGTGATGGCCGACGGCGCCGAGTTCGACGCCGGGCCCGGCGACGTCACCGCGCTGCCCCAGGGCCACGACGCCTGGGTCGTCGGCGACGACCCGGTCGTGGTCGTCGACTGGTACGGCGCCAGCACCTACGCCCGCCCCTGACGCCCGCTACCGCCAGAGCCCAACCCGGCGGCCGACGCCCGCCCTCCCGCCGACGCCCGCCCTCCCGCCGACGCCCGCCCGCCCCGCCCCTCCCGGCACGCCATGAAACCCGCCTTTCACGGCGTTCTAGCGCCGTGAAACCCGGGGTTCAGTACGTTCGCCCGTCCCCGGCCGCGTGACCAACGGGACAGTTGGTACCTGTGGGGCGACTGTTCCTGCGATCCGGGACCATGTGGCGGCGACGCCGGGAGGCCGGCGGCCGCCCGCCCTGGAACGGCTGTCCGCCACGTGATGTGGTAGGCCTGACGGGACAAATGGTGCCGCAGGGAAGGAGCCGCCATGGACCTGGGCCTGCACGGCCGCCGCGCGCTCATCACCGGGGGCAGCCGGGGCATCGGCTTCGCCGTGGCCGAGGCGCTCGCCGCCGAGGGCGCGGCCGTCGGCCTGGTGGCCCGGGACGCCGGCGGCCTGGCCGCGGCGGGCGCCCGCCTGGAGCCCAGGGGCGTCCCCGTGGCCACCGCGGCGGCTGACGTTACCGATACGCCCGCGCTGCAGCGCGCCGTGGGGGAGATCGCGACCGCCCTGGGCGGGCTGGATCTCCTGGTGGCCAACGCGGGCGGCACGGTCGGGCCGGGCAACCTGACCAGCGCCGGCGACGGCGACTTCACCGCGACCTTCGCGCTCAACGCGGGCCACGCGGCCGAGCTCATCCGGGCCGGCCTGCCGCACCTGCGGGCCGCGGGCGGCGGCTCGGTGGTGATCATCTCCTCGATCACCGGTATGCGCCCGGCGCCGCGCACCGCGTACGCCGCCGCCAAGGCGGCGGAGATCCACCTGGCCGCGACGGCCGCGCAGGAGCTGGCCCCGGCCGGCATCCGGGTGAACGCCGTCAGCCCCGGCTCGATCATGTTCCCTGGCGGCGGCTGGGACACCTTCCAGCAGCAGAACCCGGAGGCCTTCGCCGCCTTCCTGGCCACCCAGTTCCCGTTCGGCCGCCTCGGCCGCCTGCCCGAGGTGGCCGACGTGGTGACGTTCCTGCTGTCCGACCGCGCCTCCTGGATCAGCGGCGCCAACATCGCCGTGGACGGCGGCCAGGGTTACCCCAGCGCGCGCCGCTTCGACTGACCGCCGCCGGGAGCAGACTGTCAGGGGGACCGAGCCGACAGGAGATGACCATGGCACTGAGCATGAGCCGGGCCGAGCGCGAGGAGTTCCTGGCGGGGCTGCACGTCGGGGTGTTCAGCGTCGTCTCGCCGGACGGCCGCGGCCCGCTGACCGCCCCGGTCTGGTACACCTACCGGCCGGGCGGCACCGTGAACGTGAGCACCGGCCGCGACAGCCGCAAGGCCGTGGCCGTCCGCGCGGCCGGCCGGTTCAGCCTGTGCGCCCAGGACGAGCGGCCGCCGTACAAGTACGTCACGGTCGAGGGACCGGCGGTCATCCAGGACGCGACCGACGCCGAGCGGCTCGAGCTGGCCCGCCGCTACCTGGGTCCCGAGGGCGGCGACGCCTACATCGCGGCCAATCCCGGCGGCCGCCAAGTCATGATCAGGATGACGCCCGAACAGTGGCTGACCAGGGCCTACAGCTACGGCTGACGCGCCGCGGCGGGAAAACGGCTTGTCCGCTGGATGCCGCGGCCGGAACGATGGAGGCATGGTCCTGGTACGTCCGACGACGATCGCCGACTGGCAGATGCTGCGCGAGATCCGCCTTCACGGGCTGAAGGACGCGCCCGACGTCTTCGGCTCGACCTACGCCGGGGAATCCGCATTCGACGACTCCGTATGGCACCAGCGGGCCGCCCGCGACGGCTCGTTCATCGCCTTCGTCCCCGAGGTCCCCGAGGTCGCCGCGTCCGGGGCGGCCGGCCTGGCCGGCGGCTACCAGGAGGTCCCCGGCGTGATCGAGCTGGTCTCCATGTTCGTCCGGCCGCAAGCCCGCGGCCACGGCGTCGGCGAGGCCCTGATCGACGCGGTCGCCGGCTGGGCCCGGGAGAAGAACGCCACCTCCGTGCACCTGTGGGTGACCGAGACCAACAAGCCTGCCCTGCGTCTCTACGAACGCTGCGGGTTCACCCCCACCGGCGAGCGCCAGCCGCTGCCCTCCAACCCGGCCCTCAGCGAGATCGCCATGGCCCGCCCGCCGTAACCGGGAACCGCCCGGCTCGAACTCGGCGCGCACCCCGAGCAGCCGCACCGGCCGCCGGCCGGTGAACCGGCCCAGTGCCTCGGCCGCGGCGGCCGTGATCACCGCAGCCTCCGACGACGGCGCGGCCAGCTTGACCCCGTGCGTCTCCGTGACAAACGGCGCGTAGCGCACCTTGACCACGACCCGCACCGCCGGGCGGGGCTCCGAGGCCAGGTCCAGAGCCAGCAGCCTGGCGATCCGCGTCACCTCGGCCTGGACCCGGGACCAGTCGGCGATGTTCCGCTGGAACGTCTCCTCCCGGCCGTGCGCCTTGGCCACGTACGGCGAGTCGTCCACCTCGGCGTCGCCCCGGCCGCAGCCGAGCAGCACCAGCCACGGCCCGGTCATCGGGCCGAACACCCCGGCCAGCTCGTCCGGGTCGGCCGCGGCCAGGTCGCTGACCGTGTGGATGCCAAGACCGGCCAGCTTACGCGCCGTCTTGACCCCGATGCCCCACAGCGCCTCGGTCGGCCGCCCGCCCAGAACCGCGAACCAGTTCGCGGACGTCAGCCGGAACACCCCGGCCGGCTTGCCGAACCCGGTGGCGATCTTGGCCTGCAGCTTGTTCTCGCCGATCCCTACCGTGCAGTCCAGCTGCGTCGCCTCGTGCACCAGGCGAGCCAGCGACCGGGCGAAGGCCTCGGGATCGTCAACGTCAATCCCGACGAACGCCTCGTCCCAGCCGAGCACCTCCACCACCGCGCCGG
>Ga0066388_100001101_pt1 | contig 14649 bp, 10 predicted proteins | sample PanSoiMetaGPlot6_FD_64539 | JGI IMG/M metagenome (GOLD analysis project Ga0066388, IMG submission 64539) | Tropical forest soil microbial communities from Panama analyzed to predict greenhouse gas emissions - Panama Soil - Plot 6 (Hybrid Assembly) | ecosystem: Environmental > Terrestrial >... | reverse complement strand
GGCGCCTTCCGCGAGGCTCTCGAATTTTGCCCACATGACCTGTGGGTGAACGCGCTGAATTCCCTCGGCCTGCGCAAAGCCGCAGTCGGTGCCGGCCATCACGTTCTCGCGTCCAATCAGCTTGGCGAATCTAACGATACGCTCGGCGATGAGGCGGGGGTGTTCGACCGTGGTCGTGTGGTGCGTGATGATGCCCGGGATCAGAATTTTGCCGGCGGGCAGCTTGGTCTTCTGCCAGACGTACCATTCGTGCTCATGGCGCACGTTGGCGGCTTCGATTGAGTAGGCGCCGGCCCGCACCTTCAGCATCAGGTCGACGATGTCTTCGAGTTGTGCGTCGGCGACGTGCGGCACGTGCCAGCTTCCGAAGCAGATGTGATAGCGAATGCGGTCCTCGGGGATGCCCTGCAGGGCGCGATTGAGCGCCTCGACGCGAAGTTCCGCCCACTCGCGATACCGCTTCGGGCTCTCCTGCGTGAGATGGTCGAACATGTTGGCGAGCACGGCGTCGTCGACCTGCAGCACGACGCCCGCTTCGTGGATTTCCTGATATTCCTCGCGCAGCGCATCCGCGATGGCGAACACGTAATCCTGTTCGGTCTTGTAGTATTCATTGGTGGCGTCGTAGCCGACGCTCGCCGGTGCCACGGCGGTGAAGAAAACGTCCTCGACCTTGGCGGACTTGGCGGCCGCCTTGAGGTTGTCGAGGTCCCGGCGCACCTCGGCGTGGCCCTTGTATTTGATCGGTGCCGCGCATGAGTGTCCGGGCGTGCCGATGGCGCCGCGGGGAAACTCCGCCGCCATGAATTCTGCAAATCGGATGCGGTCGCGCCCGAGCCATACTGCCGGATATAGCTTGTCGGGCCGAGGTTCGAACCCGGTCATGCGGTCGAGGATGTAGTTGGCCCAGCCGGATTTGCCGTATTCGCCGTCGTTGACCACGTCGATGCCGGCCTGGGCCTGCTTTGCCACGACATCGGCGACGTCGCGCTTGAGCTCCTGCTGATAGGCCGGACCGTGCGCGGCGTCCTTGCCGGCGTCCAGCAAGCTTTTGGGTCGGATCAGGCTGCCAACATGGGTGGTGAGGATGCGCTGCTCGCTTCGCTTCATTGGACTGGTCTCGGGCGTCGGTTCTCGGTTGCCCGGCAACCATCCGCTATTTGATAAAGCAATACAAGTGGCCGGTGCTCCAGGACTTCCATAAACGTATGATAACAAAAATGAATTGGCCAAATATTCAAGGGCCACACCTCCCGCACCCGCATTTAGTTGACTTGTCCTAAGGGGCCGCTTAACTTGTTGCAGAGTGCGGGGGCAGGGCCTGCGCGCGAACTTTTCGCAGGGTTCGCGAGCGGGCACACGGGACACGTGATCGCGTGCCGGTCCAAACCGATGACGAACGAACACCGACATGGCAGCGCTGGCACATCGGATGCCTGGGTGAAGTCGGGAGACAACGGCGAAAACCTCGGCGTCTTTGATTCTCCGACGTATGTGTTTGGTCGGCTTGCCGGCATTATTCGACGCTCGTTCATGCCGGCGTATGTGGCGCCGTTTGCATTAAATACGCCGGAGTGGCGCGTTCTGGCGGCGGTTGCCGAGCGCTCTTCGCTGAGCTTCAACGAAATTTGCAGCGCGATCACGATGGATCGCGCGCAGGTCAGCCGAACGCTCGGGACCCTTTTGACCAAGGGATATGTGGCGCAACTCACCTCCGCGCGAACCGGGCGACGTGGTCGCGGCCATAACCTCACGCAGACCAAGCTGATCCTGACCCAGAAAGGCCAAAACGTGTATCGGCGCGTGCTGCCGATCGCCCAGCAGCATCAGATGATTTTGCTGTCCGTGCTGGATGAGAACGAGCGCGCGGTCGTACACGCGGCCCTGATGAAGATGATTGACGCAGCCGAGCGCTTTGAATTGCTGAGAACCGCGGATCCCGACCCGGGATTCGACGCTTCGGCGATTGGCGCCGGCAAACCGGCCGCGTCCGCGCGACTGAGCGCGAAAGCGCCGCGCCGCCGTCCGGCCCCCGACGCGGATTTTGCAAACCCGGTCGATCCATAAGCCCGCGATCGGGGAAACCCGCTCCACCCGCAGCGTCGCGCAGGACCACCACATGCAACACACTCACCTCACCGAGCCGAGCCGTCGGACGCCCCTGTTTGGCGAGTACGAAGTGGTCGTGCTGGGCGGTGGACCGGCCGGAATCGCGGCGGCGCTCGCAGCTGGCCGGCGCGGGCGTTCGACGATCCTCATCGAGCGCTACGGTTTTCTGGGCGGGGCCGGGACGGCGGCCGGGCTGAGCACGTTCTGCGGCTTGCATGCGGTCGTCCACGGCAAGCATGAGCAGGTCATTCACGGCATTGCCGACGACATCCTCGATCGTCTCGCGGCGATGGACGGCCTCAACCAGCCGCATCTGACGGTACAGAACAAAATTCAAGCGCAGGCTTACGATATTTCCGCGTTCAAGATCGCCGCCGACGAGCTCATGGCGGCGGCAAAAGTGAAGGTCCTGTACCACGCATTCGCGGCCGGCGTCGTGATGGCGGCCGATGATCGCATCGACGCGCTGTTGATCGAAACCAAGTCCGGACGGTTCGCCGTCCGCGGCAAGATCTTCATCGATGGATCGGGTGACGGCGACCTCGCGGCCTGGGCGGGGGCGCCGTACGAGATCGGCGATGGCCTGGGCAACATGCTCTATCCGTCGACGATGTTCCGCATCAACGGCGTTGATCCCGACAAGGCCGGACGCGCTTGGGAAGTGATCCCGACCCTGATGGAGGAAGCCGAAAAGTCGGGCCGGGTGTTTCCGCGCAAGAAGCCGATCGTGCGCCCGCAGCGCAACCCGATCGAATGGCGTGCAAACCTCACGCAGATCAAGAATCCGGACGGCTCTGCGGTCAGCGGGATCGATGCGGAACAATTGAGCTACGGCGAGGTCGAAGGCCGTCGGCAATGCTGGGACGTGTTTGAGTTCATCCGCAGCGTGACGCCGGGCTTTGATAACGCCTACATGGTCGAGATCGCGCCGCAGATCGGCATCCGTGAGACGCGCCGCATCGTTGGAGACTATGTCCTGACCGAACGCGACATTCTCGAGTGCCGCGATTTCGAGGATTCCATCGGGGTCAACGGCTGGCCAGTGGAGGCGCACATCAAAGGCGACGTAAAGTTCGTCTTTGCCGCTGCCGGTTCGCGCGGCTTTAACCAAATTCCATACCGCATCCTTCTCCCCAAAAAGGTCGACAACCTTTTGGTGTCCGGCCGCTGCGCATCGATGTCCCATGAAGGACAGTCTTCGGCACGCGTCAGCGGTCCGTGTTTTGTGATGGGGCAGGCCGCCGGCACGGCGGCCGACCTCGCCCTGAAGCACCGCGTTCCGCTGCGCCGCGTCGATGTCCGGCTCCTGCAGGAGCGGCTCGAGACCGACGGCGCGTTCCTTGGGCCGGTCATGGCGGTCCAGGAGTAGGACGCGTGTCCCGCAAGCTGCGCAGTAATCTTGAGCCCGGCACAGCGCTGTGGGCAGGCCGGCGCGCGCAATGGCGCGCGCTTGGCATCTCCGACGAAGACATGGCGAAGCCGAAGATCGCGATCGTCAATTCGTCGTCGGAATTGTCGAGCTGCTTTTCTCATCTTGATGGCGTCGCCGACGAGGTGAAGACGGCGATCCGCATCGCCGGCGGGCTGCCGTTCGAGGTACGAACCGCCGCTCCGAGCGATTTCATTACGAGTGTTGGCCGCCGTGGAGCCTATATCCTCCCAACCCGCGATTTGATCGCGAGCGACATCGAGGTCCAGGTCGAAGGCGCGCTGCTCGACGGCATGCTTTGTCTTGCGTCCTGCGACAAGACAACGCCAGGCCAGCTGATGGCGGCGGGGCGGCTTGATATCCCGACCATCATCGTCGTTTGCGGCTATCAACAAAGCGGCGAATATCGCGGTCAGCACGTCGATATCGAGGAAGTATTTTTGAAATCCGGTTATGTGGCGTCGGGTGGCGTCACGGTCGGCGAGCTCGCCGCCATGGCCGACGTCGCAGTACGCAGCCCGGGCGTCTGCGCCGGCATGGGAACCGCAAACTCCATGCATGTCGTCTGCGAAGCGCTCGGCATGGCGCTGCCGGGGAGCGCGCCGGTCGCTGCCAGCAGCCGGAAGATGATGGACCATGTTCGCCAGGCCGGCGCGCGCATTGTCGACATGGTCTGGCAGGATCTCAAGCCGCGCACCATCATCACAGCGGGCGCAGTGCGAAATGCCGTCCTGATGGTGCTGGCGCTGAGCGGCTCGATCAATTGTGTGAAGCACCTCCAGGCGATCGCGACGGAGGCCGAGCTCGACGTCGACGTCTACCAGCTGTTCGCCGATTTCGCCGACAAAATCCCGCTGCTGGCGGCGATCCGGCCGAACGGGGAGGGACTGATCGAAGAGCTCGAGGCCGCCGGCGGCGCGCGCGCGGTGCTCAAGCGGCTCGAACGCTATGTGGACGGCACGGCTTTGACGGTGACCGGCAAATCGGTCGGCGACGAGTTGGCGGACGTCACCGTCAAGGACGACCGCGTCATTCGTACCATCGACAATCCGCTGTCGACCCGGCCTTCCATCAATATTGTCCGGGGCAGCCTGCTGCCCGGAGGCGGCATCGTGCGCCTCGGCGGGGTTGGTGACCGCACCATGAAATTCACCGGGCGGGCGAACATCTTTCACTCGCGCGACGAGGCGCTAGCGGCGATCAAACAAGGTGCGGTGAAGCCGGGGGACGTTGTCGTTCTACGCGGTCTCGGTGTCATTGGCGGCCCCGGCATGGCGATGACATCGGCGGTCGTTTTCGCGCTGGACGGTGCCGGGCTGATCAATCAGGTCGCCATGATCACCGAGGGGCAATTGTCCGGCCTCGTCAATGACGGGCTTGTGGTCGGCGAAGCTTCGCCGGAGGCGGCGGCGGGCGGTCCGCTGGCGGTCGTCGAAAACGGCGACACCATCACGATCGACGTTGCCCGCAAAGTGGTTGACCTCAATGTTCCGGAGGCCGTGCTGGCGGAGCGGTGGAAAAAGCCGAATACCTTCGGCGCGCAAAACGAGCGGGGCTGGCTCCGGGTCTATCAACGCACGGTCGCGCCCGTGCACGAGGGCGCTGTCCTGACGCGATAGAGGTCGAACGCACGGGATGCGCGTTGCCGTCGGTTGGATTAACAGACGGCAGTCGATGAAAACAGGTCGTGCGCACTCCGCGCGCGATGGGAGAGGCAACGCAAAGGGAGGGTCGGGTGACAAGCACTCAGACAGCCGGGCTGCAAACAGCGGCGCGCGAGACAATCGATATCGCGACGCACCGCCGGCGGGTGGTCATCTCCGGTGTGATCGGAACCAGCATCGAATGGTTCGACTTTCTGCTGTACGGGCTGGTCGCGCCGGCCATTTTTGACCGGCTGTTCTTTCCCAAGCTCGACCCGATTGTCGGCACGATCGCAGTGCTGGGCGTATTCGCGGTCGGCTGGGTGGCGCGGCCATTAGGGGGAATCGTTTTCGGCCACTTCGGCGACCGGATCGGCCGCAAATCGATCATGTTCATCACCCTGGCACTGATGGGCGCCTCAACCACCCTGATGGGTCTGCTACCGACCTATGAAACGATCGGAGTTGCCGCGCCGCTGTTGCTGGTGGTTCTGCGCTTCCTGCAGGGTTTTGCGCTCGGCGGCGAGGTCGTTGGCGCGGTCGTGCTGGCGATGGAGAGTGCGCCAGATGGGAAGCGCGGTGGCTTCACCGCACTGATTCAGGTCGGCGCAGCGATCGGCTCGTTGATGGCGGCGTTGGCTGCGCGTCTGATCGCGCAACTGCCGCAGGACGCCATGTTGTCGTGGGGGTGGCGACTTCCATTCCTGCTGAGCTTCGTATTGGTCCTCGTCGGGATCTACGTACGCATGAAAATCGCGGAATCGCCGATTTTCTCGGCGGCAGTTTCTGCGAGAGCACCGGAGAAGTTCCCGCTGATCACCATGCTGAAACAGGAACCGAAGCCGGCGCTGATCGTGTTTCTGACCACGATCACCGAATCGGGGATGCTGCAGATATTCACCGTGTTCGCCTTGGCGTTCAGCATTCAGACGCTGGGGATTGATCGGACGATCCTGCTCAACGGCATTTTCCTGGGGAACATTGCCGGCATTGTGATGAATCCGTTCTTCGGCTGGCTGTCGGACTATACCGGCCGGCGTCCGTTAATCGCCGGCTCCCTCATCTTGGCGATGCTTTATGTCAGCTTCGCCTTCTTTCCACTGCTGCAGACCAAGGACCCGACGCTCGTAACGTTGGCCATCGCAATACCGCCGGCGTTCATCCAAACCATGATCTTTGCGGTTGAAGGAAGCTGGTATGCTGAACTCTTCCGCGACTCGCGCGTGCGCTTCTCGGGCGTCGGTTTTGCGCGCCAGATGGGGTCGCTGGTTGGGGGTTTCTTCCCGCTGATCGCATTCTCGCTCTACGCGTCTACGGGCAGCGTCTGGGGTCCCGCCGGTTACTATCTGTTCACCTCAGTGATTTCGCTCGCTGCCGTGTATGCAGGCCGCGAGACGCGCCTCGAAAAGCTACAGCGGTGAGGTGGCTCTTACGGCACGACACAGCGGACGAGCTCATCGGTTCGGCTAGTAGTCGAGGCGCGGGGCACAATCCAGCGGCCGTTTGCACAAACATTATTAATGCGGCGCCAGGCAGCTTTGCCTATCGCTCGGCCTTGGGCTTGTGACGGCGGTCCTTCACCCGCTGCGCCTTGAATTCGGTCTTGGGCAGGGTTCCGGGCGCTAGCACCTCTGCGGTCGCCCGCACCTCGCAGCGCGCGCGGATCTCCGCCTCGAGCCTTTCGCGCAGCGCAGCGCCGGCGGCGGCGTGATCGGGGTGCTCGCAACGCACCGCCATGACGTCGAGCCCGCCGTCGTCGGTCGACAAGACAATCTCGAACTCATCGCCCATTCCCGGCAAGGCTCGCACCGCCTGCTCAATCTGCACCGGAAACATCTTGATGCCGCGCAAATTGATCAGGTCATCGGCGCGTCCGGCGAACGAACCAACGGCGCGCACGTGGGTGCGGCCGCATGGGCAGGGGGCCGCGTCGAAGGTCGTATAGTCGCCGACCAGGAACCGGAGCTGAGGCGAGCTCTCCGAATTGAGGTTGGTGCAGACGGTCAATCCGCGTTGCCCGAGTGGGACCGGCTGACGCCTGTCGGGATCGACCAGCTCCCAGATCTGAATGTCCTCCATCAGATGAGTCGCGGGCGTGTCGGCCTCCGCCAGCGCAAGACACGAATAGCCGCCGACGTGTGGGGACGCTTCGGTGCAGCCGTAGAACTCGACGATGCGGGCGTCCCACAGCGCTTCAATCCGCCGTCGCGTGGCGTCGATGGAAAGGGCAGGCTCGCCGCCGAGGAACAAGGTGTGGACACTGGTCTTGGCCGGATCCTCGCCGATGGCTTGCAGGACGCGGCCGAGATGCAACGCGTACGAGGGGGTGCACAGCAGAATGGTCGGCTTGAAGCGCAGGATGATGTTCGCCCGCGCCTTGGCGTCCATGCCGCCGCCCGGAATGGTCGGCAGTTGCATCTTCTCAAGCGCATATTGGACGCCCCACGCCCACACGTGCGGCCCGTATCCGGTCATCATGAAAACCGTCTCGCCTGGGCGAAAACCCATGGCCAGCAACGCGCGCGCATTCGCCCAGGCCCAGCCTTCGCGATCGACGTGCGAATAGCGAAACACGCGCGGAACGCCTGTCGACCCGGACGATGAAAACATCATCCAGCCGCGCTTCGCCCACACCTCGTCGGTCATCGTCGAATAGGTGCCGTACGGCGGGTGCTCGATCGCGTCGGCCATCATCTCGCTTTTGTCGACCACCGGCCATTTTGCGAGATCGTCGAGATGCCTGATGTCGGTCGGCACGAGACCGAGGCCGTCGAAGCGGCGGCGATAGAATGCGCTGTTCTCGTAGAGAAACGGGACTGCCGCGCGCAGCTTCTCCGTTTGGATGGTCAGCAGCTGGTCGCGCGAGGCGGAATCGAGCCGGGGCGACCAGATCAACTCGCTCGCCGGCCGCTCCGGATCGAAGCGAAACCTGTCAAGCGTCGCAAGCCAGGCGCTGCGTGTTGCATCGGCACGCGACCCAATCATGCGCTCCTCCCAAACCGCTCAGGCATGTCCCCAGATTAACTGAGCGGCCTCGACCACGCGCGCTAGTTTGGCGCGCTGGTCGGCTTCCGTGACCGGATTCCCGGCCACTGTACTCGCAAAACCGCATTGCGGGCTGATTGCAAGGCGGTCGACGCCGATATAGGCGCTTGCCTGATCCACCCGGCGCCTCAACTGATCCAGACTTTCGACCTCCGGGCTCTTCGAACTGAGCAAGCCCAGCACGACGCCTTTGCGCGCGGGGACGAAGCGAAGCGGCGCGAAATCGCCGGCGCGCGTCGAATCGTATTCGAGCAGGAAGTGCGTTGCCTCAGTTCGTGCAAAGAAACGCTCCGCGACCCAGTCATATCCGCCGCCCGACAGATAATGCCCCTTGAAATTGCCGCGGCACACATGGACGCCAACCGCGATCGCCTGCGGCCGGTTTGCCAAGGCGGCGTTGATCGCGTCGATGTAGGCGTCGACCAGGAGATCAGGATCCTGCCCTTGCTGGGTAATCTGGCGGCGTACGGTCTCATCGCAAAACATCGCAAGCGCGACTTCATCCATTTGGATGTAGCGGCAGCCTGCCTCGACCAGCGCCGCGATTTCGGCCTGATAGACCTTGGCCAAATCGCTGAAGAAGGCCGGAAGGTCGCGGTAGATCGCAGGGTCGGCATAATGCTTGCCGGCAAAGATATGCATGGACGACGGCGCGGGAATCGTGGCCTTTGGCATGGCTTTGGCTTCCCGGATCAGAAAAGCGAATTCGTCAACTGCCAGCGGCTTGCTGCGGCCGATCTTTCCCACCGCATAGGGCGTCGTGAAATCGATCTCGTGACCGCGATCGTCGTGAAATTTGAATGCCGCGGGCCGAATTTCAAAGCCGTCGGTGCGCTCGACAAATCGCCCCCAATACGAGGCGCGGCGGAATTCGCCGTCGGTCACGACATTGAGGCCGATCCCCTCCTGCAGTCGGACCGCATCCCGGATGGTCGCGTCGAGGATTTCATCGAATTGCGCGGCGTCGATTTGCTTGGCTTGATGGCGCTTGAATGCATCGCGCAATTTGGCCGGCCGCAGCAGGCTGCCCACATGGTCTGCTCGAAACGGAGGGTTGGATGCGAACGACACGTCCTGGCTCCTGATAAAGTTCCAGGCAACGGCGGCTCGTGCGCCTGGTGCCGCCGATTTGAAGTTCCTGCGCTACCTGCCGCAATATAGATGCCCTTGGGACCCTTGAAGACCCACGCACAAAAATGGGAATCCATTGAACAAAAGGGGATCTCGGGGAGAGCCATGACCGTCGCAAACGACATCGAGCGCGACCTGCGCGCGCGCTACCGCCAGCCGGCCGGTGTCGAGCAGTTCGGCATCGAACCAGTCCCGGAAGAGCGCAAGACGGTCGGCTGGTTCGATCTTTTCAGCATCATGTTCAACTTCATGATCAATCCCGGCACCATGTTCAGCGGCGGCATGATGGTTGCGGCCGGCTTGTCGTTCCAGGCCGCGATTGCGGCTGGTTTTTTGGGGACGATGGTCGCGCTCGTGTTCTACGTCATCATGGCGACGATCGGCGTCGACTACGGCATTCCGGGCCAGGTCGCGACCCGTGCCGTCTATGGGCTGCGGGGCGCCAAAGCGATTCCATCGCTGCTGCGCGCGCTGGTGTCGATCTACTGGTTCGCATTCCAGACGTTCGCCGGTGCATCCGCCATTGTCGCGGTGCTCGCAAAAATCACCGGCACCACCTATCCGTTGGTGTGGGTCAGTCTGGCGTTTGCGCTCGTCCAGGCGAGCGTCGCCGTGATCGGGTTCGGATCGCTCAAAGCATTGGCGCGCGTCGCGCTGCCGATCAAGGTGATCGTGTTGTGCTACCTCTTCGTTCTGTTCGCCCGTCACGATGATCCGAACTTCGACCCCGCCAAGGTGTTATCCTACACGGGCGCCAACGGCTGGAGCTGGGCGCTCTTCGCCGGCTGGTTGAATGTCACCATTGCCAGCTGGTTTACGAATATTGCCGACGCCGCGGATTACGCCCGTTACACACGTTCGCGGACCGATATGTGGGCAGGGACGCTCGCCGCCGGGGCTTCGGGAATGGTGCTCTCTACCGCACTCGGCGCCTATGGCGCTGCGGCAACCTTGGGCAGGGTCCAAAATCCGCTCGTCTTGACCGCCGACGTCGAAACCAGCTGGCTGATGCTGCTGGTTGTGATCGTCTTCCTCTGCGTCGACGATTGGACGATCAACGTGCTCAACCTTTATTCGGGCGGGCTGTCGCTGTCCAATATGTTCGAGCGGATCGGGCGGTTTTGGACCGCGCTGATTGCGAGCGCGTTGGGGATTGCGCTGTCCGCGGTGCCCGACGTGATGAACTTCTTTACATACATCAGTCTGTTCGGAAATGTCTTCGCACCGGTCGCGGGTGTGCTCGTGTTCGACTATTTGTTTGTCCGACGCATGCGGATCGATGTAGCGGCGCTTTACGATCCAAAGGGGCCTTATCGTTATTATTCGGGGTTCAACCTGATCGCGGTTGGCTGGACCGCGATCGGTATCGTGCTGTGCAGCGCAGTAATCCCGGCGGCGTGGATTCCGGCCCTCGTGACCTCGCTCATTGTCGGCGCAGGCTACACGCTGACGGCTTTGATCCTACCGGGAGCCGCCGTGGCTGCGTGGCACAAGCCGTAGTCGGCGCTGTGGCGCGCCCTGCGCGCGTTGACTTGCGCCCTGCCGGTGCTACCGTTTTGCAAACATTAAACGCGATGGATTTTGAGCACATGATCCAGGCGGCAGCGCGCACCACCGAAGTCAACCCCGCCAAGCTTGCGATGCTGTACAAGCGCGAGCTTGAGCTCTGCAAGGTAAAGACAGGTGACACGATCGCGTTGGTCTCGGACCTCGGGACCCGGCGCGAATATATCCAGGCGACCTTCGCGGCTGCGGACGAACTCGGGCTCGATGCCTACGAGATGTGCGTCAATTCGATCCCGGGCTGGACCAAGGTCGGGGTACCGACGATCGGCAAATGCAAGGGCACGCTGGAAGCGCTATCGGCCGCCGACCTGATCGTGATCTTTCACGTGCCCTTGTTCGCGCGCTGGCTCAAGGCCGTCATGGAAAAGCGCGTGCGCGTTCTCATGATCATTGATGCGCCTGACGATCTTGAGCAGCTCATGGCGCCGCCCGGGTTGAAGGAAGCCGCCAAGTATGCCGAAGGCCTCTACCGCAACACCAAGCAGGTCCGTGTCGTCTCCGACGCCGGCACCGATCTGACCTGGACCTGCGGCGAATATCCGGTGATGACGCAGTGGGGGTTTGCGGACGAGCCCGGCCACTTCGACCATTGGGGCGCCGGCCACATCCACACCTTTCCGAATGAGGGCAGCGCGACCGGCACGGTCGTGATCCAGCCCGGCGATATCGTCATCCTGCCCTACTGCCGCTTTGTCGCCGACCCGGTGCGCCTGGAGATCCGCGAGGGCCACGTCACCAAGGTCGAAGGCGGCCTCGATGCAAAGCTGATGCGCGACTGGCTGGAAGACGGCAAGGAGAGCGAGGGTGACCGCGATCCCTATGCGGTGTCACACCTCGGCTGGGGCATGAACCCGCAGGCGCGCTGGTATTGGATGGGCCTCAATGGCGCCGAGCCGGAACGCAACCGGGCCGCAGCACGCGTGTTTCCTGGCAACTTCCTGTTCTCGACCGGGCCGAACTCGCAGGGTGGCGGCAAGCGCACCACCCGTGGGCATTACGACGTTCCCATGCGCGATTGCACCGTCATGCTCGACGGACGCACCGTCATCGAACGCGGCCACATCGTCGATCCGCACATGACGGTGGCGCGCGAGCAGCGCTAGATTGGCGCGCCGGCGCTGCCGCTAGCGAGCGGGTTGAAACAATCGAGTGTACTGGGGCGTGTACTCATTAAACCCCCTGGCCGCTTTCGGGGGTAAAGCAGACATCGGAAGTCGCGGCGGCGATGTCCGCTAATGACCCATCTCGGACATCGACGCTGTGGTCATGCTGTAGCGCACAACGATCACCATTGATGTGATCGAGGCGGCGCGAGTCACGGCGCCGGCAGTAGCGCGCCGGGGCGCGACCACGCGATGATCGCACTGTTGCACTACAATGGTGGGCAGAAAATCCTATGCGGGCCGCGCTCGTATAGGGCGCCCGGGCTAGAGCCCGCCGCTGCGATGACTGCGTTATGACGCCTTGCTTTGCGCCTCGAGATGCAGAGGCGCTAAGGGCATTACGTTTTCCGCGCCGGCCGCTATATCGTCCGACTGGAAGAGTCGCGTGATCCGATGCAGACGTGCTGCAACTTCGCCGTCGACCGGCCCGCTCGCACTCAGAACGTGTTTGATGACGTCGAGTGCTTCTTGGCGTATCGTGTCGTCTTTGGGTAGCATGCCTGGAATCGCTTTGAGCGCGGCCTCTTCGTCGATCAACAACAAATAGAATCAGACGGAACTGGTCTTGAAAGTGTCTGCGGTTACGTTTCGCTACTAATTTTTTACGATCGCAGATTAAACCGGCGAAGCCGTTGATCCAAGTCAATGAGACTGCTGCTCGACTTCTCCGCGTCGCGCGTCCGGGGTCCCGGTCGAAGCGGACACCATTTCTCAAAAAAAATTCTTCTGCTGGCACTAAGCGGGCCTTCCGAAGGGTGTGTTGTTAGGTCCGCTATCGCGTGAAAAGCGGAAAAATCAAATGCTCAACGCGAGCCTTTTCGTTTCTGACCCATTGCGGACCTGGACGCTGTAGCCAATCCGAAGCATCGAACGGCCTGTTGGGTGAGCACCGCCGACTGGGCACGGACGGAATGAGGCTCGATATCGCCAAGTTGGAAATGCTGACGGCCTAGTGCCGGCAGTGCTACCCTACCGCAGGTTTTCGGGAGGGATGGATGCGACGACGCGAATTCATCGCGGCTCTCGGCGGGGTGTCGGCGTGGCCGCTTGTGGCGCGCGCGCAGCAGTCGGCTATGCCAAGGGTCGGAGTTGTGGGGGGCTCCTCGCACGAAGCAGGTCAGCGCCTTGTGGCTCCGCTCCGCCAAGGTTTGAGCGACGCCGGCTACATCGAAGGCAAGAACGTCACCATCGAATATCGCTGGGCTGACAGCCAATACGACCGGTTGCCAGCACTTACAGCGGATTTGCTAGCCCGAAACGTGGCGGTCATCGCCGCGCTTGGAAACGTCGCCGCTCGGGCCGCAAAGGCCGCGACTACAACTACGCCCGTCGTGTTTGCCAGCGGCAGCGATCCGGTTGGTATTGGGCTTGTTGCTAGCCTCAACCAACCCGGCAGCAACATGACCGGCGTGAGCATCCTGAACAACGACCTCGAATCAAAGCGATTCGAGCTGCTGACGGAGGTTGTCCCGCAGGCAACTACGATTGCATTTCTGGTGAATCCTGACAGCCCGACGACCACGTTGAAATTGCAAGCTATACAGTCCGCCGCGCGTGGGCTTGGTCGCCGACTGCTTGTGCTGCACGCTCGCGGTGAACGAGAGTTCGACACAGCTTTCGCAACCCTCGATCAAGAGCGGGTTGCAGCGATGATGATCGCATCGGACGGTGTATTTTCCACTGCAAGCGAAAGCCTTGGACAACTGTCAGCACGCCACTCGGTCCCGGTGATCAGCTCATATCGTGCTTTCGCCGTCGCAGGTGGCCTCATGAGCTACGGAACCAGCATCAACGAAGCATATCGTCAGGCGGGCGTTTACGTGGGCCGGGTTCTTAAAGGCGAGAGGCCAGCCAATCTACCAGTGATCCAGGCGACGAAAGTTGAACTCGTGCTCAACCTCAAAACCGCAAAGGCACTCGGCCTAACCATCCCACTACCGCTCCTTGGCCGCGCCGACGAGGTGATCGAATGAGAGCTTTTTGCTGCGGTGCATATGTCTGCTTTTGGCACTAAGCGGACATTGCTCTCGCGTCCGAGAATGTCCGCTTTTGAGCAAAAAGCAGACATTCAGAGCTGAGACAAGCGGGCCTCAATTTTATGAGTACATGTCCTAGCTCAGCAATCTGGCCCCAACGATGACGAGGACGCTGGCGAGCATGACGCGCACCACGCCGTCGCGAGTCCGGGTGGCGAGATAGCTTCCGACCACGATGCCCGGCACGGAGCCGATCAACAGGGTCGACAACAGCCCCCAATCGATCGAGCCCAAATACCAGTGCCCCGCACCCGCAAGAAGCGTGAGCGGGACGGCATGAGCGATGTCGGATCCCACGATTCGGCCGACCGGCGTCTTCGGATGCAGCAACAGCAGGACGGTCACTCCAATGGCCCCGGCTCCAACCGACGTCACCGTGACGAGAACACCTGTCACCAAGCCCAGCGAAACCGTGAGTAGACGAGCCTTGAGGAGATCGAGCGCTTGCAACCGATCAGCGTAGCGATCGCGAATATTTCTACCCAAGACGAGAAGAGCCGCGGTAACGATCAAGACCGCTCCGAGCG
>Ga0066388_100001100_pt1 | contig 14651 bp, 15 predicted proteins | sample PanSoiMetaGPlot6_FD_64539 | JGI IMG/M metagenome (GOLD analysis project Ga0066388, IMG submission 64539) | Tropical forest soil microbial communities from Panama analyzed to predict greenhouse gas emissions - Panama Soil - Plot 6 (Hybrid Assembly) | ecosystem: Environmental > Terrestrial >... | reverse complement strand
GGCGCCAGCGGTGGATTTACGAGTGGACGGAAGGAAATTGTTGATCTTTTGCGGCAGCGCTCGCGTCCGTACTTATTTTCCAACACGATTGCGCCGCCAGTCGTCGCGGCGTCACTCAAGGCGCTGGAACTGCTCAGTTCGTCGACCGAACTGCGCGACAAGCTTGAAGAAAACACAAAATATTTCCGCGCCGCATTGACTGAGCGCGCCCTGACGATCAAGCCCGGCGTTCACCCAATTGTCCCGATCATGATTGGTGACGCGGCCAAGTCACAAAAATTCGCTGCTCGAATGCTTGAGAAAGGCGTTTACGTCATCGGCTTTTTTTACCCGGTCGTTCCGCACGGCACAGCGCGCGTCCGCACCCAGGTGTCAGCAGCGCATTCCCGTGAAGACTTGGAATTTGCCGTCAACGCCCTCTCGGAAGTGAACGAAGAACTTAAATAAGTCACGGTTGTAGCCGCGCGCGCAGACCGCGGCGGCCTTGGGCGGGGTAAAAGTTAAATGCGGCCGATGTCAATACCCTCGGCTACGGAGCCGCTTTGAATAGAAGTGGCGCGCTGCGCCCCGCGGAGCAGATTATCGTGTGCACAAGGTTGTTGGCAGTACTGCAGACTGGAAGGCCCTTCGCGAGGATTTTCCGATTCTCCGCGAACAGGCACATGGCCATCCGCTGATTTATTTCGATAGCGCTGCGACCTCCCAGAAGCCGCGGGCGGTGATCGAGGCGCTTCAGCATTTTTACGAGCATGAAAATGCAAATGTTCATCGTGGACTGCACACGCTGAGTTCGCGCGCGACAGAAGCTTACGAGAAAGCGCGGAAGCGCGTTGCGCAATACATCGGCGCGGCAAGCGCAGACGAAATCATCTTCACACGCGGTACCACTGAAAGCATCAATCTGGTGGCCCAGGCTTGGGGTGGAAAATTTATTCGTGGAGGAGACGTCATCCTGCTGACGGAAATGGAGCACCACAGCAATCTTGTACCGTGGCAGTTGTTAGCGGAACAAACGGGAGCGCGGTTGCGTTTTGTGCCGGTTTTGGACGATGGGACTTTGGACCTCGAACAGGTCTCTGTGTCACTTACGCCGGAGGTGAAGCTCTTTGCGTTTACACACATCTCGAATTCCTTGGGCACGATTAATCTCGTGGCCGATTTGTGCGAGAAAGCGCATGCTGTCGGCGCGCTCACACTCGTAGATGCGGCCCAAAGCGTCGGACATTTGCCGCTCGATGTGCAGAAACTGGGCTGCGATTTTCTAGCGTTCTCCGGACATAAGATGTGTGGACCGACGGGCATTGGAGCGTTGTATGCGCGGAAAGAAATTCTCGATTCGATGCCGCCCTGGCACGGTGGCGGCGAGATGATCGTGAGCGTTGCTTTGGAAAAGAGCACGTTTAAAAAAGCACCACACAAGTTTGAAGCGGGCACGCCAAACATTGCTGGCGCCATCGGTCTCGGCGCGGCGATTGATTATCTTGATCAAATAGGACGCGCAGCAATTTTCGACCACGACTCGCAACTGGCGCGCTATGCATTCGATCGCCTGAACGAACTGCCGCAGACACGTGTTTTTGGACCAGCCCAGGAGCGTGGCGCCCTGGTTGGATTTGTGATGGAGGCGGCGCATCCGCATGACCTCACGACGTTCGCCGACCAATATGGGCTGGCGTTGCGAGGCGGGCATCATTGCAATCAGCCTTTGATGCGGAGGTTCGGTGTGTCGGGCACAACGCGAGCCAGCTTCTATTTTTACAACACGATGGAGGAAATCGATCGAATGATTGAAATCCTGCACAAGGCTGCGCGTTTCTTTTCATGATCCCCGAAATCGAAGAGCTATATCAGGAAGTTATTCTCGATCATTCGCGCCGACCGCGGAATTTTGGAGAACTGCCCGATGCCGTTGTCCGTGTGCATGGCGATAATCCGGCGTGCGGCGATGAAATTCATCTCGCAGTCAAATTCGATGGGGCCGGTGGGTTGGAGGACATTAAGTTCACTGGACGCGGATGTGCCATCAGCCAGGCATCGGCGTCGCTGATGACGATGAAGCTGAAAGGGAAAAGTCGCGCGGAAGCAATAGACATGTTACGCGCGTTCCACGATCTGGTGACAAATGGCGCAGGTGAAGTGCCCAAAGAGCTCGGCGATCTCCGCGTCATGAAGGGTGTTCGCAACTTTCCGCAGCGGGTCAAATGCGCGATGCTCCCGTGGCGAGCCGTGGAACAGGCATTTGAGCAGGGAGCCGGTGAAGCGACCGTTTCAACCGAGCCGGTGTAATCGCGAGAGCAAGTATGCTTTACATGGTGGTCGAACACTTCAAAGACGCGCCTGCGATCTATCGGCGGCTACGCGAAAAAGGCCGCCTGATGCCGGAGGGACTCGAATATGTTTCAAGTTGGATTGACGTCGATTTGAAAATCTGCTGGCAACTGATGCGTACCGATAATGAGTCGCTTTTGCAGGTTTGGACTGAGAATTGGAAAGATTTAATGGACTTCCAAGTCGTTCCCGTTCGCACATCAGCCGAGGTGCGGGAGGCGATGGAAAAGCAACTGTAGAGAACTCTGTCGACGCTTCTGGGCGACGCAAGGCTATCCTTGGTGCAGGGCGATACTGGCGCCGACCCAGGTTCTGTCGATGTTGAAATCGACGCCCATCATCTTGCCCTGACTCATGCGTACGAGGTTGTTGACCAGTGTTGGATCGGAATCGTTGTCAGGCCAAACAAACATCATCCGAATTTCGGCCTTCGATTTCTGGCCGTCGATCGTTGCCACGAACGGCGCGTAATCGACTTTCCTCTGCAAAATCCATTCATGTGGATTTTCTATGGCTGCGATCTTTTGACGCGATGGCTCCATGTCCACGCCGTGACCCGCAAACGAATAAAGCGGTTTCAAGACATAATCGTCGATTTCCTCTTTGGCCGGAAATTCGTCGGCAAAAAAAGTTGGCGAAGTATGCTCGGTTTTCAAAAATGGCAACGAATGTTTGCTGATCCGAAAATACCAATTGGGATGGCCGACCCACGTGACATCGAGATCCTCTTGAAACTGAAAGGGGAGATTCAAATCGGGTCTGCGAATTAGCTCATCGAAAATTACCCGATTATAAATGCGCTCGATGCGCACTTCACGTCCGTCCCGGTCAAAATACAGCTGGCGGCCGCGCTTCCTGATTTTCGTAACGCAAACCGGACGAATACCGAGGAGGGTTTCCGTGGCGGCAAAATCGATCCGCGTCTTTTGTTTTTCCGGCTCGATCTCCAGCAGAACGACATTTTCCGGAGGTGAGTCGGCGATGATGGTGTGTCGCAAAAGATCGAGATACGCTTCGTCTTTGATTCCACCAAATGAGGAAGTCCAGCTACGCGGGATGACCGGATACGCCTTTCGAATGCAACCAAGCAGTAACAACTGAAATCCAAACAGGCTGGGGAAGGCTTGCAATTCGATCAGGCGCGGCACGAGTCGATCGTCTTCAGCGCAAATTGCGAAATCAACGACCAGGAAATTCGGATGCGCTGCTTCGTTTGGAACTTCCAAGGCTCTGGGGACCGCTCTCACCGCGTGGCTTGCGAATCCTCGTGTACGCGTTGCATGGACAATCTCCGTCGCAGCGCGGGTCACTTCGTCGGTGAACTGGTGCGTCAAAAAAATCGGCGTTTCTGAAATCCGAAAATCTGCCGGCCATTTCTCGGTCTCGTTCACGCAGCGTACGAGCGATGCGTACTTCTCTGCTGTGAAGTCGGAGTTGAAGCGGGAGCGTAATTCAGGGTCCATATCGTTGAATCACGAATAAAAGACCAGCCTCCGCAACGCGACTCAGCAAAATCAGACCAGGAACTTCCCGCCACGCATTACTTGTTCGCGGTCGAACCAGATGTCGAAGTCGCGGCCGACGCAGTCAATGTGTGTCTTGGACACCCAGTTTGCGCCGGTGTGCTCGGCGTAGGGATGACCAAAGGCGATGTGAACACCGGGGATTTTTTCATCCTGCAAAATGTTTCCGATAACGTGCGTGCAGGCAGTGTTGGTGCCGATGGCAAATTCGCCCACGCGGTTGCTGTTTTCGTCAGTGCTGGTGTAGGCCCGAAATTCATCGTGCAAATCCTTGTTCTCTGATTTTAAAGAGCGGATTCGATTATTTTCCACCTCGATGGTGAGTGGACTAGACTCAAGATCGCCGAAGCGTTCGCAGAGATAATCACCCACCACCCCATCAACGACGAACACTCCGTTCGTATTCATGGGCGCGGTAAAAATTTCGCCTCCAGGCAAATTACCCCATTTGTCGCGGGTGATGATGCCGCTCGTTTTAAGCCATCTCAATTTCGGGGAAAACTCAGCCTCAAATTCAGTTCCGTGCGGTGTTTTGCAGATGATCCGTTCAGCTTTGCGGGCGCGTTCGATCAGGCGCTCACTCAAGTCGTCCACTCTCACAAAGTCGGCTCGCATGCCTTCGAGCATGATTTGCCGGTTAATGTTGACCATATGACCGTGCCGGATTTTGTGTTTGTTCACGACACTGGTCATTTGTGTCCGGGAGAAGAGTTCGTCCGGCTGCGTTTGAGCAGCGAAAATGGATACCTGCGAGCGGGCCAAATCATCCAGGATGATCTGCGGCATGAATTTCAACGGGCGCCGCGCGTGGTGTTCCAGCACAAACAAGCTATAATCGGAACCCACGCGTTCCACTTCCGTTTGGAGCGCTGCCGCGATTTCGCGCGTCGCAACGTCCGTGATGATTGTTATGCGCTCCTCTGGTTTTAGCCGAAGGCAGACGCTGATCGCATTCTGCGCGCCGGGAATTAATTCCGGATCGATTGGGTGAGGATAGGCGCGGTCTGGCATATAAAAGTTTTCAGAATTACGCTGAAATCAGGAGCAGGCAAATCTTCTCTGGCGAGTGTCCGCATTGGCGGTATAAGAGCCGCCGCAGACTGCTTCAATTACGATACACACGGATAATGAGTTTTCGACGAAGAGAGTTTGTGACTTTGTGAAAGTCACTTTACATGAAGATCGTAAAGGAAGGCTCTTGGCGGAGCGCGGCATGAAATCGCAAATTCGATCGCTGATCTACTTTGGTGTTTTGCTCACAATTCTTGGGGCCTGGGCAAGGCCAGCCCCAGCCGAACAACAACAGCCCTTTTCATTCCAAGTGGAAAAAGGTGATGTCGCGAAGGCCGCGAAATTGGCCGAAGAGCTGGCGTCGCTTTCGCCAAGAGTGAATCCTGGGGAAGCAAAGCTCCTGGCAGACTGCGCGTTTACGACTGTAACCAGGCTCAGGCGGGAATACCGCATGTTTGGCACGCCGATTTTCAATAACTTCCTCATTTATCATGGCCTGAGGAAACGCGGTTACTGCTACCAGTGGTCGGAAGATCTGCTCATTGCTCTCGATGCGTTGGGACTTAAGAGCCTCGAGGTGCGCTGGGGCGAACACGATCCAAACACCTGGCGCGAGAATAACTGCATCGTCGTGACTGCCAAAGGCCAGTCATTCAACCGTGGGATCATGCTTGAGTGCTGGCGACATCTGGGACACCTCTACTTTGGTCCGATTGCCTCCGATTGGGAGACGTATACCGAGAACCCGTCGTACGCGCAGCTTGTTCGCAACAAGGAAGCACACTCGAAGGGTCAAGAGCATAATCATCGCGTCGACCGGAGCGTTGAAACGAAGGAGAAAACCAGGGACCAGGGCCCGACCGTAACGCGTAATCACTAAAAATTTCTTGCCCGAGCGGCAATGCGGTTGGAAGATCGCAGCGCGATGAGCACATTCGCGCGTTCAGCAAATCACGGACGCGCTTTTGTCGCGATTAGCGTTTTCGCAGCCTTTGTCTGGGCACTCGCCCTGAGTGTTTCACCGCAACTGCACCATCGGGTCCATCCCGACGCAGGTCGCGCCGAGCACAGTTGTGCGGTTACGGCGATTGCAACCGGCAGCTACGAACACGCTCCCTGTCCGCTGCTTGTCAGCGCGCCTCAACCTGCGGCTGAATTCTCTGAAGCCGCAATTCTGCGCCCCGTCTGGGTTCAGCCCCTGTTTCTTTGTGCGCATATCTTCGCGCATGCGCCCCCTCGTTGAACCGTAGGGCGTCTCTTTTCGCGTCCGCCTAACGAATTAGCGTTTCGCAGAAACGCCCTGTAAACGTCGCGTCGGCCTTTACCCGGCTTCACGCAGATCGTGAACGCCACAACACTAACAGCTTTGAAAACTTTATTTTCCACAACATCCGATGAAGAAATTTCTGATTGCATTTGCACTGGTTTGTCTTGCGCGCCTCGCGGTGGCTCAGGAGGCCACCTCCGCCGCAGCAAATCCTAGTGCGTCACCAGGTCCATCCCCCCTTGGCACGCCGGGAACGGCGACGGCTGAACAGGTCGTCGTTACATCCCAGGAACTAGACATCTCGCGCGAGGATATCGTACCCAGTCTCGGAGCAACGCGCTACACGGTCGGCCCCGACCGCCTCGAATCACAGGCCCAGGGCGAGAACGCTCCATTTAACCAAACCATGTTGCGTTTTCCCGGGGTCGCGCAGGATTCGTTCGGGCAGCTTCATGTCCGCGGCGAACACGCAAATTTGCAATACCGCATCAACGACGTGCTTCTGCCAGAAAGTATTCCCGGTTTTGGCCAGGTACTGGAGACCCGCTTCGCTGATAGCATTTCACTCATTACCGGCGCGCTGCCAGCGCAATTTGGGTTTAGGCAAACCGGAATAATCGATATCCATACGAAGAATGGCGCTGCTTTCCAAGAGGGCGACGCAACGGTTTACGGCGGGAGCTTCGACACTATTATGCCGAGCTTTGAGTACGGCGGGGTGACTGGGAAACTGAATTATTATTGGACCGGAAGTTACCTGCACAACGGCATCGGGATCGAGAATCCCACGGGCAGCGCCAACCCTCTGCACGATGATACCGATCAGTATCGGATGTTTGGGTACAGCTCTTACATTATCGACGACACCAGCCGATTCGTACTCCTCACCAGTGGTTACCACGGCGAATTCGAGATTCCGAATAACCCGGGGCAAACGCCACAGTTTGTGGACATGGGAAGGTCGAAATTCAATTCCGCCGCGCTCGACGAGACCCAAGTCGAACAAGATGCATATGCCATCCTCACTTATCAAAAGAAGGTTGACGATTTCAATTTGCAGGCGTCCGCTTTCACTCTTTACAGCTCGGTTTTGTTTCGCCCCGATAATGTGGGCGATCTCATTTTCAACGGCGTTGCCTCGCGCGTTGATCGCGACATTTTTTCAAATGGCGTCCAGTTCGATGCGAGCTACAAGCTGACCGATCAACATACCTTGCGCGGCGGATTCCTTTTCTCGGAGCAGCACGCCTCAGTTGGAACAGTTACTCTGGTCTTTCCTGTTGATGCCAACGGGAACCAAACCAGCGATGTGCCCCTTCGCATTGCCGATGATCGCGGCAAGTATGGGTATTTCTACGGGTTCTATTTGCAAGATGAATGGAAGCCGTTCGAACAACTTACGATCAATTTCGGCGGTCGTTTCGACGTTGTGAATGCGTTCGCAGACGAGAATCAACTGAGTCCGCGCATAAATGTGGTTTACACGCCCTGGTCAGGCACTGCGCTGCATGCCGGCTACGCGCGTTACTTTACGCCGCCCCCTTTGGAGAATGTCGATCAGAGCACAATCGCCAAATTCGCCGGCACGACTAACGAGTCGGCGATCACCAAAGATTCACCGGTGAAATCCGAGCGTGCGCACTATTTTGACGCCGGTGTCACGCAAAAAATCGCTGAAGGATTCAACGTAGGTCTGGATGGTTTTTACAAGAGTGCGCACTCGGTATTGGATGAAGGCCAGTTCGGCGAAGCGCTCATTCTTTCCTCGTTCAACTACAAGCGTGGCGAAATTTACGGAGGCGAATTCACGGCCAACTATGACAAAGGCGGCTTTCAGGCCTATCTGAACGCAGCCTACGAATGGGCACGCGGAACAAATGTCAGTTCCGCGCAATTTCTCTTCGATCCTGACGAGTTCGCCTATATCAGGAAAAACTGGGTTTTCCTCGATCACGATCAGCGTTTCACAGGGTCGGCCGGTATTTCCTACACCTGGAAGGATTGGAGGGGCGGCATCGACGGGCTCTATGGAAACGGGTTGCGGCGAGGTTTTGCCAATACCCAGAAGAACCCTCCCTACGAAACGTTCAACGTGAACTTGCAGCGCCGGATTCAGATCACCGAGAAAACTGCCCTCAAAATCCGTTTCGATGTGGTGAACTTGTTCGATAAAGTCTACGAACTACGCGACGGCAGCGGCATCGGTGTCGGTGAGCCTCAGTTCGGTCAGCGGCGCGGATTTTACGGAACAGTCGCCTACGAGTTTTGACACACGATAGTACAGCCCGTGATTACGCGCGTGAAGTCATTTGATCCAAAAAACGAATAGGTGCGTAACCACGAAGTATGATACGCCTTCCTCTTTTCGTAATAACCATCCTTGTCGCTTTGATGGCGGTTATCAGCGCGCAAGACAAAACCGCTACACCGCCCGATCCATCGCGCAACAGAGCCGTTGCTGAGAAAATCACGTTCTCCGAGGTGAACGTGGACGGACCATACATTGCGATGACCTTCGATGACGGTCCACATTCAACCAACACCGCGAAGCTGCTTGATATGGCGGCGAAGAGGCACATCAAGCTTACATTTTTCGTGCTCGGCCAATGTGTTCAAGAGAACCCGGCCGTTCTTCAACGTGAGGTGGCAGAGGGACACGAAATCGGCAATCACTCGTGGTCGCATCCGAATCTTGCCAAGCTTTCATACGAGGCCGTCCGCAGTCAGCTGCGAAGAACAGACGATCTAATCGTCAAGACGGCTGGCGTAAAGCCCAAGCTAATGCGTCCTCCTTATGGCGAACTGACGAGACGGCAGTGCATATCGGTAAATCACGACTTCAACTACAAAGTCGTCTTGTGGGACGTTGATCCCCTCGATTGGAGGCGCCCGGGACCAAGTGTAGTCGCAAGCCGCATTATTGCAGGCGCGCGTCCCGGCTCCATTATTTTGTCGCACGACATTCATCCACCCACGATCGAAGCGATGCCCCAAGTCTTTGATGCCCTTTTGGCCAAAGGCTTCAAATTCGTGACCGTCTCCGAGCTTCTGGCCATGAATAAAGGTGGGGAGCGACCCGAAGCGACGGATCATCCCGAGGTTCCGCCCAGTCCGCAACATCGCCCCACACCGTCCTCTCTAGCTGTCCCGGCAATTTCGCCTTCGAAATCGCCGGCTTCCACTATCTCGCCCAGTGAGCAAAATTGATTAGGCTTGGGAGCTGCGCGATGTCAACGGGGCGTATTTTGCGGCACCGGCCCTCACGATTTTTAAGGAGCAATTCTTCTAATCGCGATAGTTTTGCCTAATGCATCGGACTGATCATTCCCGGTTTCGTAAGCGACACGATTTCGTTCCGGATTTTTCACATGCGGAACGGCGTACTCGAATTGTGATCGGCGTTACGGCCGCGATGATGATCGTGGAGATCGCGGTTGGGTTGATGTCAAACTCGATGGCATTGCTAGCCGATGGCTGGCACATGAGCACGCATGTCCTTGCGTTTTTGATAACTGCCGTGGCTTACTATTTTGCGAGGACGCAAGCCGGAAACGCGCGCTTTAGTTTTGGCACAGGGAAAATCGGCGTCCTTGGCGGGTTCACAAGCGCGGTCGTGCTGTCGATCGTGGCGTTCCTGATGGCCGGTGAATCAGTGCATCGGCTCTTTGTGCCGCTTGAAATTCACTTTAACGAGGCAATCGGCATCGCATGCCTTGGATTATTAGTGAACCTGGGTTGCGCAGCTCTCCTCGCTGATCGCCCCCATGAACACGGCGGCAGCTCTCATCATCACGACCTGAATCTGCGGGCGGCGTATCTGCATGTGCTTGCCGATGCGTTTACTTCTGTTCTTGCGATTACGGCGCTTACTGGTGGCAAGTTCCTTGGCTGGGCATGGCTGGATCCGGTGGTAGGAGTTGTCGGGAGCGGCGTTGTTTTTTCGTGGGCTTACACGCTCTTGCGCGATACGAGCGGCATCTTGCTCGATCGGACCCCTGCGTCTTCCGATTTGCCTGATGAAATTCGTCGAGCAGTGGAGAGTGATGGCGATTCGCTCGTTACCGATCTGCACGTCTGGCAGGTTGGCATCGGAAAATATGCGGCAATGATCTCTGTCGTGGCGCATCAGCCGAAGAGTTGTGATTCCTATCGGGCGTTGCTGCGTGGACATCACGAACTGGTTCACGTCACGATTGAGACGCACCATTGCCGTGAAGATCACGCGCCGGCAGGCCCCTGAATGGTTAATCCACTCTGGCAAGTCGTCGCAGCTTATCTTTTCGCACTTGCCGGCGGAGCGGTCAGCACTTCGTTGCGCCTGGAGCACAAGCCGCTTTGCGCATTGATAAGTTTCGCGGCTGGAACGCTGCTAGGTGTAACGCTCTTTGCAATTTTGCCCGAAAGTTTGAGCTATAGCGGTGCGTGGCTCGTTGTAGTGGCAGCCGCCACCGGATATTTTCTCTTTTTCTTCATCAGCAAACATCTGCATCATGTTTGTCCGGCTTGCGCGGCCAGTCATTTCGATGCCGACGCAACTCGGCATTTCAGCGAAATCGCTACGGCGCTGATTGTCGCATTGGCGATTCACAGCACGACAGACGGTTTGGCCCTGGGAATTCAACAGGACGCGCCTTCAATTGACGCAACAAAGTGGTCCCTGTTCTTCGCTCTTTGCATTCACAAACTCCCCGAAGGCCTCGCCTTGGGCAGTCTACTAATCGGCGCGGGACTACGACGCTCAACTGCGCTTGGTTGGGTGGCCGCGGTTGAAGCGACCACACTCCTTGGCGGCGTGATCGGGATGCTGTGGCTGGGGAAAGTTTCGACGTTTTGGGTTGGCTTGATCATGGCCCATGTTGGCGGAGGATTTCTTTACCTGGCCACGCATGCTGTGATTGGAGAAATGCTCAAGCATGACAAGAAACTTGTGCTGACGAGTTTTTCGATAGGAGTCGCCTTAATCGCGATACTGAACATCGCATTGAGGATCGTTGGGTAGCGCGTTGCGCTTCGCACAGCGAAGCGGCTACAGTGATTTGTGCACCTATTTCGTTATCGTGACGGGCGTCTCTATTGCGAGGACGTTGATCTTGGACGCGTTGCGGAGCAACTCGGTACCCCGCTCTATGTTTACAGCGCGGGAACGATTCTCGATCACTACGCGCGGTTGAACACTGCACTTGCGTCCCTGGACCATCTGATCTGTTACGCAGTCAAAGCAAACTCAAATCGCGCGATCCTGAAGTTGCTTGCCGACGCGGGCGCGGGTTTCGATATCGTTTCTGGCGGCGAACTTTCTCGTGTATTAGCAGCTGGCGGCGATCCCGCCAAATGCACCTTCGCAGGCGTAGGCAAAGCGCAGGAAGAAATCGAGTACGCGCTCGAGCAACGCGTTTACAGCTTCAATGTAGAGAGTGAAGCGGAGCTGGAACGCATCGATCGCGTCGCCCGTTCAAAAGAAACACGCGCTCCGATTGCCTTGCGCGTGAATCCTGATGTCGATCCGCATACGCATCGGTACATCTCAACGGGTTCGCGCGAAAATAAGTTCGGTATCGGGCTGGATGGCATCGGCGCGATTTATGAAGAAGCCGCCAAAATGCGCGGCGTCGAGATCGTTGGCGTGCAAATGCATATTGGCTCGCAAATTGCAGAGGCGAAACCCTTCGCGAGCGCGATCGGCAAAGTGACGCCGATCGCGCGCGAGCTGAAATCAAAATACGGAATCAAGTTCCTCAGTATTGGCGGGGGCATGGGAATCGTTTACCGACGCGCCCTTGAGAGCGGATCAGGCAAATGGTGGCGCGAACATGGCAGCGAATCGCTTGCGTTCAGCGTCCGCGAGTATGCGGAGGCGATTGTTCCACCGCTGTGCGATCTGGGGCTTCGCATCTTGGTCGAGCCCGGACGTTTTCTTGTAGGAAACGGCGGCGTATTGCTGACCCGCGTGCGTTACATCAAAAAAACAGGCGCGAAGAAATTCGTTATTGTGGATTCCGGCATGAACGACCTGATTCGACCGGCTCTTTATCAGAGCTATCATGAGATCGTGCCGGTAACGGAATCGACCAGAAGCAAGAATACCGAGAAGATCGATGTGGTCGGGCCGGTATGCGAATCAGGCGATTTCTTTGCGCTGGATCGGGAGATGCCGGAAATCCAAGAAGGCGATCTGCTCGCAATCATGAGCGCAGGCGCGTATGGCTTTGTGATGGCGTCCAATTACAATTCGCGCCCTTTGCCCGCGGAAGCGCTGGTTCGCGGCGACAAATTTGCGCTGATTCGCAAGCGGCAAACGTGGGAAGATCTCGCCCGCGGCGAAGTCCCCCCAAAATGGTTGTAGCCGGTATCGGTAATACCCATCGGCCGCGGTCGCCGCCCGCGGCTACAGAGCCGCTTGCGTTATTTGGCGTCCAGCATAAATAGTCCCCTGCCTTCGATGATAAGACGCCTCCTTCTCGTTTCCTGTTTCTTTGTATTCGCGCTTGGGTCTCAGGCGGCTCCGCCGGCATCGGGTGAATACATCATTCTCGTCGGCGGGCCATCCATGTATCAGTGGGAAAAGTACAAGACTTATCCGCATGATCATTGGTGGGCGAACTTTGTTCGGGCGGCGCGTATACGTACCGAACAAATACGAACCGAGCTCGGGCCAAACGTAAAGATCACCTGGCTTGTGTACCGGCAGGGTTACGAGGATCGCGCAAAACAGGAACACCAGGATTTGATCAGCCTCATCGGTACCGTGCGTGACAAATTCAATATCAACCTAATCTGGTTTGGCCCGGGCGAGGCGGTGATCAACTATCTAAACAACGGCGAACCTCGAGATCAGGTGAAGGTCATAGGCTTTGAATATTTCGGGCACTCAAACCGGGCGTGTTTCATGTTCGATTACAGCAACAACATCGACAGCGCTTGTAAGTCTTGGTTGCACGAGAACGATCTAACCAGGATCAATCGTCGCATTTTCGCCCGTCACGCCTACGCCAAGAGTTGGGGATGTCACACCGGTGAGGAGATGTCGAAAAAATGGTTCGCCGCGACTGGCGTCCGCATGATCGGCGCCCTCGGAAAAACCCAGTTCATGATGGAAGAACTGCCAATCCTCATTTCCGACGGCGGCAGGTGGGTGAATTAAATTTCGGATTTTAGGATGTCGTATTTAACATCGCGAGCACGCGATGAATTTTCAGGAACTCGAAGACCTTCACCGAGCAACCGCCGGTGGACATCTTTGAACTGGTTCGTCTGATCGCTGTTACGCGAATCGCGCTCTCGAAGGCGCGAGTTCGCCTGGCAGCTGGGCGCACCCGGCTTTCACGCGAAAGTCAGGCACTCTATTTTTTCGCTGGTGCGAACTCGATCTTTTATGGCGACAACTTCTCACCGCGAAGAATCCTTCAGCCGATATAGATGTTGCGCTTCTGCGCGAGCTCGGCCTGCAGCCTCAGGCAGTGACGCCTTCGTAACTGTTGCGACTCACGAGGGCAGAGACTTTGTCATTTCTCGTTCCGAAGAGCTAAGATTTAGATCGACATCGCCAAGCCGTTTTGCGATGAAGATCCTGGGGCCTGGGGATTTAACAACAACCTCAACAGAAAGAGATTATGGATTGGAAAAAATTCTTTATCGCATTCGTTGCAGCGTTTGGTTTTATCTTCGTGTTCGGATTTCTCTGGCACGGGATGCTTATGGCTGGCGCATATAGTGAAGTACCTGCGCTTTGGCGGCCGCAAGCAGAGCATGGCAAATATTTCGCCTGGCTCGTCTTCGGGCATATCATGATCGCTTTTTTTCTTACGCTGCTTTGCTCAAAATATGTTCCAGCAGGTGGCGCGGGCCCATGCGCCTACCTGGGCCTTTTGCTGGCGCTTGTTTACATTGGAGTGGATTTCATCTTCTACTTCGTGCAGCCGCTGACAACGAAAATTTTCTGCGGCTGGGTTGTGGGCGATCTGATCATGTTCACCATTGCCGGCGCAATCATTGGGGCGATCTACAAATCGGGTTCGACGGCGACGAGGTAGGTTCGAAGGAAACACAATCATGGCCGCAAGCGCTAAAGACACACGCTCTACGATTATTCCGGGGTTGCGCTATCGCGATGCGAAGGCCGCCATCCGATCGCTTTGCGATGTGTTCGGCTTTGTGCAAGACGCAGTATACGAAGCTGCAGACGGCTCGGTAGCGCACGCTCAACTCAGCTTCGGTAACGGGATGGTGATGCTCGGCTCAGTCGCGGATAACGAATATGGCCGGAATATCTGCCAGCCAGCGGATGTTGGTGGGAAAGAAACGCAAGCTCCCTACCTTGTCGTTATGGACGCTGATGCAATCTATTCCCGAGCCAAGGATGCCGGATTCGAAATCGTGGTCGACATTAAGGACGAGGATTACGGCGGCCGCGGGTTCATCTGCCGTGATCCGGAAGGCCATCTTTGGAACGTGGGAACCTACGATCCGTGGGCATCCGCTTCCTCGTAGGAATTTTCATGATCAACGTGCCAGACTTGCCTCGA